>Ga0180432_10009633_pt1 | contig 11745 bp, 26 predicted proteins | sample SS_ome_10_FD_132414 | JGI IMG/M metagenome (GOLD analysis project Ga0180432, IMG submission 132414) | Hypersaline lake sediment archaeal communities from the Salton Sea, California, USA - SS_1_MS_2 metaG | ecosystem: Environmental > Aquatic > Non-marine Saline and Alkaline > Hypersaline >... | reverse complement strand
GTGGGGGGGGGGGGGGGTTGTTGGGGGTCGGTTTTTGTGGGGGGTTTTTTGTCGGGGTGCGGGGGGAGCGTTTCTACGAAATTTTTCTAAGCAACGCAGCCCAGCAAATTTTTTATTAAAAATTTAAAAAAATAATTCTCTCTTACAACTCATTATCTCACAACACTTTCTTTCTATCAATAACCATTCTCCACAACAACTCTTTATCTTCTATCATTTTCTATACTCCACACCTCCCCCAACAACACCAAACAAATCCCAACCACTACCAACCCACCCCAAAAACCTCCCTCCCAATAACCCTCTAACCTATACCAAAAACCCTCTACCAATCCAATCATTTCATTCATTCTATCACCTCCACACTCACATCACTACTACTTCCAATAAAATTTAAAATCCCACTTTCATACCCCACAAACTCCAAACCCTCAAATCTCAATTCCCCCCCACCAAATATCAAATCTCCCTTCAACTTACACAACTCACACTTATCACTACCATACCCAAACCACAAACCATCCTCATCACTACCATACCCAAACCACAAACCATCCTCATCACTCCCACACCCTCCACACTCCCTACATACCAACCACTCCAACCCCAATTTCACCACACTATCCCCACACTTACAACTCTTCAACAAAAATCCATACTCCTCTTCTACCAACCAAAACCACCACACACTCACACTATTACAACCACACTTCTTAAACACTCCACTAATCCTCATTATCCCCATAACTCCCAAAACCACTTTAATCATTTTTCCTCCAATCCCCACCCACCCACCCATTCTACATTATCTCACTTCCAACCCAAACCCAACCTTACCCCTCTCCCCCCTTTTTTCCTCCACTACTTATATCTCTCAACAACTTATCTACCCCATCCTCATCAATCACCCACCTACCAAACACCTTTCTACACCCCTCCACTTTTCCCCCTCTTATTAATCTTCTCAACTTTTTACCCTTCATCACCCCACTACCAAAAACCATACCCACAATCCTTTCAACCTCACCCACCCCAAATCCCAAACTAATCTCACTCCTAACTACCTTTTCCTTACCCTCTACCATTATCACTAACTCACTCATTTTATTACCCCCTATTTCTCTCTAACACTATCACCAACACAATCCAACACACCAACACTACAACCACCAAACCTACCATAAAACCCCCTATTCCCCCACCCAAACCCACCCCTAAAACCCATCACTCTACCCAAAATCATTATACCACACTTCCCCCAAAAAATCAACATCCTCATACACTTACAATCATTCTAATCTATCCAACCAATCCAACCAATCCAACCAATCCAACCAATCCAACCAATCCAACCAATCCAACCAATCCAATCTATCATACCAATCCAATCTATCATACCAATCCAATCTATCATTTTCCCAAAAATTTTTTAAAAACAAAGATCCTCACCCTTCTCATCCCACCTTCTACATAACTTCCATCCTTCTATAATTCTTTCCTTCTTCCTGCTCCTCGAGCCTCGTGCGTAGTCTCCGAGATCATCACGAAGTTCTCATTGATCGAGATTGTCGTGAACTGGGGGATGGGGCCCCTGGGGGAGGGGGGGAGAAGTTGGTTTTTCGGGGGGTTCGGGCGTTTTGAGTCTTTCACTGTCCTCTCGGAGAGACAGCATAAACTACGACTCGATCACGAAGTCAACCACGTTCTACTCTTCCACTAAAACCGATGAGGGCCTGATCCACCCATTTACAAGGGGATCCCCATGTGATATAATTATAATATATAAAACCCCATAAGGAGGATCTCATAAAACACAAAAAACACCAAGAATTAACTCAAAATACCTTATTCACCCAAAATCCATATTATTCACCAAGGAGGTCACACAGTTCATGAGGATTAAGCTTTCGGCCATCACCAAGGAGGACCTCAAGGGGACCTACCTGGAGGAGATGTATTCGGAGACTCCGGAGGTCGGGGGGGACTGGGAGGGGATCTCATCGGAACTCTCCACTCTCGCCGGGGAAGCCGGAGACGTCCTTCGATCACTCGGAATATTCTTCGAGGGGAAAACCCAAATCGGGGAATCCACCATCCTCACCCACTCCTATACCCATATCGACCTTATCGATTACATCGAACCCGGAGAATCAGAATTCTCCCACTGGGTTTCGAAAATCGAGCCACTCTTTAAGATAATCAACGAGGCGGGGGAGATACTGGACAAGGTTACACAGCATCCCCTACACGATCCCAAGGCTCGACGAGAAACCGAGATCCAAAGGTTTAAAAAGAATAAGGAGGCCTACGATTATTACACAAGATTCTTAAAACCCTTCGGGGACGACACCGCATTCGATTATCACCAGGGATATACCATCGAGATCCTAGAGGTAATTCAAAACCACCTCAATCGAATTAACCCCAAGAACCAACCACAAGGAGGTTAAGCCCCAAATGGAAATCAAGGAACTGAAGTTCGTCGAAGAGCTCCCCGAGAAAACAAAGCCCTCCGAGATATTGAAGGCGCTCATCGACATCACCACTGAAACCCACAAGATTCAAGAGAACATGGAGAACCCACAGGAGGTCCTCTGGGGGATCTATAGAATCCAAAGACTCCTCGGGGAGATCGTCTACTCGGGCCTAGACATCGTCGAAGAGGAACACGCTCTCTGGGCCATCACCAACTGCTTATTCGCCCATTTCGATCATCCAGAGGAACCAGACACACCTCACGGGGAACGAGATGACAACGAAGAACACCTCAAACGAGAGCTCTTAATCCTCAAAGAGAAGGTGGACAAAGCGATCAAAGTTCACACAGATCCCAAGAAACTCCACTACGCAATTTACGAATGCTCTTACTGGCTCGGGTGTTCTATAGTCTCCCTCCCCACGGTCAACTCTTGGAGAACCTATCTCAGGGAATTGAGACACTACATCATTAGTTTCTTCGGGGACTAACCACAAAGGAGAACAAGATGGACTTCTCAGCAACTCGCAGGTATCGAGCACTTGGACCCCGCAACGCACCAATCATCACGGTGATCGCCCCTAACAAGGAGGAGGCCTCTCAGGAGATTGAGCGCCAGTTATCAAAACCGGGAAGAGAAGCCTACCTCGCCCTCTGGAACACCCACGGGCGAAGAATCAACCTCCTCGTCTAAACGTTCTCCCCCGCAGCGCCCGGACACGACTCTTTTGACTCTGGGCTCTTCGGTGTTTCTCTGACCCCCGGCTGGGACAGCTCTCGACGATCGGACTCGGTGGATCCGGAAAGCCTCAAGGACTCGGAGGCGTTCGTGAGGGAGGCTCCCATTCCGCACGTTCACTAAAATCGATGAGGACTCGGCCCACCCATTCCCCAGGTGGTCGCCACTATGATATAATATATTTGAATAATCAAAAAAGGGAAAAATCATAAAGAAATTCCCGAAAGGAGGTCTCAATGATCAAGATCAATCTCAAAGAGAAAGGAGGTGAAGCTCAAATGGCAGAAAATTCGAACGAGAAGGAATTTCCACTCGAGGATTCGGAATTGCCCGAATCACCACAGGTTGCACTCGAAGTTCCGGCTCCGGGACTCAGCCCGACCCAAGTGGTCGAGGTTCTCAATCACGAGGTTCCAGGGCTCGGGATGACTGGGAGGAAGCTCCGCAAGTTGATCCGCAAGGGATCCATCGAGGCCACGAAGGAGGGGGGCCGCTGGAGACTCAGTCCGGAGACGACCCAAGAGCTGATCGAGTTGGCCACGGCTCAAATGGCCGCTCGCAACGCCACCCAGGCCGAAGTCTAAGATCTAGGAGAGGGGGGGACCCTTCGGGGTCTCTCCCAACCCTCAAAAAGAACTCGAAGGAGAACCAAATGAACGAACAGAACCCGAATTCGCCCACCACGCACTTCGAAAAGGCGAGCAACGCGGCATTCGCCGCGAAGATTCACTTCGACGCAATGGGAGAGTTCGCAAACAGGGAAATGGACGAACACGACGAACACGCCGAGGCTCTGGCCCTCGACAACGCTCACAAGGCAATTCGCCATCTGATTTTCGGGATAATGGAGATGGAGGGGATCACACCGGACGACGAACAACTTTCCGGTATATCCGCCATTTTCGGGGGACTCTTCTAAGGAGGTTAAGCAAACGATGATTACGGACCAAATCATTAAAAACCTCGCCGAGGCTAACCGAGCATCGCTCTTGGCCCGACGAGCATACGAGGCGCTCGATAAGATCTACAGGGCGGAAGACGCGAACTATCCAGTCGATGCCAAAGAAGAGGCAGATCTCGAACAGGAATTCTACGATCAGACTCACAAGATCATCAAGCACGCCTTCACCGCACTCCACATCATGGAGAACGAACACGATGAGAATCCAGAGCTTCAAGAATTCATGGTCTGGCTCACCACTCACCTAGGAGAGGCCTTCGAGTAAATCTCGAAGTCTAATCACCACCCCCTACTTGGAGAGGTCTCATTCGAGGCCTCTCTTTTTGCTGAGGTGAGAATCTCGAAGTTCCTCGAGCGAGGTCCTCGTGTTTCCTCCCCCAGGGGGCTCAACCCCCACCGGTTTCTCCGGAGTGATTGAGGTGTTTGGGGAGTCTCGTGAGTCTGGGGAGAAGCGGGAGCTTTGGGAGAGGGGGAAGCTCCGTTTGAGACGGCGGACCTCGCGAACCCTCTTCGTTCCCACAGAAGAACCCCCCCGTGAGGGGGGGCTCCGCCTGCGAAAGCAGACCAAGATCAAACCGACCAAGCCGGCTTACTCGACCGAGGGAGCCTCCGGAACCTCAGGGCTCTCATCCTCGACGTCGGCCTCAGCCTCCGCGGCCTTCGCCGCCTTGGCAGCAGCCTTGGCCTCAAGATTTGCGAGATACTGGGAAAGATGATCGATCGTGCAGAACCAACGACCTCCGATCTTTCGGGCCGGGCAGACCCCAGAACGAATGTCGCGTCGAATCCTGCGCCCACTGAAACCCTTCTCAGGACCTCCCAACTCTTTCGCGGCCTCCTGGGGGGTCATCGCGTTCTGCTTGAAGAGATCTTCCTCTGAAAGCTCGACCTCGACCGCAGCCTCGACAACCTCAGGACCTTCCGCCGCAACTTCAACAACGGACTGTTCGACTTCACTCATGGTTTGTTCACCTCCTTTCGAATCTAGGATCAGAACGTCTTTTGTTTGATTCAATATCATTATACCACAAAAGATTCCGCTTGTAAATGGGCGGACGCCGCTTTCGAAGAAAGTCAAGAAAGAGCGGCTCACGACGCTCAGAGCGCTCGGGACGCTTGGGTGGGCGTTCGGGGTGTTCGGGTTTGAGCTTTCTCTTCTGGTCTTTCACCTCTGTCCCTCAACGCCCAACGGTCACGCCCAACCACCGGAGAACCTCTCGAAGATTGAGCTCCGTCCAGCGCTCGAAAGGGTTCGAAGGGCCTTGAAAGAGCGAGCGAGAGAACCCGCGAGAACTCTTGTCGGGAGGTAGAGTATTTGCCCTATTTTACGGTTTACTGTTTAGTAGTGCTATTTTTTCCTTTAAGTCTAGCCAAAGAGGGAAAACAGAGGGAGAAACAACAGAAGAAACAGAAGAAAAAGAAAAACAATCTAGAAGAATTTATTATGATAATTATTATTAAACTTATTTGTTTTATTGTGCTAGAGCCTGGCGAGACTTAAGCGTTTGAGTGAAAGAAGAAGGCAAGAAGAGAGAAAAGAAGAAAAGGCTAGAGTATAGGGTGTAAAGACTTAAAATGAAAGTAAAGGTACTAAAGGTAAAATTGACTAAAAGGTGCAAAAACCAGACGAGAACCAAGAAAGAACCCCACCGAAACCCCCAACCAACCCCCGACTCAACCGACTCAACCTCTAGTGCAGGAATCTAGCTTTCACAGGAGCTCACGACCAGGCTCACGACTAGGCTCACTTCCTCCGAACCTTTGGTTCCTCACGTCAGCAAGGAAACCAGAACCACCAGAACTAAGAGAACCACCAGTTTCACAAAAGTCGAAACTTACCCATTTACGGGCGGAACAAAGTATGGTATAATTATAATGTAAGTAAAAATCGTGGTTAAAAACCGAGGGAAAAAAACACCAAACAAGAACAGATTGGAGGTTCGCCTTGAAACGACAAGTCACACTGATTACCGATGATCGTGAGTTTGAAATTCTAGAAGCTGCAGTCAAGTTCGCCCACAACCTCGTGAAGTGGTTGACGAACACGGAACCTTGGGCCGGACTGAGAAACTTGGACATCAAGGACAGACTGGAGGCTGCAGGGATCAGTCTGACGCACGAACTCGAAGAGGACCTAAGGAAGCTGCTAGAAGGACTGGAGACTGAACAATGAAAGCGTTCGAGATTTCAGGCGGTAACGGGACCTATCTCGAACTGGAAGACGGGCGCTACGCCGATACGGTTGTGGGTGACGGCGAAGATCTCGAAGCACTCCGAACCGAGATCACCGAACATGTCACCGAACCAATATACACGCAGATGCCGATTGGATTGCTGGAGGAGTATGTCGGCCTTCTAACCCCACCCGCCCCAGATGGCTGCTGCTGGCTGGAGATCGAACAATGAGAACAACTGCCAAGAAGATTCATCGAATCGTGTTTGTTTTGATCGTTCTGGCGCTGATCGCTTGTTGGGCGACGCAGAGTCGTGCTGACAGCGGTTGTGAACCCACGTCCACGCCCACAGCGGTTCCTTGTCCGACCAACACCCCAACGAAGGAACCAACACCCTCCCCAACGAAGGAACCCAGCCCAACACCAACACCCTCGCCGACTCTTCCTCGTCCCACGAACACGCCAACACAGGAAGCGAGTCCTACACCAACCCGTCCTCGTCCCACAGCCACACCGACAGAAAAACCCACACCAACACAACAACCGACAGCCCCACCCAGCCCTACGCCAACAGAGAAGCTCAGCTTGACACCTAGTCCTACTTCGACGCCAACAAAGCAGCCGAGCTCGACGCCCAGCCCGACAGCCACCCGGAAGCCCAGCCCGACGCCCGAACGAGAAACGAGGACGCCCAGCCCCACGCCGGGAACCAACAAGGTCCCAACGCCCACCAACAGTCCGACACCTTTTATTTTAACTCCAACCAACGTTCCGACTCCAGCGGTCATTGTGACTCCGCCCCCACCGACGCCCACCCAAAAGCGGTCGCGCCCCACCCCCACAAGGAGCTCTCCAACCCCGCCTTTGCTTCTGCCTGAGAGCGGGAGTCAACACCGAATCGACTGGTTGATGGTTGGATTCGTGGCAGGACTAATGTTTTGGTTAATCACTCAACTTGGAAGGATAAAACAGTGACTCACAAGAAGGTCCCACTCGTCTACATCGTTGATCGAGAAGGGGTTCGTCAGATTCAGCTGAAGTTGAACCACGCGGCTCTTCGTGACCTCAAAGACGACGTGGAGGCGCTCACGCTTCGAGCGGTCCAATCTCCACCCCTTCCTGGGAGCCTTCTGGCTCCGGAGTTCAACTTGGTTCTGCACGGCAACTTCATCACCGACAACAAAGCTCGCAGTCGAGACAAGCGTCTCTACGAGTTCGTGAAGGCGAACCCCGGAATTCAACGAGGGGTCCTGATGCAACGCTTCAAAATGAGACGCTTCGACATGGAAGAGACCAAGAAACGACTAAAAGGAATCTTGTTCTCCGCCCACCATCGAAAAGCTCAACGCGGACAACCCGCAGAATATTTCTGGGTGGGTTCAGAAAAGCCTTCTTGGTTAGAAAAGGACCCAGGACTGGCTTCATGGACCACAATCACAGTTGATCCACCCTCACTCGCAGTTGACTTCAGAATCACCGAAACTGCTGTTCGCACGATGAACGAGGTCTTTGGAAGAGAACTCACGATGTGGTTCCAGCAAGGCGATGGACCCAACACTCTTCAGATCGAAGTTGAAGGGTTCGGAATGTTGCAGGTTCTGTTAGAAGATCGAGACTTCGAACCCTATGCGGCGATCACGGCAAGAAGCTTCCTAGAGATGTTTGAGGAGGAATGATGACAGTGAGATTGGTACTGATGATGGTTGGGAGCTTTTTGGTAGGAGTGGGAGTTGGGATTCTTTTGGCTCAACAAATCTGGATGGAGATCGAAGACTAAGCAAGGAGGACCTAAATGATGGAGTGGGCCGAACAAGCAGCAAAAGCCGCAAAAGCAGGACTGGTAGATTCTCAAACGGAAGAAGCGGAAGAGTGGATCAAGGTCAACATGGCTCCGGTCACGAAGGACCTTGAACCTGATCAACTGTTTGCATTCATGGAATGGGTGATTCACTTTCTGGAAACTTTGGATCTCTCCGTAATGGATTCAATCCAACTTCACGCGTTGGGACTCAACGAACTCGCTTTCACCTTCTTTCAGTTTGTGCTTCGACGAACTCCCGAAAAGTTGACTCCGTTTCGCTGGTTGTTAGTTGATTGGAAACCAGACTTCTCTGGATTTTCACCAGCTTCTTTTTGAGCCTCAGCCACCCATTTACAGGAGGAATCTTGTATGGTATAATTACAATGATTCAAAAATTAAACCACCAGAAAGGAGCAAACTCAAAATGCTAGAACAAGGAAGATCTGGTCTACCCAAGAAGCCTTTCCTCCACGAGGTCGACGACGAAGAGAGACCTTTCATCGAAGGACTCGACAATGAAGACAAAGCATTTGTTTTGGGGCTCGAGTCTCGCAAAGAACCTCTCATCATCAAGACCAACACCTACAAGAACAAGTCTCGCATCAGCCTTCGCTATCACTACTTCTCCGGGGGAAAACTCCATCCAGGTCGACGAGGAGTCGAAATTCCCACCGAAATGATCGGAGATGTCTACGACGCCATCAGACATCTCGGAAAATTGGGGGTCTGATCCCCACAGAGTAGGTTCGAAGGAGCACCACCCATGGAGGAGTTCTTCCGAAGTCTGCCCCACTTTTGTCAAGCTGCTCTTCTTGTTCTCGTTCTCGCTGTTCTCGCAGCGTTTCTGACTTCGTTCATTGAACTGATCCAAATCGTGAAGGAAGATCCAAAAAGGAAGCCGAAATGAGCTTTGTCGAAGGACTCGCACTGATTGGGGTTTTCTTCATTCTCGCTCTCACAGGAAACGGTCTCTACGTCGTTCTTGCAGAACTCTATGGATTCGAGCTTGATGAGAAGTTCTGGACCAAGGAGGGAAGCACGTGATCAAGTATCGAAGATCTCTTACACTCGCTGAAAGAGAGGACGGAGGAGGGTCGGGTGGGTGTTGACAGAGAACAAGATCAAAGAATGGCTGATGCTGGCTTTGGCCCTAGATCCGATCAACGACACCGAGGCCGACCTAGAAGCCGCAGAACTAAGTCCCGAAGCACAGAAGGCCTTGCAGGCCGAGTCGAAGCGCTTCTTCCCAACGGGGGACTCACTCCCAAACAAGCAGCCCACGTTCTTGGAACGAGTTGGACGGCCTTCAAAGTACGCAAAGCCCTTAGGAAGGGACGCATTCAAGGAAGGTTGGTAGGAGGACGATGGACGATCACAAAGGAAGAGATCGAACGCCTCAAAATCCCCCAGAAGAAACAATCAGGAATTCTTGGAAATATCGACTAGAACGCACTCGAATTCACTATCGTCGAATGTTATTGATCTTCGCACTGATTGGCGTTTCTATGGCGACTCTAATGTTCTTGTTGGGTTTGAAGTTGGGATGGATGGTTTGTGGGAGGTGACCTGTGCCTGGAAGTCGCATCAGCTATATTGAAGTGCTTCACGGACTCGATGGACCTTTTGTCTCCATCTACATCGGTCAGGAGAAAAACAAACTTCCTCGAATAGTCACAATTCGCCCGATTCCTCTAGAAAAACTGGATATTCTTGCAAGACACATCAATTGTCAAGTTCCCTCCTGCTCTGGCTTTGTTCGTCCTTTCACAGCGGGGTTTGTGGGATGGATTTGGACTCGCCAAAGACTTTCGTGAATCTTTTTTCTTCCCAACCGTTTACGGCGCGAATCTTTTATGGTATAATAAAATTGTAGGTAATTACTGTACCCGTATAAATTCTTCAGGGAAATCGCTGTGCCTATGCTTGAATCACGTCACAAAGACAATTGGTTAATCAAAGCTTTGAGACCTCACATCACAAAAAAGTGTGGATGCACTGACTCTCAACCCATCATTCAGGGCTCTCATCCACCAAACATTTTATGTTCTAATTGTCTTGCAATAATCGGAACCCTCACCAACGCTGATTGGGAGCCGATTAACAAGCGTCTGACTGTGATGCAACAATTCATCGAATTCACCTGGTCCATTCGGAAACACCTGAACGAGCACCCCACAAGGAGAGCCCTCATGATAGATCCTGAAAAGGCAGTTCCTTCGATTCCTGATCCCTCTATCATCAAGATGCTTCCCGGTCACATCATCTATGAAAGCGGAGAAGCAGCCGCCAGCGCCAGCTTTTGTGACCATCGTTGGATTCTTGATGAAAACAACAAAGTTCGGTGTGTTCTCTGTGATGGAGTGAGGGAGCTCACCCAAAAAGAGCTTCAGGTGATTGAAAACTCCAAAGCTGCGGGTGTTCAGTTTCTGCGATGGAATGAACGCTTTGCAGCTCTTGAAAGGCTCGCAGGACCCAAGGGAAAGCGAGCTCGACGCAAACAAACCCGCGCACCCCGAAAGGCTAGTTCCAAAGCCACAGGAGGGGTCGCACAAGGAACGGTGGTTCCTGAAGGCTTCATCGATGTCAAAACGGCAGCCGCACAGTTGGGAACTGATCCGAAGCGTCTTCGCAAGAAAATTCGCAGCGGCCACTACGAAGGAATCAAGGTTGGAGGTCGCGTCTATGTTAAGATCAGTTGATGTGCTTTGTTTTGACAAACCCCAATATGACGACCAGGGTCGACGAAACACACATCGCAAAGCCATCGCCTACCAGAGAGTCCTACCTGGCTTCTGGCGGGCATATCTTGAACTTGAAAATTGTCGAATGGAAAACCTTGTCAGGCAGCGTCATCCGTCGGTTTTTCGAACAAGTGATCACTCGTAGTGGTCAGCTCCCCGCGACCTTCCGACGGTTAACGTGGCAGAGGACGAAGCCTAAGGGGACCCCAAACCCATGCCTAGTCCTCTGTTCTTTGGTTCGGTCTTGATGGGAAAATCTAGAAAAAGGAGGTTCACCAGGTGCTTAACGGCCTGAAAAAACTAGGGCCCTAAGGAGGGTTCGTCGCAAAGACCGAGGATTAGGTGATCAGAAATTCCCATCAAGTTGAACAGGGAGGAAGAAGTCACGCATCCTTCTTCCTCCCGAAAGAATCTAAAATGCTTCCTGCGGAGAAACACTACAAAGAACTCAAGAAACGTCGTCGTCAGCACCAAGACACACTCAAACGCAATCTTAGAAAAATCAACTTCTTCTGGAGCAATTTGAAGCACTGTGAACCAACGGTTCTTCCGACGGGTTGCTGGGAGTGGAAGGGATCAACTTTCCACAACGGCTACGGAAGATGGGGAATTACTCTCTATGGGAAACGGGTCAGAAGAACACATCAAATCGCTTGGATTCTCACCCATGGAAGACTTCTACCTGATGGTAAACTTATCAGACATAAGTGTGATAATCGGCTCTGTTGCAATCCAGGGCACCTTGAGTTGGGAACCCATCAAGAAAACATGGATGATAAACGCTTTCGACTTCGAGTTAACGCGCCTAAAGGAGAAGCTCACGGTCAAAGTAAGCTCACCGAAGCTCAAGCCC
>Ga0180432_10009632_pt1 | contig 11746 bp, 10 predicted proteins | sample SS_ome_10_FD_132414 | JGI IMG/M metagenome (GOLD analysis project Ga0180432, IMG submission 132414) | Hypersaline lake sediment archaeal communities from the Salton Sea, California, USA - SS_1_MS_2 metaG | ecosystem: Environmental > Aquatic > Non-marine Saline and Alkaline > Hypersaline >... | reverse complement strand
GTAGACTTCATGGAAGCGGCGCTGGAACCGCGGCCCCGCAGGGACTTCAAGGCTCCCCCCGGAGTGGTGTTCGCCCGGGTGGATCCCGACAACGGGCTGCTGGCCTCGCCGAAGATGGCCGGAGCCCGGCTGGAGGTGTTCGTGGAAGGAACCGAGCCGCGGTCCTCTACCAGCCGTCCGGGACAGGAGCCCGAGATGACCTCGGACGGGTGCACCACCCCGACATCCGGTACCGACGAGCGCATGCCGGAGGGATTATTCCGTTGAGACGTCTGGTAATTCTGGCTGGCTTCGCTCTGATGGTTCTAGCAGCGGGCCCGGTTTCCGCAGAAAGCGCCGGCGAAGACGCCGGACCGGCGCTGCAGCGGCTGGCGGACAAGCTGTACCAGCGGCTGGAAAAGGTCATGCAAAAGACTGAAGCGTCCGATCCGGTCGTGGCGCTGCTGGTGGAGGGCGACAACTCCATTTTGGGTAAAGAGGGGCGTATTGCCCAGGAGCTGGAACGTTTGCTGGTATACCGGATGGAGTCCGGCGCGATGGTGGGCCAGGTGCTGCCGCTGGGAGCCGGGGGGGTGAAGGCGGCCGAGGAGGCCCGGGGTCGCGGAGCCGCGCTGCTGCTGCGCTGCGTGGTGGGGGTGGAACAGGGCACCATCCATGCAACCGCCGAGCTGACCCCCCTGCACGTACCCTTCTGGGACCGGCTGGTTGATCCGGTCCCCCGGGGCGCCGGTGAGCACCTGTTCGTCTCCTCTCCGGTTGACGAGGAGATTCTCCTTCTGCTGGGGAAGTCCCGGGCGCCACCGCCGTTGAAGAGCTGGCATCTTTCCGAACTGCTCTATCTGCCCCGGCGGGTGCTCGATCTGGGGTTCGGCGATTTGGACGGGGACAAAAACTCGGAACTGGTTCTGCTTTTCAAAGACGCCATCGAGGTGTATTCCCTCAAATCCGTCTCTGCGGGCGGCACGCCGCGGCGCCTGGTTACGCACAGCCTGGCGCATCTGCCCGAGGCCAAAGTGCAAACGCGCGATCCCATGGGCAGCCTGCTGGTGGCCGATTTCAATTCTGACGGCCGGTTCGAGGTTTTCTACAAGCTGTTCAACCGGCGGGTGGGCCAGGTGCTTTCCTGGGGAGGCAGCGACTTTCGTCCCATCCGAAAACTGAAAAGTGTTCCGCTGTGTGTCTACCGGGAGAAGAAACGCGCCCGGATCCTGTACGCCGAGCCGGACCCGGGCACCAACCATTATTTATCCCGGGTTGAAGTAGTGGACATAAACCGGTCGTCCGGTACCGTTCACACCCTTCCGGGAGCTTTCCTGACCTTGCGCTGCTGGCAGTCCTCGCCGCGGGAGGCTCCTTCGAAGATCGTGGTGGATCGGACCGGACGGATGTATCGTCTGGATGCCTCCTTTAAGGCGCGTCCGCTGCAGGAGCAGGTGGGCGCCGGGGCCGGGTTGGTAAATCTCGATTCTGACGCCGTCCCGGAGCTGATCGCGTCCGATCGGGTTTGGCCCGGCGAGGCTGATGGCGTGCGGGTGGTTTCTCATGAAGAAGTGCTGTGGCAGACGCGTGAGGTTGTGGGCAACGTCGTCGCGGTCGCCGGTGGGGTTTTTCAAACCGGCGGGCAAACCCAGGCGCTGTTGGCGACGGTCGAGCCGGGTGAATCGGCCAGCCGTATTTACCTGCTGGCAAGGTGAGGTTCTTGGCCATGTATAAGCTTCCGGCTGCCGTGGGCATTTTGCTGGGTGTCGTTGTCCTGTGCGCGCAGTCGGACATTCAAGGCGGCACCCGCCGACCCTACGGGGGAGTTCTGAAAGTTCCTATCGCCGATGCGGTTGACACCTTGGATCCAATCTACATCTCGACACCGGCCGAACTGGAGATGGCCCGGCAGATCCACGAAACCCTCTACCGCCTGTCCCAGGACGGCGATCTGCAACCCGTCTTGGCCCAGGACCTTCCCGGGGTTTCCAAGGGTGGCCGGGAGCTGATAATCCGCCTGAAGCCCAAGGCCATGTTTCACGATGGATCCTGGCTCACCAGCGACGATGTACTGGCCTCCTGGCGGCGCTTGCTGCATGCGGACAGCGCTTCCGAACACTGGTGGCTCCTGGCGCCGGTCGAGGGCGCACTGGCTTTTCACCAGGGAAAGAGCACCAAGATCTCCGGGCTGGAAAAGATCAACCGGTTGACTTTCCGGATACGCCTGCTGGCCCCCATGCCGGAGTTTACCCGGGTTCTAACCGCGGTTCCCACCGCCCCGCTGCCCATGAAGTGGCTGGCCGGGAGGGAAAAGGGGGCTTTTCCTCCGGGCAGCGGCCCCTTTGTCTGGTCGTCCGCCGCCCGCCCCGGCGAGGAGATGGCCCTGGAAACTTTTTTGGGACACTGTTGGGGGAGAGCCTATCTGGATCGCGTGGCGCTGCTTACCTATCCATCACCGCGGGCGGCCGGGCTGGCCTTTGAGTTGGAGGAAGTGCATGTGAGCCGGGTGCGGCCCTCCCGCCGCACGGGTTTCTACTACGGCATCGAGGGGCCGCGGGTGCACATGGTGTTCTTGGCCCTAAATTCCCAGAGGATCGAGAAGCTCCCCAGCGGGTTCAAGAAAGCGGTGGAGCAGGCCGTGGACCGCCAAGCTCTGGTGGACTACCTGGTGGGCAATCAGGGGGTGGCGACCGACGAGATCGTCGTCACCCAAACGCCCGAGGGCCCCCCCGAGCCGCTGCGGGGGGATCCCCGCTCGGCCAAGGAGTACTTCAAGCGGGTCATGCTCCAGGAAAAGGGCGTTCCCCCGGTGTTGGAGTTTCTGGTGCATGAAGGCCGGGCCCTGGATAAATCGGTGGCGGAACGCATCCAGGTCAACCTGGTGGATATCGGCGTGGTGGTGTCGGTGGTGCAGGTGGATCGCAAGACCTTTAGAGCCCGCCGGCAGTCCGGGGAATATGATTTCTACCTGGCCCAGCCCCTGGCGCTGACCGACGCCGCGGAGCTTCAGTTGCTGGGACTGGTGGCCGCGGTGCTGGGCAACGACGGAATGGAGGACTTGCTCCGGTCGCTGGACAATCTGCCGGCGAACGCGAACCGGGCGGCCATGGTGCGGGAAATGGCCCGGCGCTACCAGGTTCGATTTCCCTGGATACCGCTGTTTCAGTTTTCCCGGCAGATGTTTCTAAACGACTCCGTTCAAGGTATCGTTCCAGACGCCACCGGCCAGATCGATTTTGCCCAGGCCTGGCTGATCAGGTAAGGCGGTGTAGATTGCGGCTGTCTACGCGTTTGACTCTAGCTTTTCTAGCCGTGGCATTTGTGCCCGCCGGTGCCGTGCTGGCGTTTACCTGGTCAAGCGTAGAAGACCGTTTTGTCGAGGAATTCCGTGACCGCCTGGATGGAGTTTGTGAGGGAATTACGGCTAATCTCTCCGAAATCGGCTCCGAGATCAAGCGCAAGGTCCAGGCCTTGTCCCAAAGCGATCCGATCGAACGCATCCTGGTGGAGATGGTTCGGGGGAACCTCAACCGGCGGGCGCTGGTGCCCCAAGCCGGCAAGTGGATGCAGGCCTATGATCTGCCGCTGCTGAGCCTCATGGACGGAACCGGAATAGTCCTGTCCAGCGGCCACCTTCCCGCGCGCTCCGGCAGCCGGGACGCGGAAGCGCTGGAACTGGCCACCCGGCAGGAGATGCAACCGGCCATCAGGGAGGTTCAGGTGCTGCGGGGCGGGCGAATCGAGAACATTTTGGCGGTCATGGTGGGCGGCCGCAAGAGCTTCAACCGCGAAGAGGTGCTCATCGTCGGTGGCAAGCTGTTAGATGACAAGTTCATCACCGACCTGGAGAACCTGTCCGGGGCCAAGATACAGATCGTGGATGCAGAGGATCGAGTGATTGTTGGCGCCGGAACAACCGGAGATGATGACCGCTTGCCCTGGGAGGCGAGCGAGGGGGTGACCTACCGGCGCATCGCCCTGCCTCCCGGTCAGGGCGAGCAAGCCTCGGCCTACCTGGTGGCGGGCGTTTTTGAGGGCAAACTGAAGGCGGCCCAGCAGCGTATTCTGATCGCGTCAGTCGCGGCGGCGGCGGCGGGCATCTTCATTTCGCTGATGTTGGGTCTGTTGATCTCTAGAAAGATCCTGGGCCCGGTCAGCGGCCTGGTCAACGGCGCCCGCCGTCTGGCCAAGGGGGATCTGGAGCACCGCGTGCCGTTGACCACCTCGGGTGAGATCGGTGAGTTGGTGGAGTCCTTCAACGGGATGGCGGATGATCTGGTGGTCTACCGGAGAAGACTGGTCCGGGCCGAGCGGGTGGCCGCCTGGCGGGAGATCGCCCGGCGGATCGCCCATGAAATCAAGAACCCGCTGTCACCCATCCAGATGTCCATCGAATCCCTCAGAAAAGCTTATGTTTCCGGTCATACGGCCTTCGATGAGATCTTCGAGGAATCCACTCAGGCCATTCTGGAAGAAGTGGAGGCGCTCAAAAAAATCGTGGGAGAGTTTTCCGAGTTCGCCCGTCTTCCCAAGCCCACCATGGTGGTGCAGGACCTCAACGCTGTGGTGGAGAGTACCGTGAAACTGTATCGCAACCAGCAGGAAGGGGAGAGGCTTCGTTACTCACCCGGCGATGGTCTGCCCCAGGTGGCCATCGATCGGGAACAAATCGGCCGCGTGCTGGCCAATCTGCTTTCCAACGCCTTCTGGGCGGTGGGTCCGGAGGGAGTCGTGCAGATCACCACCGTCCGGGAGGGCGAGCGGGTGCTGTTGCGCGTGGAAGACGACGGACGAGGAATGACCTCCGAGGTGTTGGAGAAAGTGTTCACACCATACTTCACTACTCGCCAAGACGGCACCGGGCTCGGTCTGGCCATCGTTCAGAGGATCGTCGATGATCATAACGGCGGCATCGAGATCGAATCTTCCGACCAAAACGGGACATCCGTGACCATTTTTCTTCCGATCCCGGCCTGAAAAAAAATTACATTTTTGTGACGATTTTTTTTGGTCTTCGGCGGAGAATTTGCTATTATGTCACTTGTCACGAAGACAGTTGTCGAACCACTACCCAAGGAGGCCAACCATGGCAAAGAAGAGAAAGAAGGCGGCCAAGAAGAGGAAGCCGGCCAAGAGGAAGAAGAAGGCCACCAAGAAGAAGAAGCCGGCCAAGAGGAAGAAGAAGAAGGCCACCAAGAAGAAGAAGCCGGCCAAGCGCAAGAAGAAGGCCGCCAAGAAGAAGAAGCCGGCCAAGCGCAAGAAGAAGAAGTAAGGGTAGCAGAACGTAGTTGGGCCACTGATTCCGAGCCACGAAGACGGGAGACAACCAGAAGGCCACATAAACCAAGACGGTTGGCCCAAACTAAAGCCGGCCCCCAGCGGGGCCGGCTTTAGTGTTTATATCTCAATGAGTTGTGGGTACTTACCGGAATGAAAACTTCTTGAAGTTCGTACGTCGATCCGTAAGATGGTTGCCATGCGACACGTCCTACTGCTTTTTGTCTTGCTAGGGCAAGCCGCAAGCTTTGCTAGCTCCGCCGCCGCCGGAGGCAAGATTCCCTGGGACAAGATTCCTGGAGTCCAGATCTCCGATTTCAAGGCCGAGTTCATCTCGCAGGTGGAGCAGAAGCTCGAAGAGATTAAATGCTACGGGCGGTGCACCGAGTCGGTGGCAGACTGCCTGCGGAAGGACCCGCCGCACAACTCGGCCATCCGGCTGGCCCGGGATGCTTTTTTCCTCATGGCCGCGGAGAATGGACCGGAGGACATCCAGAAGTGGATGGAGGCCCGCAAGAAGATGGCCCACCCGGAGTGGACCCATAGCTTCGGCCTGGAGGGTATGGTTCCGCTGGGGAAGAAAGACGCTCCGGTGATCTTCGTGGAATTTTCCGATTTCCGCTGTCCATACTGCGCCAAGGTGGCCCCGCTTCTGGAGCAGGTGGTCAAGGCCTCCGGCGGAAAGGCCCGACTGTATTTCAAGCAGTTTCCCATCAAGGGCAGGCCGAAGTCCCTGGAGGCCTCCAAGGCCTGCGTGGCCGCCCAGGCTTTCGGGAAGTTCTGGGAATACTGCGGGATGCTCTTCGCCAGCCGGTCCGATTTGTCCGAAACGGCGCTTTTAGCGCTGGCCAAGAAAGTCGGCATCGATCCCGTCCGGTTCAAGAAGGAGATGGAACGGGAAGAAGTGCTCAACCGGATCGCCGACGAGAAGATGGAGGGGCTGCGGGCCCGGATAAAAGGCACTCCCACCGTGTTCATCAATGGAAAAGAGGTTATTCTCAGGCCTACCCGTGAGCTCCTGGATGATCGCATCCAGGAGGAACTGGATATCCTGAATGAACGGGACTGAGCGGTTCTCTTCACGCTGGGGCCTGATCGTAGCCAGTCTGGGGATGGCGGTAGGTGCCGGGAATATCTGGCGTTTCCCCCGGGTTGCCGCTCAGCACGGCGGGGGTGCCTTCATGCTGGCCTGGCTGGTGGCGCTGTTCTGCTGGTCGATCCCCCTGCTGATCATCGAGTTTTCCTGGGGGAAAAAGTCACGCAGCGGTCCCATCGGCGCTTTCATCCGGCAGGCGGGTGCGCGCTGGGGATGGGCGGGGGGTTTCGTGGCGGTGGGTTGTACGGCCATCATGTTCTACTACGCGGTGGTAACCGGCTGGTGTCTTTACTACTTCTTCCGCCATGCCTTCGTCGGGCTGGAGGCCGGCGCAGTCGAGGGCGAATGGCAGCAATTCGCCGGTTCGGGGTGGGCTCTGGTGTTTTTGGCGGTTGCGCTTTCGGTGGCGGTGGCGGTGGTCCTGCTGGGCGTCCGCCGGGGAATCGAGAGGGTGTGCAAGGTGCTGGTTCCTTCCTTGTTCGTCCTCCTGGTGGTGGCGGCTGCAAGGGCGCTGATGCTGCCGGGGGCCGCGGCGGGGCTGGAGCACTTGTTCCGGCCGAACTTCCATCTGCTTTTGGATCACCAGGTATGGCTGGAGGCGTTCTCCCAGTCGGCCTGGTCCACCGGGGCGGGCTGGGGGCTGTATCTGGTCTACGCGGGTTACGCCCGCAAACGCGAGGACGTGGTCCTCAACTCCTTTATCACCGGCCTGGGCAACAACGCCGCTTCGTTGCTGGCGGCGTTGGCTATCATTCCGACCATCTTCGCCCTGCTGCCCGCGGCGGAGGCCACTGCGGTGGTGGCTTCCGGAAACGAGGGGCTGGCTTTTGTGTGGATACCCCGCTTGTTTCTCGGTGGAGACATCCTCGGCGGGGGAGTCCTGCTGCTGGTGTTTTTCGCGGCGCTCTCGGTGGCCGCGCTGAGTTCGCTGATCGCCATGGTCGAGTTGGGCGTGCGAACGCTGATGGATCTGGGACTGACCCGCAACCGGGCGGCGGCGGTGGTGGCCTTGCTGGGCTTCGGCCTGGGGGCTCCCTCGGCGCTGTCTACAGGGGTTTTCAAGAACCAGGATTGGGTTTGGGGGCTGGGGCTGCTGGTGTCGGGGGCCCTGTTTGCCGCCGGTACCATCTTCTGCGGCGCCGGCCGGCTCCGGCGGGAGATCAACGCCGGCACCGACGGTGCGCGTTTGTACGGGTGGTTCGATATGCTGGTCTACGCGGTCATTCCCACCGCGTTCGTGTCCATGCTGGGCTGGTGGTTCTATCAGGCATCGGTCTGGGATCCGGGGGGTTGGCTGAATCCTCTGGGCAAATTCAGCGCCGGGACCTGCCTGGTCCAGTGGGGGGCGGTGCTGGTCATCCTGATCCTGGCCAACCGCTGGCTGTACAGCAGGGGGGTGGGCCGATGAGTACCGGTGCGGTGATAATCATGGCGCTGGTTCTGTCGGTGGTTTGGGGTGGCGTAACCGCGGCGCTGATAATGGCTTGGCGGCAAGAGAAGCGCCGCAGGGACGATTCTACTTGACCGGGGTGGCCTTGAGGGCCGCCTTGCCGTTCTTGACGTACACCTGGAACTTGACCGTACGGCACTTGTAGCGGGCCTTGAGGTCGGTGGTGTTCTTGCGCAGCTTGACTGCGAAGCGGTCTAAGGTGAGCCCGGTAGTGGGCTCGCCGCACTGTTTCTTGGTTGCCACGAACTTGTCGAAGACATCCTTGAAATGAGCTTCCTCGCCGGCCGGGGGAGGTTGAGACGGTGTCGGCGGCGGCGGGGGCATGGCCGGCGCCGGCGGCTTGGGCATCGCCGAGGGTTTGGCCGCGGGAACCTCCTCGTTCGAGCCGGAGAGCTTCAACAACTCGTCGGGCACCTGGGCGATGACCGTGGCGTCCGGTTTGTAGTCGGACGAGGTGATCTGATCCTCTTCGGCGCCGGAGTCCAGGCTCGGCATCGCCGGCGGAGCGGGCTCTGGTTTGGCCGCTTGGGGGACCTCGGGTTCCACCTCGCGGGTGGTCGCCTGATCGTCGAAGATGCCGGCCAGGTCACTGGGCAGGTCCACCCGCGGTCCGCCGCCCGCAGCGGGTTTTGCAGCCGGGGGAGGCTCCGGCTCTGCGGCCGGTTCCTCCTTGGGGGGAGGCGGTGAGGGTGGCGGCACCAACTGGGTGGGTGCTTCCAACTCCGGGGCTTCTTCTTCGGGCTCTTTTGGTTGTGGAGGCGGCTTTGGAGGATGCTCCGGAGGGGGGGGCTCCGCCGGCGAGGGGGTCTTGTCGCCGCCCAGCAGGCTCTCGAAGTCCAGGGTGCCGGCGGCGCCGGCATCATCCGGGGAAGGCTCGGCGGGCTTGCCCAGAATGTCGGAAACCGACTCCGGGGCCACGGCGGCGGGAGCCTTGGTGCCGCCGGTGACCAGCTTGGCGATATTGCCGGCCAGGTCTCTGTATACACCCGAGTAGCTCTCTACGCCCAGTGAGGTCGAACTCCCATCGGCCAGCATGCCGACCGCGTCCCGCAGCCGTCCGGCCTGCTTGTCGGGGGAGGGCTTGCCCGCCAGCAGCAGTCCGATCAGCAGCCCGACGATCAAGAGTGCGCCGACGCCGATGAACAGCATCTGCTGAGCCTCGGCCAGCGGTGCGATCATTTCCGCCAGGGACATGATAACCGCGGCGTGCAGGCCGTCGGTGCCGCTGGGAAGCTTCACCGACCGGGCGGCGAAGCCGATACTCTCGGCGCTGACCAGCAAGGGAACCGAAGCGGAGGGATCCGCGAAGCGGACGATCTCTTTCGAATCGAGCTGGGAGGCCAGGGGTTTCAGGTCGCCGGACTTCATGGTGGCCGCCGCCACCTGCTTTCGCAAAAAAACCGCCGACTGCAGGCCGGAGCGCTCGGTATACTCCTTAAGGTATCCGGGGCCGAAAACCTGCCGCGACAGCAGGCACCCTGTAACGCTTCCCCGGTGGTTGCGGACCGGCACCGCCGCCAGGGCGTAAGGCGGCCGGCCCTTGTCCAGCTCGTAGAATCCGTCGCGGGAAATGCCGCCGAGGCACTCCTCCACGATGGGCAGTCCTTTGTAGCTCTCGCCGTACTTGTCCTTGTCCGGAAGCTGGGCCAAAACGCGGCCCTGCAGCGAGAGCACCGCCAGCGAGTCGATCCCGGATTTTTTGGCCAGATCTTCAAGGACGGGAACCAGGTCGTTGTGGGGTCCTCTGAACGCGTTGATCAGGGCCTCGGGGGAAAGGCCGGCGGTGGAGAGCGGCGCCCGGCCCAGGGGGCCTAGAAGCTCGCCGTCGCCGCTGGCCTTGGAAAGCTTCTGAATGTCGTGAAACGACTTCACCCGCAAAAACTCCACCAGGCCTTGGTCCGCCCCGCCCAGTCTCGAGTCGGCCTGTGCTTGGATCTGGGTCATGTAAAAGGTGTTGAGACCGAAGAGGGCCCCGGCACCGCCCCCCGCCACCAGCAATACCACGATGATGATTATCTTGATTTTCGACATGCACTATCCTCTCTTTACGTCACTGGGGGCTCATTCTTCCTCGATCTCAATCTCCGGCTCAACGTCTTTGAACCTCGGTTCGTCCGCACTCTCGACGTCTTCTACATCCTCCGGCTTCTTCACCGGAGGCTTCTTCACCGGAGGCTTCTTCACCGGGGGTTTCTTCACCGGGGGTTTCTTCACCGGGGGTGCCTTGTCCTCCGGGGGAGGTTTCTTCTCAGGTGGCTTCTTCACCGGAGGCTTCTTCACCGGAGGCTTCTTCACGACCGGTTTCTTCTCCAAGGGTGCCTTGTCCTCCGGGGGAGGAGGTTCGACTGGCGGTGGTGGAGCCTTGGCCACCTGGGGGCCCATCCTCACCTGGGCCAGCCCGGACTCGGGTACGGTCACCTGGTTGGTCCAGCGCCATTTTCCCCGGGCGAATACCTTGCCTTGATATGTTCCCGGGGGGATCCTCTGGAAGGAAAACCGGCCCGAGGACTCCACTTCGGTGTGCAGAGGACTGGCGACCACCAGGATCTTGGCGCGCATGAAGGGGAACTGGTGGCAGCCGACCTCGACGATACCTTCCGAAAGCAAGCGCTGCTCGTGGCTGGCCCCGGTCTTCAGATCGGAGAATTGAAACCCGTTGGGTCCCTCCGCCGAGCAGGAGTGGACCCGGGGGCTTTGGTTCTTGAAGGTCACCGTAGATCCGGCGGTTACCACCGTCAGGGGTGGGTAAATCCCGTAGCCTTCCAGGCGGATCTCGTTGCTGGTCTCCTCGGCGGGCTTGGCCCGGCCGGCCATTTCGCCTTCCAAAACGACGGTCATCTGTCCCCATTCGGCGGCGGACTCAATCTGGGGACCCAGGCGCCAGAGGCAGGAGTCCCGGTGGACGAATGGAGCGGCGGGGGCCTCGCCGGGGGTCACGGTCCCCCATATCGTTCCGGCCGCGACCTGTCCGCCGGCTAGAAGTACTGCACAAAAAACCAGAAAATATCTCATGGGAAAGCTCCGGACGAACACGATAGGCGATTGTGTTTTGAATGTCAAGTATTGATAAAGAAAGGTTATTTTTCGTTTTTGGCTTGGAGTGTTTTACCGGCCTTCGTCGGGGAAGCGGTGCAGGGAGAATGAGCGATTTTCCAGCCTGAGGTAGCTTCCCGAGACCACCGCCGGCCCCGGGTTGGCGATCGGGCCTTGGGGGGTTTGCTTCAGCAGCGCCTGGTGGGTGTGAGCGAAGACTACCGCGTCGGCCCGGTGGCTTTCTAGCTGTCGCCGGGCTTCGGAAAAGGCCGCCAGGCTCTCGTTGATCCGGCCGGGCCAGGTGGATCTCCGGCTCAGGGTGGCGAAGGCCAGTGCCAGGCGGAAGACGGCTTTGTCCGGCAACAGGCGGTCGCGCGCGAAGCGGACGGGTGTGCTCTGCAGCAGCCGGCGCAGCAGCCGGGTGCCCAGGTCGGTTGGGCTGGTGCGGTCTCCGTGGAGCAGGCGGATGCGCAACCCCCCCAGCTCAAGGGTAACCGGGCCGGGGTGAATAACCACCGTCCCGGGAGCGAACATGTCCGGGTGCAGGTCGAAATCGTGATTGCCTTCCAGGTAGTGCACCGGCGCCCAGGGCTCGAAGGCCTCCAGGACCGGGCGGTAGGCCTCGGCCGCCACCCGGTTGTTCCCGGCCAGGAAGTCGAACAGATCACCGAGAATCACCAGCCCGCCGGGCACCGGATCGCGCTTGAGAAAATCGACCAGGGTCGCCTGGTTGGGGTCGGACCGTCCGCGCAGGTGGGCGTCGGCAATGAAAATTACCGAATGGCTCATGATCCGGGGCCTTTGAGCGAGTAAGCCAGCCGCTGGATGGGGATGCCGAGTTGCAGGCACTTCTTCTCCCGGTGCGACTGCAGACCCCCCAGATGCTCCCGGCGGAATTCTTCCGCCGCCAG
>Ga0180432_10009631_pt1 | contig 11747 bp, 9 predicted proteins | sample SS_ome_10_FD_132414 | JGI IMG/M metagenome (GOLD analysis project Ga0180432, IMG submission 132414) | Hypersaline lake sediment archaeal communities from the Salton Sea, California, USA - SS_1_MS_2 metaG | ecosystem: Environmental > Aquatic > Non-marine Saline and Alkaline > Hypersaline >... | reverse complement strand
GCAGGCGTTCAAGCGGGCGCAGTTGCTGGACCGGCTGCACGGCGTGGCCTACGACGGCTACGACCGCAGCATCGACGCCCACATCAAGAACCTGCGGCGCAAGCTAGAACCCGATCCGGCCGAGCCGCGCTACGTGCTCACCGTGTACGGCTTCGGGTATCGTTTCACGGACGAGGTATAGACAACGTGCACCATAAGAAGAACTGGGATGACGACCGCCGGGAGCAGTGGTGGGAAGAGCGGCGGGACAGGTGGAAGGCCAGGAAGGGATGGACCGGCCCCCACGCCCCCCTGTCTCCGCTGTGGCACCACCGACCCAGGCGGGCGGCGCTTCAGCATTGGCGGAGACAGGCCCGGCATAGGCGGGGTCCGCTCTTCCTGCGGTTCGTCGGCGTGTTTGGCTTCATCGTGCTGCTCGTCGTGGGGGGAATGGCGGCGCTGGCGTTCACGCTCACGCGCTTCTTCGGCGGCGATGGGCAGACGGCGACGTTCGTGTGGGTCGGCGGCATCGTGCTGGCGCTGGGACTGCCGTTCCTGGCGGTGGCCGTCGCCCTGGAGGCATTTCAGCGCATCGCCGTGCCGCTGGCCGACCTGATGATGGCCGCCGAGGCCGTAGCTCAGGGCGACCTGAGCGCGCGCGTGGAGGTCAAGCAACACGGCCAGTTCAGCCTCCTGGCTGAGTCGTTCAACCGCATGCTCGAGGAGCTGGAGCGCGCGGACCAGCGGCGGCGCAACCTGACCGCCGACGTGGCCCACGAGCTGCGCACGCCGCTGCACATCATCCAGGGCAACCTGGAGGGGGTCCTGGACGACGTGTACGAGCCAGACAGGGAGCACATCGAGGCCACGCTGGAGGAGGCGCGGGCGCTGGCGCGGCTGGTGGAGGACCTGCGGACGCTGTCGCTGGCGGAGGCCGGCCAGTTGCCGCTGGTGCGGGAGCCGGTCGACGTGGTCGAGCTGCTGGCCGACGTGGGCACCAGCTTCAGCGGCCAGGCCGCAGCGGCGGGGATCGACCTGCGCGTCGAGCCCGGGCTGGATCCAGAGCAGGCGACCGATGGCGATCGGGCAGAGCTGACGATCACGGGCGACGTGGGGCGGCTGGACCAGGTGGTGAGCAACCTGGTGGCCAACGCGATCCGACACACGCCAGCCGGGGGGGCGATCACGCTGCGCGCGAAGCCCATCCCAGACGGCGTCCGTATCACCGTGCAAGACACCGGTGAGGGGATCCCGACGGAGGACTTGGCCTACATCTTCGACCGCTTCTGGAAGGGGGACCGCTCGCGCTCCCGCGCCAGCGGGGCCAGGAGCGGGCTGGGGCTGGCCATCGCCCGCCAGTTGGTCCAGGCCCACGGCGGGCGGATCGGCGTCGAGAGCGAGGTGGGGGAGGGGACGAGGGTTACCATCGAGCTGCCGCGGGGATAGACTTTTCCGGCGGAGGAACCTGAAGCAGGATGCAGGGGGCAAGGAGCAGGAAGTAAGGAGTAGGAAGTAAGAGAGGAGTGACGTCGGATGAAGATTAGCACACCCAAGAAACGCGCCTATTATCCAGCGTCGGAAAACGAGCCGGACGTACTACTGTGCTGGATTCCAGAGCAGGAACTGGCACGCATGGCGCGGTTCGGCCAGATCGCGCCGGACGTACTCGAGGATTACCCCGACGGGCTGGAGATTGAGGTCTCCAAGGAGGCATTCGACGAGTTCGAGATCGACCTGGACATCCGCCCGGAGGCGATCAAACAGGCCTACGCCTACTACCGGGAGCGCGGGGAGCTCCCCGAGTCGGGCGTGGTGGACGGCGCTACGCTGGAGAGCAGGGCCCAGGAACCACAGCGCGGTGGACTGGAGGGCCTGGCCAAGGGAGTGCTCACCGCCGGAGACAAGTTCCCGGAACCGGAGATGACCGAGGGCCAGGACCCCCGGACCGTGATGCTGGGGCTCAAGTAGGCGAGGAGGCGACAGACGATGGCCGATCTGGAGATATACGTGCTCAACGTGGGCCAGGCCGATACCTCGATCATCCGCACGCCGGAGGACAACGTGATCGTCATCGACGCGGTGAGGCCGCGGAAGGTCAAGGCGCTGCTGAACGCGATCAAGCCCGGCGGCCCGATCTCGCACCTGATCGTGACGCACCCGCACCTGGACCATTACTCGGCGGTGTCCGGTCTGCTGGCGGCGTTTCCGGTCCAGAAGGTGACGCTGGCCCCCTTCTGGTACGAGCCGGGCACGCCCGGGTACCACAAAATCATCAACAAGATCCAGGACAAGCGGATCCCGGTACGCTTCCTGTCGGGGTACGAGCGATTCTACCCCGACGGCGGCACATACCCGGCATACCAACACCGGCCGTACATCGAACTGCTGGGGCCGCCGAACCACATTTTGGAAGATCTGCACCAGAGCCACGAGCTGACGCCGAACCATCTTTCGATTATCGCCCGGCTGACGTACGAGGAATTCAGCATGGTGTTCGCCGCCGACGCCCAGATGGAGAATTGGGCGCACTACGACAGCGAGGGCATGCTGGATAAGAAATGCGACGTGCTGAAGGCGGCCCACCACGGCAGCCGGCGGGGCAGCCAGTGGGAGCGGCTGGAGCGGCTGTCACCGAGCCTGGCGATCGTCTCGTCGGACCCCGACAGCGGGCACGAGCTGCCCGATCTGATCGGCAGCGTGATATTCCTGGAGTATGACAAGGAAAGCGGACGCACGGTGGCGCTGACGCGGGAGACGGGGACGATCAAGATCGTCGTCGACAACCCCGGGAGCGGACGGTACACGGCGGTCTCTTACGGGGAAGGGGCCAAGGAGAGCGTGGACTTCGGGGCGGAGAGGCCAGTGGAGCGGACGGACTGGGCGGCGGTCGTGGCAGGGAAGATCTAGGGCAGGAAGCAGGAGGCAGGAGGCAGGGGGCAAGGGGCAGGGGGCAGGAGGCAGGGGGCAAGGGGCAGGAGGCAAGGGGCAGGAAGCAAGGGGCAAGGAGAGAGCAGGGGAGGTTACGAGGAATTCGGTTTGCGCTCAGCCGGATTCTGTGGTAGACTGGCTGGCGTTTGCGATGGAGTATATAGAGAAATGATTATGCTGTTACATCACCGCCTAACCTGAGAAGCGGCCTGGGGCGCCGGTTGGCGTCCGCAGGCCAGACTGCACACGTCAGGGGGCGGTGGCGTGACCGCGCCCTGAGTTCGGACGTCGTGTTCCCTCCAGATCCGAGGGCAACTGCCGCCGCTGGCGTGTGCTGGCGGCGGTTTTGCGTTGCCCACGTCGTGTCCTGGTCGCTTCCTGGAGATCGGTCCAGGGAGGCCAAAGGACGCGTGGAGATCACAAACTCTAGGAGGTTACACTATGTCCGAACGTCTTACCCGTTTCTTTGCCTCGCGATGGGGCATCATCCTGGTCGGCGCCGTCATCGGTGTCCTGGCCGCGCTCCTGCAGAAGGCCGGCAACCCCACGAACATGGGAATCTGCGTGGCCTGCTTCGAGCGGGACATCGCCGGGGCGTTGGGGCTCCATCGAGCCGCCGTCGTCCAGTACATCCGGCCGGAGATCATCGCCTTCGTGCTGGGCTCGACGGTGGCGGCGCTGCTGTTCCGCGAGTTCAAGCCCCGCGCCGGCTCCGCCCCCATCGTACGCTTCATCCTGGGAATGTTCGCCATGATCGGCTCCCTGGCCTTTCTGGGTTGCCCCTGGCGCGCACTCCTGCGGCTGGCAGGCGGGGACCTGAACGCCATCCTGGGCCTGGCGGGGCTGGCGGTTGGTATCACCGCCGGCGTCCAGTTCCTCAAGTCCGGCTACAACCTGGGGCGTTCGTATAAGACGTACCCCGCCGTCGGCTGGATCACGCCAGCCATCATGGTCGGTCTGCTCCTGCTGCGCATCTTCCGGCCCCAGTTCAGCGAGGGTGGCCCGATCTTCTTCAGCGAAACGGGCCCCGGCTCGCTGTATGCCCCCCTGCTCATCTCGCTGGGCGCGGGCCTGGTTATCGGCTTCCTGGCCCAGCGCACCCGGTTCTGCACCATGGGAAGCATCCGGGACGTGATCCTGATGGGCGACACCCACCTGATCAGCGGCGTCGGTGCGCTGCTTGCGGTGGCATTCGTCACCAACCTGCTCCTGGGCCAGGTCAGCTTCGGGTTCTTCGGGCAACCGGTGGCCCACTCCAGCCACGTGTGGAACTTCCTGGGCATGGTGTTGGCGGGGCTGGCCTTCGCCCTGGCAGGGGGCTGCCCGGGCCGACAACTGTTCCTCTCTGGCGAGGGGGACGGTGACGCCGGCGTCTTCGTCCTGGGGATGATCACCGGCGCCGCTTTCGCCCACAACTTCGCGCTGGCCGGCAGGCCGGACAACGTGGCGGACGGCATCGTGGGCGGTATCTCGACTGCCGGAATGGTGGCAGTGATCCTGGGGCTGGCAGTCTGCGCGACCATCGGTTTCAGCATGCGCGAAAAGAACTGAGAAATGGAGGTTGACACAATGGCTACAGTAGACGCTCGCGGGCTTTCCTGTCCCCAACCGGTCATCCTGACCCGAAAGGCGATCAAAGCCGGGGGATTTCCCATCGAGGTGCTGGTGGAGACCGTGACCTCGCGTGAGAACGTGCGGCGCGCGGCTGAGAAACTCGGCTGCCGGGTCGACGTAGAGGCGACAGGGAATGAGTTCAAGTTGACTGTCACGAAGTGACGGCCGTCGTTCGTCATTCGTCGTTCGTCATCCGTCGTTCGTGTTTGGTCCCTGTTTCACGATTGGAGGCACTATGATTTACTTCGACAACGCCGCGACCTCGTGGCCCAAGCCGCCGGGCGTGGCCGAGGCTATGGTTCACTTCATCGACGACGTGGGCGCCAATCCAGGCCGCTCCGCTCATCGCCTGGCGGTCGAGTCTGGACGCATCGTGTACGGCGCGCGTGAGGCCGTGGCCGAGCTGTTCAAGGCATCCGACCCGCTGCGCGTGGTATTCGGCCACAACGTGACGGAGGCGCTCAACCTGGCGCTGCGCGGCCTGCTGCATGCCGGTGACCACGTCGTCACCAGCAGCATGGAGCACAACTCGATGATGCGCCCGCTGCGCGCCCTGGAGGAGCAAGGCGTCGAGTTGACCGTCGTGCAGTGCTCGCCGGAGGGCCTGCTCGACCCGGCCGGCGTGGAGGCAGCGGTGCAGGCCAACACGGTTATGATCGCGCTCAACCACGCCTCGAACGTGGTTGGCACGCTGCTCCCGGTCGCCGAAGCGGCTGGCATCGCCCGTGACCACGGCTTACTCCTGCTGGTGGACGCAGCTCAGACCGGCGGCGCTTACCCGATAGACGTCCAGGCCGATGGCATCGATCTGCTGGCCTTCACCGGCCACAAATCGCTGTGCGGGCCGATGGGAACGGGAGGGCTGATCGTCGACGAGCGGGTGGACGTGGCACAGATGGAACCGCTCAAGCGCGGCGGCACGGGCAGTCGTTCGGAGCGAGAGGAACAGCCCGATTTCCTGCCCGATATGTGCGAAAGCGGCACACCCAACGCGGTGGGCCTGGCGGGGCTGGGAGCCGGTGTGCAATGGGTGCTCGAGCGGGGCGTGGACGCGATCCGCGCTCACGAGGTGATACTGGCCCAGCGGCTGATCAACGGGCTGCTGGGCATAAGGGGGGTGACCGTCTACGGGGGGCTGGACGCCACGCGGCAGACGGCGACCGTGTCCTTCAACGTGGCTGGCAGGGCACCATCGGACATTGGGTTACTGCTGGACGAGGAGTTCGGCATCATGTGCCGCGTGGGACTGCACTGCGCGCCGGCGGCCCACAGGACGATCGGCACGTTCCCGACAGGCACAGTGCGCTTCGGCCTGAGCGCTTTCAACACGTCGGAGGAAGTAGACGCCGCCGTGGCTGCGGTGGGACAACTTGCCCGGGAGACGCCACAATGAGCGAGAACTATGGCGTGATACTGGTGCACAGCACAAGCTATGCCATCAGAGCGGAGAGCGTACTGAATCAAGCGGGACTCCCCTCCAAGTTGATCCCGGTCCCCCGGCACCTCAGCTCCGACTGTGGGGTCTGCGTCCGAATAGAGCGAGCAGACCAGGAAGCAGCGCTGCAGGCGCTGGCAGCAGCCGGCGTGGAGACGGAGCAATATCACGAGATATAGCGGACCTAGTTGGACAAGACTTCGGAAGTCTCAAAATGCTCTCCCCCAACAGTTTCGAGGCGATTTCGAGCTGACTTTGCCGTGGGAACGCTCGACTGGAGACTTCCGAAGTCTTCTGCCACAAGCAGATTTCGGCTGCAGACACTCGCCCAAGCGGCGGCCACTGCCGCCAGTGCCTGGCACCGGAGTCATTCGGTCGGAGGTGAGTACGTGACGCACGCAGATAAGAGAAACGAGATTCGATTAACGGCGCTGGCCAGCGCAGCCGGCTGAGCGGCCAAGAAGGGCCCGGAGGCCCTGGCGCAGGTCCTGCGCCCGCTACGAGGTATGTTCCGTGCCGAGCAGTATCCGCATCTGCTCGTCGGACTGGAGGTGAGCGACGACGCCGCCGTCTACAAGATCAACGACGAGGTAGCCGTCATCCAGACCATAGACTTCTTCACCCCCGTGGTGGACGATCCCTACGACTACGGGGCCATCGCTGCTGCCAACGCGATGAGCGACGTGTACGCGATGGGCGGCGAGGTCGCGCTGGCGCTCAACGTGTGTGGTTTTCCGCCCGATCTGCCGCCGGAAATCGTCGGCGAGATCTTGCGCGGCGGCGGGGAGAAAATCGCCGAGTCAGGCGGCGCGCTCGCTGGCGGCCATACGATCGAAGACAAAGAGCCCAAATATGGCCTCTCGGTGATGGGATTGATCCATCCAGATCGGGTGCTGACCAAGGCGGGTGCCCGGCCTGGCGACGCGCTCGTGTTAACGAAACCGCTGGGGGTGGGCATCGTCACCACTGCCCTTAAGGGAGAGGTGGCCGATCCGGCCCACGTGGCGGCGGCGGTGGAGAGTATGAAGAAACTCAACCGCGACGCGGCCCGCTTCATCCAGGAAGTCGGCGTGCACGGCTGCACCGACGTCACCGGTTTCGCGCTGTTGGGCCACGGCTACGAGATGGCGGATAAGAGCGGTGTGCGTCTGCGTTTCCACGTCGAGAGGCTGCCCTTTGTAGAGGGGGCGCTTCAGTACGCTGAGGAGTGGCTGTTTCCGGGTGGCGCTTGCCGGAACCAGCAGTGCTACGAGCAGTGGGTGGATTTCGCGCCCGGTATCTCCGAGGAGATGCAGACGCTGCTCTTCACCCCCGAGACGTCAGGCGGTCTCCTCGTCGCTGTCCCGCCGCAGGAGCTGGACTCCCTCACCGCCCGCTTTGCCGGGAAGGGACACCCTTGCTGGGTCGTCGGCGAGGTGGTGGCGGGCGAGGGCATTGAGGTTGTTCCGTAGGGCCTTCGTTTCACCAGGCTATCATTTTTCGCATATTTCGCCGTTTTGTGTATAATTGGCATGACTGGGGGCGGGTGTCGCCTTGCCGCTGTTCGCTGCATAGAGATTAAAGATCGAAAGTCAATGGAGTTGCACTTCGTCGTCTCTCGGGAGATGCAGGAATGATCGTTCAGCAGGAGAACGAATGAGATGAACTGGCAATACACGCCCTTGGTACTCCCCTTGGTCGCGGCGGTGATAGTCTCTGCTGGACTGGCCCTGTACGCGTGGAGGCGGCGTCCCACTGTTGGAGGGACGCCGTTCGCCTTACTCATGCTGGGTGTGGCTGTATGGGTGTTCGGGGAAGCCTTGCGACTGGTGAGCCTGGACTTGCCGGCCAAGTTCTTCTGGGCCAGGACGCGCTACCTGGGCATTGTCGTCGTGCCGGCTACCTGGCTGGCCTTTGGCCTTCAGTACACCAACCGGGGGAGGTGGCTGACCCCGCGCACTCTGGCACTGTTGGCGATTGAGCCTGTGGTCGTACTACTGCTGGCCTGGACCAACGAACGCCACCATTGGTTCTGGAGCGATGTCAGGCTGGAGCCCGGCGGGTCGATGCTGGTGTGGAGTGCGCCCCATGGCGTGGCGTTCTGGATTCATACAGCGTATTCGTATGTGTTGATTCTGCTTGGTACCTTCTTGCTCATCCAGGCACTCGTTCGTTCCCCGCGCCTGTACCGCGTGCAGACCGGTGTCTTGCTGGTCGGCGCGATAGCGCCAGTGGTGGGGAACGTGGTATCTACCTTTGGACCAATCTCGTTTCCTGTGGATCTGACCCCCTTCGGTTTTGTCATCGCTGGCCTGACGGTGGCCTGGGATATTTATCGTTTCCAACTGTTCAACATCGTGCCGGCGGCGCGCAGTGCAGTTGTGGACAGTATGAGTGGGGGTATGCTGGTACTGGATATGCAGAACTGCATCGTGGACGTTAATCCAGCCGCGGAGAAGATTATTGGCCGTCCAGCCTCAGACGTGCTGGGGCAACCCGCTCGCCAGGTGCTATCTGATATGCTCGATGAGATCGATCGCTTTCGCGATGTGACTGAGGCGCACACCGAGATCACACTGGCGGATGGAAAAACCCAGCGCACGTATGATCTGCGTATCTCTCCGCTTTACGACCAGAGCGGTTATCTCAGCGGTCGTCTCATCGTTCTGCACGACATCACGGAACACAAGCGGGCCGAAGCGGACTTGACAGCCCAGAAGCAGTGGTTCGAAAACCTGATCGCTATGGCGCGCGCCACTGCGAAACACACGTCTCTGGAGGCTACGCTGCAGAGCGCGGTGAACATGGCCGCCACCCTTACGGGGGCTGAACGTGGCAGTATGTTCCTGCTGGATGGCACGGGGTTCGTGACCCACAGTGTCCTGGCGCGCGGCAAGGCGACGGCAGCCCACCGCCAGAGCATTGTCAGGGATGTGATGGGGGAGGGGTTGGCCGGCTGGGTCGTTCGTCATCGTCAGCCCGCGTTGGTTTACGATACGACCCGCGACGCTCGCTGGATGGACTTGCCCGGGACACCACCGGCGGGTTCCGCTATGGCCATCCCGATCGTGAGCGGCTCGGCGGTATTGGGCGTGCTCACCCTTACACATACGGAATCAAATCATTTCAGCCCCGAACACGCTTACCTGATCCAGGCATCCGCTGATCAGATGATGCTCGCTGTGCGCAACGCGCAAATGTACGATGAACAGCGTCGCCTGGCTGACCGTCAGACCACGCTGTACGAGGCCCTGCGCACGGTGGGTGAGCATCTCGACCCCGAGACGATAGCGCGCGCAGCGGTAGGCGTCGTCGCTCGGTTGACGGGTTGGCCGGCTGTGGCCATTCTCCTGCCCGACGAGTCAGGTTCCCATCTCGTGGTCCAGGCAGGGGCCGGCACGCTTTCAGCTTCCCAGGGTCAGCGTCTCTCCCTTGATCTGGATAGTACCGGGGAGCAGGGCATCACTGAACAGGCCTTCCAGACGGCCCAGACCCAGCAAATTCTCAATGTACGTGCCCAGCTCGAGGAAATGGAAGACAGCTCCGTTCTCCGCAGCAAAGTGGCTGTCCCGCTGCGGCGCGGTGAGCGGGTGCTGGGTGTGCTCGACGTGGCCAGCGACCGTCCGGCTGCTTTCAACGATGACGATGTCCTGTTGGCCAAGTCGCTGGCCGAGGCTATCGCTCTGGCGCTGGACAACGCCCGCCTCTACGCCGAGATACGCCAGTATGCCGCCGACCTGAGCGCGCTGTACAACGTGGCCCGCACGATCAGCCGCTCGCTGGTGTTGGAGGATGTGCTCTCGGAGACGTTGCACGCGGCGCTGACTTCTCTCGATTTTGACATCGGCATCATCGGTTTGACTGGGCCGAGCGATGGTCAGTTGCATCTGGCAGCCGAGCTCGGGCTGCCTGTGGCCTTGTCCGAGCAACTGCGCCAGGAGGGCATGGACGGTACACTGTGCGCTTACGTCTACAGTCAGGGTGAGGCAGTGGCGGTGGAGGATATTCAGCAGGAGTCGCCAGACGGGGATGAAAGTGAGAGTGTGCTTCAACAGATGGCCCCTCTGGCTATCAGTGAAATGAGTCGATTGGATATGCGTGCTTACGCCGGTATCCCCCTGCTGCACCAGGAGCGCCCCATTGGCACCTTGAGCCTGTTCGCGCGTCAGCCGCGCACGCTCTCAACCGACGAACATGCCCTGCAAATGGCCATTGGCCAGCAGATCGCCACGGCGGTGACCAATGCGCAACTGTTCCAGGCTGTCACCGACGAACGAGGGCGTCTACAGGCGTTGATCGAATCCAGTCGTGACGGGATCATCCTCATCGGAATGGATCAGCATATATTGGTCGTCAACGCGCCTGGGATTGGCCTGTTGCGCCTGACTGGCCAGCCCGAGGACTGGATAAACCGGCCCGTACAGGATGCCCTGACCACCTTGGGACGCCATGCCCCCGACGTCGTGCAGGTGATTCAGGCTGAAATGCACCGCGGTTGGACTGGGGATGATCGGCCTGGGGAAGGTGAGTGGGAGATAGCGCCTCGCACGGTTCACTGGTTGAACCTGCCCGTGATGGCTGGTAAGACGCCGCTGGGCCGGCTGTTGGTGCTGCGGGATGTTACCGAAGAGCGGTCGCTGGAGAGAATGCGCGACGATCTGATCCACGCCATGGTGCACGATCTGCGCAACCCGCTCACTGTCATCTCAGGCTCTCTCTCGTTCCTGGATGAGGATATCGCCCCCAATCTTCCGGCCAATCATCTCGAGCTTTGGGAGATCGCCAAGAAGAGCACCTCAGGGATGCTGGAACTGATCAAGGCGATTCTGGAGATAAGCCGTCTGGAGAGCCAGCAGATGCCCCTGGAGCACACGCTGATATCGCTATCCGATCTTGCCAACAGCGCGTTGGATTCTCAGTTGCCACTGGCCGCTGAAAAGGGTGTGCTCCTGGAAGGGGATGTGCCATCCACGTTGCCCCCGGCCTGGGCCGATGTGACGCTGATCAGGCGTGTCCTGAAGAACCTGATTAGCAATGCCATCAAGTTCACCCCGGCCGATGGCGTGGTACGGGTGACGGCCAGAGTTGATCCTGAAGAACATTCCCGGCTGCTCGTTTCTGTGAGCGACACCGGCTCGGGTATCCCGCCTGAGGTTCAGGACCGGCTGTTCCAGAAATTCGTCACTGGTCGGCAAGAGGGCCACGGGAGTGGGCTGGGCCTGGCCTTCTGCAAGATGGTCATAGAATCCCACGGCGATCGGATTTGGCTGGAGAGCACTTCCGAGGGCGGCACCACGTTTGCGTTTGGCCTGCCTTTGCCTCCGGTGCTGGAATCCTGAGTCTAATCTGGCAGCCAATACGTCTTGAACTCAAGCACCCTGTTCTGTTTCTCCTGTGTCGACAGACTCGCTCTTCAGCACGGCTTTCAGGCTCGCGATCGCCACTTCCAGCATCCCGTCGTCCGGCTCGCGGGTCGTCAATTGCTGTAGGGCCAGGTTTGGCGCGACCAGTACCTGCATCCAGGGACGATCCGAGAAGCGAGCGGTCCACCGGATGAACTCGTAGCTGATGCCTGTGATGACCGGAAGCAACAGAAGTCGGCTGGCCATGCGCCAGGCCAACGACGGCAGGCTGAAGGGAGCGAATATCAGCACCGTCAGCACGACCAACGTGAGGAGAAACGCCGTGCCACAGCGTGTATGGGCCTTCGGGAAGGGGCGCACGCCATCCACGGTCAGTTCCGCACCGCCCTCGTAGGCGTTGATCGTCTTGTGCTCCGCGCCATGGTAGGCGAACACGCGCTGGATATCGG
>Ga0180432_10009630_pt1 | contig 11749 bp, 7 predicted proteins | sample SS_ome_10_FD_132414 | JGI IMG/M metagenome (GOLD analysis project Ga0180432, IMG submission 132414) | Hypersaline lake sediment archaeal communities from the Salton Sea, California, USA - SS_1_MS_2 metaG | ecosystem: Environmental > Aquatic > Non-marine Saline and Alkaline > Hypersaline >... | reverse complement strand
GGCGGCAAGAGACATGGAACTGATCACGGCGAGTCCGACGGATATGGCAACTTGAAACATACTGTATCGAAGCTGGGCCACCGAACCCACCAGAAATCCATAAACCATACCCAGTATAAAACCGATGGCAAATTCCTTGAAGACCACGGACCAAGTATCTCTAATGTTAAGGCGCCCGGTTGCAAGGCCCCGCACCACAATGGTGGAAGTCTGGGTGCCGATATTGCCGCCCATTCCCATGATGACCGGAATAAAGGCGGCAAGATATACAAACTTGCTCAAACTTCCTTCAAAATGGCCTATAATAAAAAATGCAACAATACCACCGATACAGCTTGCAGAAAGCCACGGCAGGCGGATCCTTGTGCTTCTGATAACAGACTGTGTTTCGATAAACTCCTCGCCGCCCACACCAGCCATTTTTAAAATATCTTCCGTAGCCTCGTCTCCGATGATATCGATAATATCATCTACGGTGACAATACCCACTAACTGGTTTGTGTCATCTACTACCGGTACCGCAAGAATATCATAACGGGCGACTATTTTTGCCACCTCTTCCTGATCCATATCAGTTTTGACGGTAAAAACGTCTGTTGCCATAAAATCTTTAAGAGGTGTCTCAGGGGGAACCACCACCAATTGCCTTAAAGAACTGACGCCTATTAATTTGCTATTTGAATCAACCACATAAAGATAAAACGGCATCTCCACATCCAGATGTTCTTTCTGAAGGGACTCGATGGCTTCCCTGGCCGTTTTATTTTCTCGCAAGGCAATAAAATCAGGAACCATGATCCCGCCGGCAGTATCATCGCCATAGTGTAGCAGACCTTCAACCTCTTCGGAACTCTCCTTTTTCATACGTTCTATAATGGCATCGGACCTTTCTTCGGGCAAACGTCCCAACAGGTCGGCCACATCATCGGTGGGCATGTGTTCAAAAATTTCAACCATCTCATCAATTTCAATGCCTTCATTGAGTGCAAGAAAAGTATCTTCATCCAGTTCGCTGAAGAGGGCGCCCTTTTGCTCACTCCCCTCTATCATTTCAAAGAGTTTATGCTGGTTGGGAAGTGACAACGAACGGAACACCGCGGACAAATCCGCCGCATGTGTCTTGTCAACAATCTTTCTAAGATGGGTTAAAGCATTCCGTCTCAACAATCTCTTGATGCTATCAATAAGTATTTTAGTGCGATCACTTGGCATAGGATAATATGGAACTATTTGATAATTTTTATAACAGACTGATTACGTAACTCCTTAATCCATGATTGAAATTTTTCTTCAACAATTTCATTAAATAGTATTTTTTCGATCTCGGGTGACACTTCTTCCAGAGGCTTTCCTGAAGTTTTCACTATCTCTTTAACAAAAAAAATCTGAAATCCCAGGTCGGTATCAAGCACAGGGGTAAACTCATCTGCCTTCATATCTTTTATGGCATCTCGCAACTGTGGAGAAAGCTCATCAAGCCGGAACAAACCCAGATCACCGCCCTCAACATCCAGAGATGATTCAGAATAGCTATTGATCATGGTTTCAAAGGATTTTCCTGTGTTTAATTCTTCTAAAATTTCATCCATTCTCGCTTTAATCTTCAGCTTCTCTTCTTCATCGGCGAATAGTGGTGCTTTTATAGTGATGTTGTAAAGATGATATTTTTTCGTCCCGCCATACTTATCTGGGTGATTTTCGTAATAAGATGTTATGTCCTCTTGTGTAATTACAATTTTAGATTTTACTTTAAGGTTGACCAGCTTTGTCCTGAGCATCTGTTCCTTTATCCGCTCACGATAATCCTTCATTGTTAGTCCATCTTTAGCCAATGCACCTCTTAAATCTTCATCCGTATAAAAACTCGCTTCTTTAATCCGTTCAATGGTTTGATCTATCTCTTGTTCACCGATTTCAATTTTATAGCGTTTTATCTCCTGATCTTTAAGTTTCTGATCAATAAGCTGGTTGAGCATATCCTCCCTCACCTTGTAGAGCATCTCACGCTCCCTGTCGGTTGAATAACCGAGTGCGCGGATTTTCTCTGCATAAGGTTTAAAGGATCGGTTCAGCTCGAAAAGTGTAATAATGTCGTCATTGACTATCGCTACAATCCGTTCAACGACTTCTGCATTTTCCCCGTTAGCAACAAAGAGAAAACCAAACGTTAAAAAATAAAGGGTGTATATTAAACAATAAACCCAACCTGTAAAACGGTTACTCATGACTATGAAAACCCATAACTTAGTTTCGTGTCCATCCATAAATGGTCTTTTTGCTTGCCCGGTTAAATCCATATTTATGAATGGATACTCGTTCGCTTTGTTCATCCCGCTATATATGGGGATAAAATTTTAAAGCGGTTAACTTTGTTTACGAACCAATGATTTTTTTCCACTGTGTTTTATTTATTTCAATGATGTATTCTTTTTGAAGCTTTTTTATCCAAGGCGTATATGCTTCTTCAATCTTTTTCCTGCGTAAATTTCTTATTATGGTTTCATTTACATCTTTTGACTCTTCTTTCATACCCGCTGTTAAATTATCGTTTTTGTGATGCGCTTCATGATACTTGGATATATCATCGGGAGTTACTAGGATCTGGTCACCCAACTCTTTGGCAACAACCTTTTCCATGAGTAATCGAGCCTCTAATCTCTTTTCCCATGATGGGTAAGGCACGGCATATTCGAGCAATACCTGATCAAATACATTTTCTGGATAATTCTGTTTTATATCTTCAACCGCCTTTTGAAGTTCTGCTTCTGTAATTTTAATGCCGATATCTTTGGCCCTTTCCAGTAAAATCATCTCTTCGGTCATCTGTTTAACAAAGCGCAATTGAGCTTCTCTGGCAGTATCGGGTTGCTGCATTGCATTATGGGAATAAGAGGCTTTGGCAATCTCAAATGCCCTGTTGAAATCAGATACGGTTATCGTACTGTCTCCAACCCGGATGAAAAACTTATCACCGTCTTTAGATTTAGAGTCAGCACACCCGGCTAAGGTGTAAATGATCGATAAAAAACCGACGAAAACCATAAACGTGTTAAAATATCTCATGATTGAAAAAGTATTCTTTAACGACAAAATCACTTAAATTTCTAATTGTTAACATGTTGTATGATTTGTTTCAAGATATTTTTAGTCTGAGTCAACAGACCGACTCTACTTGTTTTTGAAAGCTTGGCGGTTAGCAAATGGTCTTTGGTAAATTCAAACGGGCTGCCTGCGGAAGCAATCCTATCGAGAACTCCCGTAGGATTTTTTTGGTGAACCTCTGAAAAATAAATGGAAAGCCGTGAGCCTCTCAAATCGAGCCGTTTCACGCCAGCCTTTATGGCCAATACTCTGAGTGCGATTTTAAAAAGTAGATTTGAAGTCTCAACCGGTAAAGCACCGAAGCGATCCACCATCTCTGTTTTAAAATCAGCGATTTTATCTAATTCTGTTATCTTGGTCAGACGACGGTATGCTGAAAGACGCTGGTCGATATCGTGTATATACGATTCAGGTATTGAAGCAGGCATAGCCATGTTAATTTCCGGTTCCAGACTTTCTTGAACCTCCTCCCCTTTCAACTCAGCCATCGAATTCTCCATCAGTTTTAGGAACATGTCATAGCCGACTGCGGCAATATGGCCGGACTGGGAAGCTCCCAGAATTGTCCCTCCTCCTCTTATTTGCAAATCACTCATGGCAATTTGAAAGCCGGAACCCAAATCACTGTGTTCCATCAATACCTTCAGACGTTTTCTGGCATCGTTAGTCAATGTGCTTTCGTTGGGTATAAAAAGATACGCATAGGCCTGTTCATCAAGCCGCCCCACACGACCCCGTAATTGGTAAATTTGAGCCAGTCCGAATCTGTCCGCCCGATTGATTAATATGGTGTTGGCGGAAGAAATATCAAGACCTGATTCTATTATAGAGGTACAGACCAACAAGTCTATCTCTTTATTCATAAAACGAAGCATTACATGCTCCAGCGCATCATTATCCATACGACCGTGGGCCACATCAAGCCGGACCCCGGGTACCAGTTCCTGCAAATGCTTTGCCATGGCCCAAATACTGTGAATGTTGTTATGAACAAAAAATATCTGGCCGCTTCTGTTTAACTCATTGAGTATGGCTTCCAAAATAATAGCATCATCTATTTCAGAAATATAGGTGATAATAGATTTGCGATGTTCGGGTGGAGTTGAAATTACACTTATGTCCCGTACTCCCATCAAGGACATGTGGAGCGTTCTTGGAATTGGCGTCGCTGTTAAGGCAAGAACATCCATTGTACTTTTTATTTTTTTCAGCCTCTCCTTGTGTTTGACGCCGAAACGCTGCTCTTCATCCAGCACCAGAAGTCCCAGGTCTTTAAATTCTACATCTTTCTGAAGCAGCCGGTGAGTTCCAATAACAATATCGATCTTACCGGCTTGCAGGTCACCGATAATCTTGCGCTGTTCTCCTATGGAACGGAATCGGTTCAAACATGCAATATTAACCGGGTAGCGCTCAAAACGGCCGGAAAACGTGGCAAAATGTTGTTCTGCAAGCACAGTGGTCGGCACAAGCACGGCAACCTGTTTCCCGTCACTGACCGCCATAAGCGATGCGCGCAACGCCACTTCAGTCTTACCATATCCCACATCACCACATACCAGTCTGTCCATTGGAATGGATGCTTTCATATCATTGAGAACGTCTTCAATGGCGGTAATCTGGTCTGATGTCTCTTCGTAAGGAAAACCGGCTTCAAAATCGAAAAAATCAGTATCTACGTCTCTGAACGCATGGCCCTGCTTTATCTTGCGCTCGGCGTAAAGTTTCAAGAGTTCTCCGGCAATCTTCTCCGCGGACTTTTTTACCCTGGCTTTGATCCGATCCCATGATTTGCCGCCCATTTTATCTAATACAGGCTCGATACCATCCACACCAATGTATTTCTGAACCATACTCATGCGATCCACAGGCAGGTAGAGCTTGTCTTCATTTTTATAGACAATCAAAAGAAAATCATTGGTCGACCCGTTCAGTCTCAATTTTACCAGACCGTTATATTGCCCTATTCCGTGTTCAATGTGAACGACAAGGTCCCCTTTTTTTAAATCTTCAAATGCAAGCAGCTCAGTTTCAACCTTTTGTATCTGTTTTCTTCTCGGGCGATGTCTTGACCCGAATATTTCAGTGTCTGTAATGATAGCCAGAGATTCGGCAGGCCAAACAAAACCTGAAGAAACCTGGCTCGTGCACACATATACCTGGTTTCCCCCCGGTTCGACATTAGAAAAATCGTCAATAAACCTGAGATGGATACCGTATGGCACTAAAAGTGATTTCATTCTTTGGCCCTGGACTCTGGTTTTGCAAACAACAAGTGCGGCACATCCAGATTTTTTTTGATCATTGATCCAGTTTGCCAGTGGGGAAAAAAGAGCCTTTTCCCTGCGGCGCTTAAGTTCCAGACTGATATCCATGTTGTCTTTAACGATAAAATTAAATGTCCGGGAAGCCTGACCGTTATCAAGAAAGCCCTTTGACACGGCAAGTTTTTTAACCGTCAGCAACTTTCTTTTTGTTAAAATATTTTTTGCATCTGACCACTTGAGATAAAGTCGATCCGGTTCAACACATAGTCGGGTATCATTGCATGCGGAAACAAAACAATTCGATGCCTGTTGTTGTGATTGATCGGCAGCCTTCTCCAGTTCAGCCGGTTCTTTTAGAATAAAAAGTGCATGACCCGGCATATAATCAAAGAACGTATGAAGATCCGGATAAATGAGTGGAATCAGGCCTTCGATCCCAGGGAACACCCGCTCATTTCTGATCTGATCAATCAGGCTTCTGACCTTTGTTATCGGGAGATCCAACAGAGAAGCCTGCTCCCGTATACGTCCTACGATCTGTTCGATACATTCCAACTTTAATACAGCCTCCCGGGCCGGAAGAATAACTCCCTCCTGAACATTTTTGATGGTTCTCTGGTTTGCGACCGAGAAAAACCTTAAAGATTCCACAGTATCTCCGAACAATTCGATTCTCAGCGGATTTGAATACCGTGATGAAAAAATGTCCAGAATACCACCTCTAACACAAAAATCTCCGGGTTCCTCCACGATTGCCGATCGAACATAACCGCCTGAAATCAGTTTTTCGACCAGCAGGTCCCGATCGATCTCTTCTCCCACCATAACAAGTTCCGCATAATCACATAGTTCCTGTTTTGGGATGATCCGTTGCAGTAAAGCTTTAACGGTGGTAACCACAATTTTCGGAACATCCTCCGCGACCAAACGGTACAGAGATCTGATACGCTTGGCTGCGGTTTCGTTATGGTAGGAAAGATGTTGAAAAGGTAAAATATTATACGGAGGAAAATAAACCAGGGGAAATTCGTTTTTTCCTAAAAAAAATCTCAGATCCTCCATATGCTGTTCTGCATCTTTTGTTGAAGGAACGACCACAACAACAGACGCTTTATGTGCCGTGCATAACCTGGACACAAAATATGCCTGCTCAGATCCCGACAGTCCCGTACAATTCAGGCGACAATCGTTGTCGGGAATACGATCAATCAATTGTCTAATTGATATTTTTTCTTGATTTTGATTCATAAACAAAGTAGGTATTTTTTTACTGTGCCGGCGTAGCTCAGTTGGTAGAGCAGCTGATTCGTAATCAGCAGGTAGGCGGTTCGAATCCGCCCGTCGGCTCCAAATTTAGGCTGTTCAAGGCAACTTTTTTCTTCATGCCTTTCCAGTAAGGCTTTTTGCAAACCGCTATAGCTTAATTCGGATCATTGTGCAACCGGCGTTTATACCCTGGCAACCTCGTTTCCAACTCTATTGAAAAGTGATCGTATAGAAACATAATGAATTCGTAAAAGTGAATTCATGAGACCTTTGAAAAATGTAAATTTTTATTTAAGTTCAAGAAAGGTCAAAATTTTAACCGCCCCGAAGAGATAAGCTTCCCATTTCACGGGGCAGGCGCAGAAATTGAGCAAAAAAGGAGTGATTGTGAGTTATAAAATAGGATTTGCCGGAACCGATGGAAGAACCCTTCTAAGTGCTGTGGTCACTTCAACCGCAACAAGTGAGAACTATCAGAATGATTTTCAGGGAGTGGTGATTAGAGGAATGCCGGCCATGCCTCCGTTTGCAATGTCAATGCAATGGCCGGTGACATTTATCCCCACAGCGGATAATTCCAAAAAGGCATATGCCTCTGCTATTATTGACGCCCTTAAAAACGGCTCCATTAATTGTGCTGTTCCGATGCCTGAAGATTTATTGCTCGATGGTCTGTTAGACCAAATGGAGGAGGTCGGTCTTTCAGATCATATTATTGGATTCACCAGCAAAAATTCATTTATCGAAGGCGACAAAATAGCCTGTAAACGTCTTTGCCATGAATATAATATTCCTGTTGCGGATAAGTGGTATGCCGTGGATGCCAGAAATTATGACGAAATTTTGAGGACTTGTCTAATTCTATTAGATCTATATGGTGGGGCTGTTCTGAAGTATCCATATAGTGCCGGAGGAAAAGGCTCCCGTATCATTTTAAATTCCTGGGAGATAAAAGAGGTATATGATATCTTGATAAAAGATTATGGTAAAAGCTATAAACGACGGTTCGGTAAAAAATCAGAATGGCCGCTTCTGATAGAATCCAGAATGTCAGGGGTCGAAATTTCTTTTATTATTCTTATTGATAAAAACGGTAATTTTCAAATTCTTCCCACCTCCATGGATTATCCGGAACGTTTTCCCGGACCTGCCAGTAAGGACAATCCGATTACCGGTGGAATGGGGAGCATATCACCGCATCCCATGGAAACGCCCGACCTGTTCGAAATGGCGGCCAGGGATATTGTTAAACCTCTGATAAAAGCCTTGAAAGAAAAAAATATGTTACGTCCTTGCTTGATATATCCTGGCTGCTTTTTATCTTTTAACCACAATATGACTCCGACAAGGGTTCGAGTCTGTGAAATCAATATTCGGCCTCCTGAACCTGAATGGCAGCCCATTATCCGAAGAATAAGAAACCTCGGGGCCTTAATTAAGGCAACAATTGAAGGAAATCTGGATGAGATAACCCCGGAAGTGAGGTCCGACCAAATTTCTATCTGCGTCGCCTTGGTTACCGGTTACGGAGGCCCTCAAAACCAAAAAGGGTATCCCTGGTCCTGCACTAAAGGAGAATTGGTCGATATTGATCTCGCCTACTTGAAGAAAAAAAAGATACAGGTTATCCCATCTGCCATGACATATTCAGATGAAGAAGAAAGTTTTAAATCAGACGGCAGCCGTGTGATATACTGTAATGTTAATTCAACCGTTAAACCCGGAGAAAGCAGAGCAAAAGCAGCAAAACGTCTTCGTCAAAAAATATTGACCGCCTTTGAAAATGGCAAAATCAGGGTCATACCCCGTGAAAACCCAGAGGGAAACCGGTTGGATTTGCGAAGGGATATCGGCAATCATTTCGATATTGCCGAAGGATTACTTCCGACAATACTATAACTAATTTTTACATGAATCATCTTGACATACATATCCATTTTAGCATACCGATGACATAAGACAGATAGTTATTGTTAATGTCTTTTTTTTGGAGAAATCGACATGAATGATCCCGATGACATAAAGTTAAAAGCTGAAATTGATGAGATTATGAAAAACATCAATAACATAATTAAAAAAATCGGGAACCTTGATCCTGTAAAGAGCGAAAAGTCAAGGCAGAATAAAGATTGATGTCCGTTTATTTAAGAGGAAATTAAACCCGATGAAAACCAAAAATATGACTTAAGGAGGTGCCATGGCATTAACTAAAAACGATATTGTCTCAAAAGTACACGAACTGGGCTTTACAAAGAAAAAATCCGTTGAGATCATCGAAACTCTATTGGAAATAATTAAAAGTACGCTGGAAAAAAGTGAAGACGTCCTTCTTTCAGGATTTGGAAAATTTTGTGTAAAGCAAAAGAAAAAGAGAAGGGGGCGAAACCCTGCTACCGGTGATGACTTGATATTGAAGGAACGAAAAGTTGTCACATTTAAATGTTCAGGGAAGTTAAGGGATAAAATTAACGGCCAAGTATAATTTGATTCCTTAACATACAATATTTGGCCTTACATGCATGTTAGGCGCTTATTAAAACCATATGGATAAAATATTGCCGGTGTTTAATTGCCCAATACCCGATGATTAATACCCTACTGAAAAATTTTTAAAAATATGCATGAATTTATTAAGCAGGAAGAAAAAAATATTCTCAAAGGTATCGCAAAACCGCCCAGAGGAGCCCTCGGAAAAATACTGGCCGAATTTGATCCTGAAATAATTATCGGCCACCCTACTTTTCATTGCGAAGATAATATTGGCAGCCTGGTATACCGGGATTTGGAAGGTATTCGAAACGTGTTTTACGACAACCGAGTCGCTGTTATCATAGCGGACGGCACCTATAACGATAAGAGCAACGATACTTCCAATATTGAGGCTGCAATAGCCGGTGCAAAAAAAGCTTTGCATGAATTTACCGAGCAAGAAAGAAAAAATGTGCTGGTTTATACCGGTCCCCACGAAGGATACGACAGCGCTCATTTTTCGCCGGGCAAAGGTAATGCGTTTAAAATGATCTTTGAAGAAATGGAGCCCACCCAAGCAAAGGCCATCCTTCTGCTGGACGGTGATTTACGTAATGATATGACTCCGTGGCAACGAGTTTACAAAAAAGTAGTTGAGCATCATGAAAAACATTACCCCGGCGAGGATTTTTTTGTAACAGCCCGCTACGCGCGCCACATTGTGGATGCTTCCCTGACACGCAATGTGGTTGGACCCCTTACAACACTTATGGGAAGTTACGTGCCCGGAGGTATTTCCGGTGACATTATGCTCAGTGCGGGTGCTGTGGCTAAAGAGCGCATTGCAAACTGGAATGATGCCCGTCGAAATTACGGCACGGATATCGCCACCACGTTTGATAATATCGCCGATCCAACTACCCGAATATATGAAGTTTATCTGGGTGCCAAACTACATGACGTTACTGATGACGCCAAACTCAGCATTATGCCCGGGCAGGTCATCGGCGCAGCCTTGGAAAGAATATTATATTATGAAGATTTAGACAGAAGAATTACCCATCGCCTCGAACATGATGTTCCTCTGAAGAAAATCGTTGTTTGGGATTCCGATCGCACAAATATCGATTTTATTAATCCGGGAACCACAAATGTTTTTAATATTGATGTAAAGAGAGAAGCCCTGTCCACTAAACTTGATGATTTCAAAACTGATATAGAAAAGGTGCTCCGGCCTACTTCCTATGAGGAAATTATCAGCAACCATAAAATCCTGACGGATTCCATAAATGCAAAGACGGATGAAATTGTTCTGATGTCGATCTCGCAGCAACGCTGGATAGAGCTTTTATACGAAGTAATGGGTTACGTTATGGTAACCCGAGATATCGAAAGTAGCAAAAAGGCCCTGAATTATCTGTATACCGCAGCTTTTGTCGAATTTTGCTCAGAGAAGCTTAAAGATCTGGGATATACGACGCTTTCCGCGGTACGCGGCATACAGGAAAATCTCGGTGTAGGGGACAGCAAAGCCAAAGCTTTTTATTCGGAAAATGTGGATAATGTTGTAAAAACCCTTGCCTTGAATTTCTACCAAGGCCGGTCCCGAATTATAGATAGAATGAAAGAATTAAATTGAGATATTATACGTCTTGATTTTGCTTAACAATGAAGGATGGCTGATTTCAAGCATCTTGGCAGCTTTAGTTCGGTTGCCGGCGGTTGCCTTAAGCGATCGGGTAATCAGTTTTTTTTCCAGAATCTTCTGGGCTGCCTTCAGGGAATATCCTTCGAATAAATCGTCCATATTATCTGTATCAGATTCCGCCCCAAGTCCAGGCGGAAAGTGTTCCGGCAAAAGAATCGTATCTTCTGCAAGCACTACAGCCCTTTCGATCATATTTTCCAGTTCCCTGACATTTCCCGGCCAACTATGCTTGAGCAGAAGGGACATGACAGCAGGCGTTATCCCTTTTATTCCCTTTTCCAGACTTATATTGAACCGGTCAATAAAATGTTGACATAAAAGAGGGATATCCTCCGGCCGGCTGCTGAGTGGCGGCAACTTGATCGATAACACGTTCAGTCTGAAAAATAAATCTTCGCGAAATATACCCTTATTGACCTCCTCTTCAAGATCTTTGGCGGTTGCGGCAATTACCCGAACATCTATTTTCTTTGTTTTTGAATCACCCACCGATCTGATTTCATTTTCCTGCAACACCCGCAGGAGTTTAACCTGTAAAGACAGGGGCAATTCGCCAATCTCGTCAAGAAAAATGGTTCCGCCGTCCGCTTCTTCAAAAAGGCCTTTTCTATCTCCGTCCGCACCGGTAAAAGCTCCCTTTTTATAACCAAAAAGTTCACTTTCAAGTAAATTTTCAGGTATGCTCCCACAGTTAACGGGAACCAGAGGTTTTTTTGCTCTTTGCCCCGCAAAATGGATGCCCCTTGCGATCAGCTCTTTCCCGGTTCCGCTGTCGCCATAAATTAACACCGTGGTATTGTATTGGGACACTTTCTCGGCCAGCTTGAATACATCCAGCATGGCATTACTTTTAGCGACCATGCTGCCAAAACAATAATTTTCTTGAATTTTTCGAATTCGTTCTTTTAACCAAAGATTCTCTCTCTTTAGACTTTCC
>Ga0180432_10009628_pt1 | contig 11750 bp, 15 predicted proteins | sample SS_ome_10_FD_132414 | JGI IMG/M metagenome (GOLD analysis project Ga0180432, IMG submission 132414) | Hypersaline lake sediment archaeal communities from the Salton Sea, California, USA - SS_1_MS_2 metaG | ecosystem: Environmental > Aquatic > Non-marine Saline and Alkaline > Hypersaline >... | reverse complement strand
TTCCGGCGCTCTCTCGGAAGAACCGCAAAAACTACTCTACCGATGAAACCCGCGAGCCATAAACCGGCTTTAAGCGGAATAATATTTATAAGTATCCCGCCGCATACGGCGAGATAATACAGATAATAACGCCTTGTCTTGATCTTCATTGACAGCATGATATATTATCATAACATAAACCCTGAGGCAACAGAATAATGCCGGCCGGGGATTTGCGTTTTCCGCTTGCCTAAAATACCATTTGCCGAAAAAAGCGGAAACCCCGGGCATATTGCCAGAAAAATATCCCGAAAACTTACCTTTTATACATTCGTTCGATAGTCGTTTTGATACCGCCGCGAAGGTTAAACTCTATGCGGATTCTGGCGTGATTTGGCTTGGCGGCTTTTACGAAATCATCTAAAATACGGTTCGCGGCGTGCTCGTGGAAAATACCGATATCGCGAAAAGCGTAAAGATAGAGTTTAAAAGATTTCAGCTCAACACACCATTTGTCGGGCCTGTAATCGATATAAATCGTCGCGAAGTCCGGAAGCGCAGTTTTCGGGCATACGCAGGTAAACTCGCTTGTTTCCAGGCGGACAGTGTAATTTCTATCTTTATATTTATTTTCCCATGTTTCTATTTTCGGCAGTTTAATTTTTTTTATGCTGCCCTGCAGGCCCCCATATTGAGAACTGTTCTTTGCCATATTTACCTCGCCCTCCCCCGGGTTTTATTTTATGCCCATAAGCTTATGCATCTGCGGAATTATTTCCGCGCGGGAATTTATCTTTCGCAGGATTTCCCCGAAGCGCGCCAGGCTCGTATCCGCAGCCCTTTCACTTTCGGAAAAAGCCGTAACCGGCTGTAATATAACGGGTATATCGGGATTTATCTTTTTGACAATTTCGGCCATTTTCAGTATATCGCCGGAAGCGGTTTTACCCGTAATAACGGCTTTAACAAAAACCTTTTTCTCCGAGGCGAGTTTAAGAAATTCCTCATGTTCCCGCCAGAAATCCGGGCCTTTTGTGGAAGAAGGCAGCTTGAAATCCATTGCCACGATATCCACGGCGTTTATGATTTTGGAAAGCTCCTTCCGGAGCACGCCGTTTGTCTCGAGATAAACCGGTTTTTTGCAGAACTTTTTATACTCTTTTAAAAAAATTCCGATAAAATCCGCCTGCAGAAGCGGTTCGCCGCCCGTGAGGGAAAGTGAATGGTATGGATTCCTGTATTCCCTGATTTTACTCATCAGAGCTTCCGCGGTAAACGTACCGAAAGACTCTCCCCTTGTATCACAGAAAGCGCAGGAAAGGTTGCATCCGTAAAATCTCACAAAAAGCTGTGGCACCCCCAAATACATACCCTCGCCCTGTAATGATAAGAAAATTTCCGAAATTTTCGCCTCAGGCATAATACGGGTCCTCAATATCCAGTTCCTTAAACGCTCTTTTTCTAAAAAAACAACTCTCGCACATTCCGCACGGCTCAGGGCCGCCTTCATAACATGACCACGTAAGCTCGAGCGGGACATTTAATCTCACGGCTGTTTTTATAATTTCGCTTTTTTTCTTATTTAAAAGCGGGGCGTAAATTTTGAGGCGCTTCCCGTATTTCGTGCCGGCGGCGATTACTTTTCCGAATATATCGAAAAACTCCCCCCTGCAATCGGGGTAACCCGAATAATCCTGTGAATGGGCGCCTATGAACACGGCTTCCGCTTTCACGCTTTCAGCGAAAGAGGACGCAACGCTCAAAAAAACAAGATTCCGCGCGGGCACATAAGTCGACGGTACGGATTTTTTTATTTCTTTTAAGGGGCGTGTTTTGGGAACGCGGCGATTTTTATCGAGAAGAACGCTTCCTTCGGCGGGAAAAGGGAGTTTTAATATTTTATAACGGCATCCCGCTTTTTTGGCAATGCTTTTCGCGGATTTTATTTCTTTTTTATGCCTCTGGCCGTAGTCAAAAATTAAAGCGGTAGGCAAAAATTTCTTTCCGGCGAGATAAAGCGTTGTCGCGGAATCTATGCCGCCGGAAAGTAATACGATTGCTTTTTTCATCAACAGTTACGGCCGCCGTTTTTCAGTCTTTGAAACTCGCGCAGGAATTGCCTGTCTCCCAAACCGATACCTTAAGTTTTTTCCCCACCGCGGGAGCGAGATTTCTGTGTATATAGCGTGCTATATTTTCCGATGTCGGATTTTCTTTTTTGAAAAACGCGATATCATTTAAATGTTTATGGTCCATGGGCGAGAGTACGGCCTTCAGCTTATCCCTGAAGTCCTTGAAATCCAGCACCATACCGTTCCCGTTAACGCTGCCGCTGTATAAAACGGCCTCAACCTTCCAGTTGTGCCCGTGAAGCGACTCGCACTTTCCCTTGTAGTTTCTGAGGTTATGAGCCCCGGAAAATTCTTCTATAACTTTTATTTCGTACATTTCGCTTTCCCTACTGAAAATACCTCTTCGTTACCTCTTCCCATTTTCCCTGGCTCTTCAGGATTATTTCGCAGACTTCCCGTACGGCGCCATAACCGCCCCCGGCCCGTGTGACATGGTGGGCGTTATTTTTTACCTCATTGACGGCGTTCGGAACCGCGACGGCTAATCCCGCCCTTTTAAGAATGGGTATATCTATAAGATCATCGCCCACAAAACAAATTTCCTCTTCCGTAACCCTGAACCTGCGCATTATATGCTTAAGTGAATTTATTTTATAGTGATTTTCGTACAAACCGTCCAGGTGAAGGTGCCTCGCCCTGTTTTTCACTATCTTACTCATTTTCGCCGTTATGACCGCGCACCTGATTTTCGCCCTCCTCAGCAAAAGGATCCCGAAACCGTCATTTACGTTGAAATTTTTAATTTCATCGCCGTAATTTCCCAGAATGATCCTGCCGTCGGTGAGGACCCCGTCCACATCAAGCAGCAGAAGTTTTATGCGCTTCGCCCGTTCCTGTATATCCTTCATTAAACCGATTTCACCTGCGCGGGCGCGATCAAATTTTCGTTCCATCCCCATTGCCCTTAGCCTGTCTTAACATTATACCCGGGTTCAGACAAGTCCCGCTTTCAAAATATCCTGGACATCAAGCAGGCCGACGGGCCTGAGCTTGCTGTCAACAACGGGAATTTCATCTATCTTTTTCGAGCGGAGTATCTGGAGGGCTTCCGCGGCCAGCCTGTCTCTTTTTATCGTAACGGGGGATTTCGTCATTATTTCCTTGATTTTCTTATTCGCGATATTTGCCTTTCCGCTGAGATGCCTCCTTAAATCCCCGTCTGTAAATATACCGGTAAGTTTCCCTTTTTTATTAACCACGCTCGCCGAACCGGCGCGGGCCCTTGTAATTTTTACCAGGGCTATCTTCACCAGCGCGTCCTCCCGCACGATAGGATTCGCCGTACCGGTGCGCATAATATCCCGCACCGTAAGAAGAAGGCGCTTACCGAGCATGCCGCCGGGATGGAAAAGGGCAAAATCCTTTTCCCTGAATCCCTTTCTGTCCAGAAGGCTCACGGAAAGAGCGTCCCCCATCGCGAGCATAGCCGTCGTGGAAGTGGTCGGCGCAAGCCCAAGCGAACACGCCTCTCTCTCGACGGCAACATCCAGTATATAATCGGCGTTTTTCGCCAGCGTGCTTTTTTTATTTCCGACACAGGCGATAAGCCGGGCGCCGATTTTTTTCACGATAGGCAAAAGCCTGACGATTTCCTCGGTTTCGCCGCTATTCGAAAAAGCAAGGAGGCAATCCTCTTTCGTTACCCTTCCGAGATCGCCGTGAGAAGCCTCCGCGGGATGAAGATAAAGCGACGGTGTCCCGGTCGAGGAAAGGGTCGCCGAAACCTTCTGGGCGATAAAACCCGGCTTCCCCATTCCCGTTACAATGACCCGCCCTTTAATCTTCGCCAGAAAATCCACCGCCTTATCAAAATCCCCGCCTATCCTTCCGGACAAATCCAGAATGGCTTTTGCTTCTATGGCCAGGACTTTCCTGGCCCTTATTTTCGCTTTTGAAGCGCTCATCTGATGTTCTCCAGTTTTTTTATTTTTTTCAGGAACCCCTCGAGCGCGCTTAGTTTAAGCATGTTGGGGCCGTCGCTTTTGGCCTTTTTCGGATTTTCATGAACTTCCACGAATATCGCTTCCGCCCCGCATACGACCGCCGAGGAGGCAAGCGGCATTATGAACTCGCTTTTTCCGCCGCTTTTCGCGCCCATTCCGCCCGGGAGCTGGACAGAATGAGAGGCGTCAAAACATACCGGGTATCCGAATTTTTTCATGATTACGATTGATCGGAAATCGCTCACGAGCATATTGTAACCGAAACTCGTTCCCCTTTCGGTAATTATTATGTCGCGGTTCCCGGCGTATTCTATTTTTTCCACGACGTTTCCGATCTCCCACGGCGAAAGGAACTGGCCCTTTTTTATGTTTATCGGTTTTTTTGTGCGGGCGGCGGCGAGAATAAGGTCCGTCTGCCGGGAAAGAAAAGCGGGAACCTGGATCACGTCCAGCACGCCGGCCGCTTTTTTCACCTCTTCCCTGCAATGGACATCGCTTAAAACAGGGACGCCTACGGAATTTTTTATTTTTTTCAGGATAGCCAGGCCCCTTGAAAGCCCGGGGCCCCTGAAAGAGCGGATAGAGGAGCGGTTCGCCTTGTCATAGCTTGCCTTAAATATGAAAGGAATATCAAGTTTCGCGGCGATTTTTTTTATAGCCCGGGCCAGGCGCATGGCGCCCGTTTCGGATTCTATTACGCAGGGCCCGGCGATAAGGGCAACGGGATTTTTTCCGCCTATGCTGACATTACCCGCTTTTACGATTTTAGTCATGATCCTCACGCCGCGTAAAATCACAAGTCATTACGCGCCCCCCATTATTCGTCCTGATTTTTCCAATGCCTCTTCCACTTTCTTGAGGTCCTCCGGCGTGTCAACGCCTATCGTGTTAAATTCAGTCTCTATTGTCCGTATCCTGTAGCCGTTCTCAAGGGCCCTTAACTGTTCCAGCTTTTCCGCGTTCTCCAGGGCGGATTTCGGAAGATTCGTGTATGTAAACAAGAAATCCTTGGTATAAGCGTAAATACCTATGTGTTTATAATACGGCGCGGCGGCGGAATCGCGCTCATAAGGTATGGGGCTTCTTGAGAAATAAAGCGCGAAGCCGGCTTTGTCGATTACCACCTTGACTATGTTTGGATCGGCCAATTCATTTTTATCTTCTATTTTTTTTATCACCGTCGCCATTTGTACCGAGCTGTCTTCCAAAAGCGCGTTTGCCAGGCCGTCTATCATGGAATAATGAATAAGCGGCTCATCGCCCTGTATATTTACGATCACCCCGGTATCTATGGAATTTATGACCTCGGCTATGCGGTCCGTGCCTGAAGGCTGATCCTTTGACGTGTAAACCACTTTTCCGCCGAAATCTTTAACGGCCTTTATAACCTCTTCATTATCCGCGGCGACAATCACGTCTTCCAGCACCCGTGACTGCTTCGCTTTTTCCCAGACGTGCCGCACAAGCGGTTTTCCGAGTAAATTCGCCAGCACTTTTCCCTCGAACCTCTCGGAACGCCATCTCGCCGGTATAACGCCTATCGCTTTCATGAAATTTTCGCTTTTTCTATTTCTTCTTTAATTCTGTGTATAACTTCGTCCTGGGTAACTACCGCTATGCCGACTTTTCCCACGACTATGCCCGCGGCGCAATTGGCTATGTGGGCCGCCTGGATAGATGTCGCGTTCGAGACAAGCGAAAGAACATAGCTGGACGCGACGGTATCCCCGGCGCCCGAAACGTCAAAAACTTCCTGCGCGATTGTTTCTATTTTTTTCGGCGCTTTTCCTTCTTCGAACACCATCATGCCGCCTTCGCCGAGCGTTATGAGCACCACGCGGGCCTTTAGTTTCTTAAGCAGCTCGAATCCGGCTTTCTTAAGTGTCTGCTTATCTTTTATCTCAAATCCGACAGCGCGGGAAGCCTCGGCGTTATTGGGCGTAATCAGTGTAACGCCCCTGTAATAGGAAAAATGTTCTTCCTTTGGGTCGACAGTTATGATTTTGCGCTTCTTTTTCGCCAGCGGAACGATCCTGTCGAGAAGTTTCGGCGTAATGAGGCCTTTGCCGTAATCTTCCACGACTACCCCGTCCATCTCGTCTATGATGTCTTCCACAAAACCTGATATTTTTTTTATGGTAGCGTCCTTCAGGGGGTCTACTTTCTCTCTGTCAATGCGGACAACCTGCTGCTGGTGGGCAATCACGCGGGTTTTAAGAATCGTGGGCCGTTGCGGCTCGGTAAAAATACCGTCTATATTGACGCCCCTGTGCTCAAGCTCGCCTTTTAATATTCCCGCCCTCTCATCATTGCCTACCACCCCCACCAGATAGGCCTTCGCGCCGAGGGAATTGATGTTATTCGCGACGTTAGAGGCGCCGCCCGGCATAAAGCTTTCATTGTTTACCCATACGACGGGGACGGGCGCCTCGGGCGAAATGCGCGAAACCCTGCCCCAGACAAACTCGTCCAGTATAAGGTCCCCGATAACAAGCATTTTTTTACCCGTAAAACCGGAAATTATGCTTTTTAGTTTGCTAAAACTCTGGCCTTTCATAGGGGACTGATTGTACCACACATGGCCCCGTATTGTCAATGCGGAACGGGGCGTTTTTTTTGCTTTTTTACCTCTATCGTGATATACTCTTACTGATATGAAAAACATAAAAGGTTTTTCCGTTATAGAGGCGATAATCGCTATAATGCTGATCGCCGTAGTCGCGGTTGCGTCCTTTGAGTTCTTTAAGTATTGCATGATTTTTACCGTTGATACCGAACTTAAGCTCATGGCCGTAAATTCCGCCCGGGAAGCCATGGAAAAGGTTTACATGGACCCTGATCCGGAATCGGCTCTTTCCGAAGAGGTAACGCTGGCTCCGGGCCATGTCTGGGACAGGAAAGTTACCGTTACGCCTGAGACTGATTATAAGGTGGTTACGGTAACAATAGTTCCCCAACCCCAAACGGCGGAATAACATTGATATGCCCATGAAAAAGAATGGAATAACGTTAATAGAGCTTATAACAACAATGCTCATAGCCGGCATTATCGGCCTGGCGATTGCCGCCCATTTTATCCATGAATACCGTTTTCGCGCGGCCGCCCGGGATAGAATCGCCTTTTCAAGGGAAGCGGGAATTGCCATGAACCACATAACGCGGGTCCTTAGATTCGCCATTCCGGATACGATTGAAACGGAATATGAAAACGACAGCCTTAAGAAAATCGAGGCGGACATTGAAGGCGGGCATCTGGACCTTACCGGCACCGTAGAAAAAGAAAGTATCTTTTATCAGTATGATCCCGGCCCGGGTATCATAACCTACGGACAGGGCGATAACGACGCGGTTGAGTTAGCGACGAATATAATATTTTTTGATGTTGATTGGCCCGGGGATGACAGCCAGGAAGCCGAGCCGGAACTAAAAATACGGTTAACGGCCGGAAACGCGGATGGGTCGATTTCAATTCCTCTTGTGACAACGATCAGGGTTTTGCCGGAGTAAGAGATGAATACAAAAAACAAAAAAGGTTACGCGCTTATGTTGGCCATTCTGCTCGTTATCATCCTGGCCATATCGGGACTCGGGCTATACTATTCTATCGAGCACCTGGCCAAAGAAATAAGAATAAAAGAGGTAAACCGCATCAGGGGTTATTATTGTGCTGTCGCGGGTTTAAGATATGCCGCGATATTGTTGAGGGATTCGGCAGGAAATTTGGGTTTCACGGACCCGGACAAGATTGAAGATTTTTCTACCGACGACTTACATAAAGGGGATTCGCAATATAATACTTTTATCGCTTTTTGCGACGACATAAATACCAGCCAGGCCCGTTTGGCTATAACAATAATCGAGGAAAACCCATTAGGCGGATCTTATAAAGTAAAAGCCACTTACAAGTATTAGCCGGCCAACCGGATAAAGGGGACGTTTCACTCTAACGCGAGTCCTTACTTGGCAAGGGCCCGCAAGAAGGTATTTTTCAAATAAGAAGCCGGGGTTAAACCCCGGCTTCTTATTTGAAATAGGTTAAAATTCCATAATTTGCAAAACATAGTGCTGTAAATCCTTGCGGCGTAAAGTGTCAGGACAAAGTGAAACGCCCCCTGATTATTTTCTACGAATTTAAAGGAACCCAATAAACATCAATTTCAAGCTCTCGTCTATACCTTTTAGTTATTGTGCAAGTTTTCCCTTTTTTTACAGGGATTGTAGCATACACATATGGGTTGGCATTAAAATTTCTATTATCGTCATCATTATCATCGGTAAGAATTCCGCCGGGGCCCCACAAAACACCATCAATCTTTAATTCGGCCCAAGCATCTCCGCCACCACTAACCCGACCGGCAATAATTATAAAACCATCGGTATTTGTCGTAAAGCTTAAATTAGTACCAATAGGAGTATTATTCTTGATACTTCCAATTAACATCGTATCGCCTAAAGAACCTCCGCCATTTGGTATAATCGTCTTAAGCGTAATTTCTTCGGCAATGCCTGATGGCGCGTTGTAAGTTAAACAAATCGCCGCTATCAGAAATAAGACCTTTACTAAATTTTTTTTCTTACGCATGCCAACCTCCTTTTTATTGTATCCTCGGAAAAAGGGGCCCGGCCTTAGATATTTTTGCCCCTGTCTTTAGAGATTCGACTTTTTCAATACTTCCTTTAAGGGCAAGTTGTTTCCGTATTCCCCCGGAAGTTACCGGCATAAAAGGGTAAATTGAAATAGCGATTACCCTTAAAGCCTCCAGTAATTCGCATATGAAACCGGTAAGCTCTTCGGCCTTCCCTTCCCTGTTCAGCTTCCAGGGCGCCGTATCTTCAATGTATTTGTTTGCCGCATTTATTAATTCCCATATCGCGGCAAGCGCGCCGCTGAAGCTGAAATCTCCCATAGTTTTTTCCAGCGCCCCGCCCAGAGATTTTGTTTTTCGCGCCAGGCTTCCGGCCCCAAATCCGCGGGGCGGCCCGGGTATTTTTCCCTCAAAATATTTCTCCACCATCGTAAGGGTCCTGTTTACCAAATTGCCGAGGTCATTGGCAAGGTCGTCATTGTATTTTCTGATAAAAAGCTCCTCCGAAAAAACCCCGTCATGGCCAAACTGGACCGCGGAGAGCAAAAAATACCTGAGGGCATCGGCACCGTACTTTTCTATCAGAACCCCGGGATCCACGGCGTTGCCTTTGGATTTAGACATTTTTTCGCCTTTGATCACCCACCACCCGTGCGTAAAGATATGTCCGGGAAGCTTCTCGCCGATAGCCATAAGCATTATGGGCCAGTATACGGCGTGATGCCTCAATATATCTTTTCCTATGAAGTGGCCGTAAGCGGGCCAGATAGAATCAAAACGCGATTCCTTATCCGCGTAGCCGACGCCCGATATATAATTTACAAGGGCGTCAAACCATACGTAGGTCACGAAGTTTTTGTCGAATGGTACCTCAACCCCCCAGGAAAGACGGGACTTCGGCCTTGATACGCACAAATCCTGCAGTTTGTTTTTCTCAAGAAAACTCAAAACCTCATTTTCCCGCATTCGCGGAATAATAAACGGGGTTTTTTCCGCGCGTTTTTTCTTTATGTGATTTATGAGCGTGTTTTGATATTCCGAGATCTTAAAAAAATAATTTTCCTCGTCCAGCTTTTCGGCCCTGCGGCCGCAGTCCGGGCATACCCCGTTTTTCGCCTGCGAATCGGACCAGAAGGCCTCACAGGGGGTGCAAAACCAGCCTTTATAAACTTTTTTATAGATTTTATTCTTTTCATAGAGCAGGGTTAAAACCTTTTTTACCGCTTCCTCATGCATTTTATCCGTGGTGCGTATAAAATGATCATAACCTATATTTAACTTTTTCCAGAGCGATGTAAAACGCGGTACAATGGTATCCACGAATTTTTTTTCTTCCCCCGCGGCAAAACCCGCTTCAAGGGCGGCATTTTCTATTTTTTCGCCGTGCTCGTCGGAGCCGGTCATAAAGAAAACTTTATGCCCGCGCTGTTTCTCGAATCTCGCCACGGCGTCGCACATAACCTCGGTATAGGCGTGCCCGATGTGGGGCGAAGCATTTACGTAGTATAACGGAGAGGTAATATAAATTTTTTTCACTTAGTCCCCGAATTTAACCTCGATGCGTTTGCCGCTTTCGATTTCCACCATGGCGGTACGCTTAAGCGGGTTAAGGGCCACAACCTTGCCCTTGCCCTTTTCAGTCTTTATCTCGTGCCCGATCCTGGGAAGTCCTTTTATAAGGTCTCTATAAGTCTGGTTTTCGTAGCTTAGGCAGCACATAAGCCGGCCGCAGAGGCCCGATATCTTCGTCGGATTTAGCGGCAGGTTCTGGTCCTTCGCCATTCTTATCGTGACCGGCTCGAAATCCTTCAGGAATTTCACGCAGCAGAGTTCTTTTCCGCATGGGCCGTACCCGCCCATTAGCCTGGCCTCGTCCCTTACGCCTATTTGTTTGAGCTCAATCCTCGCTTTAAAAATATTTGCCAGGTCCCTGACAAGATTCCTGAAATCTATGCGTCCCTCGGCCGTAAAATAAAAAATAATTTTTGACCGGTCAAATGAATATTCCGCCTCAACCAGCTTCATCGGAAGCCGGTGTTCGGCTATTTTCCGTTCACAGGTCCGTATGATTTCCCGCGATTTTTTTCTGTTTTTCTCTATCTGGCGGTAATCCCAGGGGTTTGTCTTGCGTATTATCTTGCGCAGGGGGCGTTCACCCTTTGTATTCAGCGTGTTTTCGGCTTCCGAAATAATCTGCCCGTATTCCAACCCGCGGTCCTGCTCAACGATCACGTAATCGCCCACCTTGAACCTGAGCCGGCCCGTGGCGAAATACGCTATCTTGCCCGCTTCGCGCAGCCTTACCTGTACAACTTCATGCATTATTTGCTCCCGTGATCTATGCGTGCCATCGCGAGATTAACGAAGGCGCCCGGGCGATGGCCGCTCTTTCTCAATTCACTATTTAACACATCAACGATAATATTCGGATTCACGTTGCGATCAACGTATGAACGAAGAGTGATTATCCTCTTTATCAGGCGGTCTAACTCTTCTGATTCATACCCGTGGCTCTCTCTTTTTACCTCATCACTCCTGTCCCGGCAAAAAAACGCATCCGCCTTACCTGTTTCCCTGTATAAAAATATGTCTCTAAAAAAAGCGAGCAGGGCGTCAAGCGCATCCTTCAGGTTTTCCTTCTTTCCCCGCTTAAACGCGGCTCCATCCATCCCTGAGGGGTAACCGGCCGCCGGGGATGAAAATTTTATAACCTGGCAGCGCGATACGATCGTGGAAAGAAGCAGTTCTTCCGAGAGGCTTATAAGGATAAATACCGCGTCGAGCGGCGGCTCCTCAAGGGTTTTCAGGAAAGCGTTGGACGATTCCCGGTTCATGGAATGGGCCTCGTTTATGATAAAAATTTTCTTTTTCGCCTCGTAGGGCCTCATGTTGGCCTGCCTGATAACGGTTCTTACATGCTCTATACCGATTGTTGAAGAGGCCCCGGCGGGCTTTACTAAAAATACATCGGGGTGATTCCGTGAATTTATCTTCCGGCAGGAGGCGCACGCATCACACGGCTCGTTTTTCCCGGCCCGGCAATTTATGGTTTTCGCGAAATCTTTCGCCGCGGCGAGTTTAATGCCGGGGTCACCCCCGGCAAAGATGTA
>Ga0180432_10009626_pt1 | contig 11751 bp, 9 predicted proteins | sample SS_ome_10_FD_132414 | JGI IMG/M metagenome (GOLD analysis project Ga0180432, IMG submission 132414) | Hypersaline lake sediment archaeal communities from the Salton Sea, California, USA - SS_1_MS_2 metaG | ecosystem: Environmental > Aquatic > Non-marine Saline and Alkaline > Hypersaline >... | reverse complement strand
TAGGGGCCGCCGGCACGAAGTCGTGGTATCGCAACGGCAAGCGTCACCGCGCCGGTGACAAGCCGGCCATCGTGTGGGCCGACGGCACGAAGTCGTGGTATCGCAACGACAAGCTTCACCGCGACGGCGACGAGCCGGCTATCACGTGTGCCGACGGCACGAAGTCGTGGTATCGCAACGACAAGCGTCACCGTGCCGGTGACAAGCCGGCCATCGTGTGGGCCGACGGCACGAAGGAGTGGTGGCGCAACGACAAGCGTCAAACGTGACGGGGAACGACATGCCTGATTTTTCTGCATACGCGCGTATGCTCAGGTGGCTCGAGGAGCACAATCACTGGGACAATCATCCGGATTACCCGGTGGAGGATTGGAAATACGAGGTTGCCAACGCCGATACCCGGCAGGGCTACGCGGACTGGCTTCTGAGCATGGCCGAGGCGGAGGATTTCGAAGCGGCCGAATCAGGTGAGGAGCAGACGACATGAAGCAAGACCTGCGACGGGCGGTTATGCGGTCCAGGTCGCCGGTATCCGTGCCGACGACTGCACGGGTGACCGCGCAGGTAACCGCGCAGGTAACCGCGCAGGTAACCGCGCAGGCGCCCTGCCCTGTCCTCGCGAGGCAGCAGGTCGCATTGGGCCTATTCCCGCTCGACGCCCCGGGGATGCCTTTCCCCGGCGATGACTTTCTCGCCCTGGCCGCCGCGACGGGGGATGATTCCCAGTACGCCGGTAAAGGCAAGGCCCGCCGCTTTTCGCAGGTCGGCGAGGTTCTCGCCGGGCTCTATCGACGGGCCCTGTACTCGCCGGGGGACTTCGCCGTCCCCATCACAGTGCGCGGAACAGCGAGGAAGGTCCTGCGGGTTGTGGCCGGCCATGTCTGGGGCGAGCCGCGGGAAGACATTCGGCACGGGCCCAGGCGGGCCCGTGTCTTTGTGCTGGGCAAGATGCTCGGCGAGGAGGAACGAAACAAGTGCCGCCAGTTCGTCGGGCCGACCGGCGAGCTGTTGCTGGAGACCTGCCGCAAGTTCGAGATCAAGCCCGGCGGCTGGTACATGACCAACCTGATGAAGACCGAGCACCCCGAGGGCGCCGGCAACTCGGCGCTCAAGCAGGGCTGGATCAAGGAATGGCTGCCGCTGCTCCACCAGGAGCTGCGCATCGTGCAGCCGCAGTACATCCTGTGCCTGGGGGCCGACGCGGCCAAGGCGCTATTCGGCAAGACGGCCACGGTGAGCAAGCTTTCAGGGCGAGTTCTCGAGTACGAGATCCCGATCGTCCGGACTGCCGACGACCCGCCGGTCGTGCGGCGGGCCCTGGTCATGGTCGCCGAGCATCCGGCCTCGATCCTGCGGTCGCCGGAGAAAACCGATGTTTTCGAGGGAGCGATCTGCAGGTTCGGCCAGCTGATCAGGGGACTGCGCTGGGACCTCGAGGAGCAGGGCCTGGACCACCGCGTCATCGACGACGTGGAGGAGCTGGAGAACCTGTACCACGAGATCAACGCGGACATCGAGGACAACCTGCTGGCCGTCGACGCCGAATGGCACGGCGACCATCCGCAGAACAAGGGAAGCTACCTCCGGTCGATCCAGCTGAGCTGGAAGCCCAAGACGGCCGTGTGCATCAGCCTGCGACATCCCGGTGGCGAGCCGCGTATCCGTGGCGGGATCCCGGCGGCCCTGGCCGTCATCAAGCGGATCTGCAAGGGCCGGCGGATCGCTGGCCACTTCCTCGCGGCCGACATGGAGTGGCTCTCGTCGGTCGGGATCGACCTGCGGGGGGGCTTCTCGGTGGCGGACACCTGGGAGCAGTGCATGCGGGATGCCCTGGCCGGGAGGAAAGGGGGCTTCGATACGGCGCTGGCCGCCCACGCGATCGAGGAGACGGCGGACTTCGCGTTGACGCCGCTGTCGCTGCGGTACACAACAGCGCCTCGCTATGATGTTGCCCTGACGGAGTGGAAGAAGCAGTTCTGTGCCGCGAGGAACATCAAGGAGAAGGACCTCGACGGGTACGGGGAATGCCCGAACGAGATCCTGGAGCCCTACGCGGCCTACGACCCGGACGTGACCAGGCGGCTCGTGCTGGCCCTCCAGCCGAAGCTGAGCCGGGATGCGTTCGGCAACAACTGCTGGGAGGCCTTCTGGATGAGCATGCGGGCCCAGCCTGGCGTCCAGGAGATCAACACCACGGGCCTGGTGATCGACCGCGAGCGGGTCGACTTGCTCACGGAGACCTACCGCGACGCCAAGGAGCGGCTCCGGCAGCGAATCCGAGCCTACGCGAAGTGGCCCGACTTCAACCTGGAGTCCGTGTTCCAGGTCCGCGAATTCCTCTTCGGCGAGGAGCTTAACGGGAAGCAGCGAGAGCCGGGGCAGCCTCCGATTCGGCTGCGGCCGGCAGACGGCGTTTCGCTCCACCTCGAGCCGATCACGACCACCGACAAGCGGCCGATGCCCTGGCGGGAGGTCGTCGAGAAGGGTCTGACGGACGAGAAGACACCCTCGACGAACAAGATGTCGCTGGCGATCCTTGCTCGCGAGGCCCAGGCGATTCCGCGGCGGACCGCCGGCGGGGAGCGATACACGGAGGACCTCAGCGACCCGGTGATCTGGCTGCGGGACTACCGGTTCACGGCCCAGGTGCTCAAATCGGTGCTCCGGCCACCCGTGCTCGACGAGAACGACGAGTACGTCCTGGACGAGCAGGGGCAGCGGGTCTATGCCGGCGGGCTCCCGGCGGCGATCTGTGACGACGGTCGGGCAAGGACCACGATGTACCCGGTCAAGGAAACCAGGCGGTGGAGCTCGGCGAGACCACCTCTGCACAACTTGTCCAAGCGTCGGGAGAAGGACTACCGGCGCATCCTGGGTGAGGCCTATCGCTGGCCGCTGCGGTCCATCATCACCTCGCCGCCGGGACACGTGATCGTCGAGGCCGACTACATCGGGGCCGAACTATTCATGATGGCGATCATGTCGGGCGATCCGACGATGATCGAGCATTGTCGCCGGAACCAGCTGCCGGAGGATCATTCCGACCATTACGACATCCACTCGAATATTTGCTGCCTGGCCCTCCGGTACGATTGCCCGCCCACCAAGAAAGGGCTGGCGGCGATCGGCAAGAAGGAAATGCGGGACGTCGCCAAGACGGTCGTGTACGGGGTTGCCTATGGACGGGGCGCGAAGGCGATTGCCCTGGCGGCTAAAGAAGAGGGCACCCGGCTCAGCGTCCAGGAGGCGCAGCAGGTGATCGACGCCATCTTCCAGATGTATCCCGGCTTGTGCGCCTTCTTCGAGGCCTGCAAGAGCCGCGGCCGCGAAGAGCGGTGGATGTGCGGGGCCTTCGGCGGCTTCCGCCGTTTCCCGCAAACACATGACCAGCAGGTGCTGGGCGACCTGGAGCGGCAAGCCATGAATTTCCCGATCCAGAACGGGATCGCCGACGTCGTCAACCGGGCCGTGGATCACCTGTATCACTACCGGGAGACGCACCGCGACCTGGATTACCGCATCGCTATGCAGCTGCACGACGCGCTGATGTTCTATGTCCCGGCGGTCTTCGCCGCGCGCGTCATCGACGAGGTCTTGCCGGAGTGCATGAGCCACCGCATCCCGATCTACCCGACAACGGTGTCTGGCATGCCCCTAGGCACCGGTCCGTTTTATCTCGGTATCGACACGTCTGTCTCGCTCCATTGGGGCGAGCTGCTCAACCCGGACCAGTGCCGGAACCTGGGCTTCTCTCCCGCGTACGCGGGCTGGAGCAGCCGGGATAAGGGCTGGGTCCACAACGACAAGCCAGGCAAGATCTGGCACAAGGGCCGTCTTCGCGAGACGGCGAAGGCAGCATGAACGTCGATATATGTCTGGAGGAGGTGGACTTCCTCCGGGCCATTTCTATGGTTTCGAAAAGCCTACCCCCGGTCACTCGGACGGAGGCCATCGATATCGCAGTCGCCGAGACACGCGATGCGCTGGAGCGGCAGTTTCGCGGCGCGGTTAGGGTCCTCCTGACCCGGCTGACCCGGCGGCTGGAGGCCGAATTCCCCCCGGCTTGTCTGGATTGCAAACGCGCGTAACAAGTGCCCGGTGAGGTCGGGCTGCAAACGCGCGTTTACGATAATCACCGCGCACGCGGGTCGGGAATTTCTGCTAGGAGGCCGGATGTCCGTTCACTAGACTGCAAGAGGTCTCGTCTAGTTCACCGAGACGAAAGGAGCTGTTATCGTGTCAGTGCTCAAAGACTCCGGCGCCCGACGAGAATTCGACACCGGCGCCGTGCGGGACGTCGCCGCGGGCAAGGGGCGCATGGACCTGTTGCCCATGCGGGCGCTCAAGGAGGTCTCTAAGCTCTACGAGGAGGGTTGCATCAAGTACGGGGACCGCAACTGGGAAAAAGGCATTTCCACGCATTGCTACGTCGATTCCATGCTGCGGCACATGGCCAATTTCATGGCCGGCATGGACGATGAGCCCCACCTGGTACAGGCGTGCTGGAACGCACTGTGCCTCCTGGACACGATCCTGCGGGTCCGAGAGGGCGCCCTGCCTCCGGCCGTCCACGATCTTCCGATGGCCATTGACAGCATCCGACTCTTCACGCCGCCCGCGCCGGCAGACGCCGCCGCGTGAGCGGCGACCATCTGCGGCGGGTTCCGGCCGGGCGACTCCTTCCCGGCCCGCCCACGCTTCTCGACAACCTGCGGCCCTGCGTTTCGTCTTCTCTCTCTGTTCCCCTTCGTGCCACGGAGCTCCGTATGACTGCGTCGACTACCCAGCAACCCAAACGAACCAAGAAAATCACCGGCACCAATGGCGCCGCGGCGGTCGCGCCGCGGGTGGCCCCTCGGCGGCCTCCGACGTACCGGATGGGCAAACACGGTAACGTGGCCACCGGCAAGCAATCCGACGACCTGACGCTCAAGCGCGAGGCGGCGGTGTCGCTCGTCCGTCCCATCTACAAGGGCGGACCGCTGGTCTTCCGCCTCCTGCCGACTCTCGATCCGGAGGACCCGACGAAGTTCGCGCCGTACCGCTACCCGGACGGCGGAGACGTGACCGACATCATCCGGGCCTATTCGGCCGCGCGGAGCATCGGGGTCAAGGAGCGATTCTCGTTCCTCCTGTTTGACCCGGAGGCGACGCACTACGACGTTCGCACCAACCCCTACCAGGCCTTGTGGAACCGGATCTACCAGGCCATCAAGCGCGATCGCAAGTTCCCGCGCATTCGCGGAGTCGCTCCCGAGGAGTGGCTCACCTACATCGAGCGAGGCAAGGCGGACGACCGCCCCCTGCTGAACAAGCCCAGCACCGTGTACTTCATGCAGGGCATCGTCTTCGCCAACGGCGAGAACAAGTATTGGGGCCCGGGCAAGTCGCCTCGCGGTCTGGGCGAGCGGGACTTCCCGCAGGTCATTCAGCTGCCGATTTCGGCCGGCGGGACCCTGTACGACATGATGAACCTGGTCCGCGACGAGTACCAGGGGGTCGAGACCCGCAACTGGGAGAAGGCCATGGTCTACGGCGACCTGGTCCATCCGAAGTTCGGGCGGATCATCACGGTCTCTAGCGGCAGCAGCGGCGCTGCCGTCGAGCAGTCGGACGACACGTATACGGTGGGCGCCCAGGCGGAAGGCCACGGCGGGGCCCGGCGGACGTTCGGCGAGGGCTACGCGGTCTCGATTACCGAGAACGTGGTCTGGCAGGGCCGCAAGACCAATATCACGGCCCAGCTCCCGCCGGAAGCCGTGCCGATCGTCAAGAAGCGGCTCGTCTGGTTCGACGACGTCATCCAAGTCCTTTCCCACGAGGAGATCTGTGTGGTCCTCGCGCAGGCCTTCCGGGAGAAGCCGCACATCCTCTACTTCGGCTGGGAGGACCACCCGGAGTTTTTCACCGGAGAGGTCCGCAAAATCCTCAAGGACGCCAAGACCCTGCCGGCGGGCGCCGTGCCCGCGGCGGACGAGACGGACGAGGTCGATCGCGGCGAGGAACTGGAGCAGTGGGCCGACGCCGTCGTCAGCGGCAAGCGCCAGTCCCAACCCGCCGTTTCCTCGGTCGTTCCCGACGACGGCGACTACGCCTACGAGGAGGAGGGGGGGCCCGAAGACGTCGCCGCGGAGTCTTCGGACTCGGAGGCGGGTGAAGCCTCCGAGGTGCTTCGCGACGACGAGTACGAGGATGACGAGCCTTCGGACGAAGACTCCAAGTACGACGAGGACTCGACCTCCGAGACGGAGCGGGACGGCGGCGAAACCGCAGAGGACGCCGAGTACGAAGACGCGGACGCCGATAATGCCGGGGAGACCGGCGAGGACGGCGAGGCTCCGTCATCGGCCGACGGGGACGACGAGGGCTACGAGGAAGTGCCGGAAGAGGACACGAGGGGGCCGGAACAGGGTCCCGAGGAGGCCATGGAGCAGGCCCTGGCCGCGGCCAGGCAGCGCTCGTCGATGCGGGATTCCGGCAAACCGGAGGCGACGAGCGAGGCGCCGGCGCCGAAGGGGAAGCGCAAGGTTAAGCGCGCATAGTGGAGGACGCCGACGGCGGCAGGGTCCCGCGGCTGCGGGACCCTGCCGGTTCTGGGCGACGACGCGGGCCTGATCCGCCGCACGTAGCGAGGCAACGAGCATCGAATGGTAGCAGCCAGCGGAAGCGGGAAGCGAAAACGAACAGTCCGGACGACCAAGAAACGGCAGGCGGGAGCCCTGGAGGGTCTCCCGCCCGACGAGCTCCAGGCGGGGGTCTCCGCCTTCGTGTCGGGACTAGGGGACAAATGGAGCGCGGAGAAGGGCGGAGACTCCGTCCTGGTGCTTGGCGAGAAGGAGCAACTCGCCGTGGGCATTCCCTTTCCCAGCTTCATCCTCGAGTACGCTTTTCAGCTGACGTGCTTTCCTCTGGGACGCATCGCGCAGGTCGTCGGCGTCGAGGGCACGATGAAATCGGCCTTCTGCTTCGAGCTGGCCCGCTGGTTCCACGAGTACGGCGGCTTCGCCGTGCTCGGTGAGCACGAATCGAAGTTGCACATGCCCTGGGCCCGCTCGATCATCGGGTGGGACGTGAAACGGCCGTTCATCGGCAAGAAGCTCGACAGCGTTAACGAGTGGCAGAAGTTCACGCTGGGCACCCTGAACCAGTTCAAGGACGCCATGCTCGGAGACAAGGAGCGGGCGGGCCTGGGCAAGGTCTTCCCCGGCATTTGGCTCATCGACTCGGTCATGGGCAAGGGGATGGAGGAGACCCAGAACAAGATCGTTGCGGCCGGGTTCGCCGATCGCAGTTTTCCCGCCGAGGCCCTTTCCATCACGGGGTTCATGCGGACCCTCCCAAGCAGGCTGGCAGGCTGGCCATTCTCCCTGGTGGCGGTCAACCACCTGAAGCCTTCTCAGACGAGCCAGGGGATTACCGTACGGAACAAGGCTGGCGGGCGGGGCCTCTCCTTCCAGGAGACGTTCGAGATCGAGCTCTCTCGCAGCAATCGCGGCTTCAAGATCGACAACGTGAAGGTCAAGGGCCGCCGTCTGTTGCTGACGGTGTACAAGAACTCGATGGGACCCGACCGGATTTCGATCCCCGTCGACGTCGTGTGGTGGCATGAGGAGGTCTTCGACGTCCAGGAGGAACGGCGCACGGTCCGGCAGAGAACTGTCTGGGACTGGCATAGCGCCACGATCCACTGGCTCATGCGGCAGGAGGGCGTGTTCGGCAAAGCCGTCAAGGAGATCGTCGATCTGACGGCGTGCAAGAACAACACCAAGGTCTACTCGCGGGCTCTGGGGATTTCCCCGAAGAGTCCCGAGGACTTCGCCACGGCCGGCGCAATGCTGACGGGCAACACCGAGGTGCTGGAGGCGCTGCGAGATCTGTTCTGTATCCAGCGCATCAAGGCCTTCGAGCCGGGAGTCGACTTCGATCAGCAGATGCGCCTGCTGAAGACCGAGCTCGGCAGAGGCCCCGCCGAGAAGAAGGCGAAGGGCCGGAAGAAGTCGCCGGAGGCGACTGCGCCCGAAGAGCTGGCGGACGGCGACGAGGGGCAGGAGGAGGAGCAGGCGCTTGTAACGGAGGCGGAGTCACCGGGTGTCGTGAAGTCGGAGGCAGGTGATGACGATGCCGAATACGAATCCTGAGGACGTCGGGCAGTCACGAGAGAAGCTGCTGGCGTCCGTCGAGGATATGCGGCGATGGGACGCCGAGCGTTTCGACGCCGAAGTGACGCAGCTCCTTCTTTCGCGCTACAAGATCGGCGGAGAGCTGCGGGAAAGACTGCTGGAGGGACATGCCGAGGCGTTTGGCGTGCCGCGGCTGTCCCTGGAACAGTTCAGTCGGTTCTTCACGGATTTTCCCGCGTACCTGGTTTGCCGACACATCGAGGGGGTCGCCAAGGACGCGACCCTCTCTCGGCTGTTCACGGATTTCGCCCGTCGGAAGTTCGTCCGGGCCTATGCCGACCAGGAGGAGATCCTCGGCGGCGTGCTCGGTCGGCCGCTGGGCCTGGTCTTCAATTGGGCCTGGTTGCGAGGAGCCCGGGGACTGGTTCTGCACAACCGGCATGTGCTCTGGTCCGTGCCGGGGGTGCGTATCGTCTGGGTCTCGCCCGATGCGAGGACGCAACTTGTCGTCGAGCCCTTGCCGGTCTTCCTGGACGGGCTCGATGCCGAGCAGCCGGGCGGGCGCTGGCGGCCCCGGGCAGAGTAACGTCACGGACGGCGGAGCGTTTCCGAGGGGTTTTCGTGGAACAACTCGCGATAGATCGCGGAAAAGCGTCCGAGGTGCCAGAAGCCGTAGGCCATGGCGATTTCGGTGACGGTGGCGGTCTGCGGGCTACCTTCCTGCAATCGTTTTCTCGCGAGGCTCGCGCGAATTCGCCGCGAGTACTGGCCCGGGGACATGCCATAGATGTCTTGGAAGGCGTATTCCAGCCGCCGGACGCTGACCGCCAGCTCGTCGCAAAGCGACGACATACGCAATGGGCAAGCGGGATCTCGCAGCATGCTCGCGATCGCCTCGTTGACCGCCACGTAGTTCTGCGAAGGCGAGACCGGCGGCTCCGGGCGCGAGTGTGCCGAGTTGATTGCGGAGATGATCGCTGTCAGCACTTCGTTCGCGAGGGACATCGCGGTGACGGGGTGTTGGAACAGGGGCGCGTTCGCTCTCGCGTACATCTGCACGGTCTTCAGCAGTCGCGAGAGTCTGGCTCGCGGGGCCTTGCGGGGTCGGAGGAGCCTTTGCCTTTCGTCAGTCTCGTCGAAAGCGCTGTGGGTCTGCCGACGATAGTTGTCCAGGAAATCCTCGCGTTCGAGCGTCAACACGGCCCATTGCTCCACTCCGGCGTGGCGGAGGATAACCTCCGCGGGCTGCGAAGCGGGGGCTACCATGACGTGTTCCGTAGTGAACGGTTGTCCGTTCCACAGGGCGGGAGCTTTCACGGCGGCGTAATGCAGGAACCTCAGGCGATCGTCGTCGGCGCGGCGGATACGAATGTCGCGAGGCATGCTCGCCCGGCCCCAACGGATTGTCAAACCGGGTATTCGGACGTACTCCACGCTCGCGAGAAAACTGCCAGCGACCAGCGGTTGGACCTCCGCATCGCCGGGGAGCGCTTCCGCGTATTCGCCCGGATCGGAATAAATTGCTCGCACGTGTCTTTTGGGGCGCTTCTGCGGAGCGGGGGGAGGCGGCTCATGTGGTTCGCTCATGCCGTTCGCTCCGATTTGCGAAAAACGGATAGCCACTCTCGCAGATACGCGTTTCAATAGCCCGTTGGTTCGGTGAGATGGGGGGTGGAGAGGACAGGCATGACTCTGCGAGACGTTCCCTCTTTCCTAGCGGCGACGCCTTGCCGCCGATTCGGGGCGGGCGAAGAAGCGGCAGTGGTTGCGGCCCTCGCGGAGCGGAATTCCCGTCGGCTCCTTCTCCAGGATAACTGCGACCTGGCGTTCGACGAAGACGGGGCCCTAGCGGGGGGTCTTCGCTTCACCCGCCGGGCGTTCCAGCGGCTAAGCCGCCGACTGGGCCGCGGGTTATACTATTGTCTGACCGACCTGACCGAGTCAGCCGGACTCAGCCGGACCGCGCTTGCCGAGCGAATGCGCGCGGCCAGCTCCTTCCTCAACAGGGCAATTGGTTTCCGTTTTCGTGAGCGCCTGGAGGGGTGCAGCCTCTTGGTCTCCTCCGAGCCTCGGCTGGTGGAGGGAGTGCTTTCCCCTCGTTCGCTATTCAGGCCAAACAGCGAGTGTTTCCGAATTTGCCGGGATTTCCTGGCAGAAAGGGGCGGAGCCATTTTTCACGGGGCCCTGCTGGAGGGCCCCCGGATGTATTGCCGCTTTCGCGAGGCAGAATCGCTTCCCATTCGGATTCCGGGAGACGAGGAGAGCTATTATCGCGGCTGGCAGATAGCCAACTCGGAAGCGGGAGATCTCTTGTTTCGCGCGTATGCTGGCGTCGTTCGAGGCCAGATGCCGGCTCTTGCCTTGGAGGCTCCCTGCTATCTTTTCGGGGAGGCTCACTCCGGCAGGGGTGATTCTCGCGAGCGGCTTCTCGGAGTCATGACACGCGCCTGGTCGCGAGCGTCGTCGTCGGAGAGCCTGTGTGAAGGGCTGCGGCAACTTACGCAACGGAGTCTGGGCCGCGGGAATCGGGAGCACGCAGCCTGGCTGCGTGGCCTGTCTAAGCAACTGGTGCGGGCCGGCGTGCCTGGTCCTGTGGTCTCCGCGGTTCTCTCCCGCGCCTTTCGCGACGGAAAAGGGCGGGGGGACCCGGCTCGATCGGGCGATGCCCCTTCGTTTTCCCAGACGGCGCTCGCGGCCTCTTCTTCGTGCACCCCGCTCGACCTCTGCGTTGCGGCGATTGACGTTGCCGGGAACCGCGGGCCAGACGCGGCGGAGAAGCTCGGCCGGTTCGCTTTTCGTTTGTTGTCGGGACAGCTGAAACTGACCGTCCCTCAATAACAACCTTTGTTGACGGAGAACCTCATGGGAGAAACGGCGCTAGTCAAGCACGTACCTTCGGGCGGCCGCCAGGCCGACGCCTATCAGACGCTGACCGAGGCTGGCAAGAACCTGTTTCACAAAATCGCCGGCCGGTTGGAACACCTCATGGAGTCCGAGCTGCAGGCCCGGTACGACGTCGGCGAAATGCTCGTGACCGCCACTGCGAACCCGGAGGCCTACGGGCAAACGGTAGTCCAGGACGTCGCCGTTGCTCTGGGCGGCGAGCTCACGCAAGCCGAGCTTTACCAGTACCGCAAGTTCGCGGCCACGTTCACCCGGGAGCAGCTCAGCGAACTGCTGGCGAGGCGCTCGGTCACCGGCGGCAAGATTGCCTGGACGCATCTGCGCCAGCTGATTGCGTTGGACGACGAAAAAGGACTCGCCAAGACCCGCGAGCTGGGCGTCGAGGCGGTGTTCCAGCAGGGGCTGACGGTGCGGCAGCTGGCCGACTGGATCCAGGAGCACGTGGGCGCCAAGCTGGGCGGTGGCGGCCGTCTGCCCGCGACGCCGAAGAACCCCTTCGTGGCCATGCAGCAGGTGGAAAGGTACCGGGAGGCCATCTCCCGTCGCGTGGATGCCTGGCAGAAGGCCATCTTCGAGGGGCTGATCAACACGCCGCCCGACCGGTATAACGCGAAGACGTTGGAACAGCTGCGGGTGACGCGAGAAGGGCAGGCCCAACTGCGGGACATTGCAGCGGGCATGGTCGAGGAGGCCGACGTCGTAATCGCGAGGATGAAGCAAATCCTGG
>Ga0180432_10009623_pt1 | contig 11754 bp, 9 predicted proteins | sample SS_ome_10_FD_132414 | JGI IMG/M metagenome (GOLD analysis project Ga0180432, IMG submission 132414) | Hypersaline lake sediment archaeal communities from the Salton Sea, California, USA - SS_1_MS_2 metaG | ecosystem: Environmental > Aquatic > Non-marine Saline and Alkaline > Hypersaline >... | reverse complement strand
GCTCCGCGTGGAGCAGTAAGCCGATACCAATGCTCTCGTAATACCCAGGCCAAATAGTACATCCCGCCCGCCCAGATGTCAACGCTTTTCTCAGGGCGCACCGCGCCTTCTCCACGGCCCGCCACCCCAGGCGGCGTGAACGGCACGGCGCGGCAGGGGGAAGAGACCGAAGAGCCCCACAAGGGAAAGCGTTGTGATCCCGCCGTACGGCGGGCAAGCGTCGTCCGGCCTTCGTAGCCGAGGCTACTCTCTGCTCCGCACTGCATAGCTTCAGCAGAGCAGTGTCGGCGGAGTAGGCTGCCGTTGTGGTGAGAACGGGGCGGGGAGGCTCAGGCGGCTGCGCGGCGGAGGGACCGCCGGGCCTGGGAGACGTATTCTTCGCTTATCTCGAAGCCGACCCAGCGGCAGCCCAGCCGGGCCGCCGCCGACGCCGTCGTGCCCGTGCCCATGAACGGGTCCAGGACGACCAGCGGCCGCTCTCCCGTGAGCCCGTGCAGCCGGATGCACATCTCCGGCAGCTTCTCGGGGAAGGCCGCCGGGTGCGGCTTCGCGCCCGTGACGGTCCGATACGGGATGTACCAGGTGTTGCCCCGGCCGCGCAGGTCGCGGGTCGCCCCCCCGCCGCGGCGGGTAGATTTCCAGCGGCCGATGTTGCTCTTGTCCCGGTAGGGGACGCCGACGGCCAGCTTGTCCAGCCGCGTGTCGCCGAGCGGGGTGAAGTGGAAGATGTACTCGTGGCAGCCGTTCAGGTAGCGCGGGCTGTTGACTGGCTTGTAGTGGCCCATGTTGACGCCCTCTTCGGGCGCGGCGATGGACTTGATCCAATGGATGGTGTTCTGGAGCCGGAAGTGCCGGGCCACGCGCTCGGCTGCCCGCAGCGAGCGCAGTTCGTCCGACGGCCTGTCGCCGATGTTGAGGAAGAACGAGCCGTCCTGCCTGAGCACGCGCCGGCATTCCAGGGCCACGCGCTCCAGCCAGTCGAGGTATTCCCCGAACGGCATGTTGTCGTCGTGGGTGTCGTAGGCAACGCCGATGTTGTAGGGCGGCGAGGTGACGATCACGTCCACGGAGGCGTCGGAGAGCCTGCGGCGCATCCCCTCGACGCAGTCCTCGCAGAAGACGGCGTCCAGGTTGCGCTGTGTGCGGCTGAGTGTGGAATCCTCGGCGTCCACCGGCCGTGCCCCTTTCGGCAATCCGTAAGGCGCCATTGTCGCAGATTGCGGGGGCGGATTGCGCGGGGCCGTCGTAAGTCGGTACTTTTGCGTACTTTGCAGCGGCCAGAAATGCCGGGGCGCCTCAGCCCTGCGCCGCCAGCTTGAGGCCACCCACCATGACGGGCGCCGTCAGGGAGCTGCCGAGCCACTGCCGCTCGCTGCCGATGGCCTCGACGCGCTTGAGGACTTCATAGACGTTCCCCGCGACCATGCAGTCCTTGACGCGCCCGACGATGCGCCCCCCCTCGACCAGGAAGCCGAGCGAGACGTTGACGCTGAACTCCCCGGCCAGGATGTTGCTCTGGCCGGAGCCGAGGGTCTGGTCTATGACGAGCCCGCGCTCCATGCCGGCGAGCATGTCGTCGAACGACGCGTCGCCGGCGGCGAGCACCGTGTTCGTGCTGCCGGGCGACGGGCGGGCGGCATAGCTGCGGAAGCCGTTCCCGGTCGGTTCCATGCCGAGCAGGGCGGCCGTCTGGAGGTCGGCCAGGTAGGTGCGCAGGACGCCGCCGTCGAACAGGACGCGCGGGCGGGCGGGCGTGCCCTCGTCGTCCATCGGGCAACTGCCCGGGGCGAAGGGAACGGTCGGGTCGTCGGTTATCGTGATGCGCTCGTCGAGGACCTGCTCGCCGATGCGCCCCCGCAGGACGGAGGAGCCCTTGTGGACGTGCTTGCCGTTCAGCGCGATCTCCAGCGGCATGAAGAGGTTCCCCAGCGACTTGGGCACGAAGACCATCGGCATGGCTTCCACGCGCGCGGGCGCGACGGTCGAGGCGTCCTTCACCTTGTTCAGGACGGTCCGGGCCAGGTCCGCGACTGAATCGAACGGCTGCCCCCAGCCCTTGTATTCATAGACCTGGAGCAGGCCGTCGTCGCGCACCTCCTGCACGCCCACGTGGGCGGACATGGCGGTGGAGCCGTACGAGAAGTCCAGGCCGGCGGTGTTGAGGATGCGCTGGCCGTGCGCGGAGCGCGTCACGCCGCAGGAGTAGAGGTAGCCGTCGTCGGCGTCCAGGCTCAGTTGCAGGCCCTCGTTGCCCATGTCCACCATCTGCCGGGCCGTGACGCGGGGCACGCGGTCGTCGTGCAGGTCGGGCGCGGCCAGGTCGGCGGGGCGGCCGGGGAACTCGAAGCGCGCCTCGTCGCCGAACTGGGCGCTGGCGGCGGCCATCTCGACCAGCCGGGACGGGTCGCGCAGGTCGGTCGTCGAGGCGAAGCCGATTCGGCCCCCGTGGATGACGCGCAGCCCCACGCCGCGCTGCTGGCGGGTGGCGACCTCCTTGAGCCGGTTGTCCTCGAAGTCCACCGAGACGCTCTCGCCGCTCTCCTCATAGACCTCCGCGGCGTCGAACCGCCCGGCGGCCAGCTCGAGCACTTGCTCTGCGCTCCGATCCTTCATCTCAATCCCTCATTCCGTTGAAACCACGACGACATCCGCCGTACGGCGGACACCACGAAGGACGAAGGTCAAAGGACACGTCGGAAAAGACCGTCCTTCAGCCGCGCGACGTTGAAGTTCACCAGGAAGCCGAGCCGACAGTCGCTGAGCTTCATGTAGGTCAGAAGCTGGGCCTCGTGCACGGGGAGCGTCTCCTCGACAGCCTTGAACTCGACAATGATCCGTTCGCCTATCAACAGGTCGAGGCGCACGCCCGCGTCCAACTTCACGCCGCCGTAACAGACCGGGATGTCCACCTGTCGCCGAAAGGGCACCCCTGCCTGCGATAGCTCGTGGCAGACACACGCTTCATACACTGACTCCAGGAGACCGGGCCCAAGAGCTCTATGCACGCGGAACGCCGCCTCGACGAACTGGGCGGCCAGTTGCTCGGTCTCTTCCGGGATCGGTTCAAACATGCCGTCGTTCGACATCAGTCTGATTGTCTCTCGTCGTGCTCGTCGTGACGTTGTGGTTATCTCGGCGTCACCTCCCGCCGATGACGACGTTCCGAATGCGGCAGTGCGGCCCGCCGTCGCCCACGCGCAGGGGGCTCTGCCCGCCCTTGCCGCAGCCGCCCAGCCCGCCCTGCATGTGGAAGTCGTCGCCGACGCGGTCGATGTTCCGGAGCGTCTGGAACACGTTGCCGGTCAGCACCACGTCGCGCACCTTCTCGGCGATCGCCCCGCCCCGGATCCGGTACGCCTCCTCGGAGCTGAAGGTGAACATCTCCATGTTCGTCTGCCCGCCCAGGAAGCCCACGGCGTAGATGCCGTCCTCCGTCTCCGCCAGCATCTGCTCGAACGGCGTCTCCCCGTTCTCCATGAACGTGTTGGTCATGCGCACGATGGGGGGGTGGCGATAGGAGATGGCGCGGGCGTTGCCGGTGGTCTGCTCGCCGAGCCTGGAGGCCGTCTCGCGGTTGTGCAGGCGCCCCGCCAGGACGCCGTCCCGGATGAGTACAGTGCGCGAGCCCGGCACGCCCTCGTCGTCGAACGCGACGAAGCCCGCCTCTCCCTCGATGGACCCGTCGTCGGTGATGTTCAGGATGTCCGGCCCGAAGCGCCGCCCGAGCTTCATGATCTCCCGCAGGCGAGGGTTCTCGTAGAGGAAGTCCGACTCGCTCAGGTGCCCGAACGCCTCGTGCACGAAGACGCCGCAGAGCTTCGGGTCGACGACGACGGTGTAGGTGCCGGCCTCGACGGGCGAGGCGTCGAGCGATTCCAGCGCGCGCCGGACGACCTTCTCGCACGCCTCGTCCATGCGCGTCACTTTGTCGAAGCCGCGCAGGTCGCCGTTGTCCTCGCGCGCCTGCTGGATGTTCGCCCCGTCCACGGCGACGGCGCCCACCACCGCGCCGCAGAAGACGTACTCCTGCTCGATGCAGCTCCCCTCGGAGCTGGCGAAGAGCGTCGTCCCGCGGCCGTCGCGGTAGACCACCCGGCTGCTCTGTATCCGCTCGTGCTCGAGGATGGCCTGGTTGTAGCGATGGCACATGGCCTGCTTGTCCGCCAGGGGCACGTCGGCGGGATCGGTGTCCACCGGTGTCCGGTAAACCTGCCGGACGGGCTCGACGGGCGCGAGCGTGAACTTGCTGCCGTCCACCAGCTCGGCCTGTTCGAGGGCCATGCGGGCGTATTTCTCCATTGCGTCCAGGTCGTTGAAGGTGGCGAATCCCCAGCCGCCGTCCTTCAGCACGCGGACGCAGCCCCCGCGCTGGGTCCGCTCTCCGATGTCCTCCAGCTCCTTGCCCGAGTAATGGACGCTGGTCGAAACGCCCTCCTGGACGCGCACTTCGGCGTAGTCGGCCGGCAGTTTCTGGCACAGATCGAGCAGCCTGTCTTTCATTTCCCTCGGACTCCGTCGGTTGCGGCGGACGCGGCGCGCCGCCGTGCGCGCGAACCGCGAAAGGTTGATTCTCCCACACCCCGCCGGACGGCGCAAGTTTCAGGGCGTGCCGCCCGTGAGGTGTCACGTGAACGCCGGTCGATATCGGGCGCGCCGCCGGTTAAGATGGCCGCAGTGTGAAGGTCCGGGTGAGAGGTGAAGGTGGCAATGGGACTCATCGGATTGCTGGGCGCCCTGCTGACGGCACGGCCTTCGTCATCACGGGCTCGAACGTCACCCTCGATCTCGACGGCCACACGGTGGTCTTCGGCAACAAGACGCCCGAGCAGGCGCGCGGCGTCTGGGCGAACAACGCGGGCAAGGCGACGATCTGCAACGGGCACGTCGTCCAGGGCGGCGACTCGGCGGCCTACAGCGCCGCCGTCGAGAGCCGCTGGCGCGCCGAGGCGACCGAGATCTTCGCCGTCAGCACCGACGTCCATCTCCGGTGCGCCTACCCCGTCAAGTTCCTCGGGAAGGCCGCCGACGCGTCCATACATCATAATCTCCTTTACAGCCGTGTGATCGACATCGAGAGCCGCCACTATCCGGGCAACGACCTGCTCCGCCTGGACATCGCGGGGGGCAACGTCCAGGTGCACGACAACATCCTGACCGAGGGGTGCCACGTCGGCATACGACTGGCGGGGGAGGGGCCGAACGTCGAGGTGCACCACAACGACATCCGGCACCACCAGCAGTACGTGAACGGCTACGCCCTCGCCGCGGCCTGCCCCGGCCTGGACATCCATCACAACAAGGTCACCTCGTGTGGCCGCGGCGTGCATCTGACGCGCGACGGCATCCGCTTTCACGACAACTACCTGGACATCTGCGGCCACCAGCAACTCGACGACATCCCGGCGAAGTCCCGCCCGTTCAAGCACCAGCTTATCGAGCTTCACGGCGTCAAGTTTGAGGGAAGCGGGGTCCGCAACTGCAAGGTCAACGGCAACTTCGTGCGCATCGTGCAGGGACCGCCGCGCGACTCGCGGGGCCAGGGGGAGATCGCCGACAAGGTGAACTCCGGCGTTTACCTGCGTTCAAGGGCGAGCGCCGTCGGCCCCGCCGGGCTCGTGGATGACGCGCAGCGCTGGGAGAAGGACCGCTGGCGGGGCTACTTCGTCCGGTACGCGCCGGGCCTGCCGCCAGTGCAGATCACGGGAAACGACGCGACCGCCCTGTTCGGGCGGTTCGAGGCCGTTCCGCCCGGCGAGTACACGCTCTACATGAAATGGGATTACGTGCCGGCGACGCCCCTCAACGTGGCCTGCTACGATGCCAACGCGATAAACGAGGTACACGGCAACACCTTCGTGGCCCTGACGACGTATGGCGAGACCCGGCACGGCGGCTACGGCCGGTCGGGCCAGTGGGCGTCGCCGCTCCACTTCGTCTCGATGACGGGCGGCCCGGCGCGGCCGAACGCGTACTCCGTCCACATTCACGACAACCGCTTCGTGACCAACGACCTCTTCGCCAGCGCCTCCCAACCGGTGAACATGACCGTAAGGGTCGAGGACAACGTGTTCGAGCTGACCGAGGAGTTCCCCCCGACGGACGGCCGGGAGCCGTTCCGGCAGCTCGGCCCGGACCTCCAGAGGTGCATCATGGCGGGCGGGAACACGTTCGAACCGCAGGGCCATTCAATTATGACCCACGGTCCGCGAGCGCGGTCGTAGCGCCGCCTTCCAGGCGGCATAGCTGCGGGCATCTTGCCCGCAGCTGCACGTTAGACGTGGGCAGGATGCCGGCGCCACAAGGCTTGCGGACAATTGAACGGCCCTGGTTCGAACCGTCCAGCCGTTGACATTCCTTTGCGGCGTTCGTATCATCCCGACGAAGGATTATCACAATACTGGCACTCCGAAGGGTCGCTATGGAAAAGAAGACGCTCCCCCGCCGGTATCTGACCAGGGCGACGCAGACGGCGGCTTTATGCCTGCTCCTCTGGGGCGGCGCAGCCGCCCGGCCGGCGCGAGCCGACGGATGCTTCATCCCCGATGCCGCCTACGAGAAGCTGCCGGCCATCCCGACCCAGCGCGCGCTCCTGCGCCACGACGAAGGCGTCGAGACGCTTATCATCGAGTCCTCCCTGGACGCCGAGGGGCAGGCATTCGGCTGGATGATCCCCCTGCCGGCAGCCCCGACCGAGTTCAGGGAAGTCTCCCCGGGGCTGGTGAAGACGCTCTCCTTCTGCACGCGGCCGGAGATCACCTACGACCTGGGCCTCTACGAGAACGTAACGCTTCTGTTCCTGGTCGCCGCCGTAACGCTGATCGCGTTCGGAGCCATCCTCAGCAGGGCCCGTCCGCCTCTGCGCTGGGCCTTGCTTCTGCTGTGCGTCGTGTTGCTGGGGGGCGTGCTGCTCCTGTCCTCCCTGGGCGGCGCCTTGCCCGCGTCGGCGTTGCCCGCGCCCTGGACGCCGGGGCTCAGGGTACTGGAGACCGTGGACGTCGGCAGCTACGGGTTGACCGTCCTGGAGGCCGATTCGGCCGACGCTCTCGAACAGTGGCTGAAGGATAGCGGCCTGGCGGCGCTGCCGGCCGAAGGGATGCGTATCGTCTCCGACTACGTCGCCGACGGATGGTGTTTCGTCGCGGCCAGGCTCAAGAGGGACGGCGCCGGCCTCAGCACGCCGCACCCGCTGTTGATGAGCTTCCCGACCGCCCAGCCGGTCTATCCCATCCGGCTGACGGCCGTCGCGGGGTCCGAGGTGCTGCTGGAGGTCTTCGTCTGCGCGGAGCAGCGCGCCGAGATGGCGGGCCTGGGCACGGAGTTCTGTGATTCCTTCGAGCGCCGCAGGTATTTCGCGTCGGGCAACCGGCGTTTCTACTACGCGCGCCCATCTCACCTGCCCACCATGTACTACGGTTCGGAGTCCGGGCGATCGATAGCCCACGCCGGGGCGGAGGGCCTGTTCGGACCCGGGTGCGTCCTGACCAGACTGACGGGCCGGCTCGGCCCGGGCGACATGCGGGATGACATCCGGGTCGGCCTGATCCCATTCTCCCCGTGCCGTCGCCGCGTGTGGAGCAGCCCGGGCGCGTGCCAGAGCGGGCTGGGCGTCGCCATGGCGGTCTGGTGCGTGGGGCTTGTCGCCGGGATAGCGGTGAAGCTCAAGAGGATTCGGGCTCCGGGCGGCAGGTCCTACGCCGTACGCTACATCGTGCTTCCGCTGCTCGGTCTCTGCGCGGTCATCCTGGCGGGCACTTACGCCGTGCTGCCCAAAGTACACGTCCGGGCCGAAGAGGCGCCTCGGGTCTGGTATCACAACCTGATGGTCGAGGGGGCGGCGCAGGCACTCATGAACGAGCATCCGGAACTGCTCGACGCCGCGCCCGCCGAACTCGAGCGCGCGCTGACCGAGGGTCTCAGACAGATCAAGAACCCGTTCACGGGGCAGCCCGTCGAGGCCGAGGACTCCCCCGGGAACTTCGCCCTCCAGGTCGAGCCCGAGCCCGCCCTCTGGGTGTTCGAGCAGGACGGCTCCCCCTACGTCATCCCGCTCCGCCCGCCGTCAGGGCCGCAATAGGCCCTGCCCCTGTCGCTTGCCCCACGGACAACCCGTTCAACCCGCCGTGCCGGCCTGCGTGGTCGATCAGAGCCGGGATTGGGCGGCCTTGACACCCATGAGGGACGGGAGTACCGTAGCGCCTCTCGACTCGGGCTGTTTGCCGGAAGGCCGATTTGCAGGCCGTACGTTCTGGAAAGTGGAAGGTGTGCCATGAAGGGAAGTGGGTTTGGGCTTGGTAGTGCGGCAAGGACGATCGTGGCGGCCGTCGCCCTGGCCGTGGTGTTCTCGTGGCAGTTGGCGGCTGCCGGTCAGGCGGCGGAAAACGCCCCGTCGGCCGCGGCGACGGCCGCCGGGGACGTCTGGGCGGCGTCGTTCTCGACCTACGGGCAACCCGCCACCGTGGGTAAGACGGTCGGAGAGAAGCTCCAGGAGTTGTGCAAGGGCCGCAAACCGAGCCTTGTCCTGGTCTTTCAGTTCCTCTGGACGTTCCCGAGCGACCAGGAACGCCAGCTCGCCCTGGACGCCATGGCGGAGAGTTTCGACAAGAAGACCATTTACGGCATTTCCGTCGGTCCACTGTGCGACCTGGCGGGTGCCGAGTCCCAGAACATGGGGGCCATGGCCCTGGGCGGGGACATCCAGCCCACGGCGGTCAACGTGAAGGTCGAGAAGGGGAAGGAGAACGAAGCCTACAAGACGCTGGCGGAGGGTTTGCAGGGCCCGTACACGCAGGCCGCCGGCAAAGGGCGGTTGATCCTCATCCTGGGCGCGTGCGACAAGACGACAAGCAGCAGGGCGATCGTGGACACCTTCCAGAACGTTCTGGGGAAGGATGTCCAGCTCTTCGGCCCCGGCACACCGGGTACGTCCCACTTCTTCCAGGGCGAAGTGCAGGAGAATGCTCTCACGGCGGTCCTGTTGACGGGGAACTTCACGTGCGACTTCGCCACTGCCCTGGCCCCGATGGAGGAGGGCGGGCACCTGGACACGGACAAGATCCTGGCCTCGGCGAAGGAGGCGATGGCCGTCGCCCTGGGCGATAAGAAGGACGACGTCGCGGCGATTCTCGCCGCATCGTACACCACGCGCGGGCACTCCATAAAGGACAGGACGAAGAAGGAGGAGATCCCGGTCACGCAGGCCGCCAGGGAGACGACGGGGGCGCTCATGTTTGTCTGGGACTACGGCTCCGAGATCGCGCATCCGAAGACCGGCGATCCGGCGGTGGCCACGAAAGGCCACATCGCCGTGTGCGTGATCCGGAAGGCCGCGCCACAATCCGGCAAGTGAACTCGGGCGGCCGACGCGAGGCGCCCTCACAGCAAAAGGAGCACTGGAGCCATGACTTACGTGTCCCGGAATCGGACTCTCATCTGCACGGCGCTTTTTCTCTGCGCGCTGACGCCGGCCCTGGCCGCCGACTGGGCGCAGTTCCGCGGGCCGGGAGGCCTGGCCACCGCCGACGACCAGAGCCTGCCCACGAAGTGGGACGCCGAGACGAACATCGCCTGGAAGACGGCGCTGCCGGGACCGGGCGCCTCCTCCCCCATCGTCGTGGGCGACCGCATATTCCTGACCTGCTACACCGGGTACGGCGTGGACAAGAAGACCCCCGGCGAGTACGCGGACCTCGTGATGCACCTCGTGTGCCTGAACCGCGCCGACGGTGCCGTCGCGTGGGAGAAGCCGTTCAAGACCGAAGCGGAAATGCCGCCGATCAGCGTCTATCAAATGGCGCTGCACGGCTACGCCTCGGCCACCCCGGCAGCCGACGCCGACACGGTCTACACGCTCTTCGCGAACGGCGAAGTTGCGGCGTGGGGTTTCGACGGCACGCAGAAGTGGACCAGGAACCTCAACTTCCGCGTGCACCCCTGGGGCGCCGGGGCATCGCCCGTCGTCGCGGGGGACGTGGTGCTCGCGCTGGAGTGCATCGGGGGCGGCGTGCTCGTTGGCCTGAACAAGAAGACCGGCGAAGAAGCCTGGCGCCAGGGGAACATCGACGTGGCGTGGGACACGCCGCTTATCCTCGAGGTCGGCGGCCGCCACGAGGCCGTCGTCAGCGCCAAAGGAGTCATCCTCGCCTTCGACCCCGCCACTGGAACGCCCCTCTGGAAGGCCAAGGGGATTCCTGGCTACCTCTGCCCCAGCCCGGTGACGGCGGACGGCGTGGTCTATGCCATCGGTTGGTCGGCGGCAGGCGAACAGGCAGTGGCCGTAAAGGCCGGCGGTCAGGGCGACGTGACCGCCTCGAACGTGCTCTGGCGCGTGGACAGAGGGAGCTACGTCCCTTCGCCGGTCTATTGGGACGGCCATCTCTACTGGGCGCACGAAAGCAAGGGCAAGGTTTACTGTGTGAACGTGAAGACGGGGCAGCTGGCCTACGAGACCGACCTGGCGCCGAAGCCGGCCTGGATTTACGGCTCGCCCATCGTCGGCGGCGGCAACCTGTACTACGTTGACCGCAACGGCGTCACGTACGTCGTGGCGGCCAGGCCGCAGTTCGAGATCGTCTCGGTCAACACGCTGACGGGCGACGGTGGCACGTTCAACGCCTCCCCCATCGCCAGCGAGGGCCAGCTTCTCATCCGCAGCGACAAGTACCTCTACTGCATCGGGAGCAAGTAGCCCCAACAACCCATTCAACCCGTCGCGGGCGCCAGCAGGGAGGCCATCGTCTCGGCCATGCGTTCGTGCCCCTGCCGGGACAGGTGGAGGCCGTCCACCGTGTTGCCGGGGCCGGCGAGCACGCGCGCGAAGAAGCGCTTCGGGATGAGGATGACGCCGTACTCCTTCGCCAGGCGGCGCTGGGCCCGCCCGTATCCCGCACGCAGCGGCGGCAGGGGCAGCTCGAGCATGACGATCGTGCGCCCCGGCCCGCGCACCCGTTCCAGGAGAGCGTCGAGACCCTCCGAGAACTTTGAGGCCGGTGCGCCCGCGAGCAGGTCGTTCCCGCCGATTTCCAGCACGACGAGCGCGTCGTCCGATTCCACCCTGTCGGCCTGGTGCAGTGCGCCCGACAGCGTGGCGCCGGGCCGGGCCAGGTTGATCACCTCCGTGCCGGCGAGCCGCGCCCGGAGCAACTGCGGCCACACGATCTCGCGCTCCCTCCGCAGCCCGGCGCTGATCGAGTCTCCGATGACGTAGAGCCTGCGGTAATCGCGCTCCGGGACGCCCGGCGCGAGCCGGTACGGCACCTCCGCCAGCATCGCCCCACAGGACAGCAACACGACCCCGGCCGAGAGCCACCGGCGTGCCGTCGGTCGGCCAGCCGGTTTCAGAGCATCCAGGACAAGCCAGGCGACCACAACGGCAAACCACACGGCGCGGAGCAGCGGCGGCTGCGGCGTGGCCGAGAGCAGGACGAGGATCATCCCGAGCAGTGTGATGGTGCGGCAGGCCACCCGGAGCAGGACGCCCGGCAGCAGCGACGCCAGTGCCGCCGCGAGGATCAGCGCGCCCCCGGAGAAATACGCGTTCCCGCTCACAAAATGATATGCCAGGGACATCATCCCTCCCAACCCATTCAACCACGACGAACACTACGACCACAACGCAGAAGACCGGGGCACAGGTCAAAGAACCCGGCGGGTTGTCCCGTCCTTGAGACGGACCACGTTGAAGTTTATCAGGAATCCCAGGCGCACGTCTGAGAGCCTCAGATAGGTCATCAGTTGCGCCAGATGAAGGTTGGTCAG
>Ga0180432_10009622_pt1 | contig 11756 bp, 13 predicted proteins | sample SS_ome_10_FD_132414 | JGI IMG/M metagenome (GOLD analysis project Ga0180432, IMG submission 132414) | Hypersaline lake sediment archaeal communities from the Salton Sea, California, USA - SS_1_MS_2 metaG | ecosystem: Environmental > Aquatic > Non-marine Saline and Alkaline > Hypersaline >... | reverse complement strand
CAGCGCGACCTCCGCGCGGCCGAGTGGTGCCCGGCCGGAGGTGCCCGAGAAAATAACGTCTTCCATCTTGCCGCCGCGCAGGCTCTTGGCGCCTTGCTCACCCATCACCCAGGACAGCGCATCGACCACATTGGACTTGCCCGAGCCGTTGGGGCCGACAACGCAGGTGACCCCCGGCTCGAACTGCAAGGTGGTCGCCGAGGCGAAGGACTTGAACCCTTTGAGGGTCAGCGTCTTCAAGTGCACGGGCCGGGCATCTCCATTCGGTGGCGTTCCCGCGCCGGGCGGGAAGCAGGTCGCGGGGAAGACCTGGGAAGGCGCGATGCGATGCTACCTAGCCGACACCCCCAGACCGCGTCACCACGCGGTCGATTCGCTCCCTCCGGGCGCCCACTCCCCTCACTCCCGCCACGCGATTTCCTCGGAAATCCGCATAGCGGCCCGCTTGACCAGTCGAATCCCGGAATCCACGTTGTCGGCGAAGCGGAACTCAGGGGCGCTGATGGATACCGCAGCGATGGGTCGGCCATGGGCGCCTCGAACAGCAGCTGAAATGTTGACGATCCCCTCTTCGAACTCACCCCAGGTCACGCACGCCCCCAACTCCCGAACCCGCTGAAGTTCTGCCGCGAGATCGGTTTCATTTCGCACGATGCAGCGCTCACCGGCCTCGGCGAGCCGTTCGGCAGTGAGCCAGCCCTCCCACGAGCCCTCGGGTTCACCGGCCATGACCGCCCGGGCGGTCGAGGAACTCGCGGCCGGGTAACTGCTGCCCACACGCCCGTAGGCCCCGAGCCCATGCGGGCTGATCTGCGCGGCGATCACGATCGTCTGACTAGAGCGCAAGACCGCGAGCATCGCGGTCTCGTTCAATGTCGAGGCCAGGGTGCGAAGGTGCGGTCGGGAGATCTCCGCGAGCCGGGATTCCATGCTGCGGGCGCTCAGGGCCGCAAGCCGCCAACCGGTCAGGTAGCCCCGGGTGACCGGGTCGCGTCGCACGATCCCAGCCTCGGCCAAGGTGGCCAGCGCCCGAGAGACCTGGGTGATGTCCCGGGACAGTCGGCGCGCTATCGCCGACACCCCGATCGGCTCCGAACTCTCGGCGAGCACCTCCAAGATCTCGACATCGCGCGCCAGACCGCTGGTGTTGGTTCGTGCCACGGCCACGAACTATGGCCCCGTTGTTGCCATATACGCAAGTGTTATTGCGCGTTCTTGGCTCCCGGCCCGATGCTGCGCCGACGTCACCACGCCCATGACGATCAGCACAAGGGACGATCAGCACAAGGAGAGCGCATGCAGATCGGCGAAGCATTCATCGGTTCGGGGCCCAACGCCGCGCACATCAACACCGTCCTCGGCCACCGCGACGGCCCAGCCGGCACAGCCTGGGCCACGTCCCTGGCCACCCCGACCCCCGGCCACCAGCGCTTCGCCGTGATCGTGCGTCCGGGTGTTCCCGTCCAGCCGCCGACCCTGTTCGTGAACAAGGCGACCTTCGTCAGCGATGACCACGGGCTCTTGCACTGGGGACCCGCCCAGGCCGGGGTGGCAACCGGTGTAACCCGCGCTCTTCGCGAGGGCGTCATCTCCGATCCGGAGGATCTCGTCCTCATCTGCGCGGTGTGGGTGAATCCGGAGGCCTTCGATGGTGACGAGGTCTACCGCAACAACGCCGAGGCGGCATTCGTCGCCCTCACCCGCGGAGCGCGCGGGGAGCCCACAGCCCAGGAGATCGGCGAATCCCTGCCGCCCTCGAATCCCTTCTACACCGCACCGGAGTGACCATGGATCCCGACAACGTCCAAGACTTGCACTCCCACGAGGCTGCCCCGGCCACCGCTAAGGCCGTCAGCGTGATCGGTCTAGGCAACATGGGTGGTGCGATGGCGGCGCACCTGATCGATAGCGGATTCACCACCACCGTCTACGACGTCGATCAACGCCGGTGCGAGGAACTGGTGCTGCTCGGGGGCTATCCCGCGGCAAGCGCAGCGGATGCCGTGCGGGATGCCGATGTCCTCATCACGATGCTGCCGACTCCTGCCATAACCCGCGAGGCGATGCTCGGTGACGGTGTGGCTGCCTCGATGAAGCCGGGTTCGCTTTGGATCGACACTTCGACCTCCATCCGTTCGGCACTTCTGGAGATCGAAGAGGTCCTCACTGCTCGCGAGGTGCGCTTCGCCGAGGCACCGGTGACCGGGATGTCGCACGGGGCGCGCAACGGCACGCTGGAGTTCTTCGTCGGCGCGAGCGAAAGCGACTTCGAGGACATGCTGCCGCTGCTGCAGGTGATGGGTAACCCCGATCGCATCTTCCACGTGGGAGCGCGCGGCGCCGGTTACGTCGTCAAACTCATCATCAACCAACTGTGGTTCACCCACACCGTCGCACTCGGGGAGATGATGGCGCTGGGCGTAGCCAGCGGCTTGGATGCAGGTGTGTTGCATTCGGCAATCGCGGGCAGCCCGGCTACGTCGTTCTTCCACGAACAAGGGCTCACCCGCATCCTGTTCGATTCGGACTACGACGACACCTTCGCGATGGCGCTTGCCTGCAAGGACTCCCGGCTGACGATGGCGCTGGCGCAGGAACTCGGTTCCCCGATCGAGCTATCGCGCGTGGTCGATTCCTACTTCGAGAGCGCGCGGGTCACCTACGGCGATGCGGCCGGGGAGATGATCCCGTTCAAGCTGTTCGAAGACGCCCTTGGTGCGCCGATACGTACCACCCGCGGCCAAGGAACAGTGGTCGCCTAATCCCACGCACCACTCGCGTATTTCCCAGAGTCTTCTCCCCGGACTCTGGGAAAAAGCGTTAGCGGGGGGCGCGAGGGGAACGCTGGCAGCGTGGGCAGCGGTAACTCGAGCGGTTCATGAACGCTTCACGGCGGATCGGCGCTCCGCAGCGGCGGCACGGCTCGCCTTCGCGGCCATATGCATCGAGCGATCGATCGAAGTAGCCGGATTCGCCGTTCACATTGACGTACAGCGAATCGAAGCTCGTCCCGCCCTGGTCGAGCGCGGAAGTCATCACATCGCGGGCGTGGTCGAGCAAATCGATCACCTGTCGGCTAGTCAGCGGCGAGGTGGGGCGCCTGCCGTGCAGCCGGGCGCGCCACAAGGCTTCGTCGGCGTAGATGTTGCCGATACCCGAGACCACCGATTGGTCGAGTAGCACGCGCTTGATCTCGGTGTCCTTGCGACGGATCGCACGTGCGGTGGCCGCATCGTCGAACTTCGGGTCGAGCGGATCGCGGGCGATATGCGCGATGGTCACCGGAACGCCGTCGTGAAGCTCATCGAGATACATGCCGCCGAAAGTGCGTTGATCGACGAACCTCATCTCTCGTTCGTCATCATCGAATCGGATGCGCACCCGCAGGTGCTTTTCGTCGTCCGCGCGCTGCGGCTGCATGAGTACCTGCCCGCTCATTCCCAAGTGCACGACCAGCGCAGCGTCGTCGTTGTCGACAAGCGGCAACCACAGGTACTTGCCCCGCCTGCTCGCGCACCGAAACGAATCCCCGACGAGCTGTGAGCGCAACCGCGGCGCCCCGCCAGGGCTGCGGCGAACCGATCGCGGATAACGAACGTCGACCGTCGCGATCGTGCGATTGGTTGCCCAGCGATCGATCCCGCGCCGGACTACCTCGACTTCGGGCAGTTCAGGCATCGACGGTGGGCGGGCCCTGCAATGCCTCGTAGGCCTGGGCGGCGGCCTCCTGCTCGGCGAACTTCTTGCTGCGGCCATGGCCGATCCCGAGCACCTGTCCACCCACGAGGACTTCGGCGGTGAACTCCTTCGCATGATCAGGGCCGGTGTCCGTGACCCGGTACTCCGGAACGCCACTCTCGGTCTCGGCCGCGCGCTCTTGCAGCGAGGTCTTCCAGTCCAATCCGGCACCCAGGTTCGCCGACGTCGCGATCAGGGGCCCGAAAACCCGCTCGATGAAGGCACGGGTCGTCTCCAGGTCGGTCGACAGGTACATCGCGCCGATCACCGCCTCCATGGCATCGGCCAGGATCGAGGACTTGTCCTGACCACCAGTGCTTTCCTCCCCCTTGCCCAGCAGCAGGAAACCACCCAGGTCGAGTTCACGAGCTACGTCCGCGAGCGCCTGCGCGTTGACCACCGCTGCTCGCAATTTGGCCAATTGGCCTTCGGGTTCTTCCGGGAAATCGCGATACAGCCGCTCGGTGACCACGATGCCCAGCACCGAATCGCCCAGGAACTCCAAGCGCTCGTTGGTCGGCAGTCCGCCGTTCTCGTAGGCGTAGGACCGGTGGGTAATGGCCTGACGCAAGAGCCCGGGATCTACCCGCTGTCCGAGGGCCCGCATCAACGACTCCACCGATTCGTCGATGCTCGACGGGGACATCCCGGTCATCCCTTCCGTTCCGCACGCATGCGTGCACTCAACATCGCACTGTGGACGATAGCGACAAGATCAGCGATCGTGGCGGGAACGGCATCAGGTTCCGGATCTTCATTGAGAGGACAACCCAGATGATCGCTCACCACGGCCCACTCCGCCGCGGTGCCGCTCCAGCCCAAGGATGCAAGCGGCGTGTCACCCCTCACCGACTCCGGATCGACGTCGAGGGCGATCGCCACCGCCGCGATGTCATCTGCCGTGTTGCTCATGCAGCATCCAGCGGTTCGCCGCGCGCATCCAACTGCCCGAATGCGTCCAGTGACCGACGCACCTCGTCAACCACGCCTCCTGCGTGCAAGGCAGCTGCGCGATTGATGCACGCGATGATCTCGATCGGACTCGAGGCACCGTGACCCACCACCACCGCGCCCGGGACACCGAGGAGCACCCCACCGGAGAGGAAATGGGAGGTGCGCAGCAGTTCGCGCGCAGGCCCATCGTTTCCATAGGCCCGAGCCATGGTCGACACCGACCAGCGCAATGCACCCTCCATCGACTTCAATGCCACGTTGCCCGTGAAGCCATCGACGACGACGACATCAGCTGCGCAATCACCAACGAGGTCATGACCTTCGACCGGGCCGATGTAGTCCGCTGCGAAGGCGGACTCCAAGAGAGCATCGGCGTTCTTGCGCAAACGATCGCCTTTGCCGCGCTCGGATCCGATCGTTAGCAAGCCAACACGCGGTGCTGCGATGCCCAAACTGCGCGCATAGACCCTTCCGGCGCACGCGAAGCGGATCAGGTCGTGCTCGGTCGCGAATGGAGCCGCGCCACAGTCGACGAATACGAGCGGCCCGCGCCCGCTGGGCAGTTCGACGGCTAGTCCGGGTCGACCCATACCCGGCAATCGCCCCAGTCCGAAGACACTCGCGGCGACCGTGGCACCGGTGTGACCAATGGACACGAAGGCATCCGCGCGCCCGTCACGCAATGCGTCGATGCCCACCGTGCTCGTGAGATCGTCGCGCTCGCGGACCAGGGCAAGCGTTTCTTGCGAGGACGAAGTCATCGGTACGCAGTCGTTCGCGTGGGCGATATCGGCGGCATGCTCGCCGTGAATGTCCACACCCCGCTCGGCAAGCAGTTCCTCGGTCAGGTTCCGAGGTCCAACCACGCAAAGTGACACGGGCGACGATCGGTCGACATCAGGCGACGCGGGCTGCCGAAGGAACTGCGCCAACGCATCGGCAACCACCCCCGGTCCCGCATCGCCTCCGAGGAGGTCGATGGCGACTCGGGTCATGGACTAAACGTCAAGGACACGCCGCTTGGCGTAGGTGCCGCAGTTCGGACAGGCCGTGTGAGCCGGACGCTTTTCCTTGCAGCGGGCGCAGGTGACCAGGGTCGGCGCGCTGGCTTTCCACTGCGAACGCCGGCTGCGGGTGTTGGACCGGGACATCTTGCGCTTGGGGACGGGCACGGCTCTTCCTCTTCTCGGGTGCGCGCAGAGCCTAATGGAACCCTGCAGCAGCGCAGATTCTCCCCTACTGCTCCGGTGGCTCCCGCTTCGCCCCCTCATCGGATTCACTCAACAGCGCCTCGAGGGCCGCCCACCGTGGGTCGCCCGAGGGGTGATCGTGCGGGGAATCGGCGGACTCGACGCGCTCGCCGCACTGAGCACAGATGCCCCCGCAATCCGGGGAACACAGGGGCGCGAGCGGTAGCGCAAGCACTACTGCATCGCGCAGCGCTTCGGCGATATCGATCGCTTCGTCGACCACCTCCGGCTCCGGCTCGTCCTCGTCGTGAGCGTCGTCGGCGATGAGCGCCCCCCTGGCATCGGTCGCCGGGTAGCGGTACATCTGATCCAAGGCAACGGTCTCGGACCACTCGATCGGATCGAGGCAGCGCGAGCATTCGGCGTGCACGTCGACATCGGCAGTTCCGCTCACCCAGATGCCTTCGATTACGGATTCCAAACTCAGATCGATCTCGATCGGCGAGCCCTCGACAACCCGAGCCATCGCTACTGACAAGTCGGCAGGAGCAGGGATCTGCGCGGAGTACTCCAGGCGGCTGCCGGGTTGGCGCGGAAGACGGGTGACGTCGATCGATGTCGCAGCGACGCCGGACACAGTCAGTACTCCTCGCGCGCCTCGGCGTCGAAGAACTCGCCACCGTCTTCGACCGGCGCGAGATCCTCGTACATCTGGCTGCGGATGCGCTCGCGGCCACGGTCGACCGTCTGCAGGGTCTTTTGCAGCGTTATCTCGAAGCTCGCGAGCTTGGCATCGATGTAATCGTCTGTTTCCTGGCGCATCCGAGAGGTCTCCACAACCGTCTCACCCCTCAGGGCCTCGGCCTCGGCGACAGCAGCGAGGTACACCTCATGCTCGGACACCATTTTGTCGGCTTCGGTGCGCGCCCGCTCCAAGATGCGGTCGGCTTCCCGGCGCCCGTCTTGCACAACAGCTTCCCTATCGGCGAGCAGTTCATCCGCGCGGTGCACCGAATCCGGCAGTAGCTGACGAATCTCCTCGATGAGGTCCAGAACCTGGGAGCGGTTGATCACACACGACGCCGACAACGGCATCGACTTGGCGTCTTCGACGAGCACCGTGAGCTCGTCGAGGCGTTCTTGGATGTCCACTCCTGGGCCTCCCGTTCGCTGGGCCCCGCTGCCTGCGGGCGCCCTTCACATTCTGTCGGACAACTTCTCCGGGAAGCGGTCCAACACGGCCTGGGGAACCAACCCGGTCACATCGCCGCCATAGCGGGCCACTTCCTTGATCAGGCTCGAAGACAGGTAGCTGTACTGGGGGTTAGTCGACACGAACAAGGTCTCAATCTCGGCGAGTCGGTGATTCATCTGCGCCATCTGGAGTTCGTAGTCGAAATCGCTAATTGCTCGCAATCCCTTCACGATCGCCTCGATGCCGTGCTCGCGGCAGTAGTCGACTAGCAGACCGTGGAAGGAATCGATCCGAACATTCGGCAGATCCGCGGTCACCTGGCGCAGGATCTCCATTCGCTCCTCGACGCTGAACATTCCCGCCTTGTTGGGGTTGACGAGGACTGCCACGGTGACCTCTTCGGCGATACGCGCGGCGCGCGTGAATACATCGAGGTGGCCGTTGGTTACGGGGTCGAAGGACCCCGGGCAGATCGCCCTCATAGCGGCTGTTCCTCCCGATCGCCTCGATCGCCTCGATCGCCCCGAATATTCGTGGCGCGACCGTACCAAAGCACGGTATCGCCGTAGGTGCGTTCGCTGTCGGGCTCGATGCCCTCGGGGAAGGGCGATCGCCCTTCTTGCGATCGGGCGCTCGTTGATCCAGCGCTGCGGGATCGCCGTTCGATCACCACGAGGGCACCAGGGGCCAGCCAGCCGTTCTCGAGGGCAGCATCGAGGATCATCCGCACGCTGAGGTTGTCGTCGTCGTACGGCGGATCGCCGATCAGCACATCGAAGGCCCCACCGGCGGGCGGCGCTGCGACCGCGCGTGACATCGTCGCCCGCTGAGCCCGCACGCCACTGGCATCGAGTGTTGCGATGTTGCCCTCGATCGTGCTGACCGCGGCGCGCGCGCTATCGATGGCGAGCACCCGCCGCGCGCCTCGGCTCCACGCTTCCAGGGCAATCGCGCCGGACCCCGACCACGCATCGCACAGCGAAACCTCGTTCCACGAACGTCCCTGCGCCAGCAGCGTCGCTTCGATGCTCGCGAATAGTGCCTCGCGCACACGATCGGAGGTGGGTCGGGTTCCGCGCGCGGGTACCGCGAGCCTGCGCCCTTTCGCGCGTCCCGCGATGATCCTGGTCACGACTTGTCCAAGAACTCGGCTTGTTCGGCATCGAGATGATCGATGGCGGCACGCAGGGCCGGGTGGCTGGCGAGAGTCCGATCCCCCGTCAAGACCTTTTCGGCTGCCGACCGCGCCTGCGCGATCACGTCGGCGTCTTCGACCACACGCAACAGGCGAAGCGAGGAGCGCGCACCGGATTGGGAACCACCCAGGACATCCCCCTCGCGGCGAATCTCCAGATCGCGTTGGGCCAGTTCGAAGCCGTCCCGGGTTGCCGCCACGGCATCGAGACGTTCGCGTGCCGGTGAGCCCGGTGGAGCGGAACTCACCAACAGGCAAACCCCCGGCAACGATCCGCGGCCGATGCGTCCGCGCAGTTGGTGCAACTGAGATATGCCGAAGCGATCAGCGTCCAACACGATCATCATGGTGGCATCGGGCACATCGACTCCGACTTCGATCACGGTGGTCGAGACCGCGAGATCCACTGTGCCATCGCTCAAGCCGGACATGACGGCGTCCTTCTCCTCGGCGGACATGCGTCCATGCAGCGCAGCGATACGTGCCTGCGGCAGCCGTTGGACTGCTTGCTCGTAGACGTCTTCGACTGTCGCCGTAGCGTCGGCCGGATCATCACTTTCCTCATCACTGTGGCTGGCGTCAATACGCGGACACACGATGAACACCCGATGACCCGCCTCGATCTCCTCGCCAGCGCGCTGCCAGAGCCGCTGCATATGTGTCGGCTGGCTGATGGGGTCGACCACGAACGTTTGGACCTCTGCGCGGCCGGCGGGCACCTCGGCCAAAGTCGAGACGTCCAGATCTCCGAACACCGTCATGGCAACCGTCCGCGGGATAGGTGTGGCGGTCATGACGAGCACGTGCGGGTGGGTTCCTTCCGGGGCTCGTCGAGTCAGCGCAGCACGTTGCTCGACACCGAAGCGGTGCTGCTCGTCGATAACCACCAGGCCCAGATCGGCGAAATCGACCGTGTCCTCCAACAGGGCGTGGGTGCCCACGATCAGTCCAGCACGGCCACTTGCGATCGCCTCGAGCGCCTCGCGGCGCTGTCGCGACCGAGCTGAGCCGGTAAGCAACACCACCGACGTCCCCTCGATGTCGACATCCATTGAGGCATGAAGTGAATCGCCCGCCTCCGCGAACAGCGTGCCTGCCTCGACCAGGGTTCCAAGGAGCCGACGGATGCCTGCTGCATGCTGGGTTGCGAGCACTTCGGTCGGAGCGAGCAAGACCGCCTGTCCGCCATCGGCCACCACATCGAGCATCGCGCGAAGGGCTACCACGGTCTTGCCGCTGCCCACATCACCCTGCAGTAAGCGTTGCATCGGGACATCGCGCGCGATGTCCTCACTAATCTGCTTACCGACCTCGATCTGCCCATCGGTCAGCGCGAACGGCAAAGCCGCATCGAACGCCTCGCGCAAAGGGGATCCCTCGACGGTTCGCGGGGTCGCGCGGTGACCTTGCGCAATCATCCGCCGCTCAACCAGCGCAGACTGCAGGACGAAAGCCTCATCGAACGCGAGCCGCCTGCGCGCCTGTTCGATCTGCTCCCACGTCTGCGGTCGATGGATGGCCTCAACCGCTGCACTCATCTCGATCAGGCCGGCTTCCATGCGGATCGCCTCCGGCATCGGGTCTAGGTCGCCAACTCGATCCCCGAGAGCATCCAGTGCGATGCCCACCGACGTCTGGATCTGCCAGCTGGTGACCGATTTGCAGGATCGATAGACCGGAATGATCGCGCCGGCGAAACCCGCTGCCACGGCGTCGCTTTCCTGTTGTCCTGTTTGGTCGAGCAACAGGTACTGCGGGTGGGCGAGTTGGCGCTGATTCCGGTAGGTGCTGATCGTCCCGGCGAACAGCCCGCGCTGACCCACCTTCAACTCGCGCTCACGCCAGGCCTGATTGAAGAAGGTGATCACCAAGGAATCGGTTCCATCGGTGACCAGGACCTCCAGGATCGATCCCTTCTTACTCCGCATGCGGCGGGTAGTTACCGAGGCGACATCGGCCACGATCGTCACGTGGTCACCATCGGACAGGCCGGCGATGGCGGTCAGTTCCCCACGTTCGGCGTAGCGGCGTGGGTAGTGGCGCACGAGGTCTCCCACGGTCACCAAGCCCAAGCCACGCTCCAATGCCCCGGCGGTCCGCCCGCCCAGCACGCCGCGCAACTTGGTGTCCATAGCCACCACCACGTGTCGGACGCTACCTGCCTGGACCCACGCCACGGGGGTCGTGGATGCTCGAGGCCCCAGGGTCGGCTACCCTTATGCGGCTAGTGATCGGCGCCCGGCCGGGATGCGATGACGCAAACGCCCGGCTCGGTCCCACGAAGAATTGACGAACAACAAGGAGTGCACCGTGGCTGCTAACTGCGACGTCTGCGGCAAGGGTCCGGGCTTCGGGCACAACATTTCCCACTCGCACCGACGCACCAAGCGCCGTTGGAACCCCAACATCCAGCGCGTTCGTGCAGTCGTCGGTTCCACGCCCAAGCGCCTGAACGTGTGCACCTCGTGCATCAAGGCCGGCAAGGTCACCCGCGCCTGAGCGCACCGGAACCAACCGCCGCCTCATCGAAAGTGGGAGTAGCCCCCGGGCTCTGGCCATACCTCGCCGTCGACAAGCACCTGAGGCTCGTCGTCGCGCGATTCGGTTACTGAACCAATCACCACGAATCCCACCGGCAGTTTGCCCTTTGCCGGAAAAGCCCCGACAAGCGCATGGTCATCACCTCCGGTGAGCATCCACCCTTTCGCGTCGACGTTGTACGCGGAGGCTGCAGCTTGCATCGGTTCAGGCACCTCGAAAGCGCTCGTGTCGTGCGTAGAGATATCTATATCGACGCCCGACGCCGCTGCGATATGGCCGAGATCGGCGATCAATCCATCGCTGACGTCGATCATCGCGTGGGCGCCGGCAGCGGCAGCTCGCTTTCCCGCCGTGTAGTCGATCTCCGGGAACCGGTGTGCATCCACCAGAGCCTTGGGGGAACGAAAGCCCCGTCCGAGGACCGCAAGTCCAGCGGCCGCCCAGCCCAGCCGCCCACACACCGCGATACGGTCCCCCACCTGAGCGCCACCGCGCGTGAGCGCGTCGCGCCCCTCGAGCGTTCCGAGGGCAGTCACCGAGATCACGATGGCATCACCTTCGGTCGTGTCCCCACCGACTAGTACCGCACCGGCAAGCGCCGCTTCCTGAGTCAACCCGGCGGCCATCTCGCTCACCCACACGGTGGGCAGGTCGGTCGGTGCGACCAATCCGACCAGCAGGCCCGTGGGCGCCGCACCCATGGCGTTCACATCGGACAAACTCGCCGCCGCTGCGCGACGACCTACGTCGATCGCCGACGACCAATCACGCCGAAAGTGCCGCCCCTCGACGAGGACGTCTACACAAGCGACCACACGACCATCGGGTGCCATCACCACCGCGGCGTCATCTCCCGGTCCTAGCTCCGCGATCGTGGCGGGCACCTGCACCGATTCCACGATGCGGTCGATGATCGCGAATTCCCCGACATCGCCCAGGGTGT
>Ga0180432_10009621_pt1 | contig 11758 bp, 10 predicted proteins | sample SS_ome_10_FD_132414 | JGI IMG/M metagenome (GOLD analysis project Ga0180432, IMG submission 132414) | Hypersaline lake sediment archaeal communities from the Salton Sea, California, USA - SS_1_MS_2 metaG | ecosystem: Environmental > Aquatic > Non-marine Saline and Alkaline > Hypersaline >... | reverse complement strand
TGCAGGCTCCCAAAAAGCAAATCCTTCTATGGCCTTCCATTAGTGGGCGATACCCGACTCGAACGGGTGGCTTCCACGGTGTAAACGTGGCGCCGAAATGGCTAACCTCTTGTGACACAATGGCTTAGATGTTTTCAGTGAACCCCATTTCTGGCAAAAAGGGTTCAATTCGGGTTCATCTCGGGGTTCAGGGGGGCGATATATGGTAGAGCGCTACTGTTGACATTTTCGGCAAGGGAGCTTACACTTGGGAGGCGACCAGTCCCGAGCCCGAAAATGAGGAGCATCGACGTGGCCAAACGCAAGAGATACAAGCTGACGTGGCTGAAGTCCTCCCACCGCTGGCGCAAGCGGTACGAGGGCAAGACGTACTATTTCCCGGCCCGGCCGGGAGAGGGTAAGGTGAGCAGCTACCCCCGATGTCTGGCCGAGTGGGAGGAGCGTAAGGCGCGGATCGACGGCGCTCCACCAGACACCCCGAGCCGTCACAAGTGGCAGGAGTTGATTGACTACCTCGAACTCTGGCGGGCGGAGGGTGGACCGAACCGCGCCGGTTTCAAGGGCATCGGCCGGGAACTGCTGGCGGAGGATGTCAAGCTGGCGGAAAAGCGCCTTGCGGGGAACTACGCCTTCGTGGGTGAGCCGGTGACCGACGGGCTTAAGCCATTGCCCGCAGAGCCGTGGGAGGAGCCCCAGGAACCGGAGGAGGAGACGCCCGCGACCGTCGGCCAGCAAGCAGCGGCGTTTCTCGTCGAGAAACGCGCCAAAGTGGAGCGGAGGACGTTATCCGTCGGCCGTCTGGACACCCTACGGCGGGGCGTGGAGCATTTTCGGAACTGGATCGGCGGGGAGACGCTGGCCAAGTCGATCAACGGCAAGACGCTGATCGGGTATCACGCCGAACTGGAGGGTATGATTGCTGCGGGAAAATCCCAGTCCTACGTAAAGGACTACCGGGAGGTAGCCCGGCAGTTTATCAAGCGGCTCTACCAGACAGAGGTCCTCGACGCCCTGCCCCGCAACTGGGATGATCCGGCGCTGGTCATTTCTGCGGAAACCCAGGAGGTGGAGGTGTTCTCCGTGGAGGAGGTCAAGCAACTACTGGAGGCAGCATCCGAGCGGACTAGGCTGTATCTGCTGCTGATGCTCAACTGCGGTTATGGCCAGAAGGATATTTCCGACCTACACCCCAGGCAAGTGGACTGGAGGCGGGGCAGAATCCGCCGCAAGCGGTCGAAAACCGCGAACCACAAGAAGGTGCCCATTGTAGACTATCCGCTCTGGCAGGAGACATTCTCGTTGCTGGTCAAGTACCGCTCTGCGGACAAGCAGCGGGTTCTCTTGACGGAGAAAGGCCAGCCCTTGAAACCGGAGGGGTTGGTAGACGGTGAGTACAAGAAATGCGACAACATTCGGTCCGCATACCTGCGGGTGGTGCGGAAACTGAAGATCGAAAACCCCAAGCCCCTCAAACGCATTCGCAAGACAAGCGCCTCGCTGCTGGCCGAGGACGGGGGCGAAGGTCTGGCAGACCTTTTCCTCGGCCACGCACCCCGGACAATCGCCCAGAAGCACTACATACGGCCGTCGGCCGCCAAGTTTGACGCGGCGGTCAAGTGGCTGGGGGAGCAGTTCGGCTGCTGATCGACACCCAGGGCGGCGGTCAGTTCTTTCAGGTGTTCTCCTGCTGCGGAGAGATCATCTTGTAGCCCCCGGGCGGACAGCGGCCGCGCGTAGAACAGGTGGCCTTTGAGGGCATCGAGCACTGCGGTGGTGCCGAAAAATGAATATCACCCCAGGAAAATTTTCTTGGGAAATTTTTTCTGCAGGAGGTGAATATCTGCCCCAGAAATTTCTTGGGGAAATTTTCAGATCGGCCGGTTCGTGAATTACAAAAACGGCCCTGGGGAATTTCTTGGCGAGCGCGCACTACGCGAATTCGGATATTCAGCCAGGAAATTTTCTCGATGGTGTGCGCCGGTGACAGTCGAGCCGCCGGAGGGGGTGATCCCCCGGATTTGCGCCGCCGGCCGAGAGTGCCCAGAGGGTCGTGGTCGTGGGCCTGACACCCGCCAGCCCCAAAAAATTGTGCTACCAATTCTTTAGGCAGGGTTGACACGCGGCGGGGTCTGCGCCTATAATAGTAGTGTCAAACGAACATTGTTCGGAAAGGGGAAAACCATGAAACGCAAGCAGTGGACACCGGCTTACGGATACCCGCGGGTGTCCAGCAAAGGCCAGACCCGCGGGCACGGCCCACGACGGCAACGAGACATCATTAAGGACTTTGCCAAGCGTAACGGGTACGAGGTGGTGGGGTGGTACCCAGAGGCGTACACCGGGACTGAGGGGGATCGTCCGGCGTTCGCTGACATGCTCACCGCCATACTGGCGAACGGGGTCAAGGTGATCATCGTCGAAAGCCTAGATCGGTTCGCGCGTGACCTGATGGTACAGAATGCCCTGCTGGCGAAGCTGGCCAGTGAGGGGATCACACTCATTGCTGCCAACACCGGCGAAGACGTTACGGCCGCGATGTCCGATGATCCGATGCGATGGGCCCTTGTCCAGATACAGGGCATTTTCAGCGAGTTGGACAAGCGCCAACTGGTCCGCAAACTGAAACGGGCACGGGCTGCAAAAAAGGCATCGACGGGGCGCTGTGAGGGCGCCCTGCCCTTTGGCGCGTATGAGGGTGAGTCTGAGACCCTTGACCGCGTGAGGCAGCTACGGCGCAAGCGTAAAGGCGTCAAGCGTATGTCTGTCCAGCGCATTGCCGATCAGTTGAACGCGGAGGAGTGCCACAACCGATCTGGTGATCCGTGGACCCGCGGGAACTTGTGGAAAGTGATGCGAACTGCTGGCATCCGGTAGCCCACCCCCGCCACTCTCGGCACTACCGGCCAGCCCCATCCCGCCAAGCTGGCCGAAACCCAGCGCCCCTCTGTGGTGTGGGGTGAATATCGGTCAATTATTCGGGGTGTGGGCGGGCGTCCGGCAATATCTAGCGGCGGCGGGACCGGGTGCGCCAGCAACTACTCAGCAGGCCGGCAGCGAGGACGAGGATCTCGTCCTGGATGCTCACCGGCTGCGCCGGTAGTCGCCCAGATCCTCGTCCTCGTCCTGGATGCTCACCGGCCCGGCAACTCACCCATCCCCATGCCTGCAAGAACCCCGTAGACCGCCCCACGTCCACGCTGACAGCTTGTAGCACCCAGCAGAGTGTTCTGAGTCGCCTACCGCAAGCGGCCGTCCAAGAAACGCACAGACGCCACAAGAACCTACTCTCTGCCACCACTCACCAGACACGCAAGTTGACGTATACGGCACTTGCCATATAAGGACCAGGTTCTTGTGGGGGGTACCAATATGACGCAGGACACTTTCTCTAAGTGGACGTTTTGGAGAAGGTGGCTGTTTCTAGTGGTTTTTGAATTATGGGCGCCAACAACTCTAAATCCGATTGGAAATTTTTTGGAAACCGGCGCAAACTTTGTGTAGAGGATGTCAAGCAGCGTCAAACCCAGGAGGTGCCCATGCCAGAATCAGCGTTTATCACGATGTACGAGCTTTGCGGCCGGCTGAAAATCTCTCGGCCGACGGCAATCGCAGCAATCAAGCGTGGAATCCTGCCAAGGGTCCAGGTGGGAATCCGCAGTTATCGCTTCCACTGGCCGAGTGTCGAGAAGGCAATCTCTCGGCTGGCAGAACGAACCGGAGAAGGGACTCATGACGACGAAAAGAATTAGAGTAGCCGAGTTGGCGGCCGAGTTGGAAATCTCACAAGAGTTGGTCGACGATCTTATCACCCAAAAACTACTGCCCATCGACTCGGACCGGGATGGGGCGCCGGGTGTCGACGCGGCGGTGGCGAAGGCCGTCGTCCGGGCGTACACCGCAAGCGCGGAGAGGCGGGAAAAGCGGGATACGCTGGACGCCGCGCGCGCCGAGCATCAGGTGGCGGAGGAGCGCGCCCGGCAGACGGGTAGGACCGACGATATTGTGGCCAGCATGCGGACGGGGCGGCAACTACGGGCGCTGGAGTCGCAGCAGACAGAGGCAGCGGCCAGTAAACTCGCACCATCCCGGGATGACCTTGAACAGCAACTCAGCGATGCCAAGGAGACGCTTTCGGCAGCCACGGAAAAGGCCCAGCACACCGGCAGCACGAATGACATCATGCATTTTCAGCGATGCCAGAGGCAGGTAAAGGGGATCGAAAAGGAACTGGCGGGGCTCGATCAATGATGAACCACGCCACAGATACAGCCCTGTCCGCCTTGCAAGAGGCCAAACGTCGCCTACAAACCGCCGAAGACAACCACCGCCGACAGCCAACGGCCTTCACAGCGGCGGCGGTTCGGCTGGCCGAAAAGGCTTTCGCACGGGCAGGGGGTGCCCACCGGGACGCGATGCAAACCGCAGGGGCAGATCAAACTCGCCGGATGGTGCGGCGTGCGCTGGGAAGGAAGAGGCGAGCATGAGTGGGATCGGCGACGGCATTGACGACGATGACGACCTCAACGGGCAGTCCGTTAGCAGGCGTACTTTCGGCAGACCCCGGATACGTCTGCAACGGACTGCATTTTTGATACTTGGTTGGCTGCGGAGGAAAACCCTGCCCTACCCCTGCTTGGCCAGCAGGGGTGGGCGGGGATTTCTGAGAGGCAACAACGTGAGACACTGAGATACACACCCGATCGTACCCAGCACTGCTGGTCTCTCCTGCTCTCACCAGCAGGGCTGGCCGGTCGGGATTTTTTGAGAGCGAGGTGGAGAGCAGGAGAGAGCAGGTGAGTAATGGTAACGACTGCGACACCCCCGCCCCCATCACCGCCGGCGACAATCACCGGGCCGTGGAATGCGGAGGTAGTGACCGACGGCAAGAGGCAGCGGAAAAGGCCACTGCCGATGACAGAGGTGCTACAGAGGATCTTCTCGCGGACCGGCAATTGGCCGCGACGGATCGGAAAATCCCTGTTCGCGCGAGACCCTGCGGGTAATCTGGCGTGGGTGGACCGGACCGCGGCCCTGTTCGGCTGGCTGGGTTCGGAGTGCGGCGTTGTTCGATGGGCCGGGGGCGAAGGTTTCGTAACGCAGGGGCAGCTCTACTGCGAGCTACAGCGGACGGCCGAAGAGTATATGGCCGTGGAGACCATCCCCCACGAACCGCCCGCGGCGGGACACTACTATACTTGCGCGACGCCAGAGCCCGGCGACGGGCAAACGCTGGAGAGGTTGCTCGATTTCTTTTGCCTGGAGACTGACCTAGACCGGGAACTCCTCCGCGCCGCACTCGCCACACCGCTCTGGGGCGGACCGGCGGGGATGCGCCCAGCGTTCCTAATCGTGGGCAGAGAGGGTAGAGGCACGGGCAAGACCAAGCTGGCGCAGATGATTGCCGAGCTGTACGGCGGGGCCCTCGATTTCTCGCACAACGAGGACATTGCAGTCATTAAGCAGCGCCTGCTAAGCCCTGACGGGCTGACCGCGCGAGTGGCTCTACTCGATAACATCAAGACCCCCCGGTTCTCCTGGGGCGAGTTGGAGGCCCTAGTCACAGCCAAGACCATCAGCGGGAAGAGGATGTACGTGGGCGAGGCGGGCAGGCCCAATATGCTGACGTGGTTGCTAACGCTGAATGGTGCCTCGCTGTCAACCGACATGGCCCAGCGGGTGACGGAGATCCACGTCAGCAAACCCCCGAGAAGGCCAGCGTGGGAGGAACAGGTACGGGGATATATCGAGCGGCACCGCGAGAAGCTGTTTGCCGACTTGGTCGGCATGCTCCGAGGCCCCCAACAGCCCGTCTCTAAGCACAGCAGGTGGGCGACGTGGGAGGCGGAGGTTCTCGGACGTACCCACGACCCGGACGCCTGCATTGCCCTGATCGAGGAGCGGAGGGGGGATGCGGACGTAGAGGTGGAGGAGGGCGAGCTGGTGGAGGGCCATTTTGCCTCTGAGCTGGTAGCGATGGGCTACGACATCGACCGCGAAGTGGTGTTCGTCCCCAGCCCGATAGCGGCCGAATGGTTCAACGCGGCAACTGGCAGCAGGGGAAAGACGACAGCGGCGGGCCGGGCGTTGCACCAGTTACACGGCGAGGGACGACTGCGCCGCCTAGAGCCCACGCGGAGAGGCCCCCAGGGGTCGCGCGGGTTTCTGTGGGTGGCCAAGAACGCCCAGCCTGATAGCGACACCCTTGACGACATCAGGCAGCGGATAGAGGGGACGTGGGAGGGGCGGAGGAGGTAGGCGGAGCACTGACAGACTGACGGCACTGACAGATGTTTTCTATTGTTAGCGTTCTCTCTTTTAAGCGCCCAATCAAGGGTCAAAAAGTAGAGGAGTAACAATAGGAGATTGCCGTCAGTGGTGTCAGTGTGTCAGTGGTGAGCATCCTGCTCACCACCGGCCCGGGGCTGCGCCCGGTCCGGTTTCACCCGGAGGGGAAAGGTAAGAGAAACTTACTACTAATAATCGAGGAGTTTTCAGAATGCCAGAACAACCGAAATGGGAGTACGTCCAACCACCGCCGCCGCTAAGCCCCGCCGTCCTGGCAAAAACATCAACCGGGGCTGCACCCGAAATCTCTCAGGGCATCCGGCGCCCGGCACCCACGCCCGTCACCGCGGGCAAGGCGCCCGAACACTCGGCCGCAGGCCATCAGGACCAGCCCCGCCAACAGCCGGGGAACCCCGGGGGCGGCGTCGCGCCGGAACTCGCCGGCTCCCGGCAGCACCCGGCCGTAGATCGGCAGGACAACCCCGATCCGTCCGGCACCTTGCCGAACTTGGATAACGTGGATCGTATCGAGAGGTAGCATCATGGCAGGCGGGTTGCGAGTAGGCGGTGTTCGGTTTGACATCGGCGTCGATCTGAAAACCGGTGATCTGAAAAAAGTCGGCACGCTGGCCAAAGCGCTGCGGGACTGCAAACAGTCTGCTGGCCAGCAGGCACAAGCCGGGTTTCGGCGCGTCGAGGTGGCGGTCAAAAGGTTCGGCGCCTCGTCGGGTGTGTCGGCCGAGAAGGTCAAGAAACTCGAAAACAAGGTCAAGACTCTGACGGCCGCTAACAAGCGCCTTGCTACTCGGCAGCGGGTCGTTGCCAAGACCCAGGCAGATATGGCACGGCGCACCCAGCTAGCGGCCGACGCTTTTCGTGCCTTGGGCGCGGGCATTGCCACCGTGAAACTCGCCCAGCTTATAAGAGAGGCAACGTGGCTGGCCGGACGCACCCAAGTCCTCGGCACGGTTATGCAGAACGTCGGCCGCAATGCCAACTACACGGCCGGCGAACTGCGCAGCTATGAGAACCAGATCGTCAAGTTGGGGATCACCCAACGCCACGCCCGGCAGTCGATCATTCAGGCTGCCAGAGCGCATATCGACCTGGACAAGGCCGTCACGCTGGCGAGAATTTCTCAGGACGCGGCGGTCATCAGCGGCGAGAACTCCTCAGAGGCGTATCAAGAAATCCTGCGGGGTATTCAGCAGCTTACACCCCGCCTACTGCGGTTTCGCGGGATCGTCGTCACTCTGCCAACTGCCTACCGTAGATGGGCAGCGGCCACCGGCCAGAACATCAACGCCATGAGTGAGGCCGACAAACAGCAGGCGCTGCTGAACCTCGTCCTACAAGAGGGGCAGAGAATTCAGGGCACCTACATTGCTGCAATGCAGGACGTTGCCAAGCAGCATACCAGCCTTGCCAGACATATTGAGGCCGCGCGGGTGAAACTCGGCCAGCAGTTTATCCCGTTGTGGGAGGATATGGTTTCTATCGTCGGCAGCGCCGCGCAGACCTACAGCAAGGCATCCCCGGCCGTCCACACCACCACCGGCGCCCTGGCAGCAAGCGCTGTCGTTGCGGGTGGTCTGGCCACTACCTATTTCACCTTGAACACGGCCGTTGCTGCCTACACCGCGTTGCAAGGCGCGGCACTGGCAGCCGAGAAGGCCAGACTCATATCCGTCAAAGGACTCACAGCGGCACAAGCCGAACTGGCAGCAGCGCAAACAGCAGCGGCCGGTAGTATGGCAGCACGGATCATCCCTGCGGCCGCGCTGGCGGCGGGTGCTTTCGTGGGTATCAGGGCGTGGGAGCGTCATCGTGAGGAGGCGTACAAAGCCAGAGAGGCCGAGGCGGCGGCCACAGCATCCCGGATCGTCAACCTACGGGCTGCTATCGAGCACGTCCAGCGTCTTGCCAAGGCATCCGATGGTAGTACCGCTTCGCAGGAGAAACTACGGGCTGCAATGAGCAGCCTCGTGGACCTTACCGGCGAATACCGAAACGAGCTTTCTCTGCTGGCCGATGCCCACGAACTGGTTGCGGCCGTCCAGGAGCGTATCCCCGAGTCGGCACAACCCTTTGAGGCGTATCTCGAAAACCTACGCCAAAAGGCCATTGCTGCGAACAAGGCATTCGAGCAAGTCCAGCAGGGCAAGGATGCTCGGCCGTGGTATCGACAGGCCCCGTTCTACTCGCCCAGCAACCTCGAAATGTCGGCCGAGTACCAGCAGGCACAAGAGAACGCCATGCTGGCGACCGCGGCGTACTCGGCAGCGGTCGAGGCGGACAATAGCCGGCGTCTCAGGGAACTTGACAGCCAGCTATCCCAGCTTGAACGCGCCGACCAAGCCGCCCAAAAGGTGGCCGAAAAACTCGGCAAGGAGAGGGCCAAGACTTTCAAGAGCGCGGGTCTCGAAATTCTGGACGAATTCACACAGTACCTTGACCAGCTAGAGGCCGCGTTTGTCAGCGAAAAAGAGATCATCGACCGCGCCGATCGTGCCCTGAAAAGTGAGCTGGCCGAGATCGACAAGAGGTATGCACCGCTACTGTCCAGCGCGACGGGGGCCAAACGTGCCCGGCTGGAGGCAGAACGGGATGCTGCCAAACTTGCGGCCGAGAGGAGCATTTCTGATGAAAAAGAGAGGCAGCTTGCCCAGTACGCCCGGATCGTCGACGCACAGCAGCAGGCCGTAGAACTGGCAGAAAAGAAACTCGACGTGGAGCGGCGAGAGACCGCCAACCTCGTCGAGCGTGTCCAGCGTGAACGGGCTGGTGAAAATGCCGAGATCATCAAGCTAGAGCAGGAGATCAGGGACGCGGAGACGGCCTACCGTGCCGCACAAGAGGAGTTTGCTGCAAAGTCCTTTGAGTCCGAGGAGGCCCGACAAACGGCACTGGAGGCCCGGCGGGTTGCCGAGCAACGCTATGCTGCGGAGCAAGAGGAGAGATACCACAAGCTGGCCAAACTCAGGCAGCAGGAAATTCGAGATCGTCGTGAGGCGGTGGACGAGCACAAGGCGGCCGTTGCCGAGCACATCGACGCCGAGCGCCAGCTAGTGGAGGAAATTACCAAGTTAGAGGGCACGTGGACCGACAACACCGCCCGTGCTGCACAAGCACGTATCGACGCCCGCAAGGCCGAATTCGACGCTATAGAGGGTTTCATTCGCCGGACACAGGGGGAACTGCTAGAGGCACGTCTGCCCGGCGCCCGTGAGATCACCGGCACGGTAGAAAGGTTCGGCGCCATGGTGGCCAGAGCCCAGACGGCCGAGCAACTCGACAAGCTGAAAGCCTTGTTACCCCAGCGGTTGGCGATGGTGGGGATGCAGGTCGTCAAAGCAGCCCAGCGAGGCCAGATCAGTATTCAGCAGGCGATGCAGCTACATCAACTCGGACTGCGGGGTGTTGAGGAGATCAACCAAGCCATTGAGCAGCGGCGAAAAGCGCTTGAGGGCGTCAAACAGCAGCAGCAGGCAGACGTGGGGATCATCAAGAATGCCATTCAGGCGAAACGCCAAGAGTTGGCGGTTGAGCGGGAGCTACTGGCAACTGCCCGTCTGCGGACTGAGGAGGCACGCGAACAGCTACGTCTGTCGCAGGCTATGGGCGCGGCCGATCCGAACGCACCGCTACGCGGTGGTCCTGCTGGGCAAGCTGGACCCGCGGGGGCAGCAGCACCGGCGGCAGAAGACCCCGTTCTCGCCGCTAAGCGCAAGGCGGACGAGTTTGTCCGGGCGTGGGAACGTGAGCAGGCTAGAGACCCGGCGGCGGAGAAGCGCGCCGCCCATCATGCCAGAGAGGCAGCACGTCGACGTGGAGAACTTTCTAAGCTGGGCGAGATTCGACGCAAAAGGCAGGAGGCATATCAGGCACAACGCGAACAACGGCGTAAGATGTTCGAGCGTTTCGGCCGACGGGCCCGGTGGATGCACACAGGCATTCTCCCACCCCCGGCACCAGCACCGCCAGCAGATCAGGCTGCGGGGCAGGCTGCGGTTGCGGCCGGGCAGGCTGGCCAGCAGGCAGCGCAAGCTGCGGAGGGCCAAGGCCAGCAGCTACAGCGGGGTTTCACCCTGATCGGCAACGCCTTTCAAAGGATCAAGAAACGCGGCGACGTGACAGCCGCCGAACTGCGGGCACTCGGCCAGAGGATCACTGAGGACGCCACCGCCGCGGACGATCAGTTAGCCTGAACAACTCAGCTACCTGCGGGGCGTGGACTACAACCGGGAGAAAGGTACGCAGGGTGGGGACCACCGATCAAAGGACAAAAATTGTGGGGGTGGCCCAGAATACGGTGTCCGATTGGTTGAGAGATATGCCCAATATCGGCGCCGATAAAGGGAATACCGCCGCCGTCAAAGGTGGGGGAGTCGAAAGAATGACTGACAACAATAAGATCATCATTAACGACCCCGCCCAGATAGCCGTACTCACCCGCCTACAGCGCGCCCACCACGGCAACCACCACCCGGCCCCCGAGATCGAACAGGCCCAGCAGATCCGCCGACTACTGGCAGCATATCCGATGCTGTCTGATCAGGAGGCGGCGGACCGGTGGAGTGTCAGTCCCGAGTACATTGCAGATCGTCGGCGGGAGTTGGCTGCGGAGCAGCAAGACCGCCTCGTCGTGGAGACAGCGGCGTCGATCCGGCGACCACGTCCGAGATCTACGTTGCGGAGTTGTATTGCCGGTTTCGTCTCGGCAGTGTGGAGATTTTTCCGGTGGTGAAACTCCTCCACTTTTCGCGGGAGCAGTTTTCGATGACCCCACGAGGCTTTCAGGAGGAGCCGAAACCCGCAGACAACCGACAGCGCGAACGTGACGAACTTGCCGAACGCCGACAGCAGCAACGCCGCAAGAGAATGTCCCCGGCGGCACGCGAACACCTAGAGCGCTTGGAGGCAGTTGACAAGCTGCTGGCCGAAGTTCAGAGAACATTTACTGCCAAGGTATCGTTGCCGTTCGGCAGGCTGCGGACCCCAGAGAAACGTGAGGTGTGGCAGCGGCGGGTGCTGGCACTGGCCGACAAGGTAGAGGACCTAGGACACAAAATACTCGATTTGATCTAGTGAGAAAAACATGGGTAAACTACAAATTCGTCAAGAAAAGATCGCCAGCTACCTCAAGCAACTGCTGCAGCAGACCAAGCAGTTGGACGCCCGCGTTCGCGGGCTGGAGAACGACGGCCGTAAGGGTTTCGACCCCGGCATGCAGTTCCCCCACTGCCCGTATATTTTCTTTCCGGTACGTGTAACCTCGGTCAACCCCGCCGGGCAGAGTTTCGGGGCCCAGATTCTCAAACCCAACAGCCAGGCCACCTCACCTTGGCAGACCGACAGCGATTTTGACGACGGGCTGGCGGTCTCTTTCGCTCCACCGACTACCGCGCCCAAGGTCGGGGACGTGGTCTGCGCCCACTTTACCGGCACTCACGGCGCCGCCTTTTCACCCCGC
>Ga0180432_10009620_pt1 | contig 11759 bp, 9 predicted proteins | sample SS_ome_10_FD_132414 | JGI IMG/M metagenome (GOLD analysis project Ga0180432, IMG submission 132414) | Hypersaline lake sediment archaeal communities from the Salton Sea, California, USA - SS_1_MS_2 metaG | ecosystem: Environmental > Aquatic > Non-marine Saline and Alkaline > Hypersaline >... | reverse complement strand
CTATCCCAGGAATGCAATTGTAGCCTGCACCGGTAAGAGTCTCTTCGATCAGAGAATCGATTTCGACAAGTAGAGACTCCGATACGTCTATTCCCTCAGGGCCCAGAACAGGGACGAGGGCAATCGTTTGGGCGTCGCGGTGAGATTCTTCGCGCGGGATTGAGAATGGGATGTACGGATCCCTGCTCGCACAACCATTGCAGATCTGAGAAAGCGATATCGCGAGCAAGAAAATGCCCGAGCGCATAATCCTGTGAGCGGATCCGATCGGTAACAGGGTCATTCGAACACGCACTCCAGCACAATCGATGCCGTGTACCGCGAAGTCTGTAACTACATATAAATAAAGCAGTTACGGTAGACACTCCGAGCTTGGGCGCCCGCATCCGTCACCTCGCGAGGACACGCGCCCCAGCCCGAAGATAACAAACCTATGCGCAATTAGCAGAGTTGCTGAAAGAAATCGTTCCCCTTGTCGTCGACGAGAATGTAGGCCGGAAAGTCGACCACTTCGATCTTGTAGATCGCTTCCATTCCCAGCTCCGGGTATTCCAGAAGCTCCACCTTCTCTATGTTGTCCTGAGCCAGAATCGCTGCGGGTCCCCCTATGGAGCCGAGATAGAACCCACCGTATTCCTTGCAGGCATCGGTGACCTGCTGGCTGCGATTCCCTTTCGCGATCATGACCATCGAGCCGCCGTTAGCCTGGAACAATCCCACATATGAGTCCATTCTACCAGCAGTTGTCGGACCGAACGAACCCGATGGCATGCCTTCGGGCGTCTTGGCGGGACCAGCATAGTAAACTGGGTGATCTTTGAAGTACTGAGGCAATCCTTCACCCGAGTCCAAGCGCTCCTTCAGCTTAGCGTGGGCGATGTCGCGTGCGACAATCAGTGTCCCGGTCAGTGCGAGCTGTGTCTTGATCGGGTGCTTGCTGAGTTCGGCTCTGATCTCGCTCATCGGTTTGTTAAGGTCGATCTTCACCGCACCGCCGTGGCGGGCCTCGCGGTATTTCTCGGGAATGAAACGTCCCGGGTCGCGCTCGAGTTCCTCGACCCAGAGCCCCTCCTTGTTGATTTTTGCCTTCACGTTCCGGTGAGCGGAGCAGGATACACCCATGCCGACCGGACACGACGCACCGTGGCGAGGCAAACGGACCACCCTAACGTCGAGGGCGAAGTATTTTCCGCCGAACTGAGCACCGAAACCGCTGGCGTGCGCAGCCTGCAGCATTTTCTGCTCCATTTCGGTGTCTCTGAATGCCCGTCCGTGCTCGTTACCCGTCGTGGGTAATCCATCCAGGTATCCGGTGCTCGCCAACTTCACCGTCTTCAAACACGCTTCGGCCGAGGTTCCACCGATGACGAATGCGAGGTGGTACGGAGGACAAGCCGCCGTGCCGAGCGTCTTCATCTTCTCGGTGAGAAATGCCTCGAGCTTTTCGGGGTTCAACAGCGCTTTGGTCTCTTGATATAGATAGGTCTTGTTAGCCGAGCCACCGCCCTTAGCAATGAACAAGAACGAGTACTCTCCACCTTCTGTTGCGTAGATATCAATCTGTGGGGGCAGATTCGTACCTGAATTCTTTTCCTCGTAAAGGTTGAGCGGCACGGTCTGCGAATACCGGAGATTCTCGCCGGTGTAGGTATCAAAGACGCCGCGAGCCAGAAACTCGGCGTCGTTTGCTCCGGTCCATACAGCCTGCCCCTTTTTTGCCACTATGGTGGCGGTGCCCGTGTCCTGGCACAGCGGTAGCACGAAGTTCGCCGACACCTCAGCGTTTTTTAGCATTGCCAGAGCCACACCGCGGTCGTTGTCGCTTGCATCTGGATCTGCCAGGATCGCCGCCACTTGCTCGAGGTGTGCGGGACGCAGCAGGAACGAGGCATCGCGCATTGATTCGCGTGCGAGATCCGTGAGCGCTTTCGGATCGATCTTCAATACGTCGACGCCGTCCATTTCGGCGGTCGAGACAAATTCGCTGGTCAACAACCGGTATTTCGTTGAATCTTCGCCCAGCGGAAACGGATTCTGATACACAAACTCCGCCATCTTATTGCTCCTTGGATTTGTCGCTTCTATTCTCATGGGCGCCGGCGAAACACAACAAAGTTTCGCTGCGCCAACAGCCGGACGAAAACTCGCACAATCGCACTCGATATTCCATGCGGTTCGGCGCTGGAAGTATGTTCGACAACCGCGCTATGTTTCCTGCTCTACGATCGCGACGACAAGATCTCGCCCAAACGAGACAAGGGGTAGAACGATGACACACGATCTTTCGGCCCAAGAAGCGGCCGATAGCGCAGCTCAAAGCGACCTCAGATCAGTCATGCAGTGGTTGAGTGAACACCCAATGTTCACCCAAATGGGTGGGTTGCTCATTGTTGCGCTGGCGGCGTATCTGGCTGATAAGATCGCCAAACGGATACTGCTCTCAACGATCGCCAGAATCGTCCGGCGGACCACTTTCACATGGGATGACGTACTGCAGAAACACCGCGTGTTCGAGCGTATCGCACACATGGCCCCGGGATTTGCCATCTACTACGGCGTCCAGATGGTTCCCGATATCGGTGATGGCCTCACCAGTATGATTCGCCAGGCCGCACTCGCATCGATGGTGCTCGTCGGCATGTTGTCGATCGGGGCGTTTCTGAATGCTGTCCATGAGCTTTACTCCGCGAGCAGCATAGCGCACGGTCGTCCCATCAAAGGCTACGTGCAGATAGTCAAACTCATCGTCTATGTACTCGGCGCTATCGTCACTGTTGCAACGCTGATAGACAAGTCTCCCATGTTCTTCCTCGGCGGCATCGGGGCGATGACCGCGGTCCTGCTCCTCGTGTTCAGAGACACGATCCTATCGTTCGTTGCGAGCCTTCAGATCGCAAACAACGATATGGTGCAGGTCGGCGATTGGATCGAAATGCCGCAATTCGGTGCCGACGGCGACGTGGTCGATATCGCTTTGCACACGGTGAAGGTGCAGAATTGGGACAAGACCATCACCACGATTCCAACGCACAGGTTGATAAGTGATTCGTTCAAGAACTGGAGATCGATGAGCGAATCCGGCGGGCGTCGCATCAAGCGGGCAGTCTTCATCGACATGAACTCGATTGGATTCCTCTCTGATGAGGACATTGAGCGGTTCGGACGTTTTGCGCTGCTCGAGCAATACATTGCCGAAAAGAAGCAGGAACTCGAGGAATACAACAGAGAGGTGGCGCCGGCCGACTCGGACATCATTGCCAATGCGCGTAAGTTGACCAACATTGGCACATTCAGGATGTATGTGGTTCAGTATCTCCGTTCACATCCCAAGATCCACGATACAATGACCTTCTTGATAAGGCAGCTCAGTCCTACCCCTCACGGCCTGCCGATAGAGATATACGTTTTCTCCAACGACGTGAACTGGGTCGCGTACGAAGGAATTCAGTCGGATATCTTCGACCACCTGCTGGCGATCGTTCCGGAATTCGGACTCCGCGTGTTTCAGGAACCGACGGGGCAAGACTTTCAGAAAGGGTTATTCCGCTCGTAGTGTGGCGAGGGGATCCACTTTCGTGGCTTGATTGGCCGGCAGATAACAGGGCACGAGAGCCACGATAACCAAAACCCCGGTAACCGACGCATACGTCGCCAGGTCCATCGTTTCTACACCGAACAGCATTGCGGTCATGAATCGGGTGAGGCCAAACGCGGCCGCGAGCCCCACGATCACACCTGTGCCCACCATCCACATGGCCCGTCCTACCACCAGCTGAAGTACCTGACGGGAAGTCGCTCCCATCGCCATTCGCAAGCCGATCTCCGCCGTGCGCTGCCTCACGAGATATGCCATCACCCCATAAATGCCAACCGCTGAAAGCAACAGAGCTATCCCGGCAAAGGAGCCCATCAGCCTTGCCGCAAAACGTTCTTTGGACACGGTCTGATACATGTCGTTGGCAACTGACCTTGGTTGGACCCCTGGGATCTCGGGCTCCACACTCAACACAGCGTCGCGTATCTGTTCACCTATTCCGGGACCCTCGGTTCTCGTTCGCGTCACGATAGTAGCGTGCATCCACGGATTGACGGTGTAAGGAACAAACACATCAGGTAGTGGAACCTCCTGAGAGAGCGACGTACGTGTAGCTCCGACGATTCCAATAACCTGCCCCGATATGGGTTCTCCAAGACCTTCGTCTGCCACCTGCTTGAACACCGTAATACGTCTGCCTAGCTCGATGTCGAGGAATTGGGCGAGGCTTCGATTGATGATCAGGCCATCAGTCTGCTCCGTCATGTCTTCGGCTGTAAATGGCCTACCTTCGACCACGGCAATCCCCATCGTCTCGAAATACCTCGGAGCAACCGTCTTGAATCCCGTAGTGGTCTCTTCGGCAACTCCCTCCACACGCAGAGGCGAGAAGATCAACCCACCGCCTGGTATGTGGTTTGCGAGTGACGCGGATTCGATACCGGGAACCGCTGCAACAGCATCCACCAACCTGCGGTAAAGATCAGCTCGCAAGCGGGGGTCCGCATATTGCGGTTGCGGGGGGCGGATTCGAACACTGGTGAGCTGGTCCGGGTTGAAGCCGAGATTCACCTGTGATAGTTGGCGGAGACTTCTTGCGAGTAAACCAGCGCCAATCAACAACACCAGCGCCAAACCTATCTGCGAAATTACCAGAGACATCTGCATGCGCTTTGTCCCAAGGCGCCCTACCGACGTCCTTCCACCGTCTTTCAATGATGTTACCAGGCTCCCACCACCGGTGCGAAGTGCTGGCGCCATACCGAACAGGATTGCGGTGAGGATTGCGATTCCTGTCGTAAACAGCAATACCGCGGCGTCAACTCTTATCTCGTCGACACGCGGCAGTTGCGGTGCACCAGCCAGCAGAGCATCCACACCCCAACGAGCGACGACTGCGCCAATCACCGCTCCCAAAGCTGCCAGGACCAGGCTTTCAGTCAGCGTTTGGCGAATCAAGCGCCACTTGCCGGCGCCGAGAGCGCTGCGCACCGCAATCTCGCGGCCGCGCGTGACAACCCGCGCCAGCATCAGGTTCGCCAGATTCGCACATGCAATCAGCAAGACCAAACCCACGGCCGCCAAAAGAACGTACAGGGCGCGGCGGAGGTTTTGATTTTGGCCCCATGGATCGAGAACTACTGTTTTGAGCGGCAGGAACCTCACCGTCCAATCTCGGTTGGTGGCCGGGTATTGGGCCTCAAGACGTGACGCCACCGTCGTCAGCTCAACGAGTGCCACATCATGGCTGACATCAGATCTCACTCTCGCGAGCACTCGCGAATCGATCCGACGATCCCGGGCTCTCAGCCCGTAGCGATCCACAACGGCCGGAGTCAGTGGAGTCCACATTCTCGCCCAGAACGGATAGTCGACACCGTCTGCCATTACGGCCGCAACCGTATAAGAACCGTCGGTAAACTGGATCGTCTTGCCGACGATGTCCGGATCCCCACCGAACCTTCTTTGCCATTCACCGTATTTCAATACGACCTGCTTTGCTGCACCATCGGAGACATCACCGAACGGTGTGCCGAGGGTCGTCCTGGCGCCCAATGCTGCAAAGAAATCTGCCGACACGTACGCGGATAAAATCGGCTCTAACCCGTCATCTGTCCTGAGAACTAGTTCGTCACCATAGATGAAAGCCATCTTCTCGAAACTCGTGGTCTGCTCCTGCCACGACTGGTAATCCGGGTAGGACGGAAGAAATCTGCGGCTGTCTTCGCGCATGGCGGACCATACTGTCACGAGTCGGTCTTGGTCCGCGTAGGGCAACGGTTTCAACAACACTCCGTTCACAACCGTGAACACCGCCGTGTTTGCACCTATGCCTAGCGCAAGAGTGATGATGGCCACGGTGGCGAAGCCGGCACTCTTCTTCAGCGAGCGGAACACGAAGCGAACTTCCTGCAACAGGTCGAGGGGACCACGAGCGAACAAGGCGAGGACAGCAACAGCACGACTCCTAAGGGACGGCCCGACAGACTGCAGCACTTGGCACCAGAACCAGAACCGAGCCGCCACGATCCCCCTGCCGTCAATTCGAGCACGAAACTCCTCGGCGAGATCATCGATGATGAAGTCACGGTTCGGTTGCGCCAGAATCGTGCGCAACAGCCATACGGCGATTCTCGGGGGCCGATGATCGCTCATCGTATCCTCAGATCTGGGTGCATCTCCAGGCCCTCCCACATCCTCGCCATCACCCCTCGCGCATCTCTGAGTTCCGCAGCACCAGCGGCAGTAATCCTGAAGTGTTTCTTGGCTCTACCGCCGCGCTCTGGTTTCGGTTCGGACAACCAGGATTCGGCCAATTCACGCTTCTCGAGCCGATCCAACGCAGAGTACACGGCAGCCATGGAAATCGGCTTCGCCGACCGGGCTTCGATCTCCGCGCGTATCGTCACGCCATACGCACCGGGACCGAGCCTCACCAAGGCGAGCAGCACTAGCTGATCGACCTCATTGAGTCCGTCACGGGACGTCATACGAGCCTCCGCTGTTTATTCTGTATCACGGAAGAAATAGCAAGATTCTCCCAATTGTCAATGATGGGATAGTGGCAATTGATCTACAGCAGTTCCCGGAATATGAGAAGAAATCCACCGGCTCCCGCAAGGGCCAAAATAGCGTTTCGAGTGTGGCCACGATCCAAAACGACCGTCATTCGGCGGGACAAGAAGAACCCGAACAAGAGCCCAGGTAGCATCAAGGATGCCGTAGTGAATTCCCCCCTTCCGAGTCGACCGACCACGAACAATGCGCAGAGTGACAATAACGTACCGATCACGAAAAACGCCGAGAGTGTACCTCTCACCCTGGGCCCGGCTTCATTTTGGTAGACGATTGCCATGGGTGGGGCCCCGACCGACGCAATTGTGCCCGAGAACCCAGACAGGGTGCCGGCAACGACCAGGCTCTTCCAATTCGGTTTGAACTTCAACCCCGAAAGACTCAACCCAACGAGTATCAACACCAGCACACCCAATATCAGCGCAAGTCCGTCTGTCGAAATCGAAGCTACCACCGCGGCGGCAGCCGCAACGCCCACGAGCCTGCCGACCACGGCCCACCTTATCTCCGAGAATACGATTGAGTGGCGCTCACGGTGGGTGAGCAAAACCGTAAGCACCACAGCGTTGAGCAGCAGTGGTCCGGGGATGTACGTGGGATTGAGGAGCATGAGAAGTGGAGCTCCGACGAAGCCCAGCCCAAATCCAACGGAGCCTTGAAGCGTAGCTCCAAGCACCACAACGAGGTTCGCCAGAAAAACGTTCGTCCACTCCAAGATGGGCACAAGAATACAGCCATCGCGTCGCATCTCCTAGAGGCGATCTCCGATGGCTGCTGTGTTGTTACTGAAAGTCTGGCGAACCAGACCTACGTTATTTGACCGTCAACGCCCCCAACACCGCTCCGATCAAGAGCGGCAACACGTTCATGAAGGAGAGCAACAGCGACCCCATGCCCGCGACCATTGCGAACAGTTGACCAATTATCGGAATGCCGCCGAGGACGCTTCCCAGCAAGAATGTGAGAACCCCAAGAACCAATCCCGGGAGGATTACTGCGAGAACAGCCTCAGGTACTCTACCTGCCTTTCTGCCTCCAACGAACCCAGCTATGAGCCCACCGAGGAAAGGCATCCAAAATAAGAGGATGGACAGTCCAAGCATCCATGTCATCGCGTTCAGCATGCTACCGCGGCGTGTTCCCTGAGTCATCGTAAAAACCTCCAGCAAAGACGTAGTGCCGCCTCGCGGCGGCAGAACCACTCCTTCTCAAACTACGTGTTCCGGCCATACGGAGTTTCGGTCTCTAATGAAGCAGAATCCGACTTTGACCTGATGAAAGCCGTCATTATCCCAACGATGAGGGCGATACTGGCGAGGGATAGCGCCTGGCCCAGGTAGTTTGGCAGGTTCGGCGGAAATCCGACTATCCGTTCTCCACCGCGCATCGCGACCCAAAGGGCAAGCAGCACCCCTGTCAAACCTCCACCTCCAACCAGTCCGGATCCAAACAGGACACCACGCTGACGCCGTCGTTCGGCCTCGTCTCGTTCAGCTTTCGTTGCATTTTGCCTTACACGCGTGAGCAGATAATTCATCAATCCGCCCACGAACACAGCCGCCATCGTGTACAGTGGTAGATATACGCCCACCGCAAACGGGAGGACCTGTACCTTCAAAAACCATGCAGCCAGACCGATTCCAACCCCTATGAAGATCAGCGTCCATGGCAGGTTTTGATCGAGGACTCCATCTATCACGAGCTTCATCAAAACCGACTGAGGCGCCGGAAGTTCAGCCCCGCCGAGACCACCTTCGACATTTTGATGTAGCAGCATGACCACCATGCACACGACTCCAGCCGACGTTATTACGCCTATCAACTCACCAATCTGCTGGAGCCTCGGCGTCGCTCCCAGGACGTAACCCGTCTTCAAGTCTTGAGACGTATCACCGGCTATCGATGCGGCGATGCACACCGCTGTCCCAACCATTAGCGCCGTTGCCTTGCCCGATAGGTCGGTCCAACCCATCAGATAGAATATCGACGCGGTACCGAGCAGTGTTGCGATTGTCATCCCGGATGTGGGATTGGACGTGACACCTACCAATCCCACGATCCTCGAGCTCACGGTCACGAAGAAGAATGCGAAGATCGCGATCATCACTGCCGCCACCGCACGTGCCACCAACGAATCGAGGTAACCGAGAATTCCCGGGACGATCGTAAGCACGAGTAACACGATTCCGACAATGACGAGCACCGTCTTGTACGACAGGTCTCGATCTGTGCGGTCAAACACTGTGTCTTCCGTCGCCTTGGCGATCTGCCCCAAGCCGAGCTTGAACGACTCTATCATCGTGGGAATAGACTTGATGAGCGTGATGATCCCCCCGGTCGCGACAGCACCGGCGCCAATGTACCGAACATAGCGGTTCCAAATTTCGCTTGACGACATGTCCCGAATCAGCTTTTCTGTTTCCGGGAACATTGGTTCCGTCAGGCCAGCACCCCAGATATTGATCGCCGGAATAATCACCAGCGCCGACAAAATACCGCCCGCAACCATGATGGTTGCCACTTTGATCCCAAGTATGTATCCGACACCGATCAGCGGTGTGGAGACGCTTATTGACAGCTTGGCCTTGAGTCCAAGTAGGAGCTCAAACCTCCCACCCACGAATTTGAAGCCGTCGGTAATCAGCTTGAAAAGCATGCCAAACCCGATGCCCCAGAACACCCCGGATGCCTGACGCCCGCCCCCTTCCGCGGCAACGAGCACTTCAGCGCAGGCCATGCCCTCGGGGTACGGGAGTTTGCCGTGCTCGCGAGCTATTAGATACCGACGCAGCGGTATCATGGCCAGAACGCCGATAATGCCGCCGCACATCGAGAGGAGAGTTATCTGTCTCCACTCGGGGGAAATTCCCCATATGAAGAGAGCCGGTATAGTAAACAAGACTCCCGACGCAACCGACGAACTCGCAGATCCAATGGTCTGCGACATGTTCGTTTCGAGAATCGAGTAGTGCAAACCCATCGCCGAGAAGATCCGGAAAGCGACCACTGTGAGCACCGCTACCGGGATCGACGTACTAATGGTCAGCCCTGCTTTCAGACCCAAATAGGTATTTGCGGCACCGAAGATCATGCCGAGCAGAGCACCTGACACCACCGTCTTGATTGTGAATTCAGTTAGCGTCTGACCGTATGTGTAGGGAACGTATTTCTCGCCCTCTTCGAGCAAGTAGGCAGTTCTTGACAGCTTCTTCCCGTTCATGGAGGCGCTCCTACCGAATTCGTAACTCCAGTCAGAACTTTATCGTGTGAACCAGGCCTGCGGTTGCCAGACCTAGAATCAGGCCTGGCACCACGTCGGAAGGAAAGTGCTTCGCCGCAACAACTCGTAGCGCCGCGACCGCCACGGCACCTGCGGCGAGCGACCACGCGTGAGTGTCGTTAGAACCGCCGTCTGAAATCCGGTTGCGGGTAAGCCAATAGGATGCTGCCAGCGCCGCAGCCCCGGTAGCATGACCCGAGGGCCAGGATTGTTGATTCTTGGGATCGGCGGCCCCAGTGATCCCCGCAGTCGTATACAGCACGGGGCGTTTTCGCCGCACCAAGCGTTTGACCAGTTCAGATATTCCCTCGGCAATCAGTACGGACTCTACGGAGCTCACGATCCCCTGCCTACCGGCACGTCCCTCGTTGGCGAGGTTGATCCAACTGGTCACCCCAATCCCGACCAACAACACATCGCTGAATGCGGCAGGCACCGGCCGCACCGGGGCAATCGCCCAGCGATCGAAAACAGGCACTTCTGATCTGTCGCAGGGCACACAGGTTACGGAATCGACATCGAATAGCAACGACGGAGCGAAGAGGAGTGCACCCGCCCCGGCCAGAGTCAGCACATCCGCGCCTTCCACGACCGCAGTGTCTCCTGTCTGCGCTAAAACCGGCGAAGCAGTATCGATTAGGGCGCACGCGGTCAGACAGACAAGCGCGATCCGGATATTCCACACCATAGAACGTAGCTTTCGCATTAAGGCCTCACTGCCACACCTATCACCAGCCTTGCCTCCACGCTCAACGGTACCCACATCCAGCCCTCGTCAAGGGGAACAGAATTGGAAGTGTGAAACAACTCGCGGCTACTTACCGAGTGATTCCTCAACCGCAGTGAGCAGATCCTCAGGAGTGAAAGGTTTCGCAAGTGTGATGACCGACTCCATTCTCCCAGCAATCTCGAGGAATCGCGGCTTCCGCTCGTACACGGAGCCCGAGATCGCCACGACCTTTGTGTTGGGAGATTCCTCTCGCAACTGCACAATGAGCTGCAGACCGTCCATCACAGGCATGAAAAGGTCGGCGATCACGAGGTCGAAAGGCTGCTTCTTGCTCAGTTTCAGTGCAACCTCTCCGTCTTCTGCTTCGGCGACCTCATGGTCAACCCTCTCGAGGGTTTTCCGCACGAGCTCGCGGACTATTGGTTCGTCATCGACCACTAGGATTCGAGCCAATTTTGACACCCTCTTTCGCGGCACGCTGGAAGCGGAGATCGGCAGCACGATTGCTGCCGACCATTACCCGCAAGTGAACGATATACACAGTAGGCCGCCAGGGGGACCCCCCGTACCTACCGCTATTGTATTACCACTGCCGGTACGTTCTCTGCGCGGACGAGCGCATTGAAGGCATCCAGTTCTTCACCAAGCAGAACCTCCAGGTCCGCCCGCAAACGCGTCCAAATTGCCGAAAGGTCGTCATACAACTGTCTGGCGCCTGTAGTCACCTGCCCCTCTGCGCCGTCCACATGACCACGCAAGACGGCGTATTTTAGACTGAGACGCGATGGGGCATTCAACACCGTCTGACCATCTACCGTACGTTTCTGGATCAGGGAATCCTCCATCGCATTCAAACGCTCGACGAGCGCCTTACCGGAAGACACTATTGTGTCGGCTCCATCCGAATCTTCCACACGTTCCACCAAGGCCTCAATCTGATCTCGTACATCGCGAACGCTCAACGCTCCCTCATGAATGGCGAGCATGTCCAAAGAGAGCGCGGTCATCAGGTCGTACTGCTCCTGGAAACCCTGCCGGGTGGCGTCGACTCTGGGATCCTTCAGGACGTCGAGCGCCCGAGTGAGAGCCACGTCTCCGACTGTCAACCGTACCTGGTAGGTGCCGGGCACTACCCTTTG
>Ga0180432_10009619_pt1 | contig 11759 bp, 11 predicted proteins | sample SS_ome_10_FD_132414 | JGI IMG/M metagenome (GOLD analysis project Ga0180432, IMG submission 132414) | Hypersaline lake sediment archaeal communities from the Salton Sea, California, USA - SS_1_MS_2 metaG | ecosystem: Environmental > Aquatic > Non-marine Saline and Alkaline > Hypersaline >... | reverse complement strand
AGTCGATTTTCCGGAAACACCTTGCCAGTAGACCGGTTTTGAACCATATTTAAAACGTCCGAGCCGGTCGCTTTTTGCATTCTAGTTGCGTGGGTGTCACCATGGCGTCACTTGAGGGTAATAGACCAGATACCAGTGAAAACAACCGAATGAGGGCATGAATGTGTCAGGATTGATCCTCATAGTAGAAGACGAGAAGGACCTGGTCAGCACCCTCGAGTACAACCTGCAGCAGGAAGGCTTCCATACCCGGAGCGCCTTGACCGGCGGCGCCGCCCTGGAGCTGGCCGACCAGGCTCCTCACCCCGATCTGATCCTTCTGGATTTGATGCTTCCGGACATGTCCGGAATCGAGGTGTGCCGGAAGCTGCGCCAGGAGGAATCCACCCGCGGCATTCCCATCCTCATGCTGACGGCCAAGGGCGAGGAAATCGACCGGGTGGTCGGCTTCGAAACCGGCGCCGATGACTACGTTGTCAAACCCTTCAGCGTCCGGGAGCTGATGCTGCGGATCAAGGCCATCCTCCGCCGCATCCAGCCCGCGGAGGAGGAACAGGAGCAGATCCGCTTCGGACGCCTGCGGATGAACGTCCCCGCGCACCAGGCCTGGGTCGACGAGAAAGAGATCCGCCTGACCGCGCTGGAGTTCCGCCTGCTCAAGACCCTGGTAGGCCGCAAGGGGAGAGTGCAATCGCGTGACACCCTCTTGTCGGACGTCTGGGGCATCGACGCCGACGTGACCACCCGGACCGTCGACACCCACGTGAAGCGCCTGCGCGAGAAACTGGGGCCGGCCGGCAGATACATCGAGACCCTGCGCGGAGTCGGCTACCGCTTCGTGGCGGCCGTTGACGGGGAGAATCCTTGAAGTACGGCGTACGCCTAAAGCTCTTCCTCACCTACGTGGCCGTCGTCCTGACGGTGGTGGTAGCCAGCGGGATCTACCTGGGCACCAGCCTGCCCGCCAGGATCGAGTCTTCCATCGACAACGAGTTGCTGCACCATGCCCGCACGGCCCGCGAGATGATCCAGCAGCACGCCGGTCCGATGGAAATCGGCTCGATCGATCCCCTGGCCGACTGCCTGGGCAACGCCGCCTCCGCTCGGGTTACGGTGATAGCCGGCGACGGCCGGGTGCTGGGGGACTCCGATCTTTCGCTTGAGCAGGTACGGGCCATCGAGAACCACGGGACCCGTCCCGAAGTCCTGCAGGCGATCGAAGAAGGCCGGGGGCTCACCAAACGCTACAGCACCACGCTGGAAACCTGGATGGTGTCCATAGCGGTCCCCTACCAGCACGGCGAGGACCGGGGCGTGGTTCGCGTTTCCCGGCCGCTGCACGAAGTCGACCGGGCTGTTTCCGAGCTCGGCATCTTGCTGATCATTGCCGGGCTCCTGGGAATCGGCTTGGCCCTGGTCATGAGCATTCTGGCCTCCCACTTCATGTCCCGCCCGCTGCGCCAGGTGGTAAAGAGCGCCCGGGCGCTGGCGGAGGGTACCAGCCAGACGCGAATCGCAGTACCTTCCGAAGACGAACTCGGCGGCCTGGCCTTTTCCATAAACCACCTATCCCAGGAGCTCCAGCGCCTGGTCAACACCCTGGCCGAGGAGCGTGACCGCTTCGAGGCTGTGCTGGAGGGTATGGATGAAGGCGTGCTGGCACTGGATGACAAACAACGCATAACCCATATCAATCAATCGGCACTGGCGCTGCTGGGGCTGTCCGAGGAACCGGTGGGAAACTCTCTGTTGGAGACCGCACGGGTGCCCGGCCTGCAGGAACTGGCCGCCAACGCCAGCGCCGGAAAGCCCGGCAGCCTGGAGTTCGACCTGGCCGGCAAGAACCCGCGCCGCATCCTGGCCCACGCCACTCCCCAGCGGGCCACCGGCGGCACCGTGGTGGTGATCCAGGACGTCACCGAGCTGCGCCGGCTCGAAAGGGTCCGCCAGGACTTCATCGCCAACGTCTCCCACGAGCTGCGCACCCCGGTGAGCGTGATCCGCGCCAACTCGGAGACCCTGCTCAACGGGGCCCTGGAAGACCGCGGCGAGGCCCGGAAGTTTTTAGAGGCCCTGCAGCGCAACGCCGAGCGGCTGTCGAACCTGATCGCCGACCTGCTGGACATCTCCCGGATCGAGTCCGGCCGGTACCCCACCGGGCTCAAGAGCGTGTCGGTGGCCGCGGCGGTGCGCTACGTCCTGGAGGCCTTCGAAAAGGACGCCCGGGAGAAGAACCTGTCGATGCTCGCGGACGTCGACGAGGATCTGCGGGTGCTGGCGGACGAGAAGGCCCTGGGCCAGATCCTGTCAAACCTGGTGGACAACGCGGTCAAGTACACCCCGGCGGAAGGCCGGGTAACCATCCAGGCGAGGATGAAAGAGAAAAAGGTACGCATCGAAGTCCGCGACACCGGCCTGGGGATAGAGCCCCGCCACCGGGACCGGATCTTCGAGCGCTTCTACCGGGTGGACACCGGCCGCTCCCGCGAGATGGGCGGCACCGGCCTGGGCCTGTCAATCGTCAAGAACCTGGCCGAGGCCATGCACGGCAAGGTCGGCCTGGAGCCCGACTCCCCCAAGGGGTCCGTCTTCTTCGTGATCCTGCCGGCGGCCGAATCACCGGCCTGATACCCTCCCGTCACCGTCCTGTAAGACTTTTCACAAAAGAAACTTTTACGTCATTTTCCTGACACATTAGGATTTCACTATTCCCGGCAGCTTCATGGCGAAAAGTGGTCGTTTGGGTGTCAGTCATTCCACAAACCGGAGGAGTCTCATGACAGAGCCGAGAAACCCGAAGTTGTTCACGCTCCTGGCCTGCCTTTTTGCGTTTTCGCTCCTGGCACACGCCGCCCGGGCGGAAGATCCCGCACCGGATGGCACGGCACAAAACGCCGCCGGGGCCGGGTACGTCAAGGCCGATTCCAAGTGGGTCAAGATCTTCGAAAAGATCAAGGTCGGCACCCTGTGGTACCTGGGCTATGCAGTCGGGGAAGCGGGCGGGGAGTCCTACAACAAGGAGTACGTCGGCCGCGGCTACCTGACCTTGAAGTTCAAGCCGGTCAAGTGGTTCCAGCCCCGGGTAACGTTGGACACCCACCAGGACGACCACGGCGACTTCAAGGTGCGCCTCAAGTACATGTACGGCAAGTTCGTAATACCCATCGAGACTCCCTACGTCACCGAGCCCAACATCGAGTTCGGCCTGGTGCACGGCCCCTGGTTCGACTACGAGGAGCACATCAACTGGTACCGCATGCAGGGCACCATGTTCATCGAGCGCAACAAGACACTGAACTCCGCCGACGCCGGCTTCACCGTCGCCACCCTGCTGGGCGAGAAGCTCGACAAGCGGTACCAGGAGGAGGTCAGCCCCAAGTACCCCGGCAAGTGGGGCAGCCTGGCCTTCGGCATGTACAACGGCGGCGGCTACCACGCCGAGGAGAACAACGAGAACAAGGTTTTCGAGTCGCGAATAAGCATCCGCCCGCTGGGCTGGATCATTCCCAACCTGCAGCTTAGCCACTTCTTCATCTACGGCAAGGGCAACACCCCCAAGGAGGTCTGCGACGACCTGGGCAACTGCATCCCCGGCGAGCCCGACTGGATGCTCAACGCCTTCATGCTGAGCTTCGAGCACAAGTTCTTCGTAGCCACCGCCCAGGTGGCCACCGGCAAGGGCAACCAGAAGGGCGACAAGATCGACGCCGCGGGCAAACCACTGGACGCCTTCGGCTACTCCGGCTTTCTGGAGCTCAAGGCCCCCTGCCTCAAGTCCAGCTTGATCGGCCGCTACGACTACTGGGAATGGGGCGACACCGCCACCACCCGGGTGATCGCCGGCTACGCCTTCCATTTCCTCAAGCACAATTTAATCCTGCTGAACCTGGACTGGGTCATGCACGATGACGACTCCAAGCCGGACGATTGGCAGGTAGGCGTGGTTCTGCAGGTCCACGTCCCCTAGAAGTTGCTTTCCTGTCACCCCCCCGTCACAAGCGGGCAGTAAGTTACCGGTAAATGAAGGAGGCGAGAAAATGAAGAAAACCTGGGTTGTTCTGGCAGTGTTGTTAACGGCAGGATTGATGCTGACCGGCTGTCCCCAGAAGGAGTCCGAGGTCGAAAAGGGCGAGCCCACCGGGGAGGAGGCGGCCATCATCGCCATCGACGGCTCTTCTACGGTCTTTCCCATCGCCGAGGCGGTGGCCGAGGAGTTCGGCAAGAAAACCAAGGTCCGGGTCACCATCGGGGTGTCCGGGTCCGGCGGCGGTTTCAAGAAGTTCTGCAAGAAGGAGACCGCCATCAGCGACGCCTCGCGGCCGATCAAGCCGTCCGAGGTGAAGCTCTGCGCCGACAACGGCGTGGAGTACATCGAGCTGCCGGTGGCCTACGACGGCATCGCCGTGGTGGTTCACAAGGACGCCGACTGGGTCGACCACATGACCGTCGAGGAACTGAGGAAGCTCTGGGCCCCCGAGGCGCAGGGCAAGATCACCAGGTGGAACCAGATCCGCACCAACTGGCCCGACAAGGAGATCCACCTGTTCGGGCCGGGAGTCGACTCGGGTACCTACGACTACTTCACCGAGGCCATCGTCGAGAAGGAGCACTCCAGCCGCGGCGACTTCACCTCCTCGGAGGACGACAACGTCCTGGTCCAGGGCATCGCCACCGACAAGGGGGCCCTGGGCTTCTTCGGGCTGGCCTACTACGTGGAGAACAAGGACAAGCTCAAGATCGTCCCCATCGAGGACGGCAACGACGACAACGGAGCCGGCCCCATCGCCCCCTCGCTTCAGACCGTGGGCCAGGGAACCTACCAGCCGCTGTCGCGGCCGTTGTTCATGTACGTCAACACGAAGCATGCCGAGCGCAAGGAAGTGCAGGACTACGTGGCCTTCTTCCTCTCCGAGGGCCGCCCCCTGGTCAAGGAGGTCGGCTACATCCCGCTGCCCGACAAGGCCTACCAGCTGGTCCAAGAGCGCTTCAACCAGCGCATCAAGGGCTCGGTCTTCGGCGGCAAGGGAGCCCAGGTCGGCGTTACCGTCGAGGAGCTTCTGAGCAAGCAGAAGTAGCCCCCGGACGGGGGACCAATGGAAGCCAAGCCCCACAAAGCCACGCCGTTCAGAGAACGCGTCATCGAGTTCTCCCTTCTGGGGAGCGGCTTCTTCTCCATATTCACCACCGCGGCCATCCTGGCGGTTCTGATCTACGAGACGGTGGGTTTCTTCTCCGAGGTCTCCCTGCTGGACTTCTTCGGCGACACCCAGTGGACCCCGCTGTTTGTCGACAAGCACTTCGGCATCTGGCCGTTGTTGTGCGGCACGCTGTTGACCTCGGCCATCGCCATCGCCGTGGCCCTGCCCCTGGGGCTCCTGGCGGCTGTCTACCTGTCGGAGTTCGCCCCCGACCGGGTCCGCAAGGTGGTCAAGCCGGCCCTGGAAGTCCTGGCCGGGGTCCCCACCATCATCTACGGCTACTTCGCCCTGGTGTTCTTGACGCCGATCCTGCAGAAGTTCATCCCCGACCTGGCCGGCTTCAACGCGCTCAGCCCGGGCATCGTCATGGGCATCATGATAATCCCGATGATCTCGTCGCTCAGCGAGGACGCCCTCCACGCCGTCCCGGTGGCGGTCAAGGAGGGCGCCTGGGCGCTGGGGGCCTCCAAGCTCTCTACGGTATTCCGGGTGACCGTCCCCACCGCCTTGTCGGGCATCGCCGCCTCGGTGATCCTGGCCGTCTCGCGGGCCATCGGCGAGACCATGATCGTGGCCATCGCCGCCGGCCAGCAGCCGCGCTTCACCGTGGACCCGCGGGTGCCCATCGAAACCATGACCGCCTACATCGTACAGATCAGCCTGGGTGACACCCCCACCGGGACCATCGAGTACAAGACCATCTTCGTGGTCGGCGCCTCGCTGTTCGTCATGACCTTCGTGATGAACATGCTCAGCCAGCGCATGGCCCGCAAGTTCAGAGGGAAGTACGAGGTATGATCGGCGGAAAACGCACAAGGGAAAAGCTCTTCGAGAAGGCCTTCATCGGCCTGTGCCTGACCGCCGTGGTGCTGCCGCTCTGCCTGCTGGCCCTATTGATCGCCGACGTGGTCATCGACTCCTCCGGAAGACTGAGCCTGGACTTTTTAACCAACTACCCCTCGCGCAAGCCGGCCCAGGCCGGGATCCTGCCGGGCCTGGTGGGCAGCATATATTTGATCCTGCTGACCGCGGCCATGGCCCTGCCGGTCGGCGTGGGCGCGGCGGTCTACCTGGAGGAATACGGCAAGAAGGGCTGGCTGGCCAACGTAATCGAGGTGAATATCTCCAACCTGGCCGGGGTGCCTTCAATCATCTACGGGCTTTTGGGCCTGGAGGTGTTCGTCCGCACTGTGGGCATGGGCCGCAGCATCCTGGCCGGCGCCTGCACCATGGCGCTTCTGATCCTGCCGATTGTGATCATGGCCTCGCGCGAGGCCCTGCGCACCGTGCCCGACTCGCTGCGCGAGGGCGCCTACGCCCTGGGGGCCACCCACTGGCAGGTCACCCGCCAGGTGGTCCTGCCCATGGCCTTACCTGGAATCCTGACCGGCGCGATCCTGGCCATTTCCCGGGCAATCGGCGAGGCCGCCCCGCTGATCGTGGTCGGCGCGCTGGCCTACATCGCCTTTTTGCCCGACAGCGTCAGCTCCCCCTTCACCGTCCTGCCCATCCAGATCTTCAACTGGGTGTCGCGGCCCCAGGAGGAGTTTCTGGTAAACGCCGCCGCCGGGTCGGTGGTCCTGCTGGTGACCCTGCTGATTCTCAACAGCGTGGCCATCTTCCTGCGCAACCGCCTCCAGAAAAGGAGGACCTGGTGATGCTTGTCCAGAACAATAACAACCCCGTACTGACCGAGCGCCCCCGCCCGGCGAACAAGCCCGAACCGGGACTGGCCAAGTCCAAGTTCGTAGTCGAAGACCTCTCCGCCTGGTTCGGCGAGCAGAAGGTGCTTCACGGCATCAGCATGAGCGTCCCGGAAAAGAGGGTGACCGCCATCATCGGGCCCTCGGGATGCGGAAAGTCCACCTTCATCCGCTGCCTCAACCGCATGCACGAGATGGTCACCGGCGCCCGCGCGGAGGGAAGGGTCCTGCTGGACGGGGATGACACCTACGCCCCGACCGTGGACCCGGTGCTGCTGCGCCGGCGAGTGGGCATGGTATTCCAGAAGCCCAACCCCTTCCCCACCATGAGCATCCGCGACAACGTCCTGGCCGGTCTCAAGCTGACCAAATCGCTGAAAAGGTCCAAGGGAAACGAGATCGCCGAGCGTGCGTTGAAACAGGCCGCCCTGTGGGACGAGGTATCCGACCGGCTCGCCGAGCCGGGGGCGGGGCTCTCCGGCGGCCAGCAGCAGCGGCTGTGCATCGCCCGCTCGCTGGCGGTTGAACCGGACGTCCTTTTGATGGACGAACCCTGCTCGGCACTGGATCCCATCGCCACCGCCCGGATCGAAGACCTTATCCACGTCTTGCGCGAGAATTACACGATTGTTATCGTGACCCACAACATGCAGCAGGCCGCCCGGGTTTCTGACCGGACCGCGTTCTTCATGCTCGGCGAACTGGTCGAGTACGGCGACACCAACCAGCTTTTCACATCCCCGAAGGAAAAGCGGACCGAGGATTATATAACCGGAAAGTTCGGCTAGGAGGGGTGGACTAATGAAACGGGAACACACGGATCGGAAATACGCCGCGGAGCTTCAGGATCTCCGGGAACGCATACTGCTGATGGCCGGACGAGTCGAGCAGATGATAAACCAGGCGGTGGAGTCGGTGGTCACCCGGGACATCGACCTGGCCCGGAGGACCATCCAGCAAGACAGCAAGGTCAACCGCGACGAGATCGAGACCGACGAGCTGTGCCTTTTGATCCTGGCCAAGTGGCAGCCCATGGCCACCGATTTACGCTTCATCACCCAGGCGTTGAAGATGGTCACCGACATGGAGCGCATCGGGGACCTGGCGGTAAACATCTGCGAGCGGGCCATCGACCTGGGTATCGACCCCCCGCTCAAGCCCTTCATCGACGTCCCCCGCATGGCCGAGATCGCCGAGTCGATGATCCGCGACGCCGTGGACGCCTTCGTGGAAGGCGACGCCGACAAGGCCCAGGACGTAATCGACCGCGACGACGAGGTGGACGAGCTCTACCGCAAGGTCTTCGACGAGCTGGTCAAGATCATGCGCGAGGACGAGTCCAAGGTGGAGCGCGGCATCCAGGTGCAGGCGGTTGCCAAGCTCCTGGAGCGCATGGCCGATCACTGCACCAATCTGGCCGAACAGGTCATCTTCCTGGTCAGGGGCGAGGACGTCCGCCACGTAGGCAAGCTCGGCAAGCAGTAATAAGAATCCGGATCAGTTTGGCTCGTGGGTGGTCCAGCCGGCGGTCCAGTCGTTGACCGGGTCCACGCCGCCCTTGAAAGTCACCTGATCGAAGAACGAGTCGCCGGGGACCACTGCGCCGGTGAGTGCCGGGGAGCCGGCGCCGGGGGTGTAATCCGGGGCGGTGAGGTTGAACGGGTCGCCCAGCAGGGGATCGTCGGTGGAGTTGCCGGTGTTCAGGTTGTAGAATTCCTCCTCGGTGAAGGTGTCGGCCCAGATCACCTGGTCGTTGTCGTCTTTGACGCTGTCGTCGTCGTTCTTGAAGGGCGAGGCGCAACTGACGATAGAATTCTCAACGGTCAGTTCGCCGGTCAGGTTGCTTCCGTCGTGGGCGTTCTCGTGGGTCTCGCGGTGATCCACGTCGAGCCCGGCGTCGTTGAAGCCCACCACAACTGCGTTGTGGATATTGGCCGCGGTGCCCTCGCGCAGCAGCATGCCGATGTCGGACTTCTCCGAGTCGGGGCTGCCGATCAGGGTGATGTTGGAGATGGTCGGGTGCGATCGCGGGGTGGCGGTGTTGTCCTCGCCGTTGTTGTCCGCCTCGATGCCCTGGTCGCCGGCGTCCTCGTACTGCTGGCAGACGAAGAACTGGCCCTTGCCGCGCCAGCCGTCGGTCCAGTCCAGGTTGTCGTCGGCGATGCCGGTGGTGAGGATGTACTTGAAGTTGGCGGTCCCGCCGAAGAACTCCACGCCGTCGTCCTTGTTCATGTGCACCTGGATGTACTCCAGGGTGGTTCCGGAGCCCACCGCCTGCAGGGCCAGGCCGTTGAGCTCGTTGTCCGGGCTGATGATCCGGCCGGCGAACTCGATGCGCACGTATTTTAAAACTCCGCTGTCGTCGGCCTCGTCGGTTCCGCCGTACCAGCCGGTGCCGCCCTCGCCGAAGGCCTCGCACTGCCCGGGGTTCTTGGGATCTTCCGAACAGTTGTTGGTGGTGGACTTGCCGTTGATGATCACCCCGCCCCAGTCGCCGCGGGCGCGGGTGCCCGGGGCCTTGGACGAAGTGAAGACGATCGGCGCCGCCGCGGTGCCCTCGGCCATGATCTTGGAGCCGCGGGTCACCACCAGCATTCCGTTGGTTGAGGTCTCACCGTAGACGGTAGTGCCGGCCTCGACGGTCAGCACGGTCTCGTTGACGTCGTCGCCGATGAAAACGCCGCCGCGCAGCAGCCAGTCCTTGTCGGCCGTCAGGGTCAAATCCTGGACGATCGACCCGGTGAGAATGCACACGTCGCCCTCGCACTCGTACCCCTGGCCGTAGGGCACACAGGTCCCGTCAACGTCGTGGTAGCCCTCGTTGCAAAGGCACAGGTAGCTGTCGCCGTCGTCCACGCACAGTCCGCGGTTGGCCTCGGTGCAGGGATTGGGGTCGCAGTTGTCCTGGGTGTACAAAACGCACTCTCCGTTGACTTCCGCGTAGCCCTGGTCGCAAAGGCAAAGGTAGCCGTCCGCGCCGTCCGGAGCGCAGATGCTCTGGTGGGCCGCGGTGCAGGGGTTGGGGTCGCATACGTCCTCGGTGCCGTTGCCGTCGTCTCCGCAGCCAGCCACGAACGCCGCCAGGGCGATAGCAACCATCAGGTTCAGCCATTTCAGTGTTCTAATCGAGCGCATTCAAGCACCTCCTGTAAAGTGTGTTTCATCGCTACACGCTCGACACACTAGGCCCGGCGTGTGGCTTTTTCGTGAAGCCGAGGTCTCAATCGTGCAATAAGCCCGTGAAGACCCGGTGGAGTTACCCCGTGGCGGTAACCGGCGTATTTACACTCCGGAACAGCATCTTGACAGCCCGGCGGTATATGTGTATAAACCCCCGGTTGTTTGACGGTTCTTTGAAGCGCGTCGTTGATCCCCAGTAGCTCAGCCGGTAGAGCGGGTGGCTGTTAACCACCAAGTCGGCGGTTCGAGTCCGTCCTGGGGAGTTGCGAAAGCCCACATCGTTGATGATGTGGGCTTTTTCTTGGTATACGGGGGTGTTAAGAACTGGATGTTTTAGACCGGCTCGGGTGCGGACTATTCTTGCGAACAACATCCCGCCTTAAGCAGATCATTGCTCGTCGTCCTTCTTGCCAGGACCGAGAGCCTTGGATTCCTCCCTCCCCTCGATGCGCTTCACCTCCTTGACGACACGATCGAAGTCTGAGAGGTACTCGGTGTCCTGTTCCTTGCGATACTCCTCGTACTCGCCCTCGGCCTTGAGCTTGGCCTCAAGCGCGCTCACTTTGCCCTTGTCGGCAAGGATCGGGTAGTCGGACAGTTCGAGGAAGTTGTTCAAGAAGCTTGCCCAGTCTTTCATCTTCATCAAACGGCCTCGCTGGGCGCGGTTCTCGGCCAGGTCCAGGTAGGCCGAGACGATGCGGTTGAGCTCTTTGATGTGCTCCTCGCTCAGGTAGTTCTTTGCCACGGACACATCGGACTTGAGTATCTTGCCATCGGGTGCGTGCTTCCAGGTAGTCAGGCCCATGAAGAGCTTGGTGGCGTCGGCCTTGGTATAGATGAGCTCAGCCGCGGTCTGGCCGGTGATGGCCCAGTGCAGCTTGTTCTGCACGTTGGCGAAGAACTCCCGGGTGATCGGCGCGTTGGGGTCGTAGTCAATGGACAGGGCATAGATGTCGGTGATCTTCTGGTAGAATCGCCGCTCACTGGCCCGGATCTCCCGGATGCGCTCAAGCAGATCCTCGAAGTAGTCCTTTCCAAAGGCCGTCTTTCCCTGCTTGAGCCGCTCATCGTCGAGCACGAAACCCTTGATCATAAACTCACGCAGGGTCCTTGTCGCCCAGATGCGAAACTGGGTGGCCTGGTAGCTGTTGACCCGGTAGCCCACGGCGATGATGGCATCGAGGTTGTAGAACTCGACCTCGCGGGTGACCTCCCGACCGCCTTCGGATTGAACTATTTCCATTTTGGAAACAGTTACATCATGCTCCAACTCGCCGGACTCAAAGATGTTTTTCAGGTGCTTGTTGATCGCCGGGACCTTGACCCCGAAGAGAGCGGCCAGAGCTTTCTGGGTGAGCCAGGCTGTCTCGCCCCGGAAAAGGACTTGTGCTCTCACCGAACCGTCCGGAGAGGTGTAAATTAGAAACTCGCTCGAGATCGGGACGAGGTCTTTGGATCGAGGGCTCATCGACGGCCCCCGTCGATGTCTCTCCGAATTATACTCGAGATGCTGAACTTCATGACTTCAAGCTTAGCCGAGGTACAGTTACCTCCAAAACTATGTGGCTTGCTCTGTTCGCCATTTTCTCGGTTGGTGCTCATAATTTGACCTGGATGTCTATTTTGGACAGGTATAATCCTGAACATAGTTTGGTTTTTCTGTCCAGAAGTTCCCGTT
>Ga0180432_10009618_pt1 | contig 11760 bp, 16 predicted proteins | sample SS_ome_10_FD_132414 | JGI IMG/M metagenome (GOLD analysis project Ga0180432, IMG submission 132414) | Hypersaline lake sediment archaeal communities from the Salton Sea, California, USA - SS_1_MS_2 metaG | ecosystem: Environmental > Aquatic > Non-marine Saline and Alkaline > Hypersaline >... | reverse complement strand
CTTGTTCAAAATGCTAAATATCATAGATTAAAAATTAAGTCCCTTTGGGACAAAATGAATTCTGCAATGATTATAACAAGGATAGAATAATGCTCGTATCAATTGAGGGTAAACCCATTACAAAAATCCCCTACAAAGTATCCTATGATATCTTAAGAAAAAGGCTTTCTGATGAAGAATTTGACGCTATTGTGGAGGAATTGAATAACCGTATCAATTCCGAACAGGTCTTAACTTCGAGTTGGATTCCAGGATCTGACTGGTCGAATACAGTATTCTTCCCTATATATTCAAAGGCCTGTAATAATGACGTTAAAGAAGCGGCGAAATTTTTCGGTCTTATTCTTTGGGTAGTAATGATGAACCGGTCCGAAAACTGGGCCTACGGCCATTATGAGAAGAACAATATACCTATCCAAGGTCTTACTTATTTTAAAGTGCGTTAGAAATTGAAGTAAAAATCCAAATAACATCATATTTTAAAGGAGAAGTTCATGTTTAAATTTATTACAGCTCTTTTGTTGGTTCCGTCTCTCTTACTTGCTTCCTCAATCTTGGAAGCCGAAAATGCAACAGTCTCTGGTGGGCAGGTAGCTACGAATTACGCAGGCTACACAGGAACTGGTTATGTAGATTTCCAAAATAAGTCTGATGATTATGTAGAGTGGACTTACACTACATCAAGTTCAGTTGTTGCTGATATTGATTTCCGTTATGCCCTGGCCTACGGTGACAGACCTCTTGAAGTCAGCGTTAATGGGGTTGTTGTAGCACCTTCTCTCGATTTCCCTAATACTGGATCATGGACTAAATGGGTCTTTACTCAAAAGATCTCTGTCAGTCTTATCTCCGGTGATAACATAATCAAAATAAGAACAACAAGTTTAAATGGTGGTAATGTCGATTATCTCCGTATTGAAGAAATGGGCTCGGTCGTTCCGGCTGGGGTTGAGTTCTTTAATGATACATTGAGAACTTGGTATGTCTATAGTGATTCAGGTAACGCATCTTTAAACTTCATGAATATAAACTCAAATAAAATGAGCCTTGGACAAAATGGCACACTTCGTATTGAAGGCACCATTAAGGCCGAGGAGCTCTTTGTTACACGTGATGTGTGGGCTGACTATGTCTTTAACAAGAACTATGCTCTACAGAGCTTAAGCGACGTAGATAAGTACATCAAAACTCATGGACATCTTCCTGGGATTCCTAGTAAAGATGAAATCAGTGATTTATCAGTGGGCAGTATGCAGGTAAAGCTACTTGAAAAGGTTGAAGAACTCACCTTGCATATGATTCGTTTAGAAAAAGAAAACATCGTGCTGAAAAACAAACTGACCAGCAAATAACCCAGAGGAAATTATGAAAATTTTACTACTATTGTTTTTAAGTATAACCGTTGCAGAAAGCACAACAGCCTTCAGTGTGCTTAAAGCGCAGAGCACACAGGGGCGGGTTGATCTCTATAGCAAATACCGAGACTTCCCACAAGATAGAGTTATTATGATGAGGCAGCTTCGAGTTTTAGCGCAAGAAGAGGACAACAGATCTGTCACTGATTTTGGTAGAAAAGTTTCCGATGTTCCTGGAACAGCCTGGACTCATGAACTTAACCATGATTTTAGTAAGAAGAATGGTTGGTATATCAGAGAAACGATTATGACCTGTGGAGTACTAAACGTGGTCACGCTGCGAGATAGTATCGTAAATTGTTTCTTAAATGCTGAACGTATGGCTCCGGCTGATGGTGTTCGGCAATCCGCCATTATAGCGCTTAGCCAAATGGGGGCTGACCCAAGCGTATTCCTAACGCTCCTTTTGAATCGTCAAAACTTTTGGCTCGACAATAGTCTTTTTATGTCGATTCAAGCACTTAAGGAGCATGGGGATAGTACTTGCGTACCGTACGTCTCAAATCTTAGGGGAAACTTGGAAGCTGCCTTGCCTACTTTTCCAGAAGATTACTTACAAACATTACAAAAACTGATTCAAGCATGTGAAGCTGTAGAATCAAAATTTGGGGGAATGAATGAATAAAGTTTTATTACTTGCTTTGAGTCTTATCATATGTGCCCAGGCACGTATTCTGTTGATAGTTGACCGCGATTTTTACACTGAGGAAGATATCTATGGGGAAATGGTTGACACATATGCAAATGACATAGCAACCATTGATAAAAATCCTACGGAGGTAATCCTATGGGATAATCGAGCTGGTACCGTACGAGACCAATGCTACCCACTATGGCAATTACTGACCGATAAATATGCTGCACATTATCACAACCCAAAAACCTCCGATAATGTTGAGGGTGCAATTTTTATAGGTAATATACCTGTACCACAATTTAGGCACCTTTTAGATAGCAGTTTTAGTATTAATAATAGTGTCACTCCGCCTGATACTGTTATTAACTACGCCTACCATGATTTCCCGCATGACACATATTTTATGGATATATGGGATCAACGAGGGGACAGTTCCTACTGTCTGGACACTCTATTATGGCGTTATGTGGATTCTATGGGTCTGTTTACCAACAATCTTACTGATGTAAATAGTGAGCGGAGTGGTTATAAAGAACGCTATGGCTATTATGTAGGCGATACAAAACTAGATATATGGATCTCTCGCATGAGCGGTGAGTTTTGTCAAATCCCTACAAAGAACCTTAGAGAATACACCATAGGTGAATGGGTTCCTGAGTACCGAGTTACGTATAATGCGCTTGAGAGGGCACATAAAAGAATGACTGAGCCATCCAAGGTTCCTCCTAGATCATTTTCTATGTCTGGTATTACTGCATGGGGCGGTACCGACCCAGACAGCATTTTATACTTAGACACACTAGGATTGCCCGAGCACATTAAATTCCGGCATCCCGATAACACACCTGCAAATTTCCAAGCACAACTACAGGCAGGACCACGAGGGAATATTAACTATGGGGGTCATGTAGATTTTAATGAGTTGGAGCATTATCAAAGAAACGAAATAAAGTTTTTTAATACAAAAAACTGCATACGTAATACTGTGCTAAATGACTTTACTGGAAGTATGATACCTACAGACACCCTTGGCTACACCATTGCTGGGTATTTCGAACACGGAAGCCCCTTGTCTATAGGTTTCAATGGAGCACACTATGCTGGTTCAGGTAGATTTAATGACTTGAACGGGCATTTTATGTCATACGCAATCTCCCCACCTTTATACACCACTGTTTCTGGTGGGTACGGTGGCGATTATTACAAATTTGATACCCGAAATCAACCTGATATGTGGGGTTGGGATTGGAGCTGGAATGATCAAACAGCTTATTGGAAAATGGCCCCTGTATCGGGGGACAACAATCAATATTCTGTGTACATGCATTATATTGCAAATCCTGATAACAGGACGCATGTAACTGTTAATGTGTGCCAAAGACCCGAAAACAACCATGCGCAGGCATATGGGGGTGTGAAAGTTCTGTACTCTTTTGATATAGATCAAAGAACCCATCTTAACGAAGAAGTACCTGGTAACAATTGGGAGCTTCTAGGGCCGGTAACACTGGATGCAAATTTTGATAGTATCCAAGTCCAAGTTGAGATCAATGGTAACGCAGCTGCTGGCTCATTTGTGTTAGATGCTGTAAAACTCGTAGGAACCCCAGGAACACCCTCAGCTGGGAGGACTTATTCCTGTGATAATTCCGAAGAGGGTTTTGTTTTAACTCCAGGGCCAAATAGGTCGTTTATAGAAATGTATGGTGACGGCGGTCCTTCCAAAGTGCCCTTCTTTGTTTCAAACAGTTGTAAAATAAACTGCTATAACCATATGACAGGTAATTCGTATAACTGTTTAGGTAATCTATACGCTATGCACTATGAGGGGTTGGTTAGTATCGGGGCTATCAATAATAATTTTGCTAGTCGCGACTATAAAACTCTGATGCTTGCCCTAAAAGCAGGTAAAAGTTTTGGACAAGCGTATTTAGAGTACACCCAAAATTGGAGCACTAATCCTCTGGTAGCAGGTCCCGAGTATGTTATACTTGGTGCCGGGAATTTAAAATTGGATTATATTAAATATGGTACGGTTGTTGTATCCAATCTCAATGTGGGGCCTATAAATCCTGTAGCTATTAATCAACCTAACCCGGTACTCATTAATAATTCAGTTGTTTCTACAGAAGGGTCATTAAGTGCATCTTCTACTCACGACATAACCATCGCTCCCGAAACGTCTTTTATATTTGGTAGTGATGTCCATTTACAATTACCTTAATTAAGGAGAATTTATGTTTAAAAAATCTATGTTATTCGTCATAGCATTACTTTGTTTTTCATACGGTAATCCATTTACCGTGACTGTCGATACGGTGCAGGCATTATATGGTGATAATATAAGAACCACAAGATCTGCTTTAGTTAATAACACAGAGGATTCTGTAGTTATTGACACCATATTTATCGTTTACAAAGATGGTAAAAAAGAACTTGGTGAGTGGCCATACCCCGTCGGTCTTATCGTGGATTCAAAAGCGTACGGTTTCACTAAAAGGGGTATGGACAGTTGCGGGGATAAAATGTTCTTTGATCCTAATATATCCTTAACTATCCCAAAGAAGGACTCTCTTTGGATAGGTCATGTGGCTGCAACGCTTGACTACTTATTACCGACAGATATAGAGGGAGGCCCAGATGTTTTTGCATGGTTTATTTTTAAATCAGGTGATTATGCAGACACATTAACAGTACTAGGTAAACTTCGTTATAAAACTCAAAGTATACTACCAAAAACTCCAAAATCTATCATACATAAGAGTTCTTTCGGTAGCCCTCTTTATGACATATCCGGCCGTAAAAAGGCCGGTAGGGCTGTTGGTGTTAGTGTGGGTAGAGGTATAAAAAATATTAATATCTATAAAAAATAAACACTTTTGTACTATTTACATTCGGAGGTGGGCTAAATTATACCCTCACCGAATGTAAATTAGCAATACCCACTTCTCGGAGAAATTATATGATCTTTAAGTATGCTACTATGACCAGTTGTCTAATACTTTTTATTGGCCTTTTGATAAGTGTATTACATGATGTGTTTATTATCGGGGATAATGAGAATATTTTGGTCTATACAGCGATCCTTATACTTCTTCAAGAGCATATTAGTACACTAGCACACAGATGGAAAAAATAAATATTGTATTAGCAAAAAGCTTAGAGCAAGAGAAGGTTTTGAATGGATAATAGAGCTTGTATTAGATGTCTCCTTTCAGATGAATGCGTAGAGAGATATAAGGAGGATAGGCCGCCATGTGCGCCCCTATCCAAAGAGGCCCAAAGTATAGCTAAAGATGCCGTTTTAGCTAGTGAGGCTTATTCTGGTAAAAGTAAATTAGCCTTTATTGCTGGTATAGAATGGTATAAAAATCATTCAATAAAAAGGGATCTAAATGAAGACTGAACCTGGAATAGGTAGAAAAGTTTCTAAATACGAAAAACTAAATGTATCTAAATTTATGATTGTAGTACATGTAGAACCGGACTCCACAAAGACTAGATGCATGTTTTACGGCACAATTGATAGTTATAAACCTCCTCAACATGTAAAAGGCCCCATTCTGGAATATTACGTTTTTGATGATGAGGCCCCAACAAGACAGGATTGTATAGATATATTTGGGGATGACGATAGTCCTTCTGGTTATCGTGCATCTGAAAATATTGATTGGGTTAAAACGGAAGAAATCTGGTTAGATAATAAACCCCCTATGACAAGGACATCACTATAAAAACAAAAAAGCTAATAGAGATGTTGAATGAGGCAGACCCTTCTGGTGAAGGGGAGGTTTGTGTTGGAGATTGTGGAAACGCAGATATATTTGCTCTTGAATGGAAACCAGGTTATTGGGATGGATGTTATCATGTTTTAGTTAGGGATTGGGAAAATAAGTACTATAATGTTAAAGAAGCTCAGTATAGATCTGACGGCCAAAAACTGGTGATTAAAACTATGACGACTGAGGACGCCCTCTTTAATGACCCAGAATTACCCGTTCTTGTTATTGATGATTTTGTTGAAAAGCGTATGGCTGATATGGTAGCTAAATGGCGCGAAGATTCTAAAGAAATTAAGGAACAATCTTTAGAATCTATTTTAATGCCTTTTTTGATGAAATTAAAAAAGGGGCATAAAATTTTACAGGATAAAAAAAGTGCAGGTCATAGAATCTTTTCTCTCCATTGGGATAAGATAGAGTGGAATAAATACGGTAGTCCCCAAAAGGGCCTTACACAGGGAGAATGTAAAATAGTTTTTAAGTCGGGTCTCTTTTCATCCGTGGAAGATCCTGATAAAATTCAATGGAAATTAAATATATAAAAAAGGATGCCCAAGCATGAGTAAATATTGTGGTGAATGTGGATGTTTGTCAGTTAATGAGCGGTTACAAAGTAATAAACACGAGCGCCATGAGTGTAAGCAATTCAATTTACCCGTTTTTCATCTAAACGAGCACCCATTATTACCAAGACTTCCTGAATGTTTGGCAAAAGGTAAAGACCTCGTTCAACATCAAAGGGATTAATTGTGTGAGGAGAGCAAAAGATTTTTACATTAAACAAGAAAGAGGTAAATGAAACTTGCCCCGAAGAAAGAAAAATTAAAATAAGTGTTGAATTTATAAAATATTAATTATATATTGTTAACTGTAGGCACCCATTGGAGGGGGCTGAAACAGAAAGAGGTACAAAATGACTAAAACGTCATACTCCGTATTTATTCTTCGTGGCCAACCGTTTCATCTCGGTCACAAATCTATAGTTCAAAAAGCTCTGAAAGAAACCCAAGCAGTTCTTATTATCGTGGGCAGTTATAGATCCCCGGTAACTATTAAAAATCCCTGGTCTTTTGATCTGCGGGAAGACATGATACGTGGTTGCTTTTCTTCAGATGATAACGCCCGTATATTGGTGAAACCTATTAGGGATTTCCTTTATAGTATACATACTTGGGTAACGTCCCTTCAGAGTATTGTCACGGCTAATACAGATAGTGCCTATATTACTCTTTATGGCCATTTTAAAGACGACAGCTCTTTTTATCTGAATCTTTTTCCTCAATGGAAATTGGTTCCCATGTCAAATATAAAAATGATAGATACAAGTATTGACGGTACACTAATTCGAAAGATGATGTACGAAGGAGACTCTACTTGGAGATGCTTCGTCCCTGATTATGTCGTAAATAAGATAGAAGAATACATTAAGACCGATGAATTTCAGAGGATGGTTAGGGAGTATAACTTCATTCAGAAGTATAAAAAATCCTGGGAAAAGGCACCTTACCCTCCGACTTTTGTTACGACCGATGCCGTAGTTGTTCAGGCTGGACATGTTCTTTTGGTTGTACGTGGTAAAGAACCTGGAAAGGGCTATTACGCTCTTCCTGGGGGGTTTTTGAACCAAAAAGAGACCATTAAGCAGTGTACTGTCAGAGAACTGAAGGAGGAGACTAAGATCGATGTGTCCGCTATTGTTCTCGAGAAAAGCATCACTGAGACTGCGACCTTCGACCACCCAAATCGAGATTTCCGGGGCAGAACTCTGACCCACGCCTCTTTAATTGAACTCGATTACAATAGGCCTCTTCCTAAGGTTAAGGGGGCGGATGATGCTGCAGAAGCCGTATGGATGCCCTTTAATGAGCTTGGGTTGCATGAGGAAAAGTTCTACGCGGATCATTTACATATCATTCAGTGGTTTACCAGTGGGAAACTTTATAACAGGTAATAATTATGAGGTATAAAGGACATGAAGAAGAAAGGTACCCTGACCGGATACACCGAGATGGGTTAGGTAATCGAATACTTTACCCAGTTGAGTTGGACCCACAATCCGATGTACAACTATATGATAGTTCCCAACGGTTTACTAAACAGGATCTCGTAAAGCGTAAAGAGAAAGAGAGACAGGAAAGAGCAGTTCGCAGAAAGTTCAAGAAGGAAGCCCGGGAAAGGGAAAGAGAAGCCCATGATAAAAGGGAAAGAGAAGCCTATTTAGAGAGGTTGGCTAAGATACACGCAAGATGTGATGCACAAGTGAGAGGGGAGCTTATGGTGTGGCCGGAGGGTGCAAACAGAGTACCCGCTATCCCGTCCCCCGGACCTATTGGTGTACGTTTTCGTTTCTCTGGTAATCAGAAATTGATAGATCAACCTGTGTCAATACATAAATGTTGTGACACACCTCTGAGATTTATTGGTAAGGTCCGGTTGCAATGTGTTAAATGTGATTCTATTTATATGATGTATAATGGAATACTGCATAAGGAGAAAAAATGAACTACAGTAATCAAAATATGAGGAGAAAATATGGATCAGATTTTTAAAAGCCATTTAGATCAGGATTATTATAAATACAGTATGGGTTCCTTTTTTTGGAGTCTTTATAAAGGTATCTCCACAGAGTATGCTTATAAATGTAGGGATTCTCAAATAGATTTGTCTCCAATTTGGGGTGATTTGAATGAGCAGATTGAGGGCATGTCCAAAATCAGACTCCAGTCTGATGAAAGGGATTGGTTACTTGGTACCAAGATTAAGCCCAGTTACATCAAGAACTTTTTAAACAATTTTTCATTTGATCCAAGACAGGTGATCTTGGAGAGAATTCCTGAGAACCCAGGCATTAGTATCAGGATTAAAGGTCCCGTTGAAGAGGCCTCATTGTGGGAGATGCCTTTAATGACCACCATATCTGAGTTATATAATAACTATAAATATGGTCAGAAAATGGTTGAGATGGAAGAATTAGCTGAAAAGGATCTCGTAAAGGCTTTAGATGCTCTACTTCTTAAATTAGGTGAAACTGATATACGTCTTTCTGAGTTTGGGACTCGAAGAAGATTCTCTAAAAAATTCCAAGATAAAGCCATAAGTATTTTAAAGGCTTTTCCGAAACTTTTGACAGGCACATCTAATATGTCCTTTGCTAAAAAATACGGCCTTGCGTGCTCGGGAACCCAAGCGCATGAATGTTTTATGTTTTACCAGAGTATTGTTCATCCTGAGGATTCTCAGAAGAGATTTCTGCAAGACTGGATAAAATTCCATCCTGATCTTGGGATAGCTCTGACGGACACCTTAGGGTCAAAAAAATGGGATAAAGATTTTGATAAGTATCTAATGGATCAATATTTTGCCCAAAGACATGATTCCGGGGATCCTTATGTTTGGGCAAGGAATAGAATAGATGCGTACAAGAGGGAAGATATATCCCCTAAGGATAAATTATTGCTATTCTCGGATAATTTAAATTTTGATAAGGTTTATGATCTTCACAAGAAATTTTCTGATGAGATTGGGGTGGCTTTTGGAGTAGGCACATTCATCACTAATCGTATCCCGTCGATGCCGGAGCATAAAGCTTTGAATCAGGTCATTAAGATAGTTAGAGCTAATGGTCGGCCGGTGGCTAAGTTAAGTGATGACCCTATGAAGGCTCAGTGTGAAGATTCCATCTTTCTTGAATATATTAAACATATATCGGAGTAATCATGAAAAAAGTATTATGGTTTCCTGTTATGGTAATGTCTATCCCGCTCGATTTTATCGGGTGGAATCTTATCTTCGGATCAACTTATGGTTTTAGGTCATTTAAAAATTGCATATCAGATAATATCAAACAGTGGAAGGAGCTTTAAAAATGGATTGGAAAGTACCGTTGTCGAACATGAGGAGAGAGCTTAAAGATTACATCGTTAAGAGTAATCTGAAGTCCTTGGTACTTGGTGTGTCTGGGGGCATTGATTCTGCCCTGGTTGCTGCAATTGCCCGCCCGGTCTGTGATGAGCTCGAAATAAAGCTCATTGGTAGGTCACTGCCGACTTTAACTAACCTGTCAGATGAAGTAGAACGGGCTGATATGGTGGGTAAGGCATTCTGTCATGATTATAAAGTCGTTAACATCTCCAATCGAGTTGACACGGCCCTTCTAGAAGTTGAGCACGATTACTCATCAGAAGAGGATGACCGGTTTAACAAGATAGCTATAGGTAATATCAAAGCACGTACCCGGATGATTCATCTTTATGATCTAGCCTACCGGACCAGGGGGATGGTGATGTCAACTGATAATTTTTCAGAGCTGATGGTAGGCTTCTGGACCCTGAAAGGCGACGAGGGTGATTACGGCCTGATTCAAAACCTGTGGAAAACAGAGGTCTATGACCTGTCCAACTGGGTTTGCAAATATGAGCTTAATGGCGTTGACATGGATAAATGGCAAGCTTTAAAAGTCTGTGTTGATGCAACTCCAACCGACGGCTTGGGGATCACGGCCTCGGACACAGAACAGCTAGGAGCACCATCATACGATGAGGTAGATCAAATTCTCAAAACATGGCTTACAGAGGATCAGGACTCCTTTTCATGGGATGATGCTTTAAATTACCCAGGTCGACCGGAAGCCTATGATGTGTTTGTGAGATTCCGTGAGACATTGAAAGACCACCCAGTCGTTCAGAGGCATATTAGATCTGAGTTCAAGAGAATGATCCCTATTAATCTTAAAAGGACTCGAATTTTTGAATAATCAGATTTATATCTATAAAATGACCAATAATATTAACGGCTTAATTTATGTAGGCATGAGTACTAAAAATGATCCTTACTATAAAGGGTCAGGAGTTGGCATAACATTGAAAGGACTTTATGGATGCTCTTATTGTTGTAGATGTACAAAATGACTTCCTCCCGGGTGGGTCTCTTGCCGTACCTAACGGTAACCTGATTATTCCTGTCATTAATTCCATCAGGGATAAATTTGACCTTGTAGTTTTCACCCAGGATTTTCATCCTGATGATCACTGCAGCTTTAAAAGTAATGGCGGCATATGGCCGGCACACTGTGTCATGGATAGCCATGGAGCCGAAATAGCTTCGGATGTACGTATGGTAGAAAATGATCACATCATCCATAAAGGTAACTACCAGAATGTGGACAGCTATAGCGGTTTTTGGGATAATGAACGGAAGCATGAGACCGATTTAAATCGTATCCTACAGGAATATAACGTCAGAACCGCCCATATCTGTGGTCTGGCCACAGACTATTGTGTTAAATTCACGGCGCTGGATGCTAAGGAGGCGGGCTACAATGTCTTCTTGATTGAGGACGCCTGCAGAGGGGTGAATGTTAATCCGGGGGATGTAGACCGGGCCATCGAGGAGATGAAGAGTAAGGGCATTCTTACCTGTGAGAAATTATGGAAACAATAATAATTTTATTATTGGGTACATTGATACTCATCCTTTGGGAGCAAAAGAAAATACATACCATTTTAATTACTCTATCTAATAAGCCCACAGATCCTAAACCAACAGAATTGGAAGGCCCTTTTATAATTGCTTCGAAGGAAAAGATACAACATTGGAGACAGGTTTATGAAGAGCATAAAAACTCTCGTGACAAAATTCTCGAAAAAATTGGAATACATACAGTTGGGGATACTAGTGACACATTAAAGAAATTAAAAATTTCCGGTAAAACTCCCGATAAATTTGAAATGGACATAGAACAGGTATTTGAGCATGTAGAGTATGCTGAAAGCGCCTACGAAATATGGGTTTCTCTTATTCAACTAAATATTGATGTTAATCTTGGTAAAAAAACGGTAAAAGAGGCCGTAGAAGAAAAGTTAAGCCTTGAATTCAATTATATAAAATTTAGCACTTTAGAAGATCAACGTAAAAAAGTAGAAAATCT
>Ga0180432_10009617_pt1 | contig 11762 bp, 12 predicted proteins | sample SS_ome_10_FD_132414 | JGI IMG/M metagenome (GOLD analysis project Ga0180432, IMG submission 132414) | Hypersaline lake sediment archaeal communities from the Salton Sea, California, USA - SS_1_MS_2 metaG | ecosystem: Environmental > Aquatic > Non-marine Saline and Alkaline > Hypersaline >... | reverse complement strand
TCGAGGCCGCCAGTGTAGCGTAGCGGAACGAAGTTTATCCTGAGCTTGTCGAAGGGCGGCCCGCGTCGGAGGCTTTAGCCGAAGACGCAGCCTGCCACCGGCGGCGACGCCGGGGCAAATCGCCAAGTATCCGATATTAAACAATTCCCATCCTTAAAACCATATCATAATTCAACTAATATCAATATTACCAGTATACTTATCCCGGAAATTATTTTCGATTTTTTTCAATGTCCGTTATTTCAGAAAAAACACCCATTAGATCCCGAGGGTGGCCCACCCGCGGACGGAATTTGGAGTGAAGGTCGGTGTAGTTTGTCCCTGATTTATTGAGCCGCCGGTTTTTTATGCCGGTAAATTGATTATTTCAAGAATGTTCCTTGTTCCATTTTTTTGTTTCGTCGATCATTGCGTAATAGTTTTCAATTTTGCAGTAGTTTGTTACCGAGTTTCCCGATCCGACGCAATATCCTCCGCCGGGGGCGCATGCTTCCAGTATTTGCCGAGTGCGCGCTCGAACCTGATCGGGAGTGCCGATTGACAGGAGATTAACATCTACCCCTCCGAGCACGGCGATCCGGTCTCCGTACTTCTTATAGACATCCTCGACCGGCTCTATATTGTCCTCGAAACTATGACGGGCGTCTATACCGACGACTTCTATTAAATCTTCCATCAGCGCATCGACTTGCCCGCACGAGTGCAGCAGAAACGGCTTATCGTGCTTATGGCAAATATCCGCGATGCGTTTTTGCCGGGGTATGACGTATTCCCTAAACCATTTCGGCGACAGCATGGTGCCGAGGTTAAAGCCCATATCGTCCGCATAGAACACGGCGCCCGTGGCCGGGTGAGCGGCGATCAGTTCCATTGCATGCTCGGCGAGCGCCGTAAGCCGTTCCAGTATATCGTCCACGAGGTCCGGCTCCTCGATACTTTTTATCGCCAGGTTTTCGATCCCCATAAGAGCTCTCAAGTCTTCGAATATGCCGAAATAAAACGCCATAACCTTCATACTTTCCGGCATTTTCGAGGCGGTATAATCGATGGGAAAAACGGCAATTTCTTCAACCGAAGGCCATGGGAAATTATCAAAATCCTTGCGTGAGGCGATAAGGCCGCTGTGCTCGTTCTGCCAGCCGCGTTTCTGCCCGGGCTTGGCGGTATCGTCCTCAAGTTGCATCGATGTGCGGGGTACCGGAACTATAGGGAAGGCGGTTACGTAGTCGTATCCCATCTTCAGGGAGAATTCGAGCGTCATATCCATGTATTTTATGCCCAATTGTATAATCTCGGGGTCTGCGTTTTTACCCGCATTTAGAAGTTTTGTCTGGGCATCCGGCGGAAAATCCATTCCCGTAATTTCCGCCATGGCATCGACATCCGCAACCAATTCCAGGATCGGTACCGGCCCTTCGGCTGTCTCGCGCATGATAACTTTTCGAAAATGATCGAAATCGTGTCCTTCTTTAAATGGCGTTTCGGTAGTCATATTTAATCTCCCTGTTTAAAATCACGTTATTATCGGCTTGCCGCCCACGCTTAATATGCTATAAGTAAATAATTAGTTCAACCGGCCATGACGACAATTTGCTCCAATTTCTTACTGATTCGGGAGAAATGTCTAATTTATTACGGAGGTGGCACGTGTCCAAGGGCAGTGGGATTCCCTGAAAATTGAAAGTTTGTGGAAACTCTGCCAGAATCCGCTGCCCATACCCGCCTGACCTCTAATAACATCGTCGCAAAAACGAGCGACCAAACAGATGTCGTAGGCAGAAGTGTGCCCGCTGTCCGCCTTAAAAAAATGTTTTGCCATAAAGAAGAATCGCTCAAATTAGGTTTCATTTAGAGCTTCTTGCAAAAACAAGGCAACCGAGCATGCTTCACCTGAGACAAGGGATTTAAATCCCTTGTCTGTCGTAACTTTAGATATACCGGTGTTAAGCAAACCATTATTTTTGCAAGAAGCTCATTTAGAATTTGCTTCTCACATATGCTACCATTTCATCATGGAAGATCAGTCAAAGGCATATGGCATTATTCCCCTTGTTCCCCTTATTATTAGGTCAATTATTTCCATACCATCCGATAATGATAATTTTTGGAATTCATTAGATTTTTTTATATTTATCAGCTTCGGATTCGGCTTATTAATTTCCGCCTTTATAATTGCCCGTTTATTTTCTTTAAAAAGATCTGTCATATCTTCCAAGTCATTAGTAATCATTTATATACAAAATGCTCTTACTGGCGCCATTATCGTTTTAATTATTCCTCACGTAATCCATCGCTATGAAAATTTTTTTAAAGATATGGGAATAACTTGGCTTCTACCAATGACTTATTTAGCTTTTCATCTCTTTCGACCTTTTTATAGTAGCTGCCTTCCAAGCCTCATCGTTTTAATGGTCTTCGGCGCCTTTTTCTTGGGTACCCATTACCGGATTAGCTCTATTCGCATTCGTTACAAGGTTCAGTCTTACTTTCAATTAGTTCTCCTTTTTTTCCTGATTTCACTCTGGTATTTAATTATAGGCTATCCATTAACTCATATAGTTTGGTAGTGCCGGGTACCATGCTCTCCCATACTGGTGGACATGCCTATCCATCTTCGACGTGAAAGCATGGCGTCCCACTGTGATGCATAGACTCTATACGATCATCGTATTTCATGCGAGTCCGGCGATAATATATGCTGCGGTCAGTGCGAGTCCCGTTACGAGGTGCGATACGACGGTGAGTGCGTTTGCGGGGGCCAGGGCTTTGCTGTCGTCATAATTTCTTCCAGCTATGACAATGGCTATAGTCGCCGGTGGGAGGGCTGTCAGCCCGAGCAGCGCCCACGGGATCAACCATCCGGCTATGACGGCCGCCGCTATGGAAATATAGGCGGCGAGCATGACTATTGCGTATCCGATAGCGGCGTTTTTCTTGCCCAGCCTCACCACTAGGTGATTTTTCCCCACCGCTCTGTCCGCCGCTTCGTCCTGGAACTCGTTGATGTAGAGCACCGCAATGATTAATAACGCCACCGGTATACTCGCCGCGAGAGGCTCTATCGCAATTTTTCCCGCCTGGACGTAATAAGCGCCCAACGTCATCAGGACTCCGAAATTCAGGCCGATAAAAAACTCGCCGATGCCCCTGTGCACCAACTTGAACGGCGGGGCGCAATAGAAAAAACCGCTGAACGCGCCTATAGCGCCGAGCACCAGTATCATCGGGCCGCAGACCCACGTTAAATAAAGCCCGATCCCTCCCGCCAGAGCGTACAGCACCAGGGATTCCGCCAATACCTCACGCGGCGTCATGATGCCGTTTTGTATCATGCGGCTGCCGCCTGTGAACGGCCGTACGTATTCGACGTTTACGTTATCGGTGCCGGAAAGGTGATCGAAATAGTCGTTCGCAACGTTTGCGCCGGCGTGGAGGAGCATTCCGCCGATCAGTGTGAGTATAAACAGCGGCCATGCAATTCGACCCGCCTGCTCCCAGGCTATCGCCGTGCCGAGAATGACGGGTATCACACTCGCCGTAAAGAAAGGAGCCCTCAGCTCCTCGATATAAATCTTCAACCTGCCCATTATCTTCAGAATTATATGATATTATCTCACCCGGCTGACTTAAAAGGCTTTTTAAGCTAGAGTTTTTGATCGAGCTTTATGAACAAGTCGTAAGGCACTTCGCCTTCCCATTTTTTGGTTTTCGTCATCCAGCCGTACTTTTCGACTTTAATTGTTATGGTTTTTACCTTGCGCCGATCTACCGAATAGACGATGGGTTCATGTTTTCGGGCGATACGTTCGTCATGGAAGGTCTGGGTGTTATCCTTGAATTCGATAATTACCGTAAGGCGGGATTCGTCGGGCCAGCATGTGATGTACATGTATCGCAGGTTATCGTCGTTGGGGTCGTTGGGTTGTTTGGTGAAGGTACAAGCGCAAAACGATACCGCCAGTATCAATACCGAAAATCGCAGCCGATTCATTGCCATATTTTTACATCTCCCCCGATTCAGTATTTCCAGTTGCATTTTAGCAGTTATAATAATAGTCTTCAAGGAGGCGACGTATTCGGCGCGAGTTTATATGGCCTCGGGCCGGAGAGTTTAGGGGATGGACTTTTTTGAATACACCGACATTCGCTTCCTGGTGGATTCTCTCCACAAGTGGATGGTATTGCCGTTTCTGCTCGGTGCAGTGTACGGCGGCCTTTTGGGCGCGGGCATAGCTATGAAGAAATGGGCCATACCGGCGGTTTTGGTTTTACTTCCCGCAACGTTGGCCGTAATGAGCTTTTTTATATCTGGGGTTCATAACGCCACATACAGGCTTTTCTTCCTGGGAGTGCCCGCGCTGGCGGTTCTGGCTTTCGCTTATTGGCTTACGTTACATAAAAACAAGTAAATGGCTTTTTTTTCTCCCTCCTTACGATATTTTGTATTCGCCCTTCTGTTTTTGGCCGTCTCCTGTGCCGGGACTGCTTACAGGCGGGCGGTCGAAGTCGACGATCCTCGGGAATACCGGGTGTTTCTCGAGCGATATCCCCAAAGCCCCTATGCGGATAATGCAAGCGCGGCTCTCGAAAGATGGAGCGCTTTTGAGGCTACGCGACGTGAAAAAACACCCGAGGCGTATCGCAGATTCCTGAAAGAATACCCCGGGGGTAAGACCGCTATAAAAGCTCGTAGGACCGCCCGGGCGCTCGAGTTGCTTAAAAAGGCCGAACTCGCCGGTAATTCAGGCAATGAAGATGAAGTGAGAAAGCTGCTCGGGGCGGCCGTCGCCGCCGATCCTGAAAACAGGGACATTCTAATCAAAGCGGGTAATGCGGCGCTTGAAGAAGGACTCGCAGGCGAAGCGGCGGCGTGGTTGGGCGAAGCCGTTCGACTCGACCCGGGCGATTATCTCACTCGAGCACTGCTCGTCAGAGCATTGCTGAAGGCGGGCAAAACCGCCGATGGAGTCGAGGAAGCTCGGAAAGTGCTGGGAGCCCGTTCTGAAGATATTCGTGTTTATAAATTATTGTCGGCAGCCTTTTTAGAGTCGGGAATCTATGACATCGCAGCCTTGGTGCTCGATGAGCAAATCAAGGTGTTCGGCCCCGATCCCGCCATCGTGCAGTTGGCTGCCAACGCCTACCTGGCGGCCGGCGCTCCTATCGGTTGCCTGAAAGTGTTGGACAAAATCCCGGATGCCGGTTCTAATCCACCCGTTTTAATTAAGCTTCGGGGAGAATGTTACCTCGAGCTGGGTGATCACGAGCGGGCACATGAATGCTTCCAAAAATACATAACGCTATTTCCGAAACATGCGGTCGGTTACTATGATGACGGCATTGCTCTCGAACGGCTTGGGAGGTTTAATGAGGCCATCGATCGCTACGAGCGCGTGCTAAAGCTTGACCCTTCATCCATAACGGCAATCTGGAGGTTGGCAATAGTAAACATGGTTGTGGGAAACGTCAAAGAAGCCGAAAAACGATTTGGATCGTATATCGAGTCGAGACCCGAAGGGCCGAGAACGGAAATGGCGCGACGGGTGATAGCCGGTCATCTACCCGGCTTCGAGGGCATTTCCTGGGGCGCTAAAATTTCAGCACTTAAGCGATTGCGGCCAAACGTGCGGAAATTTTCATCCGCCGGAACCGAGGAAATTTGGTGCGAAGCCGGCGCCGCGAGTTATGCCGGCCTGGCGGGTAAGAGGTGTTTCGTTTTCAGAAGCGCTCGCCTGATCGAGGTGCGTTTCGATGCAAAATTGGGAAGTCTTAACCGGGTGAAAAGGATCGACCCGGTGATAAAAAAATTGAGATCAACCTACGGCAATCCCCTTTCCGAAAAACCTCATGTCAACCGCATAGTAACGGACAACGAGGCGACCACAACCAGCGAGATTGCCTGGAGAACCCCCGACGGACTGGTGGTGCTGACGGTAAAGTGTGTAAATGAAAGCACCGGCGCTTCGAGGTGCGATTTCAGGATCACCCGTACGCCGGGCTGATTAGTATTCTCAACTCCGGCGCCGGGATTTATCCGTTTTTACCAGCCTTCGGCGGGTTTACCGAAACCGGTCAATCCGGCGGGGTGAGATACTTCACCTTCGGATTGCTTTCGTCCACCGCCGCTTCTTCCCTACACGCATCGAGCATTTTCAGGTGCGTCTCGATAATACCTCTCAACTCGCTCTCGAACCTCAGCCGCTGGCGTTCGAGCGATGAGGCCTCCTCGGCCAACTCGCCGGCCCTTCGACGTGCCTCGCTCACGATCCGCTCGGCCTCGATACGAGCCTCACCGAGTATGATCTCCGCCTCGCGCTTGACGTTTTCCTTCATATCCCGGGTGACTTTCTGCGCAGTGATCATTGTTTCCTTGAGCGTGTCTTCCCGTTCCCGGTATGCGGCGAGAGTCTGGTGAGTCTTTTTAAGTTCTTCCTCGAGGAATCGACTCTCCCTGATTACATCCTCGAGATCCGAGGCGACGACTTCGAGGAAATCCTTCACTTCGGCGGAGTCAACGCCTCTCCACCTTTTTGCAAACCGCCTCTGCAAAATGTCTAATGGGGTCAATTTCATAACAGACCTCCTTCCACCCTTCGTTGTCACATCTTCGGAATTTGTAACATTATTTCACCAAGCAGTCGTGAACCTGTCCGGGCCACCAACTGCAAAACCAATATACTGAAAATCGGGCTTATATCTATGCCGCCTATGTTCGGAACAATCTTTCGGAAGGGCCGGTTGATCGGCTCGCTCATAAGGCGGATAAGCTGCACGATGGGGTTGTTCGGATCGGGGTTGATCCAACTCATCAGCGCACCGATAATTACTACCCACATAAAGAATGTCGCCAGACGCAGAAGATTGCCAAGGCTGATGCCAAGAGCAAAAAACGCAATTAATCCGGGGGTCACCTCGACCGAACCGCCCAGCGGTAATTTCATCGTGTATAGCAACGAATATCCCATCGCGCTAACGGCCCAGTGCAATAAAAAACCTAATATGAACGCCGACGGGCCGGGCCAATTTTTAAGCGGTGGCGCGTATTTGCCGATGAAAGAGTAGACAGGCTCCATGATCTTGAAACCGGCGCGAACAAATGGATTCGATGGAAATCGAGCATACTTGTAAAAAACGCTGAAAATAAGAATGAGCACCACGTATACCAGGAAAGCGGCGTCCACAAAGGACATAACGGTTACGATCAGACTGATCGAAAGCGGTAAGTTTGGATTCAATACGGCCCTGACGACGCTCATAAACAGCAATAGGAAAACTATGGGTATCAGCACGAGAAAATCCACTTTCGAGGTATCCACCGGCCCTTTTCGCAAAGCGCGATGAATCGGCTTCATAACGGGATCTGTGGCGCGGTGAATTCCCCCGAAGAGGGGATTGAAATAAGCGTCCCTCGTGGTTATGAACATCCTCAACAGGAGTAAGAAAATGAAGAGACTGACGAGAATGCTTATGATCGCATCGAGCAACATTCGATTAACCTTTTCCCAGTTCCTCCGATTTTTCAGTAGCGGCCCTCACGGCGGCGATAAAAGCGCCTCGCACTCCGCATGCTTCGAGCACCTCGAGGGCATGCGCGGTGGTTCCACCGGGGCTGGTGACCATGTCCTTCAGAGCGCCGGGATGCTTGCCCGTCTCGATCACCATACGCGCCGCTCCGAGCACGGTCTGCGCGGCAAGCTCGATAGCCGTCGCCCGATCCAGACCCATCAGCACCCCACCATCCGCCAGGGACTCGATAACCATGAACACGTAAGCGGGCCCTGAGCCGGAAAGGCCGGTGACTGCATCGAGAAGTCCCTCGTTTTTCACAATCACCGCTCGGCCTGCCGATTCGAGTACTTCGCGTGCGAGTTTCATTTCGGAAACTTTCACCCGGGGCCCCGCGCAAAGCGCCGCCATACCCGCGCCCACCAGCGCCGGTGTGTTGGGCATGCACCGAATGACATGAGCGCGACCGCCAAGCCCCGCCATTATTCGGTCGATTGTCACTCCGGCCGCTATGCTCAAAACCGCTTTATTGCCGACGTCTCCCAAAGTGGCAAAAAGTTCATCCATCACCTGCGGCTTTACCGCAAGCACCACAAGATCGGCTTCAGAGGCGGATTTGACGATATCGGTGGAAATTTTCATACCCAGGGAGGCTTTCAGACTTTTCAGCCGCTTCCGGTCTGTATCCACCGCGGTTATCTGCGAAGGCCTCGCCGCCTTGGATCGTATCAGTCCGACCATAAGGGCCCCACCCATATTTCCCGCTCCGATGAAACATATTTTCACCGTCTTTTTCACATCGTCCCTCCTCGCGATATATCAACCTCGCATTTTCGCGGCCCGAAGATGGCCGTGCCCACCCGTACGATGGTCGCCCCTTCCTCGATGGCCGCTTCCATGTCGCCGGTCATGCCCATGCTAAGCTCGGGCAACTTCAGGCCCGTAGATTTTTCCATAATGTCGCGCAACTCGCGCAATTTCCTGAAATAAGGTCTCGCGCGATCCGGATCGTCGAAGAAAGGCGGCATGGTCATCAGCCCGACTACCTTGAGGTTCGGCAAAGCGGCGATCTCCTCGACGAGTTCGACGGCTTCTTCCCCTCCGGCGCCAGTTTTAGTTTCTTCGCCTCCCAGGTTTACCTCGACCAGCGCCTCGACCGACCCGGAGGCCCGCTTGTTTATCTCGCGCGCCAGCGACATGCGATCCACCGAATGGATCACCCGCGCCACCGGCAGCACCTTTTTCACCTTGTTGCGCTGAAGCGTACCTATGAAATGCCACTCGATGTCCGCCGGCAGCTCGTTTGCCTTGGCTTCGAGCTCCTGAGCGTAATTTTCACCGAATAGACGATGTCCAGCCTCGTAAGCGGCACGTACCAACTCCGCCGGATGCGTCTTGGTGACGGCCAGCAGTTTCACCTCCTCCGGGTCTCTGCCCACCCTTTTGGCGGCTCCGGCTATTCTTTCGTTAACCGTTTTTAAGTTTATTGCGACGTCATTCATCCGAAAACATCCTCACCGCACCAACTTCTTCGAGGGCCTCGATCACCTCGCTCAGCGGCAATCCGACAACGTTGGTGTAGCTGCCCTCGATTGCCTTCACCATAAAAGCGCCGATGCCCTGAACGGCGTAAGCGCCCGCTTTATCCATCGGCTCGCCCGTCCGCACGTAGGCTCTTATGGTGTGATCGTCCAGTTGCTTTATTATTACTTCGCTCTCCACGAACCCCTTTCGAGCCACATGATCCGGTGACTCCATTATGCACCACCCCGTGATAACGCGATGGCGGCGGCCGGAGATAAGCCGGAGCATCTCGACGGCCTCGTCTTCGGACCCCGGCTTTCCCAGTACCATGTCATCAACGATGACAACGGTATCGGCGGCAAGTACCCAGTTACCGGGAGGGACACGAGTCGCCGTCCATTCGGCCTTTTCCGAAGCGATCCTTATTGTTTCTTCGTGAGGTTCCCGCCCCGGAGCAGGTACCTCTTCCACCTCAGCCGGATAAATCTCAAATTTCAACCCCACCTGGCTCAGAAGTTTGCGCCTTCGAGGCGATGAACTGGCCAGCACAAAAGGGGCCCTTTTTTCAGAACGCATAATTTTGGTGAATTATGGTAACACTATAATATAAAAAAGTCAAATAGAAATTAAATTTTTCCTCAATCTTGACAAGTTAGTAATAAGTGTATAAACTTTATAAACAATATAAAGGTATTGATGTATCCGGGAGACTAACCATTTAACTGAGAGGATATGCAATGAAGTATCCACAAAGCGGTTTTGTGGCCGGTGTTATGCACAAAGCGATTCTTTTGCCGATCATCTCCCTTGTTATCATGGCTTTGGTGTCGACTGGTTGCCCTGCCGGCAAAATGACCGGCCGGAAAGAATTGGCTCGCAGGGTGGAAGAGCTTTCGGCGCACAACCGGGACCTTAATGCCCGCGTGGCTGAGCTTGAGCGGAAAATAGCGCTGATCGAAAGCGGCGCTCTTAACGGCGATTCCAGGACAGTTTCTACAAACTCCACCATCGGACAGGGCGCTACCTCGCCCGTAGTCATAACGCAACCGCCCAGCATACCTACCCCCTCCGGACTGGCAGTGGTGAAATTGCATCCGGAAAACGCACCGTCGGAAGGGGATTCCCCTTCCGAGACTCCTTCGGTCGGTAGCGAGTTGCCTCCGCTGTTCGGCGATGATCCCGGATTTGTCGAAGAACAGCCGGCTTCGGGAGTTGCTGATACGTCGGTCGCCGAAGACTCTCCACCGGTAGCATCCGTCCGGCCTCCGGAAGAGGAAGGCGTGCCCGTCGAAGCAGCGACGCTGTACGAAAGTGCGGTCGGGCAGTTTCATAAAGGAGAGTTTGAACTCGCCGGAGAAGCTTTTTTGTTGTACCTTACAAGATACCCTGGTACACTTTATGAAGCATCGGCGTTGTTCTACTCGGGGGAGTGCAGGTATAAGCGGAAAAAATACAGCAGGGCGATAGAACAGTTCCGCCGATACCTCATGAAGTATCCCGAGGGCAAGGAAGCGCCGATGGCCATGTTGCGCCTGGGGATGAGCTTTATGAGATTGGAGGATGTGGAAGGCGCTCGAAAAGCTTTTAACAGGGTGATAGAGCGTTTTCCGGACAGCGCCGCCGCCGAAGCGGCACGTCAGGAGTTGGAAAATATCTTATAACATCGTCGGATGTATGACGCCGCAGACGATGGATGTCAATTCGACGGACTAAGACAGGAGGGCGAAGCGATGAAAATGCGGATATTATTGCCGGCGCTTTTGGCGGTTGTATTAACCGTTGCGGCGGTTGCTCAAACGGAGCCGCTGTTAGACGAACCGGCCGGGGAAGATCCTGACCGCTACAAGTATGTCGTCAAGCGGGGCGACACTTTATGGGATCTCGCGTCGCGGTTCCTCGACGATCCATTCAAATGGCCGCATATATGGCAGCAAAACCAGCACATCGAGGATCCGCACTGGATTTATCCGGGCGACGTACTCACAATAGTGCCGGAAGAAGACACTTTGCAGAACAAGCTCGACAACCTGCCAGTCGAGCATATAGGCGGTACTGAATATGCGGAAGCCGCCGGCGCGGAGGATGAGGAGTTCTCAGTAACATGGACCGCTCCAACTGCCGAGTCCGACAGGGTGATTTATACACCCGCGCACAAGTTGGGGTTCATGTCCGGTCAGGAAATCGAATCCACCGCCATCATAAACGACGCGCCAGAGTCGAAAGCGATTTACGGAACTTACGACAAAGTCTACATAAACGCCGGAAAGAATAGGGGATTCAAGGTCGGAGACAAGTTCGACATTTTCAGGGCCGTCAGCGAAATCAGACATCCGATAACGAATAAAAAAGTGGGGAAAAACATCCGCACTATCGGCACTCTGAAAATAATAAAAGTCGATGGCACGAGCAGCGAGGCGGAGATAATTTCCTCCAATGAGTCCGTCATATTGGGCGATCATATAACCCCCATGACGCGTGCCAAAACGCAGGTGATGTTCTGCGATATCGATGCGCGTTATTATGAACGGCCGCTCGAGGGATACATTATTCTCTCCCAGCTTGGCAATACTTACACCAGCAAAGACGAGATTGTGTATATCGATGTTGGGAAGAAGCACGGCGTGGTTCCCGGTAATTTGTTTAATGCATATTTGCCCCGCAGGAGGGTAAAAGATCCCGAGACCGGCGAAAAGATGTGGTTACCGGAAAAAACCATAGGTAAATTGGTTGTT
>Ga0180432_10009615_pt1 | contig 11763 bp, 7 predicted proteins | sample SS_ome_10_FD_132414 | JGI IMG/M metagenome (GOLD analysis project Ga0180432, IMG submission 132414) | Hypersaline lake sediment archaeal communities from the Salton Sea, California, USA - SS_1_MS_2 metaG | ecosystem: Environmental > Aquatic > Non-marine Saline and Alkaline > Hypersaline >... | reverse complement strand
CGACTCTCCCCCGCGCACTTCGGTGCGCTTCAATCCCTTGCCGGGCGGCGCCTGGGTGGGGATCGAGGGGCGGTTCTAGCTCTTATTTCTTCAGTTCTACGAAAACCGTGTGGGTCTTGCCCGCCTCGATGCGGACGCGGACGCGCTTGGAGATGCCCAGGGCGTCGTTCTTCAGCGTCAGGGTGTGGCTGCCGGCGGGGAGCTTGATGTTCATCTGCGGGGTGGGGCCCAGGCGCTTGTTGCCCTTGTAGATCACCGCAAACGGCTCCGAGTTGATCCGCAGCGTGCCGGTCTTGACCGGGGCGGGCTTGGTGATGGCCACCCGCTCGGGAGGCTCGAACGGCGGCTGGACAGTGCCGGGTTCTGGAGTCGGTGGCTTGCGCCTTTTCTTTAATCTCCTTCTCTTCTTCTTTTTCTTCTTAAAAGGAGCCTTCTTCTCGACGGTTTTCTTGATCGGGGCTAGCGTCGGTTTTTCTTTTGCTGCCTCCGGCTTTTTCTCGGGCGCGGGCTCGGGCGCGGGCTCGGGCGCGGGCGCGGGCACGGGTTCGGGTGAGACGGCGGCGGTGGTTGCGGGTTTCTCCGGCGGTGGCGCCGGTTCTTCTGCCTTGGGCTCGTCGTCCGGGGGCATGATGATGAACAACGCTATTACCACCACGATCACCACCGCGCCGGCGGCCATCAGGATCTTTATGCCGGTGCGCTTGGGGGCCATGGCCGCCTTGACCACTGCGCTGTCGGACGCCGGCGGCTCGGGCTCAGGTTTTGGCTCGGGCGGTTCGGTTGCTTCGGACGGTTCGGATTTCATCCAGGTTGATTCGACGTCGTCCTCAGCCGGGGGCGGTTCGGTCGGTTTTTCTTCGGGTTTCTTTTCGGGAGTTGCCGGTTGATCGTGCTGGGCGGTCAGGAGCATGGTTGCGGCCGAGAGCAGATCGGGATCGACTTGCTCCGATTCGTCCGACTTTGGCAGCATGCGGGTTTCGGCTTCCATGATGCTGGGCTTTCCCTCAGACTGCGAGGGCTGCTGGGAACCGCCGTGCGGCAGCGCTTCCGCCTTGGGGCGTTCGGGATCGGTGGGACGCTTGGAGTCCTCGGCCTCGTACTCGGGTGGCAGGCCCAGGTCTCCGAAAGAGACTGCTTCGCCGTCGTCTACCACCACTGATTCCGAGTCGGCTTGCGCCGGTTGGGGAGCGGGAGCCGGGGAGGGAGCCGGGAAATGATCGGGTTGGCTCTTGAGATCCTGGTTGTCCACACGCACCTTGGGTGACGGGCTGCGCTGGTCGGTTTCGCGGCGGATGGCGCGGATGGGAGTGGGCGGTATGGTGCGCGGCCGGGCGTCAGGCAGTCGCTTGGGGATGAAAGAGGCCAGGGTGGAAGCGTCGGCGTGCTGGCCCACCCGGTGGAGGTAGTCGGAGATGGCGGCGGCCATCTCCCCGGCGGTCTTGTAGCGCTTCTTGGGGCTTCTCTCCAGCGCCTTCCTGACTACCGCGGTCAGCTTCTTGTCGACCTTCTTGTTGAGCTTGTGCGGCTTCTCGAAAGCTCCCCGCGAAATCTGCGCCATGGTTTCCTGGGGGGTTCCGCCCTCGAACGGCCGGCGGTTGGTCAGCATCTCGTAGAGAATGATGCCCGCGGAGAAGATGTCCGAGCGGTTGTCCACCCCCTGCCCGGTCAGCTGCTCGGGGCTCATGTAGGCCACCTTGCCCTTGACCACGCCAGCCTGGGTTGAGGTTATGCGGCTGGCCGCGCGGGCGATGCCGAAGTCGACGATTTTCACCTCGCCCTCGAAGGAGAGCAGGATGTTCTGGGGGCTGACGTCCCGGTGGACAATCTGCAGGGGCTTGCCGTCGGGGCCCACTTTGCGGTGGGCGTAGTCCAGGCCGCGGCAGATGTTCAGCGCGGTGTAGCAGGCGATGGGAGGCGGGACGGGGTCGTTGATCTCCTGGGATTTCTTTATTAAATTCTGAAGGTTTACCCCGTCGACGTACTCCATGACCAGGTAGTACTCGCCGTCCAGCTCGCCGAAATCGATCACCGAGACTATGTTGCCGTGGTTCAGGGTGACGGTGATCATGGCCTCGTCCATGAACATCTGCACGAAGGCCTCGTCGCGGACCAGTTGCGGGAGAACCTTCTTTATCGCCAGGTCCTTTTCGAATCCGCCGGCCCCGTACAGCTTGGCCCGGAACAGCTCGGCCATTCCACCCGCCGCGATGGCCTCGATCAGGTGGTATTTTCCGAATTCCCGGGGGAGGTTGTCGTTGCTGTTGGTCATAAAGGCAGCACCCGTGGAAACCATGCTAGCAGAGGGTGGAATGGAGCGTCAAATGTTTGATTCATCTTACGTATTTGACGTTCGGATACTTGCTTTGGTTTGACACCCGGGCCGGGATCAGTTAGCTTCTAGCCGAGCGTTTAGGGCCGGTAACTTCCGGAGGTGTCTGCAAATGAAGCGTTTTCCGGCGCAAGCCGCCCTGATCCTGTCGTTGTGGCTTTGCGGATCGGGCTGCGGCGAGTCGATAGACGGACGCCTGAACATCAACCTGGTCCCCTTCTGCGAGCCGGCTCTCGAGCAGATCCAGGGGGAGATCAAAGCGTATTGCATCGCGGCTCTCATTCCGGGCGTTGCCGAGCCGCCGCAAAACTGCATGGGAACCCTGGAGGCGGCCACCTTGAAGGTGGACGAGACTTCCGAGCCGGTGGTGGTGGAAGTGACCGGAATAGACGGCAACGGCAGGCCGGTGGTGCGGGGCCGTTCGGTGCCGGTCAGGCTGAAGTCCGGCGAGGACAACGTTCTTTCCATACCCATCGCCACCGTGGGGAGGTTCTCTCTGGTCGCCGGCGGCGCGGGCAACTGCCAGCCGCTTCCCTGCTTTGCCGCGGATCACGCCGCCACGGTGTTTCCCTCGGGACACGTATTGATAACCGGAAGCAGCAGCCCGGAAGCAGATTCATCCGAGGTGGCCTTCCTGGCCGATCCGGTCTCCGGCCGCACCCGGTTGCTGTCCACGCCGTTCAGTCTCCACCGCGCCTATCACAGTGCGGTTCTGCTGGACGACGGGCGGGTGATAGTCTTGGGGGGTGAAAATCACCGGGGAGAGGCGCCGCGCGAGATCGTGGTGGTAAGCGGCCCCGCCGCACTGATGGATGACTACAGCTTTTCGGGCTTCGATCCCAACGCACCGCCGAAAATGTCTTTCGATGTGCTCGACGGGCGCCTGATGAACTCCCGCGCGGTCCACGACGCCGCGGTCTTTTTCGGCGGCCAGATCATCATCAACGACGGGGGGACCGATGCCGAGATGTTTCTGGGAACCGAGGATGCCTCCGGATTCATTCTCACCAGCGGCATGATGAACAATCCCTTTCCAGTCTCCAATCAGTACATTGTCACCACGGTGGTGCCGCTGGACGAGGGTCGCGCGGTTCTCCTGGGCGGGCAGGCCAACCACAACGGGCTGCTGGCCGTGCAACGTGATGCCCGGGAAGTGGAGTTTTCGCCATACAACCTGCCGGTGGTGCGGCGCAACAAGCCGCTGGGCGTGCGGCTGCACGACGGGCGGGTTATATTCCTGGGCGGCAAGGAGAGCGTGGTCGACCCCGAGTCGCCGGTGGTGCTGCTGGACCCCGGCGTCCCCAGTCTTACCGAGATCTTCGTGGATACGCGGACTTTTCCGCAGCGGGACTTCACCGCCACGCTGTTGGAGGACGGTCGCGTGTTCGTAGCCGGGGGCGCCTCCTCCGACGTCAACTTCCAGCCGGGCAGCACCTTCACCATAGAGCAGGATCAAGGCGATCCCAACCGCTGGTTCTCCATCCCCGGTCCGGAACTGCTCCTGCCGCGGTCGAACCACACTGCCTCTCTGCTGCCCGACGGGCGTCTGCTGGTAGTCGGCGGACTGTCGGCCCGGGCGGATGTGACCGACGAAGAGGTGGCCACCAGCGCGGAGATCATCGCTTTCTGAGGCGTCCATGTCGCGTGTGCTGATCCAGAACGCCGTGGCGGTGGTCACCCAGGACCCCGGTCTCGGAGAGATTAAGAGCGGCGACGTGCTGGTCGACGGTGCGCTGGTCGCCCAGGTGGGTGCGGGGCTGAAGGCCGAAGCCGACGAGGTGATCGACGCCAGCGGGAGGCTGGTGGTCCCCGGTTTCGTAAACACCCACCACCATCTCTACCAGGTTCTCACCCGCAATCTGGAAAGCGTCCAGGACGCCAAGCTGTTCGACTGGCTCCGCTACCTCTACAACGTATGGGGCTATGTCACCCCCGAGGAACTGCATGCGGCCGCGCACGCGGGTCTGGGCGAGTTGCTGCTGAGCGGTTGCACCACCGCAGCCGATCATCACTACCTGTGCCCCACCTGCGTGGAGGGCGACCTGTTCCACGCCGAGGCGGAGGCCGCCCGGGAGGCGGGCATCCGCCTGCACCTGACCCGCGGCAGCATGAGTCTGGGCATAAGCGCCGGCGGCCTGCCACCGGACGAAGTGGTCCAGGACCAGGAAACCATTCTTAAGGATTCGGAACGGGTAATCACCCAGTTTCACGATTCCGCGCCGGGCTCCATGTGCCGGGTGGCGCTGGCTCCCTGCTCGCCGTTTTCGGTGACACTCGACCTGATGCGCGAAACCGCCGCACTGGCCCGCCAGCACCGGGTGCGTCTGCACACTCACCTTGCCGAGACCAAGGACGAGGAGGAGTTTTGTTTGAAACACTTCTCCAAGCGTCCGCTGGCGCTAATGGAGGAGCTTGACTGGCTGGGTTCCGACGTCTGGTTCGCCCACTGCGTACACCTCAACGACAACGAGATTGCCCTGATGGCCAAGACCGGCACCGGAGTGGCCCATTGTCCGGTTTCCAACCTGCGGTTGGGGTCGGGGATTGCTCCGGTTCCCAGAATGCTGGACGCCGGCGTGCCGGTCGGGCTGGCAGTGGACGGAAGCGCGTCGAACGACAGTTCCAACATGCTTCGCGAACTGCAGACCGCCCTGCTGGTACACCGGGTGGGGACCGGTGTCGAATCCATGCCGGCGCGCCGGGTGCTGGAAATGGCCACCGTAGGCGGGGCGCGGGTGCTGGGGCGGGACGATATCGGCGTCCTGGCCCCCGGAAAGGCCGCCGACCTGGCCATGTTTGATCTGCGCGGGGTGGAATACGCCGGGGCCACCCACGACCCGGTATCGGCGCTGTTGTTCTGCGGCCCGGGCGCCCGCGCCGAGCTGGTGATGGTAAACGGCGAAGTGGTAGTTAAAGACAAGCACCTGGTGCGGCTTGACGAGCATTTGGTGGCCGAGCGGGCCCGCCGGGCTTCCGCGGATCTGCTCAAGGCCGCAGGGATTCTTTAAGGGGATTTCACATGCTGGAGAACGCCAAGGTCTGTCTCTATCCCCGCAACCCCGAGGAGGTCGTACGCATCCTCGAGCAGGAGGGCAAGCGTGCCCTGATCCTGGCCGGCGGGACCACCGCTTCTCAGGTCAAGGATCCCGGGATCACCACTCTGGTGGACATAACCCGGATGGCGCCGCCAGCCGATGCGTTAACCCGCAAGGGCGGTGAATGGTCCATAGGCTGCAACGTCCGCATCCAGCAGCTGGCCGCGCACCCGGATCTGAAAAGGCTGTTCAACGGTATGCTGTGCGATGCGGCGCAGTCGGTGGGCAGCCGCCCCATCCGCAACGCGGTCACCGTGGGCGGCAACGCGGTGTCGGTCTTCCGCTGGTCCGACCCGCCGGTGGCCTGGCTGGCCCTGGATGCTTCCTTCGACCTGGTGGGGCCGGAGAGGGAGCGCACCCTGGCCGCCGACACGTTCTACTCGCGACACCCCCGCCGGATCCTGAAGCCGGCGGAGATCCTAACCCGCATCCGGGTGTCCGGGCCGGACGGACGGCACGGCGGTGCCTTCTTCAAGTTCGCGCGCACCGCCTTCGATCTGGCGGTGGTGGACGCGGCGGTGTGCCTGTGGTTCGACGGGGACATCTGTTCCCGGGCCCGGGTGGCCGTCGGCGCCACCCGCAACCTGCCCTGGCTCTCCGAGGGCGCCGAGAAGATGCTGACGGGAAAACGGGTTACCGGCAAGTCCATCATCGCCGCCGCCCGGGCGGCGCGGGAGGAAACCCAGACCGCCGACGATATCCGCACCAGCCGGGAGTACCGCGAGGAGATGGTGGAAGTGATTGTGCGCCGGACGATCGAACGGGCCTGCGACAACGCCCTGGAGAACTGACTTGGACATTCATACCAAAATCAACGGGAAAGCGGTGGTCTGGAAGGCCAATCCCGGCGAGAACCTGCTGGAGGTGCTGCGCCGCGAGGGTTTTGTGAGCGTTAAAAGAGGGTGCGGCGAGGGCGACTGCGGCGCGTGCACCATCCTGGTCGACGGCGATGCCCAGCGCGCCTGCCTGCTGCTGGCCGGCCAGGTGGAAGGGCGCGAATTGACCACCGTCGAGGCGCTGGGCACGCCCGATGAACCCCACGTGCTCCAGCAGGCCTTCGTCGAGCACGGGGCGATTCAGTGCGGCTTCTGCACGCCGGGGATGCTGCTTTCCGCCCGGGCGTTGCTGGACCGGAATCCCTCTCCGACCCGCGAGGAGGTCTGCGAGGCCCTTGACGGCAACCTGTGCCGCTGCACCGGATACGTAAAGATCGTCGAAGCGGTGCTGGACGCGGCCGGGAGGTTGAACAAATGACCCGCAGGCGCAGCTTCAAGGTGGTCGGTCACTCGGTGCCCAAGGTCGACTCCATGTCCCTGGCGGTGGGCGGGCCGCTCTTCTGCGCGGACAACCTTCCCCGCGGGTGTCTCTTCGTAAAAATGCTGCGCAGTCCCCACGCCCACGCGCGCATCCTCTCAATCGACACTATCAAGGCCGAAAGCCTGGAGGGAGTGGTGGCGGTGATCCACCACGGAAACGTACCGCGGGTCATGCGCACCACCGCCGGCCAGGGGGCGCCGGAGCCGTCTCCCTACGACTTCACCACTTTCGATTCCAAGGTGCGCTACATAGGCGACCGGGTGGCCGCGGTGGCCGCGGAAAGCGAGGCGATCGCCGAGAAGGCCCTCCAGCTCATCCGGGTGGAGTACGAGGTGCTCGATGCGGTGCTGGATCCCCGCAAGGCGATGGATAAGGGCGCGCCGCGAATCCACGACGAACCCGACGCCCGGGCGGTCATCCCGGTGCCCTACGAACCCGAGCGCAACCTGGCCGCGCACGTGGACATGCAGGTGGGCGACTTGCAGCAGGGGTTCGATCAGGCCGACGTGGTTCTGGACCGCGAGTACGTCTGCCAGTACGCCCAGCACACCCCAATCGAGACCCATTGCGCCCTGGGCGAGCCGCTGGCCAGCGGGCGCATACGCATCACCACCTCCACCCAGGTGCCTTTCCACGCGCGCCGCATAGTGGCCCAGGCGCTTCAGATCCCGGTTTCGCGCGTGCACGTGGTCAAGCCGCGCATCGGCGGGGGTTTCGGGGCAAAGCAGGAGGTTCTGATCGAGGACGTGGTGGCCCTGTTGGCCCTGCGCACCAAGCGCCCGGTGTACTTCGAACTCAGCCGCAAGGAAGAGTTCAGCAGCAGCCGGACCCGCCACTCCATGGTTGTAAGGATCAAGACCGGGGCGAAGAAGGACGGGTCTCTTACCGCGGTCGATCTGGACATCCTCTCCAACACCGGGGCTTACGGAGCGCATGCCTTGACCGTGGCGTGCAACTGCGGGAGCAAGGTGTTGCCGTTGTATCGCTGGCCGAAGATCCGCTTCTCAGCCGACGCGGTGTACACCAACCTGCCGGTGGCCGGAGCCTACCGGGGATACGGGGCCACCCAGGCGGCCTTCGGGATGGAGATCCATCTCGACGAGATGGCCCGGGCCCTGGAAATGGATCCGATCGATCTTAGGCTTTTGAACCACATCCGCGAGGGCGAGACCTCTCCGGTGTTCGCCGCCCTGGGGGAGGGCGGGGAGGGGGTGGAGCAGAAGATCGACAGCATCGGGTTGGAACGCTGCATGTCCCAGGGCGCCAAGGCCATCGGCTGGAAGAAGAAGCGCGCGGCGGGGCGCGGGCCGCTCAGGAGAGGGATGGGCATGGCCTGCCTGATGCAGGGCTCAAGCGTCCCCGAGGTGGACATGGGAGCGGCCTTCATCAAGATGAACGAGGACGGTTCTTTCAACCTTATGGTGGGCGCCACCGACCTGGGCACCGGCTCGGACACCGTGCTGGCCCAGATCGCCGCCGAGGTTCTGGGCGTGGGAGTCGGAAAGATACTGGTCAGGAGCTCGGACACCGACGTGACTCCCTTCGACGTGGGGGCCTATGCCTCCAGCACCACCTACCTGAGCGGCGAGGCGGTGCGCAAGGCGGCCGCGGACGTGGCCGCGCAGATCCGCAAGGAAGCCGCCGGCATGCTGGATGTGCCCCTGCGCTCGGTGCGCCTGGTGGACGGCCGGGCGGTGGCCAAGGGCGGCGAGTCGGTCGAGTTCTCCCAGGTGGCCCTGCGGACGCTCTACGGTGAGAACCTGCGCCAGATCGCCGCCACCGCCTCTCACTTCACCAAGAAGAGCCCCCCGCCGTTTTCGGCGCACTTCGTCGAAGTGGAGGTGGACACCGAGACCGGTCTGGTCCGGGTGATCAAGTACGTGGCCGCGGTCGACTGCGGCACGGCCATCAACCCCGCGCTGGCCGAAGGCCAGGTGGAGGGGGCGGTGCTCAACGGCATCAGCTACGCCTTGTGCGAGGAGTTCCTCTTCGACCCCAAGGGGCGAATGCGCAACAACACCTTCCGGGAGTATAAAATCTTCTGCACCCGCGATCTGCCCGAGATCCAGGCTATCCTGGTGCCCACCTATGAACCCACCGGGCCGTTCGGGGCCAAGAGCGTATCGGAGATCGGCATCAACGGTCCGATGCCGGCCATCTCCAACGCCATCTTCGAGGCGGTGGGTGTGAGAATGCGCCAGGCGCCCTACACCCCCGAGCGGGTCCTGGCGGCTTTGAGAAAAAAATAAGCGCGCATGGAACGCGATTTCGAAAAGCTGGGGCAGGAGACTTTCGACCTGCTGATCGTCGGCGGGGGCATCACCGGCGCCAGCCTGGCCTGGGACGCCGCTCTGCGCGGACTGAAGGTGGCCCTAATTGAAAAGGGCGACTTCGCCATGGCCACCACCTCGGCCAGCAGCAAGCTGATCCACGGCGGACTGCGCTATCTGAAGAACGGCGAGGTGGGGCTGGTGCGCGAGTCCCTGCGCGAGCGGCGCATTCTCCAGAAGATCGCGCCGCACCTGGTCTGGCCGATTCCGTTCTTGATGCCCACCCACAAGAAAGGCGGCAACAAGCGCTGGATGATCAAGGCCGGCATGATGGTCTACGACATGCTCTCCTTCGACCGGGGCAGGCTCGATGATCCCCAGCGGCGCATCCCCGGACATTGCATGCTCAGGCCCGAAAAGGTGCTCGAGGAGGAGCCGGTGGTGAACCCCGAGGGGCTGACCGGCGGGGCGGTCTACTACGACTGCCGCTGCGAGCCCGAGCGGCTCTGCCTGGAGTTCATACTGGGTGCGGCGGCGCAGGGCGCCACAGTGGTCAATTACGCCGAAGTCACCTCGCTCTTGCGTGGCGACGGCACGGTGGAAGGCGCCGAGGTTTCCAATCGTCTGGGCGGCGGGAGTTGCCGGATCCGGGCGCGCATGGTGGCTAACGTCGCCGGGCCCTGGGCGGACGCCATAGATGTGCTTTCGGGCGCCGAGGACGAAATAACCTTGAGGCGCTCCAAGGGGATCCACATCATCACCCGCCGGCTGGTAGGCAAGCATGCCGTAGTGGCAATGACCGCCGAGCGGCGGCACTTCTTCATCATTCCCTGGCGCAAGCACAGCCTGATCGGGACCACCGACACCGAGTACCAAGGCAGTCCCGACGATCTCTCGGTGCTGGACGAGGACGTAGGCCGCTTCATAGCCGAGATCAACCAGGCTCTGCCCGCGGCCGAGTTGAAACCCGGGGATGTTCTCTACCGCTACGCGGGCGTCCGGCCCCTGGTGGACGATGAAACCGAGGTCTACGACGCGTCCCGCAAGTATGAGATCGTCGACCACCATGACAAGGGCCTGAGGGGATACATCACCGCCCTGGGCGGAAAGTACACCACCAGCCGCAACCTGGCGGCCAAGGCAACCAACAAGATCATGGCTAGGCTGGGTCGGTCCAAGACCGCCTGCCGCACCGAGGACCAGTTGCTCCCCGGCGGCGTGCCGGGTATTTTCTCAGAGTACGAGCGCAAAAGCTGCGAAGAAGCCGGCGATCTGGTCGACAAGGAGGTTTTGAGGAACCTGATATGGACTTACGGCGCCCGCCATCCTCAGGTGCTGGAACTGGTCAAGCAGGACGCCTCGCTGGGCCGGCGCGTCCGCGACGACCGCCTGGAGATCCTGGCGCAGGTGGCCTTCTCCATCCAAAAGGAGATGGCCTTCACGCTGTGCGACATCCTGACCCGCCGGACCGGGATCGGCACCCTGGGACACCCCGGCGACGAGGCCCTGGACAAGGTGTCCACGCTGGCCGCCCGCCTGCTGGGCTGGAGCCCGAAACGGGTCGCCGCCGAGAAGAAAAAGTATTTGGACAAGATAAAGGGGCTTCCTGAGCCGCCGCCTCCGACGGAGGACCATGTATGAGCCAATCCACTCCGAAGTCCATGCTCTACCGCACCCAGCTGCTGTTCATGATCGTTTCGATCGTGCCGCTGGCGGTCTTGGCATACCTGTGCGTCCGCTTCGTGATTCCGATTCTCAGCGAACAGGGCAAGGGCGTAGTCGTCTTGAGCGTTTACCTCACCATCGGGTTCACTGTGATGCTCTCCATCCTGGGCTATATTCTGACCCGCAAGGGCACCGTGGATACCATCGAGACCATCGAGGGGACCAACCGGCAGTTGACTTCGCTCCTGGAGGTGGCCGACGAGTTCAGCCGGACCAACGATATGGACACCGCCCTGGCGGTGTCCACCAAGTCCGCGGTTAGGATTCTCAATGCCGACGCGGGAGCTATATACCTGGCCACCGGCGCGAAGCTGATTTGCAAGCTGGCCGAGGGCATCGAGCTCTCCGAGCCGACCAAGCTATCCTATGACACCGGCGAGGGGGTCGTGGGCCAAGCGGCGCAGACGTGCCGGCCGGTGCGCGTCCTGGATGCGGCCAAGGACCAGCGCTTCGTCGACAAGCTGGGTCCGTTGACCCAGTTCAAGACCGGCACCGCCATGGCCTACCCCATGGTTTTCCAGGAGCGGTTGGTGGGCGTGTTGGAACTGGTCCGCCGGGCCGGGGGCGCGGCCTTTGCCGACAGCGATCAGCAGATGCTCGAGATCCTCGGCCAGCAGGTCACCGCCACCATCCTCAACGCCGAGTTCTACGCCTCCCAGCAGAACTACTTCGCCCACGTGATCGAGCTGCTGCGACTCTCCATGGAAAACGACATCGTTTGGGAAGGTCACCTGTACAACGTGGCCCGCATCTGCAACATGATCAGCCGCAAGCTGGAGCTGGACGAGGAGACCCGCCGGACCATCCACTTCGCCGCAATGCTGCACGACATCGGTTTTCTGAAGTTGCGCGACGTCGTCGGGCACGTAGATGTGGAAGGTTTCTCAGAGAAGATCAGGGACCATACCACCCTGGGCTCCCTGCTGGTGGAGCCCATCACCGTGTGGCGGGACGTGGCGCCGCTGATCCTCTACCACCACGAATTCTGCGACGGGACCGGCTACCCCAAGGGCATCAAGAGGGAGGT
>Ga0180432_10009614_pt1 | contig 11764 bp, 7 predicted proteins | sample SS_ome_10_FD_132414 | JGI IMG/M metagenome (GOLD analysis project Ga0180432, IMG submission 132414) | Hypersaline lake sediment archaeal communities from the Salton Sea, California, USA - SS_1_MS_2 metaG | ecosystem: Environmental > Aquatic > Non-marine Saline and Alkaline > Hypersaline >... | reverse complement strand
CCGTCCTTGGTGCAGACAACTTCAAAGCCGTGCTTTTGGCCCAATTCGGTGAGGATTCTATCGGAGATGCTGGGCCGGCCGTTCTTGATCTTGACGGCGCCATGCTCGAAGCCGGCCGACCGCGAGAAATAGAGAACCTTCTGTTTCTTCTTATCGCCGGCCGCTACCCACTCAAGTGGGAACGCCGACGCCGCAATCGTTACGGCTCCGGTAGCCCGGAGCAAGTCGCGCCGCCCTATCATCTGTTCGCTGCTCGCTTGATTGCCAAACGCCTTAGGTGATTTCATCTGCATGATCGACCTCCAGATCTTCGTTTCTTTTGATCGCCGTTCTTTGTCCATCGGGAACCTCCGTTCGGACCTGAACAACGATGAAGTTGTGATCTATGTTCGGCTGGGCGCCATTAGACGGACCCTCCAACAACATTTCCTCGCACGCCTGCTGAGAGCGCACAACATGTGCGCGGTTTTGCGCAAGGCCTCAGCCACCTTTCTTGCAGCCGGCGAGAGCCGTCGCGAAGAATATCCCCAATATTATGAACGTTGCATATTTCTTCATTTTCTTTCTCCTTATTCTTATCATGCGCTTTGCGTATGTTGTCCGGCACGACCACAACCATCGACGTTTCATAAATCACCACCGACGTGCTGGCCTGCCAGCGGGCCTATACATTTGTTATACCGATCAAGCGTTAAGACACTCTTTGCCGACCCGGCCTCAGCGACGGCGGCGGGCTGGATTTCCCTGTTTACTGCCGATCGGGAGCAGATAGCTCGGATCTTCGGGTTTATCCCAGGCGTTTCGAATGGGCTTGTCTTCAATTCGCGGCAGTGGGGTTCTTCCCGATCCCGAAAGACGCATGATACAACCGTCTGTCGTAGCCAGATAGAGGCTGTCGCCTGCGGCAGCCATACCGTCGAACACAGGGATAGTCTTCAAGGCATAGCGACTAACTACATTGCCGTCGGCCTTGTCCATCACCCAAAGCTCACCGCCTTCGCGGCCCTCGTACGCCGCGGTCTGCCGCTTCAGACTGGCCTGTATATCAGGATCGTCCGGATTATAGAAAGCCTGCCGCTCGTCAACCACGTCGGGAGGACCGGATACGAAAATCCTGTCGCCGGCAACCGTCATCGCACGGGCGATCAGTGAAGGCTGATCCAGCCTCCATTGAAATTCCGCAGCGGTCTGGTCTTTGGCCGGGAAGAAGTGCCGCAGTTTCCAGTCGGACGAACTGGCGTTTCTGTATTTCGAGCGCTCGTTCATAGCCCGCTCGACCTTGGCAATCCGGGCGATATTCTGTTCGGTCACCTCCTTGTCGGCGGCAAAAAAGTGGTGCTCCAGCACCGATGCGTTGACCATGTACTCAGGCTTGCGGCCGAAGCCGTAGACTCTGTCTTCGTCGACACAGAGTATGCGGCCGGAAGGCACCAGACGCCCGGCCTTGGGCCAGCCGCCGTAACCGCCACTAACGCGGCGTCCGTACGTCCAGTATGAACGGAAGAAATAGGAATCATCCAGAAAGCCGTTCTGACAAAAGATGTGAAAATCCTCGTTCTCCTGTTGTGTCACGGATTCGAGTCCGATTTCGAGCCGCTTGCCGTCGAACGTGATCTTCTGCGAGCGCATCCACAGATGTTTGCCGTCGCACGACAGAATATCGGAGTGGGCTACCGGCATGTTGTTGCCCTGTGTCTTCTTCAGATAGGCCAGGTGCATGTCCTGCCCGGTCTCAGGATCGAGATCGTTCATAACCGTCTCGCCGAGCAATTCGCCGGTAATCGGATCGAGGCGGATTAGACGAACGCCGCCATCGACGTACATGTTCCGGCCGGCCGTGCAATAGAGGATATCGTCATAGACAAGAACGCTTCCGTGAACTCGCCAGGCCGATTCGAGCTTCTCCCACGCCATCATCCGGCGGTCCATCGGAGCCGCACGGAAGCGCCAGGCCAGAACGCCGTCGCTCGCCCGCAGAGCATACACGTACCCGTCGGCCGAACCGAACAGGACAAGCCCTTTGTAATACGTGGGTGGTGAATCGATACCTCCGCCGGTCGTGTAAGACCAGATGGTACGTCCCGTTCCGGCATCCAGCGCGTGCAGCGTGTGCGTGTTAACTGAAGCCACGAACAGCCTGCCGCGGGCAATGGTCACGGCGCTAAGCCGGTCACCTAACTTCTTTTGCCAGAGTTGTTTAATATCTGCGGAAACGTCAGCCGATGAAGAACCGCTACGACTGTTATCGTGGCGATACGTTGGCCAATCGGCGGCTGTGGCGGACGGGCCTTCGACCTTCCGATAGGCCGGTCCACGCTCCAGGCGGGCTTTGGTCGAGAGGCTCGCTTTCGAGAATTTCGGAATGCCTCCGGAAGCCAGGGCCTTGAAACCGGTAATCTTAGCTTCCAACTGGCAGCCGCACGAGTCCATAGGTGCGTAGGTCATGCCGTTGCAGGGCATCACGCCATAGATGCAGCCGCCGCGTACCCAGTGATGGGGCTTCCAGTGCTCGGCCGCCAGGTCGATGTACTCGGTGCCGTTTCGCCCGGTCATGAGATATTTGTCCGTGGCTTTCGAAGGGTAGCAGCGATGGTGGAACCAGTGGACCTTTACGTCGGCCGGAAACTCCTTGACCAGCTTTCCAGTCAGGGGATCGTAGCCCGCGAATGCTCCATCGTCGGAGCTCGCGGCTATGGAACCCGTCCAGGCAAGTCCCTGAACCACAAAAAGATCCTCGAGCGATTGGTGTCCGCTTCGCCGCTTCTTCTGCTCCCAGAGCTTCTTGCCGTCTGCGATCGACCAGCCCGACATCTTGCCGTCATTGGCGCCCAGCAACACTACGTTTTTATAGATAAGAACACGCGGGCCGGTCTTGGTCTGGACGGGCATAGCGGTGGGCGCCGATTCGCCCTCCCAGAGCTTTTCGCCGTTTCTACGGTCCAGGCAGACGAGCTTTTTCCCGTCGTGGAAGATAACCCGCCCGGCAGCCGCCGCCAGCGAGCACGGGGCAACGGGAGCTTCGGCCTGCCAGAGTGATTTACCCGATCCGGCGTCGTATGCAAGTATGTTTCTCGACCTGCCGTTCCATCCCCAGCCGGGATTAGCCCGGCTCGTGTTGGCCCAGACGTACGTGTCCTCGCGCCGCCAGTCCGGCAGCCGAGACTGCGATGTGTCGGCCACGAAGAAGGCAACGCCATCGGAAACCACGATCTCTCTGGTGTATTTACTTCCTCTATAGGTCAGCAGCGTCTTTCCGCCGGCGGCATCGAGTGCTGTTACCGGTGCGTCGATTCCGAGGGTCACGTAAACACGGTCGCCTATTGCGACCAGCCGGCGCAGCAGATGTGCCGGCCCGCTCTTTAGCGGATACTGCTGAGTGTTCCACTTGTCGATTTCACGTTTCCACAGGATTACGCCGTTAAAAGCATCGCGTGCAATCAGCCGCCACCGGGACGGCAGTTGCACCGAGGCCGTTGGACCTTCGTCAAAAATGTAGAAGAGCCGCCCCGATGTTGAGACCAGTGCGCTCATGCTGGCCGCGTGGTCATGATGACGCGACCATCGCGGGCTGCCGATCCACTGGAGCCTTTCGGGAAGGCCGACAACCGAATCATGGGCCACCGGATTGCCGTCCGCATCGTGCAGGTAATGGGTCCACTCGTCCATCTCTGCGGGCCAGGACTTCGAGACCTTCTTCCATTGGCCTCGCTGGCGAATCAGTGCAACGCCTCCCGGAGCAAGCACGCGGAGCAATTCCTCTTGCGAGAGACCGTCAGCCTCCTCGGCCACAACAAGATTGACGAGATTGTCGACGTAGGGAAGATGCCGGCCGTCCCATTTATCAGCACTAACGGGTCCGTAGAATCCCCTGTCCATAATACGCTTTCGCGCCGCGGCGACTTTGCCGGCATCGGTGTCCAGACCGTGCACGAAGTATTGATCACCGGTGCGCAAAGCGGCAGTCAATTCGCCGTTTCCACAGCCCAAATGGACAATCAGCCCGCCTTTGGTTCCGGCCATTTCAAGCAAATCGGCCGGGTTTTGAGCTTGGACCGGAATCGCCGGCAGCACGATAAAAAGGATTGCAATTGCCACCAGAACGAAGGGGCGTTTGGCAAGACGTAGTAGAATCTGTGTGTTCATGAGATGCTTCTCCTTTCCAAGTTAGAAACTACATATTCGATCCCACAAGTCAACTTCCTTGTGGAACCAGGATTTTACACTACGGCATCTTGTTTTCCAAGCTCAAATTAGCTTCATCCGGATAATGAGTAGGTGGCCCGCGTCGATTGGAGTTCCGGGGCTGGGCCGAGAGAAAAACCGTTTGGGCAGATGGCCAAATTAGGGCAGCCAGGGGGGTAATTTGGACATCTGGGGCCCCGAACGATTTTTCTCGGTTGTCGGGCTCGCTACCTTGCCTACGCATTAACCGGATGAAGCTGAAATTATTCTTCTGTGGCTTCAGATCGGACGTCCGGCTACAATGTAGCGATCAGTAACAGAATACCGATTCTTTGAAGGAATGCCGAATGAACGAGAAATCACTCTGTAGAATGCACGTACTATGTGTGGCGGCCGCGGCGTTGTGCTTCTTCCAGACCAACGAGGCCGAGGCGGCATTTCGCGCCGCTATAGCCGTCCGAGATGTCACCCCCGATCCGCTTCTGCCCGTATCCGGCGGAGTGGGGCCGACTCATCCCGCCAATCGTAAGTTCGGGAAACTGACTGTAAGAGCATTAACTCTTGAAAACAACGGGACGCGCATCTCTATTTGCAGCACCGACTTCCTCGGCTTTCCGGGTGTTTTATGCGCCAAAGTCCGCAAGCAGGTTTTCGGCGTGCCGCCTGAGAATATTCTGATCGGCGCCACGCACAATCACAGCGGCCCCGACTGCTACGGCTTCCCCGACCAGACCGGCAAGACCGCCGCCGACATCGAGTATCTCAGCAGCGTCTGCAATAAGCTGGCCGATGCAATTAACGAAACAGTGCAGAAACTGAGGCCGGCATCGGTGAAGATAGCCACCGGAAATGCCCGGGGCAAGATCGCATACAACTATTATGCCGAGCAGTTGTATGATCCCAGATGCGACGTTATCCAGATTCTCGACAAGCGGCACAAGCCGTTTGCCACGCTCATCAACTATGCCTGTCACCCGGAGGTTATCGGATCGGACCAGGGAATTCTGTGCCCCGACTTCGTGGGACCTCTATATGACCGAATTAAGGAAAAGACCAAAGGCACCGGAATTTTCATGAACGGCGCTTTGGGAGGGATGGTTACCGCCGACTGCCGCGGCCCGGACGGCCGGGACGTTCAGACCTGGGACGAGTGCGTTCGTATAGGTAATCTGCTGGCCGACGAAGCGCTCAGAATCGTCGCCGCAGCACCGGTCATTGACAATCCGGGGCTGTTCTGCGGCAACACTACCATCAGGTTCGGCGTGGACAACGACATGCTGCGCGCCGTGGTGAAACTGTCGCCGCTGGGCTTTGAGCTGGATGAAGACGGGGGCATCAGCACGCAAGTCAACGTAGTGAACATAGCCGATGCACAGATTCTAACAATCCCGGGCGAAGCCCTGCCGAACATGGGTTATTATCTCAAGCGCAAGATGCACGCCGAGCACAATCTGCTCTTCGGCCTGACCAACGATGCTTTCGGCTACATCATGGTCAAGGAGGACTTCGACAGTTTCGACCGATACGAGTACATTACCAGAACATGCCTCGGCGAGATGACCGGAGAAATCTTCATCGACCGTGCGCTCGAGTTCGTCGATGCCTGCCCACGGCCGGAGAGCGCCCGCGTGCAGAGGTAAACGCTCCGGCGATCAGAATCGCGGGCTGAAAGATTCACTTTCATCGCAGCGATTCGGCCTCCCCACATGCCGCCAGGGCAAGTATGGCGTACGCCGTGCCGGAGTGTGTGATGAATTGCCGGCTGTCCTTGTCCATCGAGCGTGTGAACCAGCGGCCGCTGGCCCGCTGATTGGTTTTCAACCATCGAATCCCCTTCTGAATTCGCTGATCGTCTGCGGGGATGCCTGCTGCGCGCAGAGTGTAAATGACAAAGCCGGTGCCGTAGCCGTCACTCGTCTCGTAGTCCTGCGGCGTGCCGTCGGCGCGCTTCCAGTTCCTTCCCAGTGTGGCAAGGTTCCAGCCGCCGTCGGCCTTCTGCAGAGCCAACAGCTCGTCAATTACCTCTCGTCGCCCGGTTTTGGACATGATCCCATCGACGTGCAGCGAAGCTAACATCTTCATCGCACGATTGTGCACGTTTGCCGGAGGGTTGTTCCTGAAGTACTTTCGTATCTTCTCAAGGCCCTCTTTGGCTGCGGCCGCCTTTTTGTAATCGGCGGGTGCGATGCCGGCGCCGATAGCCGCCATGGTAACGCCGTAGTGTTCCCCTATCTCCGAAGGAGGCTCATTGTTCTCCATCCACCTCCAGCCGCCGTCGTCCCGCTGGTATTCCCACATCCGGTCGAGAGCCTGGCGCGTCACCGGGTGAAGCCTGCCGGTTGTCGCCGCGTCGTTTTGCGCCAGAACCGATGCGATCATCACTGCCTCTGTCGGCTGATATTTTGTGTTTCGCGGATGCCTAGCCAGGTGCTCGGCGGCCTCGCGAACCTGCTTGTGGGCCATCACCTCGTGAGTTACCGCCGGCCGGGCCATCAGGAATGCATAGTTCGAGTGGCACGCGAAACATTTACGCTGCTTTTGCCAGCTAAGCGCGGCCGAATCGAGAAACTCGACCGCCCGCTTCATGGAGAACTTCTCGGCAAGCGGCTCGTCCGCCCGGTTCGGGCCGGGGGGGGCAACATTTTCAAGTGTTATCCCCTCGCCCGCCAATAATACGGCCGTCACCGATAGTATGACGGCGGCTGTGAAGACTGGAAACTGCGATCTGATTCTCATCGGCCATCCCTTACATGGAACTCTCTAAACAGTATATCCTTACATACACATCAAGTTATTACCATATCATACTGTACGCCCCCCTGGCTTGCAACAAGGACATAGGAACAAATGCGTTACCATCGGATCGAAACATGCCCTAAAGAAACGAAGGGCAAGACCGCCACAGAGGCGCATCATGGATGCCGTGCCACACAAGAGGAGAAGGTGAAATTTGGGTCTGGACGCCCGGCTGCCGGCGATAACAAGGCGACAGAATCAATCGAATATCAGCTCACTCCGGAATCATTATTGGCAAGCCGATTTACTCAATAGGCTCTACGATGGTAACGCTCTCTACTGATATCGGCGTTGACTGTGTCTGCCTCTCTCTGTTAGTCATCTCCATTCGGCCGGAGCATCGCATCGTTGCTTTTTTGTGTAACATCCAGCCGGTGTTCAGGTCTATCTGCACAGAGCCCTTGTAGGAGCCCGTCAAGCTCACCATTGTCGGTCCCATAGGCCCCACCGGACCGGGCGCAGGTTCATTAACCAGGTCGATCTCTGAGTCAATAGCGATAACCGTTGCGTTCTGCGTTTTCTCTCTAAACGTATAGGTCAAATCAATATCGATAGGCGCCGCGGCCGGCAATACCGCCCCGCCCTTCCACGAATCGCCCGTCTCCACGGGCCCGATCGGAAATAACACGATCACGTTGCCCACCAGGCCCTTGATTTTCTCCCTGGATAAGAGAGTATCCGTCTCAATTAGTGCCTTTACCGCCTGCTCTCTTTCGCTCCTGGAACCGTAGCGCCGATCCGCATCGTCTATAGCGATTCGGGCGTGTTCTTCATATTCGGCGTCATATCTGTCTCTCATGTTCTTTCTGATATACTCATTTTCAATTTCCACAATCGTTCGAGCCATTTGAAGATGCATCTGATCGATGCCGCTTAGACCGATCATTCTACCGTCAGGCGTTACCCTCATAACAAAGCTCTTGCCGATCACAGATGAATACGTCGATGCAAACGGATTATCCGTGCCCAGCTCAGGTTTTGTCGAATCGTACTCCATCGTCCCGGCGGCGCTTTCGCCTTTTTCCCGAAATGCCAGATAAGTAACTCTGATCGAAGTCACATTGTTGGCGTCAACCTGTTCAACTGTAAATTCCAGATCGGTCGTTGATACACTGTTATCATCATGGCTTTCATTCTTCCGTTTCAGCGAGACCTTATCCTCTCTGATTATTCGCAGCCTGCTCTTCCACCCGGGGCTTAGGAGTAGTTTCAAATCGGCATCCGGAACCCCTTCATTCGCAATAGTCGGTGAAGCCGTCGCTTCGGCCGGAGCAACGTCCTGTTCGGGCGGTTCCAATGAAAATGTCCCTTCCGGACGCTCATCCACAACGTCCGGTCGCGGAGGCAAATCAGAGCTGGCGGATTCCTCCGGCCGCGTTGATGCTCCATATTGGCCGGCCGGCTCCGAATCCGAGGGGAGAATTGCGACTACAAGAATGATTAGCCCCACGACAATCACCAGTGCAGCGGCGGAAATGACAAAGATGATCCGGCGATCCAAACCCTCATATTCTTCAGAAAATTCCGACTCATCGTCGTATTCGTCTTCATCCGCGCTCGGAGGAATTGAGCCGGAGTCCACAGGCTCGCCTCCGAGCGAGGACTCGACGTTGCTGCGGCATGAGGGGCATTCTATGAATCTGCCCTTAGTATCCTTGGGCACTTTTATCGTCTCGCCGCACATCGAGCAGACAACGGTGATGGTCTCGGAACCGGTTTCCGGATCGGCTTTGAGCGAGGGAACGACAATCGGGCTGTTGCACTTGGGGCACTTGCCCTCTTTGCCGGCGTGAACCTGAAGAACACGAATTCCCTGGCCGCAGTTTTCGCAGGTAAACTTGATCTTGGGCGATTCGGCGGGCACGACGCCGGTGCTGTTGCACTTGGGGCACCTGATTCGTTTGCCCGCGTATTGGTCCTGAACGCTAAGCCTCTCACCACATAGTATGCAGGCAAACTTAATCATGGTCCAGTCCTCCTACTCAGCAAAGTCAGGAGTAAGAAATCGCCGTATAACCCCGGCATTCCAAGTATATCAAAATCGGCGTAAAATTGCCAGCGTTTTACCGGGTTATTCTTTCCGCCCCGACGCTTTGCGAAGCTGTTCGAGAAAGTCCGGGGCAAGTTGTGCCCCCAGGCTCTGCGCCTTGTGAACGTCCTGCCAGGACTTGTCATACTCGCCCTTGTCGCCATGAGCGCGCCCCTGAGAGGCGTGGTCAACCGGCTCCGACTTCTTGCAACTCGAAACTGATAAACAAACAAAAAGCAGCAAAGCCAGCAAAATCCTATCCGGATATCTACCGTTTCGAATGAGTATCATAATACGTCTCATATTCCGTCTCTGTCTATTGGATCAAAGATCACCGCCTGAATTTCCCCGGAGAGCTTCGAGCACGTCCGGGGCCACATAATGGCCCAGGCTTTGTGCTTTCTTAAAGTCGTTCAATGCCGAATCATACTGCTTCTTATAGTAGTAGACCATCGCACGATTGTAATATGCTTCCGAAAACTCCGGCCTCAATTCAATCGCCCTGTCAAAATCCCGGATGGCTTCATCGTAACGGTGTGTTTCATAATAAGCAGTCCCGCGATTGCAATATGCTTCAGGAAACTGCTCTTGCCGCTTTATGGCCTTGCTGAAACAGTCGATCGCCTGATCGTATTGCCCCTCAGCCAAATGCGTCGTTCCGCGATTATATTCAGAGGCGCTCCGGGTGATATCAAATGCAATATAGATAGCTATAACCGCTACGACAACCGCGACAAGCTTGAACAAGCTATTGCGTTTCATAACATTGTCCCTGACCTTTGTTGCCGATTCAACTCTTGTTCTTATTTTTGTTCTCGCTCAGGGTTCCGTGCAATAGAGCGCCCGCGATAATTATCACAATCAGGAAAATCATCAGAACCATAGCGGCTTGTGAGCTGTATGCCGCCACGCTGTCCCGGAACCGGCTAAGAAACAGGCCCCAGGCGAGGATTGCCAGATAAGTCCCTGACAGTACAACAGGTATGTTGATCCACACTCGCAGGCCCAGCAGGAATCCGATCACGCATCCGACCACGGGACCGGTCATCCAGAATGGAAACCAGACAAAGGCAAACAATCCAATGATGCCGTATTTCTGTACTTTTTCCTTGTGGGCTTCGGCTGACTTGTCGATGCGATCGAAGATCCTCTTGAGCCCTTTCAGCACCAACAGATGCCGCCAGCTAAATACAAATAAGGGGTAGACAATGAGGACGAGGATAGTCTCGACTATCATGCAGATCGGGATGACCTTGGCGTGTCCAATCTCCAACGAATATCCGAACGCCATTGCGGCGGCCCGGCCGAACATAACATTCATAGCGGTCATGCCTATGAGCTTCTGAAACTCGTCCGGAGATACCAGCAGCTTCACACCGAGCCAAAAAATGTACGCAAAAGCCAGAGCCATCCCGGTAAGCAGAACGCGCCCCTCCGAACTGGTAAGAAGCGTTCCCCTCAACCGCTCGGGCCGGTGAGAATCCGGCTCTTCACTGGATTGTTCCGTTTCGCCTGCCATATAGTCAGCGTACCCTCGAATAGTCAATCTTTGGCCAACTGCGATCACAGATGCCAGCCGCCGCGCATAGCACGCGTAAGCATCTGATTGGCCGCATCGTCGTTGACAAACCGCTCCTGATCAGGATCCCATTGCAGTTTTCGCTTCAGTGTCATTGCGATATTGCCTATGTGGCAGATAGACACCGAACGATGGCCAACCTCGACCGGCGCCGCCGTATCCTGATTTGTCTTGATACAATCGAGGAAGTTGCGATGATGGTCGTCGCTTTTGTACAGATGTATCTCATTAGGCCCGATTACCGAGGTCTTTACCGACTCGGGACTGCACGTCAGACGGCCCTTTTGAAGCTGAATCCAGCCTTCGGCGCCCTCGAAACGAAACGGGCCGTTGGGCTCGGTCCGGCAGGTAAGCTCACAGCCGTTGGCGTAGCGCGCCCGGAATTGGACTTTGGTGGCCGTAGTGAAAAGGCCGTCTTCGGGGAATTCGCCGCCCAGATCCTCGACTTCCACCGGACCGGTGCCGTCCGTTCCGTTTGCCCACTGCGCGATGTCAATCGCGTGGGCCCCAAGATTGGTCGTCTGACCGCCGGAATAATCCAGGCCGAACCGGAATGTGTAGAGGCAGCGGTCCTTGTGATAGGGAACCCACGGCGCCGGACCCAGCCACATATTATAGTCAAGCCAATCGGGCACGGACATGGGCTGCCAGTCTCTCGCCGGCGCTTCTTTATTGTTCGCCCCGATGGTTGTGATTATCTTCTTTAGCTTGCCGATTCGGCCGTTTCGGATAAGCTCGCAGATGTGCCGGAACTGCTGATCGGACCTGCGCTGAGTACCCGTCTGGAAGACTACGCCGTACCGCCGGACGGCCTTAACCATAGCCTGCCCTTCGGCAACGGTCAGACTCATGGGCTTCTCGCAATAGATATGTATGCCTTTTTTCGCGGCCTGTATCACCGGGATCGCATGCCAGTGGTCGGGCGTGGTGATACAGACGGCGTCAATGTCATCCCGCGCCAGCAGCTCGCGAAAGTCAACGTACGCGGTGCAGCCTTTGTACCGGCCGGACTGATTTCCTTTGGCGTAATGATCTTCCACTATTTTTCGGGCCGGCTCCCTGCCGAACCACGCCCCATTCCATCCTTTCTTGTACCAGTGGCCGTATTCGTTGCTCGCCTCTGTAACATCGCACACGGCCACAACCTGAACGTCCGAGTGGCTCAGGAACGCCCGCAT
>Ga0180432_10009613_pt1 | contig 11764 bp, 8 predicted proteins | sample SS_ome_10_FD_132414 | JGI IMG/M metagenome (GOLD analysis project Ga0180432, IMG submission 132414) | Hypersaline lake sediment archaeal communities from the Salton Sea, California, USA - SS_1_MS_2 metaG | ecosystem: Environmental > Aquatic > Non-marine Saline and Alkaline > Hypersaline >... | reverse complement strand
TCACGTGAATTCGAACGGGGCTTCTTGGATACCCCCATTTCCCTTAATTCTCCACATTGTCGCAATTGGACCGCAAAGGTAGGGTGTCGCAACCGGTTTTGTGGGCGCGGGTGCCGGTGGCAGCTTGTCTGCCACCGCAAACGCCTATTCGGCAAGAGCGGACAAGCCGCCCATGGCACCCAGTCATCGTTCGTTCAATAGTTTTCCGACAAAGCCTAGCACTGTGACCGTCAGTTTCTCACAACATCCGTGTTATCCGTGAAATCCGTGGTTTGCTTCATTCGGCTGAGCAGATCCCAAAACCCTCGGATTATGAAAGATGCCAGGGTGCTAGAATTGTAAAGGCCAGGTTTCTGATCCCCCTTTACAAGGCCAGAAGTCGGTGGACGCAAAATCGCTCGCAGCAACTACCACTTGCCTGCGGCACGGTTTTACCTTGGTCGAAGTTCTCATCGTGGTGGTCATCATGTCGATCATCGCGGCCACGGTAATTTCGCAGGTATCCTCCAGCACCCAGGATGCCCGAGACGAGGTACTCGCGTTCAATGAGAAGGCCCTGCGGGAACAGATCGAGATCTACAAGGTGCACCACCGGGGCAACGCCCCCAAGGTCGCCAAGGAGTCTTTACCACAGTTGCTCTTGTCGACCAACGAGGACGGTGAGATTGGAGAAGCAGGTCCGAAGTATCCGTTCGGGCCGTATGTTTGCGACGGTCAGCTACCGATAAACCCCATCACCGGCAGCAATGCCGTCCGGGCGGTGGCCAAATTTCCCACATACTTGCCCCAATGGCAAGGCGGTTGGATTTATCACGAACCCACCGGACAGATCATGGCGAATCTGCCTGGCTCCTTTGTGAAAGCACCCAGCGCCTCCCCTAGCCTCTAAATGAATATGTGGGTACGGGACTGCTAATATCCATTTGGCCCTTCCATCCGTAACCGTTCACGGGTCGCAAGAGTCGCCTTTCGCGGAGCGAAAGGCGACATTGTGCGAGAAATGCCGGGTATTCCGCTGGCAGCCCGTGAACGGTTGCTTCCATCCTGACGGCGGGGACGGATTGCCTGAGAGTGGAATCTCCGGTAACCTGCATCTACTCAAGGTGTGATTCACGAAAGAACCAAGGCTAACCGGACCGGACACAAATGCTTGTGCCTGACAAGCAACGCCGCTTTGCGGTGGAGGTCGTGCGGAAGCTTCGCCAAGCGAGATTCGAGGCTTATTGGGCCGGCGGATGCGTTCGCGACGAGCTTCTGGGGCGGTTGCCCAAGGATTTCGACGTGGCCACCAATGCTAGGCCGCCGGAAATCCGTCGGCTGTTCGGGCGGCGGCGCACGTTGGCGATCGGGGCGGCCTTCGGAGTGATAACCGTCCTCGGCCCCAAAGAGTCCGGCCAGATCGAAGTGGCCACCTTCCGCCAAGACGCGGCCTATAGCGACGGCCGGCATCCCGACAGCGTTGCCTTCAGCACCGCTCAAGCAGACGCCTCGCGCCGCGATTTCACCATCAACGGGCTGTTCTATGATCCGATCGACGAGCAGGTTATCGACTACGTGGGCGGGCAAGAGGATCTTCGCAGGGGAGTGCTCCGAGCGATAGGCAATCCGCACGAGCGATTCGAGGAAGACAAGCTTCGGATGCTCCGGGCGGTCCGGTTCTGTACCACATTTGGTTTTTCCCTGGAGGCCGATACACTCTCCGCCATTCGCCGGATGGCCTCCGAGATCAATGCGGTCAGCGCCGAGCGGATCGCCATCGAAATCGAGCGGATGCTGGTCGATCCCAGTCGCACCGTGGCTGTCCGGCTCCTGCTGGAAACCGGATTAGCACCCGCGATACTGCCCGAAATCGTGCCACACGACGATGCCGAGCAAGCGCGGCTGGATCGCGCGTTGGCAGTGCTGGAAAAGCTGGATCAACCGAGTTTTCCCCTGGTGTTGGCGGCTTTGTTACACGACCTGACCGATCTGCCGGGTGCCGAGCGTGTGTGTCGGCGCTGGCGGTTGTCGAACCAACAAACGGCCCGGGTCGGCTGGCTGGTAGCGCATGGGGCATCGTTGCGCGACACCCGATCGATGCGTTGGTCCACACTGCAACCGATTCTCATTGCCGACGGGATCGAGGACTTGTTGGCGCTGAACGAGGCGATGGCGCGGGCCGGTTCCGGCGACACAAGCGATGTGGAATACTGCCGCTCGCTGTTGGAGCAGCCCCGCGAGGTTTTGGACCCGCCGCCGTTGTTGACCGGCAACGACCTGATCGAGCACGGCGTGCCTTCCGGTCCCGCGTACCGCGCCCTGCTCCATCAGGTTCGCAACGCCCAATTGGACCACCAAATCCACACCAAGGCCGAGGCCCTGGAACTCGTGGAGCGATGGATAAATGAAAACCGTAACAGGAGCGGCTGATCCCGCGGCGAAGAAAACCAACTTTCAGCAGGGCCCGATTCCAGTGGTTGCAGGTTTAGTCGCTGCTGATACGTATGCCGCGAATCGTTGCAAGAATATGAAGTTTGTGCTGTATTCCCGTGAGCGTGAAACAGAATCATCGTAAGCGTGAAACAGATTCCAAGCCCAGGGGTTGCAACCCCTGGGCTTGAGACCCGATTGACGTTTTATTACCACTGCAGAGTTTACCCGGGTGGGAGTAATCCGCCATGGATAAGAAACAGAAGAAGAAGATTCACACAATCAACCAGCGGATTCAGACGCTCCGGCAACAGTTAGCCGGGGCGAAAAAGCAAATGGACGATCCGCAGGAAGTGGCCTCGCTGGAGAAACAACTTGCCGCTGCCGAAGCCGAACTGGCCAAGGTGAAATCGTCGTAGCAGGCGGGCAACCACAGACTGCAAGACTTGGTGCAAACATCGAGAGACCAGAAGACTATGGACCAAGCAAGCTTGAAATCGAGCGATGCCCTGCTCGTCGTCGACGTACAAAACGACTTCTGTCCCGGCGGGGCCCTGGCCGTCGAGGGAGGCGACCGGGTCGTGCCGGTGCTGAACCGTTGGATCAAGGCGGCCGAGGCGGCGGGCACCCGGATTATCGCGTCGCGCGACTGGCACCCCGCCGGGCACGTCAGATTCCACGAACAGGGTGGTCCGTGGCCGCCGCATTGCGTCGAACACACCCCCGGCGCGGAATTTCACGCTGCCTTGGCGCTACCCCAAAATGTGCAGATTGTCAGCAAGGGGACCAATCTGCAAAAAGAAGCCTATTCGGCCTTCGAAGGCACCGACCTGGCCGAACGGCTCAAGCAACAGGCCGTCCAGCGGTTCTGGATCGGCGGACTGACCCTGGAATACTGCGTGTGTCAGACCACCCTGGACGGCCTTCGAATGGGTTTCCAAGTCCACGTGCTGCTCGACGCCACCCGCGCTATCAACGCCAACCCGGGCGACGATCGCCGGGCGCTGGACGAGATACGCCGTGCGGGCGCGGTTTTCGAAGGCGAGCTCGACCATGAGTGATCCGGACGACCAGAATCCGCTCCGCCAGGCCGTGTTCACCGACCTTTACGAGTTGACGATGGCCCAGGCGTACGACGCTGAGTCGCTCGACCGGCCGGCGGTGTTCGAGCTGCACTTCCGGCAAATGCCGAAGGGCCGGAACTACGTCGTCGCGGCCGGGCTCGAAAGCGTGCTGAGCTACCTGGAGCATTGGCACTTCACCGACGACGACCTGGATTATCTGCGAAGTCACGGAGTTTTCTCCGAGCCGTTTCTCGACCGCCTGGCCGGCCTGGCATTTACCGGCGATGTAATGGCAGTGCCGGAGGGTACGGTCGTGTTCCCCGACGAGCCGCTGGTGCAGGTCGAGGCGCCGCTTCTGGAAGCCCAGTTGATCGAGACACTGGTGCTCAACCAGGTCCATTTGCAGAGTGTATTGGCTACAAAGGCGGCCCGGGTGGTCACGGCGGCAGCCGGCCGAACGGTGATCGATTTCGGATCCCGCCGCGCCCACGGCGCCGAGGCGGGTGTCAAGCTCGCCCGTGCCAGCTACCTGGCCGGCGCGGTCGGCACCTCCAACGTCCTGGCCGGAAAACTCTATGGAATCCCCGTCTTCGGAACGATGGCCCACAGCTACGTCCAGGCCCACGAAGACGAACTCGATGCCTTTGACCGCTTCCAGCAGCTCTATCCGGAGACCACGCTGCTTGTCGACACCTACGATACCCTGGCCGGCGTGCACAAAGTCGTCGAACTGAGCCGCCGGCTGGGCCAGCGGTTTCGGGTCCGGGCAATCCGGCTCGATTCGGGCAACCTGGCCGAGCTGGCCGGAAAAGCCAGAAAAATCTTCGACCGGGCAGGCCTCGACGGCGTCAAAATCTTCGCAACCAGCGGGCTGGACGAATACCAGATTGCCGAGCTGGTCGAGTCCGGCGCGCCGATCGACGGCGTCGGCGTCGGCACGAAACTCGCCGTGGCCGAAGACGCACCCTACCTCGATCTCAGCTACAAGCTCGTGGAATACGACGGGCGGCCAAAAATGAAGCTTTCGCCCGGCAAACCGATGTATCCGGGCCGCAAGCAGGTCTTCCGCATCGCCCAGGACGGCCGGATCACCCGTGACTTGCTCGGTCGGCACGATGAGGACCTGCCGGGTCAACCGCTGCTACGGCCGGTGATGCAAGGCGGCAAACGGTTGTCGGCAGCCCGGGTGCCGCTGGAAGACATCCGCCAACACGCCCGGGAGGAACTGGACCGGCTGCCTCAACCCCTCAGAAGTCTCCAGCCGGCTTCCCCGCCCTACGCGGTCCAAGTAAGCGACCGGCTGCGGGCCGACGTCGAAACACTACGCCGAGAGCTGGAGTCCTGTTAGGCAAGAGCCCATGGCAAGACAAGAAATCCACGTTGGCACGTCCGGATGGACGTATGACGACTGGTCGGGCTCGTTTTACCCGGCCGACGTGAAGGGCGCCGAGCGGCTTGCCTTCTACGCCCGACAGTTTCACACCGTCGAGGTCAATGCCACCTTCTACCGCGTCCCCACCCAAACCATGATCGACGCCTGGAACCGCCGGCTGGACAACACGTTCCACCTGGTCGTGAAGGGCTCCCGAGCAATCACGCACCTCAAGAAGCTCCGCGACTGCCGAGAGTCGCTCGACATGTTTTTCGAGCGCGTGCTTCAACTCAAGATGCTTCGGGTGATTCTGTGGCAGCTTCCGCCGTCGCTCCACAAGGACGCGGCCCGGCTCGACGGCTTCCTCTCGGGGCTGCCCGGCACGGTTCGCCACGCCGTGGAGTTTCGCCATCCGAGCTGGTGGGACGACGAAGTGGCCGAGACACTCACCCGGCATCGGGCCGCGCTGGTCGCCATCAGCCACCCACAACTCCCCGACACTCTCCGCCCAACCACCGATTTCCTCTACCTTCGCTTCCACGGCCTGGGTCGGCAACTCTATCGTTACGACTACTCCCGCGAGGAGCTTGCCCTATGGGTATCGCGGCTCGAACCGCACCTGGCGGATCGGCATGTCTATGCATTCTTCAACAACGACTTTGCCGCCAACGCGCCGCGCAATGCGGCCCTCTTCCGCGAGCTGCTCGCGGGAGCGTGATGCGCGACAAATTGGCTGGCGGCGGGGGGGTAGCTTCGTGACGGGAAACTTGATACGCTTCACGGTGGCAGGTGGGGCTGCCACGTATGCCGGTTGTCGACTTTGATTCGTTTCAATCCGATCAGGAGCCGCCTCGATGTTCAACCTGAGGACACTAGACTTGATTGAACGGTGGTTGCACGGTGATTTCAGGGTGCCACGGGCATCCTGCCCGTGCAGTGGCGAGACGCTAGTGGCACCCAACCATGCGTCCTTTTTCATATTCTACCTAGCGGTGCTCGTGATGCTCTTTTTTGGCCTTGTTGGTTGCTCGCGCGACGAGGCCCCCCTTCCCGCGCCCTCGCCCGATGCGGCGCCGGACGTTTCGCAAGAAAGGCCGTCGCGGACCACCTCCCTCGATACTGCCGAGGATAGCGCGCCGGCCGTCCGAGAGGCCCCGTCGCCCGATACGGAGACTCCGCTGGCCGGCCGCAAAGAGCCGTTCTGGCCCCGGTTTCACGGCCCTAAACACGACAACATCTCGACCGAAACCGGCCTGTTGAAGAAGTGGCCCGACGAGGGGCCGGAACTGGTCTGGACGGCCAAGGGCATCGGGCACGGCTTTTCCAGTGTGGCACTGGCCGGTGGCTTGATCTACATCGATGGGAATCTCAACGACAAGACGGTCGTCACGGCGCTGAACACCGACGGCAGCGTCCAGTGGCAAACCGAAAACGGCCCCGCCTGGACCAAGTCGCATCCCGGCACTCGCGGCACACCGACCATCGACGGCGACCGGCTCTACCACGAAAGCCCGCTGGGTGAAGTTGTCTGCCTCAACGCCAAGACAGGCGAGCGGATCTGGGGCCTGAATATCCTCAAACAGTTCGGCGCCAAAAACATCACCTGGGGCCTGGCCGAATCGCTGTTGGTCGACGGCAATCGCGTCATCTGCTGTCCCGGCGGTCCGAAGGCAAGCGTCGTAGCCCTCGACAAGCAAACCGGTCGCACCGTCTGGGCCGCCGAGAGCACCGGAGACGCGGCCGGCTACGCTTCAGCCACCCTGGCCGAATGCCAAGGTCTGAGAATGATTCTCACCATGACCGCCAAAGCGTTCATCGGCGTGGCCGCCGACACCGGCCGGCTGCTCTTTCGCTTCGAGCACATCACCAAGTACGACGTCAACGCGACCATGCCCATCTACCACGACGGCCACGTCTTCATCAGCTCGGGATACGGTTCCGGTTCCGTGCTGGTTAAGCTCAAGGTCGACGGCGACCAGGCCGCGGTGGAGCAGGTGTGGGAGTCGAAGGAACTCGACAACCATCACGGCGGCGTGATCCTCCTGGATGGCTACCTCTACGGCGCCGCCCATAGCTCCAACCGGGGCAAATGGATCTGCCTCGACTGGAAGACCGGCGAGCTGATGTATGCCGAGAAGGGCGTGGGCAAGGGCTCCGCCACCTGCGCCGACGGAATGCTCTACACACTGAGCGAACGCCGCGACGTGGGCCTGGTGGCGGCCAAACCGGGCGGACACGAAGTCATCAGCCGCTTCAAAATGCCCTCCGGCGGCGAGGGCCCAAGCTGGGCCCATCCGGTCGTCTGCGGCGGCCGCCTCTACCTCCGCCACAGCGACCAACTGTGCGCATACAACCTGCAAGCAGAACCGTAGTTGCTCCGCAACCCGTTGCCACGATTTGGAGTGCGGCGATTCATCGCCGCTTTCTTCCTATCCAAACCGTTCAGCTTTGCAGCCTCCCGCAGGTGGCACTGGCGTCTCGCCAGTGCTCATTCCCCGGCACGGGCAAGATGGCCGTACCACTCCGCTAACCGCTGCACTCCACGGTTCGGAAAGGGACAGTTCCGAAGTTATTCCAATCGGGCTTTGGGTGGAGAGGTGAGACGGCGGTAGTCGGCGGCGGCGAAGGCCGGGTCGTTCGCGCCGGGATGCACGACGTAGCTCATGCGGATGCCGGTGGTGGCTCCGGTGGTCAGGCCAATGCCGCCCCAGTGGCCGCCGCTGTCCCAGTAGCAAATGCCGCCGCACTGCGACACGGCAATGCACGACTGGGCCCAGCGTTTGGCCCAAACGGCGTACCATTTCGGGTTCCGGTTTCTGCCCGACACATCCTCGGCATCGCCCCGGCCGTCGACGGTCGCTCGAAATCCCTTGTCGTCGGTGTACGTTCCCTCGTGCAGGTAATACGCTCGGCTGTAGAGGCCTCCGGCCGGTTTGTTGACCGCGATCTCAAGATCAAACCGGCGGGGATAGAAAGTGTACGTCTTTTCGTAGACGACGTCGGCCTTCAGTTTCTTGCGGACGAGGATTTTTGCCCGCACCGGGCCGCCGTGGACGAGCTCGAACCGCTCGACCGTTCCCGGCTCATCGACCCAACCCGTCGCTTCGGACGAGAGAATGAGCGTCGAGACGAACGGCTTGCCGGCCGCGCCATTATGCCGGGCGGCCAAGTCAATCAAGGTGCCGTCGGCGAATCGGGCCCGGTAGGTTGCCCCTTGAACGACGCCAGAGTGCGAGTCCCAAAACGACTGGACAGGTGCGAAGAAATCGCTCCGTTTCCCTTTGGGCGGGGCGTCGGCCCAGAGCACGGCGAACCGGCGTGTCGCGTCCGGCGGCGTCTTCCCGGCCAGCAGGAAGCAGAGCTCGCCGCGGCCGGCCTGATCGGCATCGAATTGGGCCGGGACCAGCGCCGTGGGATTCCCGTCGGCGTCGCACCGGGCCACGCGGATCGATGACCCGTCGGCGCCGGGCAGCTCCAGCGGCACCACCACCGGCTCGTCGGTCCGCTCGATCCGGCCCGTTTCCACGATCAGCTTTTTCCGATGATGCCACCGCGTGAAATCGGGAACGACTTCCACGTCGCGCGATGCCCGGTTGTCGCGTTCGCAAAGCTCCTTGACCCGGTCGTTCGGATCGACAACCACCAGGATTCGCCGCGACCCGTCGAGCAACAGGCGATCGACGCGGACTCGCGCCGTCTGGCTTGCACCCGGGGCCAGCGATACGGATTGGCCGGCCAGTTTCCGGCCCGGCTCGGCGGCATCCGCAAAGAAGGCGACCTCGACGGTCTCGGCCGCGGCGTTGCCCGCATTGCGAACGGTTGCCGCCAATTCGGCCGGCTGGCCCTGCTCGGGAGCCTTGGGCGAAACGGCCGGGGCTGTCCCTTCAAAACGCAAATCGGGCTGGGCGGCCTTCGACCCGCAGATCGCTTCGATCACGGCTCCCTCGGCAAATGGCCCGACTTCAAACGCCTTGTCTTTTCGACGCAGCTCCACGGCCGACGCCCGTTGCTCCTGTTCGTCGAGCAGAAACAGGCGGGTGCCGGCAAAATCCCAGTCGGGCACGAGCCGGCCCGGGTCAAGCAGCACCGGCCCTGTGGTCGGGCCGACATGAATGCGAAGCTGCTCGTTGTCGACCCGACGCATAGTCAACTGCGTGCCGCCGGCGTCGGTAAAGAGGCAGTCGTCGGTGCGGATGGAAGTGACCGGTCGCCCGTCGACCAGCACAAGCGACTGCTCGATCTTCGGCCCCTTCGCGGCAAAACCGTTTTGCGGCAGGAGGTAGCTCTGCCCGGCAAGCTTCGCTGCATATGGTTTCTTGCCGAAGTTCACGACGACTTCCGTGCCGTCGGAGAACCGGGTGCGCTGGACGGCCCGGTCGGGCGTTACAAACTCGTGGCTGAGCATCTCGGCGGTGGCGATCACCTCGTGCAGCTTACACGTGTTGCGGTATGTGCGGAGGAAGACGTCGCGGGCCGCACGCCAGGCCCCTTTTTGATTTGCCCACATCAGGGGAATCGTGCCGTATAGGATGTTGAAGGCATCCTTCTTGGGCGTTACTTCCGGCGCGGCTTCGAGGAGAAAACCGCTGGCGTCGCCCCAGTACCAGGTCGACACGACGCAATCGTGAAAGACCAGTTCCCAGAGAGGCACGCGATACTCGTGTCCGATCCCCCACTTCTCGTATCGCTCCCACTTGCCGTACTTGTGGCCCCAAGGGCTGGTGAATTCCTCGTCCTTTGATTTCGGGCGCCGGAGGTGTCCGGCCGGCCAGGAGTAGTGGCCGCCGCTCATCATGCCCTCGATGTAGTCCAAATGCGGCACGGCCCACCAAATCCCGTGCTCACCGCCGACAACCAGCCCTTGCGAGCGAACGTAGCTCAACAGGGCCACGCCGCACTCACGCTTCTTTCCCCGGGTCAGGGGATGCTCGGGATCGTAGCATTCGTACAGGCCCTCGGCGGTAGTGACGTCGATGAACCGGCCGACAAACGGATGGGTCTTGAGCACCTTGGGCACTGCGACCCCGGCCGCTTTCACCCAGAGCGCCGGGCAGCGTTTCATGTACTGAGTCTTCTTGTCGAACGTCAGCCAGGCCGTCTTGCGTTTTCCGTCGGCTTGCAGGACGGCGGCGCCGGGCAGGTGGTCGTGATGGGCGTCGATCTCCGCTCCCGGCTCCACCGGCAGGATGTCCGTGTAGTTGTCGTATTCGCTGGTCAGATAGCCGAGCCGGTTGACGGCTTTCATCTGCTCGGGCGAGGACCGGCCGTGGATGAGCATCTTGTCGACCCCGGCGGTTTTTGCCTCGCGGGCGAAGGCCAGGCCGGCATTGCCCCAAACGTCGGGCGCCCCGAACAGCCGCCGGATGTTGGGATTCTTCTTGAGCTTCTCGGCAAAGGGAACGATCAGCCCCTGCCGCCGGGCGTAGGCCCGATAACGCTTAGCCAGGGCCACGTAGCCGCCGCCGGACGCAAAGTGGTAGATCAACCGCCGCGGATAGGCAAACGTGCCCTTCGAGGGAGCCCAACTGATCTTGGGCGCGATAAGCCGGCGTCCTTCGACGGTCGTCTCCCGGCATTGGATGTAGCCGTCGTCGCTGGTCTCGATGATAATCGCGTAGCCGGTGCCCTTCTCCAGTTCGCAAACGCCGATCCAAGGCATGTCGATCCGCGACGTGCTGAACGACCGCCGGGGAAGCAGCTTCGCATCGAGCGGATACAAGTGGCCGTTGCAGTAGTCTGCCACGACCAGCGACGCCGTCGGGCTGTCCAAGTAGAACGGCTCCAGGAAACGGAAACTGGCGATCTTCGTGTTCCGCTGGGGCATGTCGGCTTCGACCAAGAGATCCGGTGCGTCATTGGGCAGCGTGAGCGTGACGCGGAGCGTGTTCGGCTTTCCATCGGTGGAACCGAAATCGGCCTCGAATTCTATGCCCGGCGGGGGACCGGCCACCGGCCGCACGTTACGAAACCGCGGCTTCTCGCCGGCCGGTGCAGCCGTACCCTGCCGCCACTGCCGCCCGCTGGTCTTATCCAGCACGGCCAACCGGCCCGCCTGCGGGTCCACTTCAACGCGAAGCTGACCGTTTTCCAACACCCAAGACTTGTCCTGCTGGGAAACCTTGGTCTCGGCCGCCATTGCGGCGGTCGTCGTTGCCCAAGCGGCAAGCATGCAGAGTGTCAAAACCGGGATTCGTCGATACCAGGGCATGGCAACATCCTTTTCTTCGTAAGCGTTCACAGGGCACTGTCCCCTCGGTGCAACCTTCTTTGGACTGCGACGATTCATCGCCGCTTTCTCCTATTTTCCCAGCCGGCCGGCATCGCGACCTCGCACCGAATGACCAAAGAAAGCGGCGATGAATCGCCGCACTCCAGATGCCGGTCGGTTTCTAGGACTGACAATACTTAATCAGGTGACCGTTTTCCATCGGGCCCAGGGATGCGATTCGTCGTCTTCCCCCGAAGCGGGGGACTACTGGACGGAGGTACCGATCCCTGGGAATATTGGGAGTCCCGGATTTCGGAGAACTTGTAGCTGAGATCTGCGCAAAGTCGATGAACGATACCACATCCCAAAGCGACATGACGATCTTCACCATCGGCCATTCAAATCATCAGTTGGAAACGTTCCTCGATCTGCTTGCGCAACACGGGGTGCAGTTGGTAGTGGACGTCCGATCGAGCCCCTATTCCGGCTACGCCTCGCACTTTAACAAGGAAGTCATTCAAAGTGCCTTACACGCCCGGGCTGTCGAGTACCTGTTCCTTGGCGCCGTGATTGGCGGCAGGCCGCAAGGAGACGACTTCTACGACGAGCAAGGCTACGTGCTCTACGACCGGCTTGCCCGATCGGCTGCGTTTCAACGGGGGATCGAGCAGCTCCTCAATCGCCTCGGAGGCGCCTGCACGGTGCTTCTTT
>Ga0180432_10009612_pt1 | contig 11767 bp, 16 predicted proteins | sample SS_ome_10_FD_132414 | JGI IMG/M metagenome (GOLD analysis project Ga0180432, IMG submission 132414) | Hypersaline lake sediment archaeal communities from the Salton Sea, California, USA - SS_1_MS_2 metaG | ecosystem: Environmental > Aquatic > Non-marine Saline and Alkaline > Hypersaline >... | reverse complement strand
AGGGCATCTTCAACGTGCTAGGTGGTAAAGGAGACAAGGAGGAGGAAGATTAGAATGGATACTGATACTATTCTATTCTACGTCATGATTGCCCTCTGGGTCATCATGCCAGCCTTTATCGTTTACGAGGAGATACAGGAGAGAAAAGCCCTCAAGTTAGCTGAGGAGTCTACTCTGCGGATGCAGGCTGAAAAGAGAGCCTCAGAAGAATAATCCCCTTTTTTATTTTTTTTATATTATTATTCTGTGATGTATTTAATATTTTGAATTGGAAAATAGCTAGTTACTTTATAAAAACTTGTTAAAAAATGAAATAATGTGTTTACTCTGTGGTCAGAGTATACATTACGCCAACGTCCTTCAACGCAGCGTCAATCTTTGCGATCAAGTCCTCGATCTTTACGATTGAAGGTTTGCTTGTCCACTCAAAGACAAAGTCATAATCACCCAGAGTCATGGATGCATCGCTGAGAATCTTCTCAGGCTCATAACAGTCCTTGTATGTCTTCTGCATATTCTGTAGATAGGCGTTCCAGTCGTTTTTGTCACTCTGCAGCCTTGTTGGGTATGGCACACATTTGTGGCTAAACTTGACTTCAGTCTTGTTGGACATCTCTACGGCTATACCTTCAAGGGTTTTAATTGCCTTGAGAAGTGGAGGACCATAGATCCTGACATAGCTCTTTACCATTTGTTATCGAGTGCTATCATGGTAATGATGGCGTAAAAAGGCTTTCCACATTTAAACCAAAATAAACGGATTACTCGTTTTTTTCGGCGAGTCTTTTCATTAGAATCTTGTATTTCCGATACTTGTCATCCATGCTGAACTTTGCTGGATGAGGTGTGACTGCGTCTCCACCGCATTTGGGGCAAGTATCTTTCAGTGTATACAGGTCACAGTTTCTACATTTTCTAAGAAGCTGAACCAAGGCTAATCCCTCGTATACTTGAAGGTTCCTTCGATGTTCTCCCAGTGGTCTTGGATGCTGGTCACTGTTTTGTCTAAGGCAAACTCGGCTTTCTTGTAGTCATCTGCGGTTAACTCGATCCTGTACTTGGGGGCACCCATTGTTGAGATGCTTATTGAGGCATCGTTTTCCTCTGCTACGCCTGACGCATCAACAAAAGCCATCTGAATATCCTCAACGCCCTCGCTTCCAAGGCTCGTCATCTCGATGATGCCCTGTATGGTGACGCCTTTGATGACTATCTTGTCTTTCGCGGTCTCGCTAAGTTTCTCTGCAAGCTCCGCGTCTATCCCAACCTCTGTCAATGCTTGGCTTCCTTTCTTGGAAGCAGCTACGAGTCCCTCATAGAGAGTTTCATATTTTTCATAAATCTTGACTAACTCAGATTCGTATAGTTCCTCTACTTCTCGGTCTAGGTCGTGTGCTACTTGAGTGAGCAGAGTCTCGGCTTTTCTGCCTTTTTTCCATGCCTCAAGTTTTTTACGTTTCTCGTCTTTGCTAACTCGTCTTAGACTAAGGTCTACTTGTCCTTTACCAGGGTCTGTTCTGAGCACCTGTAGGACTACTTTCTGACCTGGTCTGACATGGTTTCTGATGTTTCTGACCCATCGGCTGCTGATCTCGCTGATGTGAAGCAAGCCTTCTTTGCCTCCGAACTCGTCAAGTCCCACGTATGCTCCGTAGGATTCAACGCGCTTCACAGTAGCTATGACAACGTATCCGACTTCTGGCCACTCTGGTAGTCCTAAACTCAATTAAATCACCCTAAAACGGCGATTACCGCGCCTTTAATATTTGCTTTTCCGCCTGTGGGCTCCGCTAGAGTCTCGCCACAGGTCTGGCACTGCACATGTGTGCTGCAGTGACTGAATACTATCTGCTCTGATTCACAGCTGATACAGCGTACCCGGAGGAAACGGCTTGTAGGTCTGGGTATAAGGTGTTCCCATTCAGCCATCTTATACTACCTCCAGTTTCTTTACGCGCATACCTTTGCGCATCATGCCGTAGTTGCATTCCTTGCATTTGAGAACCAGTGTTTGTTTCTTTGAGACCTTCGCCTGATTGTGCTGCTCGGGGAACTTTTGACCACCATAGCCTTTCTTACGTGAGGCTTGCCTTCGTTCACCCTTCTTGGCGCCCTTGCGTTTTCCGGCCTTGTATATGCTAACCGTGAAATCTGTATGCGTCTTGCACTTGGGGCAGTAAGTCCTCATGGACTTGGGTACTTTCATTGTTATTCTACCAGCTTACACATGTCTCTCCTTATTAGGTTTAACTCTTAGGGAGAGCATTGAACCTACAGTATGGCTCAGTATAAAGAGTATGGTAACCTAGTTTACTTGAACCGCTTTCGCTACGCCGCGTTTTATAAGGTTCTCAGCGTTCTGACGAGGAATATTAGCCAGCTCTTCCGGCTGGAACGGGCCATAAGCCTTCATGTCTATACCCATTATCGCCGGTAATGGCTGTAGGAACCTTACCAATACGAGTTCTGTGTCTTTTTTCTCTATTTTGGTTGGGGGTATGGGGGTTTTTCGCTCTGGTTTTGGGCGTGGTTTGGGTTCTGGTGTGGGTTTGGGTATTGGTAGTTCTGAGCCTTGTTTGTATCCGGTGAGGAGTTGCCTTAGGTTGCTGTGGAGTTTTTGTTCCTCGGGGGTCATGGCTTGGGCGTTGAGTGGTAGCCCGTTTACCTCGCTCTTGATTATTTTGTTGAGACGTATCTCGGTGAGTTCTCGGAGCATCTGGTTTGCGTATCTGCGTTCGGTGGTGGTGAGGCTGCCTGATAGTGTTTCTTTGGATGCTGTGGTCTTGTTGAGTTGTTGAACGTATTCTTTCATCTCATGGAGGAAGCTGTCTGGTATATCCTGAAGTACATCATTCTTGGTTTCCTTGTCCCATGCATCATGGAGTCGGGTGTATCTTGTTCTCATTGTTTTACTCTGGCTCCCTTCTTGCATAGGAAGAACAATGCTGCCTCAAGTGGTAGCGTGGCTTCCTCCTCATCATATGGACCATACACCGTGTCTAGTATTTTGATTTTCGGCGCGTGACTGAACTCAAGATGGACAGGATCACCCCTGATGATAACCGCCCTCATCAATGGATCATAACTGGGCAGTTGACCGTAAGGGATGGTCTGTACTTGCCAACCTGTCTTGCCGTGGAGGGTGTTTGGCATCCTGATTAGCCTGTGTATGTCCGTGGTTACAACAGTGTCTATCTCGGATGCCTGTAGTTTGAGGGCTTCTCCCAGTATCTTGTCTAGGCTTTTTGGGTCGATTAACGGTATGACGTTGCTAGGATGCTTTGTTACGAGGGTATCCAGTATCTCATCCCTGTTTTCCACGATGTTCTTTGTAGCGTTACGTCCCAGCTTCAACGCCTTAATCTCAGCCTCACTGACAGTGCTCAAATAATCATAGATAGCGCGCCCTGTTCTACCTCTCCAGCCGCCCTCAGCGAAAGTGGATCTAGCGCCTCTATTACGTCGGCTAAAGCCCTGGTACTCGGCTTCAAGCCCGATTGCCATGATGTAGTCTACTATTTCTCGGCGCGCGTTCTGCCCCAGTGACTTGAATGCGTCGCTGTGTACGTGCACATGGTAGCCCCTGTTACCGCTGAAGTTTGTAATCAGGTGCCCAATATCTACACCGAAATCCGTTATCAGTATATCCATTAGCTTCTGGGTCTCGTATTTTGCAGCCTGTAGACATCGTTCACAGAGCCATGTCTCGGTTTCAAACTGGGCTTTACCGCATTTACATATCTCAGGTGGATGACCTGTGCCGTGTTCATCACAGTTTCTGCACCACCATCTGTCATGCTCCTTCTGGCATGGTAGCTCAAAGTGGTCTGCGTCAATATCAAACACCAAGTCTGCTCCCAGCCAGCCTTTTTGACTCATATCGGCTATGGGGTCCGTGTAATAGCTGCTGCTGTGGTAGCTGTGCATGGGTCCAGTGTTTCTAAGGTATCGCTGCATCTCGTCGATTGTGGGAAGTGCAATGTGTCTGTGCATGCCTTTGCCGTGGAACGTGATGAACGCGAACTCTCGTTGCTCTATGCTTATTGGGGCTGGTATTGTGGAGCTGTTTCGGCGGTACCAGTGGTTGAATTGTTCCGCTACGAATTTGGGGCTCCCCCACGGCTCTTCCATGTTATCTCAATAATGTGTTGGTGGTATTAATCTGGTTACCGCTTGGGGTAGGTGGCGTGAACGCATTTACTGCAGACGGGTTTGTTGTATCTTACCACGTTTTGATACCATAAACAGTAATGTAGCCCAAGTGCCTTGAGTTTCTGTCTGCGTTCCTCGGATATTTGCTCCATTTCAGGTTATTCTTCTGTGGTCTTATTTATTGATTCAGCTTTCTGGGCTTCTCTGGCGGCTTTTTCCTCGGCTCGCTTCTGGATACTCCAGACCTTACGCCGGTAATAGCTTAGAGGATGAGAAATTCGCTTGCAGATACTATCCGGGTTTCTGCATACTCCATGTGTACGTAGTGTACTGCATGTGGGTGGTGTGTACTTGGTTCTGTTTCCCTTCAACCCAGCGATATGTTCAATCTGGTACCGTGTCAAGGACTCGTCAAAGTCGGTTACATCAGTGTAGAAACTCACCATCTGGTCAATAGGCATACCAATATTCACAAGAAAACTTGTCAATGCAAACCGCTCCATGTGGCTTGCTCTACGCCCAGCCAGTAAACCCTCAAGACAATAATTAATACAAGGCGGGAATGCCTCATTAATAACCTCATCAGGCAAACTGCTTCCACTGAGCTTGGACCTATTCTCGGCGAATACTTTGCGTATCTCGTCCAGTCTAACTTCAAGAGGTCTCGGCAACGGAAATCTACTTGGTGTCGCTACTCGCTCGTTCACCCATTTCTCGACCTCAACCTGAAGCAGACGAGCAGCCTCAACCCCTGTGAGTGAGACCCAGCCATCCTCCATCATGCGGTTTACCAGCTTCCATTTTGCTTCGTGGAATCCTGCCGCTACTCGGAGGTAATCATTGAATCTCATCTTTAGGTTATGCATTACTCCGTCGAGGCTCTCTGGGTCTTTATGTATGTCCCATTGGAACTCTTCTTGGGCGATCTGGATGAGTTTGTCCTCGTATTCTTGTTGTAGAAGATTATACGCTCTTACGGCTTCACTCAGCGCATATCGTCTGTTTAGGAACTGATCGCCTACTAGGCTGACGTACATGACTGCTATTGGGTAGCTTAGTAGTTCGGTTTGTGGGTCTGCTAGCTCTGCAGTTACCTCGCCTTTGAGTATGGCTTGGATTACCCTTTCTTTAGCTCTGTCAACTACCTTTGTGTAGGTTGGTCCTGCGAGGTCGTCAAGCTGTAGGTCCAGTGCCTCAAGCAGGTTCAAACCAACCTTGAGGAACGGGTACTTGGCGGCTTCTCGTTCAGCTAGCATATAACTAGGTGACTACTCCGCGCCATATTATCGTTTACTGTGCTGGTGAGTTTATCTTATATAGCCCAGAGTCGAAAACAAATCCATGTCTAAGAGTTATGAATGTGGAATATGCGGATACATCTACGATCCAGCAGAAGGAGACCCAGAAGCAGGAATAGAACCCGGAACACCCTTTGAGGAGCTACCCGAGGATTGGGAGTGCCCAGTATGTGGAGCACCAAAAGCCGAGTTCAGTCCCATCGATTAGGGTTGGTAAATATAGCTTATCCACCAGAAGCACTTACCCATAAACACGTTTTCTTCAGTTACATCCCTACTATGAGCGCTGAATAGTTCTACTAGTTCCTCTGTGGTGAAGTAGTTCTTTACGATCAGGTGCTGTGTACCATCATTCAATGTACGTAACTTGTAGGTATTCGGATCATTGGGCTTGGTTTTCAGTTGTCCACCGACGCCCTCGATAAACGTGTTATCACCGATGAACACTCTTGCACCGGGCTCAAGAACAGATTGAATATGCTCAAGCCAGCCGGGTATCTCTTCTCTCGTCACGTGGCTTAGCATGAATGTGGCTAGTGTACCAGTGAATCGTTCATCAAACTCCATATCATAGGCGTCCATGACGCGATACTCTGTGGGACATCCGTGTTCCTTGCTTCTTGCGATCTCTAGTACGGTCTCGTTGATGTCGATTCCAACGATGCTCTCAGCTGTTTCACTGATGCGTTCAGTCCAGTACCCTGTGCCGCAGCCGATGTCAAGCACTTTTCGGGCTTTGAATATCGTTTTGAGGTTTTTCTCCATCAGTTCTTGTTCTTCTTGTCTATGGGGGTCTCGCCACTCGTAGATTTCCTCGTATTCCTTGGCTCGGTCCCGGTAATACTTCACCATATCATCTGACATATTCTATCCATGATCATCGAGAATAGTTAAATTGAACGAAGCCTGTCAATGAAAATCCTGTCACCACTGAGCAGATCATACTCGTGAAGCCGGGTTTTCTCCACCCATGCGACTTGTTCATGCTCAGTCAACTTTATCTCGCCACCCAAAAATCGCACAAGATAATACTGAATCCTAAGAGGATGCTCAGTGTAGCAGCCAAAATACCTGATAACCTCAACATCAAGGTTCAGCTCCTCCTTGAGCTCACGAATAATACCATCCTCACCAGGTTCGTCTCTTCGGAGTGTTCCACCGGGAAACTCCCATTTGAGCCCATGAGTATCGTTACGGTGCCGCTGGGCTATCAAGACCTTACCGTCTTTTTCCAGTATCCCAGCAGCTACATTGATCATACGGAGGCTAGTGGAATGATTGCTTATAGAGTTACTCACTACGTGTTATCAAAAGTTGAGATAAACCTAGTATAGATATGGAATAAGCCGCCAAGGTACCTTCTTCTTGTAATCGGCATACTTTTTACGATATTCCTGCATCATCTGTTCTTCCTCTTTGGGGACATAGACATACATGACTGCAAGAGTAATAACAAGAAGAAGCCGTGTCTCGTAGATGGGTAAAGCAATAGCCAATCCTAACGAGAGTAGAATAAAACCTGTGTAGAAAGGGTGGCGTACAACCGCGTATGGTCCTTCTGTGAGTAGCTCGCCTTGGAAGTTCCGCTTGTAGTAGATATACCAGTAGATACAGAAAATGGCTCCAACAAGAGCCAATAACCCGCCTGCGGCTAGTACAAGGCTAAGCTGAACCAAGTTACTTCACCGGATATATTCTCAATTCTCTCGGGAAGTGAGTTAGTTCTCTGCCGCCATCCTGTGTGCATACAACGGTGTCTTCGACTCTTACACCAATCTCTCCCACGATGTATATTCCTGGTTCATCGGTGAAAACCATGTTGGGCTCAAGGAGGTCTTTGTTGTTTCTCACCATATAGGGGTGTTCATGTATCTCCATGCCGAGTCCGTGCCCGAGACGGTGGATGAAGTATTCACCATAGCCAGCGTCCTCGATTACTTTGCGCGCCGCCACATCAATGGATTCACAGGTTACACCGGGTTTCGTCGCCGCCATAGAAGCGCGGTTCGCAGCTAAAACAGTCTCGTAGATTGTTCTCTGTTTCTTTGTTGGTTTATCACCGTAGAATACTGTGCGTGTGCAGTCGCTCCAGTAACCCTTGTACAAGCCACCCATATCAACCAGCACAAATTCACCGGGCTTAAGCTCCCTATCTCCAGCGGAACCATGGGGTAAAGCAGCACGTTCACCAAACAATACACCGGCGAAGGCGCGGCTTGCGCCTCTTTTCTGCATACCATTAACCATTAAGGCTTGTAGTTCTTTCTCGGTCATTCCTGTGTGTAGCTGGGCGAAAGCCTCCTCCATAGCCTCATCGCTTATCCTGCATGCTTCCTTGATTAGAGCTACCTCGTCATCTGTCTTTACCATTCGCACGTAGCCGAGAACATCACCTGCGTCAACAAAGGAAGCCTCTGAGAGATGATTCTTTAATCCGTTTACCCATCCCCAAGGAGCTTCTACCGGTATGCCAATAGCTGCCTCTGTGTATCCAGCGTCTCGTAAAGTATTCGCTAAAAGCTCTACAGGGTCTTCATGTTCATCCCACATCTCAACCCGTTTGAACCAAGGCTCCATTCCACGTAGCTCGCCTTCAAGCTTGTTAACAACGAAGTATGGTTCACCTTCTACAGGTATAACTGCGGCGGCAAGTCTCTCACTTAACCCTATCGCAAAGCCAGTATAGTAGGCGATGTTTGCCCCTGGGAAGAGGAGAAGCACATCAATGTCTTTCTTTTTTAATAACTCTAGAACCTGTCGGCATCTAGTCTCATTGAAATTACTCAAACTTAATCAACGAATAGACAGGCTTTGTCTGCTTTAACGTCTCCGCTAAAAAATAAAATAGAAAAAGAGAAGAGTTACAGAGACTCGACGAAGTTCTTCATCTCTGCGTTGATGTCAACTCCCTCTCGGTTGACCTTTGCTTTGGTCTGACCCATAGGAGTCCACTCTGTTGTCTCGTACTCAACCTTCTTCTTAAGAACGAGCTCGGCCAGTTTTTCCATTGTTTTCTGACCTTCGGGCGTTGTCTTGTCTGGTACGTCTACGCCTTCGAGTACGATTATTGCGTCTGTTCTGAGACGGAAACTGTTTCCGTTTATAATCTCGACTGGTGTTGCTCTTTTTAGTGACATTATTAGTCCCCGATTTTCCCGGGGAATCGATTTTAAACCTTACTTAATATGATCAAGAGAATAATTACACATCAGTTTCACCTTACACTACCAAAAAAAGATGAGTAGCGGTTTTAAACAAAGTACCTATGGATGATCTATGGAGTCACCTTTTAACGTTAAAAATCAGGTAGGACCATGTGGAATCACCTGCGGTACCTGTTTCCTCGGAGCAGGAACCATGGCGAAAGCCATGGAAGAGGCGGATAACTACATCAATATGTCTGGGATCATGGAATGGGCGCCTATGGTGCCCGGTGGAGGAGATATAGACTGGGAGGCAACACAGAAAGCCCTCGGTTGGATGCAGAAATATGCTTACTGTGCAGGATGTGAGGAAGGAGGAGGCCCACCCAACTGCAGTATCAGGACATGCGCCGCTGAGAAAGGATTTGAGTTATGTAATATGTGCAGTGAGCTTGATGCTTGTGACAAGTTTGCTTGGCTAGGAGAAGGCTCAGAGAGGCTCAAAGAGAAACTTCACAGGAATCAGGGGAAAACCAAGCTAGATTTATCGAGAGAAGCCCTTGAAACTGATTAATTCTGGGACTGGTTTTATACCTATTCGACACAATATTTTTTCTGATGAGCCGGAGACCAAGCTACGAGCAAGTCGTAGAAGCAGCCCTAGAGGTCTTTGAGCAATACGATACAGCCATCACATTACGTCAGCTGTATTATCGGTTAGTAGCTAGGCTGCTTATCCCAAACACCATCAACAGCTACAAGCGGCTCAGCAGGATTTTGGTTAAGGCAAGGGAACAGGGAGATGTGCCTCTTAACTGTCTGGAGGACCGTAGCAGACGTATTCTGGGGCGGGGTGATACGGGGTATGACTCGGCTGAAGAGTATCTCAAGAATAAACTTAGTAGCTTACAGGATAGCTGGAAGGGTTTCTCGATGCCCATGTGGGAGGACCAGCCTGTTTATCTTTTGATTAGCTTGGAGAAGGACGCGTTGAGCAGGTTGGTTAGCCGGGTGGGTAACAGGTATAGTATCCGTACGTTCCCAACTCGTGGCTACCCAAGCTTCAGCTATGTTCAGACAATGGCGAAGTATATGCAGACGAGACTCGGAGGGAAGCCCACTATTGTGCTCTATTTTGGGGACTTTGACCCCAGTGGAGTAGATATTGAACGTGATCTAGAGGATCGCCTTGGTAGATATGGGGCAACAGAGTACAAAGTCAAACGCATAGCTCTCACAGCAGACCAGATCAAACAGTATAAACTTCCGCCTATGCCAGTTAAGCGAAGTGATGCTCGTGCTGAGAGTTTCATGGCAGAGCATGGTGATAAAAGCGTTGAACTTGATGCGTTGGACCCGAATCTTTTACAGGATACGGTTGAGCGTGCGATCCGTGAAAACATCAGTGTACGTAAGTGGAATGCCCGGGTTCGTAAGATAGAGGAACTCCAAGGATGGATCAAAACCAAACTAGAGGATATAGAGAAAGTAATTGACGATGAGATAGACGCCCTAGAGGACGCCTAACTTATCCAACTCAACTTTCAGGTTAACTTTCTCAGCTTCATTCATGGCTCTGAGGGGAGCTCTTGGTACACCAGCATCAACACCTCTGATCCGTAATGCCTCATAATGTGGAGCCAGTGGCGGCTTCTGGAGCTTGCTTCTGAGAACATTGATCTCAAATTGCTTCTTTTTCGCCTCCATAGAGTTGCCTGATTTAATAGACTTTAAGAAATCAGCGTATACATCTGGGAAACCATTGGCGTAGCCTGTGATTGCGCCTTTTGCCCCCATCACCATAGCCGGGTAGATGTAGCTGTCTGTGCCACAGATCACCGTGAAATCCTCTGGTAAGAGCCTGAGATAGTTTAGTACGTTGATGAAGTCTCGGCTGCTATCCTTGACACCAGAGATGTTTTGGCACTCCTCGATGAGCTGTAACATCATATCTGGGGTAACAGCGTTCAGTGCTTGCCTTGGAATATTATAGATGTAAACTGGTAGTTTGGTAGCGTCTGCTATTTCTTTGAAGTGATTGATGATGCTTTCTTCATCGGGTTTCATGAAATATGGTGGTACTGCACCTACAGCGTCCACTCCTGCTTTCTCAGCTTCCTTGGCTAGGGTTACTGCTTCCTCTGTGCTTGTGGCGCCTACGTGGGCTAGTAGTTTTACTCTGCCTTTAGCGGCTTTGGCTGAGTGTTTGAACATCTCTATGCGTTGGTCTGTGCGCATCACTGTTCCGAGTCCAGCGGTTCCGCAGAGGAATAATCCGTTTACTTCGCCTTTTACCTGAAAATCGATTAATGGCTTTATTGACTCTGTTTTTAGTTCCCCCGTTTCCGTGAATGGGGTTACGAGGGCTGTAATAATACCTGATAATGGCTCCATACAATCAATGAGTGTTCTCTGTTGTTATTCTTTGTGCCAAATCTTATCACGGCAAAGAGGCGCATTTTGTGTGAATATTATGAATCCAGACGTGGTAAGCCTGGGAGAGCCAATGGTGGAGTTCTGCGCCACCGATGTAGGGCGACTAAGTGAGGTGCCCTTGTTCAAGCGAGGATGGGGCGGAGACACCAGCAACTTCGCGGTAGCGGCAGCAAGACAAGACCTGAAGGTAGCACATATTTGTAGACTGGGGAGTGACGAGTTTGGCAAGAGCTTCCTTGATCTCTGGGAACAGGAGGGCATGGATAATAGCCGGGTTATCGTTGAGGACGGGGCATTCACAGCCATCTACATCATCAGCCTCATGGAGGGCGGAGGACACGACTTCACATACTACCGGGCAAACTCGGCGGCAAGCAGGTACAGTGTAGATGATATTGACTGGGATTATCTGGACAAAGCCAAGTATTTCCACAGCAGCGGTATCAGTCTAGCCATAAGCAAAACAGTACGAGAGGCAGCCATCAAGGCACTGCATCATGTGAAGGAAAACGATGGATTCAACAGCTTCGACATAAACATGCGAGCCAAACTCTGGGACACAGAGACAGCTAGAAAAAGCTTAGCGGAGGGGTTTGAGGTCTGTGACGTGGTTTTCGCCAGCATGGAGGATATGAACACGCTCTATGGTATCTCTGAGCCTGAGAAAGCAGCAAAGCATCTGAGAGAGATGGGTGTAGAAACTGTGGTGGTCAAACATGGTGGAAAAGGATGCTATGT
>Ga0180432_10009611_pt1 | contig 11767 bp, 14 predicted proteins | sample SS_ome_10_FD_132414 | JGI IMG/M metagenome (GOLD analysis project Ga0180432, IMG submission 132414) | Hypersaline lake sediment archaeal communities from the Salton Sea, California, USA - SS_1_MS_2 metaG | ecosystem: Environmental > Aquatic > Non-marine Saline and Alkaline > Hypersaline >... | reverse complement strand
TTTTTTAAAGATAGATTAAATACTGATTTCACTCTTCTATTGTTTTTATTCCTTTACAGTTTATAGTAAATAGTTCCTCTTTTCTAAGGCATTTATCCTTGGTAAAAGGAAATCTTTTACAAGCAATTGGCTTCAAGTCATGAATTCTGCACTCATTTAAATCTAAAAAAGCACAATTACCATATTCATCGTTTTCAATAATATAATTCAATCCCAAATTAATGCCTTTTAGTATTGTTTTAAAATCATTTGGAATTAAAATTGGATCTTGCTTGACATCAGGTAATATTGTATTTATATGGTATCTTAATGGGCTTTGACCGTAGTAAGAGTGATTTTTTGTAATGAAGTCAATCAATTCATTTTTTTTAGTATTATGTTCTCTGGAATTATTTTGTTTGTTATTCCTGATGTTAATTTCATTTACTTTATAGGGGTAGTATTTTTCTACAGAAATGCATTCAGGATTAATTATTATGCGTTTTAAAAATTCCTCTTTCCCTAAATTCATCCATCTTTTAACATCGGTCGATTGAATATATACTTCATATCCAGCACGACAGCACTCTCCACATTTCAAGCATTGAAAATCACTACCATCAAAAGCCTCATAATTCCATTTCAAGTTATAGCTAATAAAATTTCACCAGGTTATACACCTTCTCTTATATCTTCAGATTTTGCTTTATTTTTTATATTAAACTTCAAATGTTCCTGTGAGACCAATTTCCGATATTGTTTCCAGGCTGGGATTAAATTTCTTCTTAAAAATTCTCCAATAAAATAATTCCTCTTTAGATCTTAGAGAAAAATTAGACAATAAATCTTTTTCTTTGCTAAATTCCTCATTAGAAATTAGTTTTTCGACATAATCTCTTAAAAGAAATTGAGATCCTGAACCAACGGAGAATTTTTGTTTTCTTCTCCATATATATTCTGATGGTAATTCGTTTTCGAATGCTTTTCTGAAAATCCATTTTTTCGCAACTCCTATACCTTTTTTCCTGAATATTTTCAACTCTGGAGGAATTGAAAAAGCAAATTCTACTAATCTTCTATCGAATAAAGGAGCTCTAGCTTCAATTGAGAAAAAGTAAGGTATGCGATCAACTCTTTGTAATCCTGTTTTATGCTCTATTCTTAATAGATTTAATAATTCATTGTTAATCATTTCGTTAGTATTTAATTTTTCTATATATGAATAGCCTCCAAAAAGTTCATCTGCACCCTCTCCCGTGAGAAGAACGCATTCTCCTTGATCCATCATTATCTTTTTAGAGATTAAAAACATTGGAATCGCGCTTCTTATCAATGCTGCGTCGAATGTCTCTAAGGCATAGATTACTTCTGGAAGGCATTCAAGCATCTCTTCTAAAGTAATCGTTAATTTCACATGATTAAGGCAAAATCTCTTGCAATATTTATTTGCATAAAATAAATCTTTCGAACCATTTACACCAACCGTATAAACAGTGAAATCTTTGATTAGATCTTTAGCGATATTGGTAATAATGGTTGAATCGATTCCACCACTGAGTAATCCACAGACTTTCTCACCCTCACCTATATTATCTGCAACAGCAAGTTTTACTAATTGGTTTAACTGATTAGTGAGCTTAGAGATATAACTCCGTGTAATTTTATATTTTGTAATGAATTTAGGATATTCATAAAATGATTCTACTGTTCCTTTAGAACTTATAATGGTTCCCGGATTTATAAATTTAATATCTTCCTCTAAAGGGCTTAATGATTTTAATTCTGAAGAGAGAACAAAAACAGATTCGTTCTCACAATAATACAAAGGTTTTGCTCCTATAGGATCCTTGAATCCAAATAGCTCGTTTCCCTTAAAAATTATACCACTAAAAGAACCATTCAATTCATGGAAAAGCTGCTTACCAATTTTAGTGAATCCATTAAGAATTACTTGTAAATCAGACGCTTCTTGTTTTTTAATTGATTTTTTTTCAAAAAGCGAATGGTTTAATTTATCCAAATTATAGATCTGCCCATCAATTGCAATAATTTCGCCATTATCATCATTAATGGAAAAATTTAAAGGCAATTTGTTATTGTTAACTTTTTTATGGTAAAATATTACTTCAATTGGAGCTTTTTGATAAATATAACGATGCTTTCTTCCCCGGTGTTTTATTTTTAAAGAACATTCATTCAATAATTCTATTTTATTTTCATCTAATTCCTTCTTTTTGTAGATAGCAAAAATTCCTGCCAATTTAGACCCCTTTAATAAGAATTTCTCATATTAATATTTACTTTTATTGTTTTTATTTTAATTTACTACCATTTCAAGCATGTAGTTAAAAAAATATTATAGAAAGCTATAATTTCGAATTAATAAGTGAAAAACCTAGATGTTTAGCACCATTTTTTGACACACTTCTTAATTCCGTAAAATTTTATAACTATAATTTTCTTACTAATACCTGTTTTGAAGCATGTATTATTTCAATTTTGGGTAACTCTTGAATTTTTTTTATTAGTTCAACTTGATGTCTTATAGTTTTCCAATTAGATTTTGATGCACGAGAGATGTCGCTGATTGTGTGGAATTTGCCATCCTCCAATGCGTGAAAAATATTTTCGACAATTTTTTTTGAGCTTTTCCTCATAGTTACACTATCGGATAAAGAAATCACCTATTATAATACATGTATTAAATATAGTAATATTATTTGAATTATATATATTTACTTTGTGTATAAGTATATAAATATTATTATTAATAGTATATATGAGATTATTTAAAAACTTATCTAATTAATTAAATGTTGATTTATCTCTATTTAAATAAACAGTATATTTAAATATCACCTTTATTTATAATAGTATAGAAAGAAAGACTTATAGAATATAAATGTGATTTTAAATGAAATATTTATCTACTTTTCAAAAAAAAACACTGATTTGTGTTTGTTCCACAGATCAGCTTCTTGAATAAAGAGAAGAGTCCCTAATTAATCCATTCCTAAAGATAAGGAGTGATGAATTTATGAATAACAATAATAATAATTTGAATAAGGAAAAAAATAAGAGAAAGATTCTTACTGCTTGCATTGGGCAATGCGTGCATGTTGCGGGTTTGTACAATTTTTTAAAAATTGCTGAACAATTAAATTATCAATGCGAATTTTTAGGACCTGCCACGCCCATATCTCGCATAGTAATTGAAATTGAACGAAAAAATCCCGAGATTTTAGGACTCAGTTATCGTTTAACTCCTAAGACAGTAATGCCATTATTAAAAGAATTTAAAAAGCAATATAAAAAACTAGAAAAGAAGCCAAATAGAATATTTTTTGCGGGAACACCAGAAGTAGTAAAATTAGTGAAAAAACTTAATATTTTTGATGAATATTTTATTGGGGCTGAATCAAGATACGATATTTTGTCAATACTTAAACAGGATAGAGAGTCAAACTCGGATAAAACCCAAGTACCAATGGATTTAATCGCAAGAATAAAATGGAAAAAGCCATATCCCATAATAAGAGCGCATTTTGGATTATCTAATTTAGAAAACACGATAAAAGGCATCAAGATTCTTGCTGAGTCAAAAGTACTTGATGTAATTTCAATTGCTCCTGATCAAAACACACAGGCAAATTATTTTCACCCAGAAGAGCGGCTAAAGAAATTATCTGGAGCAGGAGGAGTACCTTTAAACTCAGAAGAAGATTTCCTCAAGTTAAATCGAGCACGCTTATGTGGTAATTATCCTCTCTTAAGAATTTACGCTGGTACTAGAGATTTTATAAAATTAGCCAAGTTATATCAAAATACAATAAATAATGCCTGGGCAGCCATTCCAATTTTTTGGTTCAATCAAATGGATGGAAGAGGCCCATTAACACTAAAAGAATCGATAAGACAACATTTAAGAGCAATTAAATGGCACGCAAAGAATGAAATTCCAGTAGAGATCAATGATCCTCACCATTGGAGTCTAAGGGACGCTCCAGATGTAATCGCAGTGGCAGACATGTATCTTTCAGGAATAATCGCTAGAGAATTAGGTGTGAAAAATTTTATCGCCCAATACATGTTCAACACTCCCCCTGGAAGCACTCTTGAAATGGATCTTGCAAAAATTCTTGCTAAAGATGAACTTTTAAGCACGCTAGCTAGTAAGGATTTTAAAATAGTTAAACAAGTAAGGACAGGTTTATCAAGTTTTCCGCTCCACTTAAACAAAGCAAAAGGACAATTAGCAATAGCAACGGCCATCCAATTAGCAATTAAGCCCGATATCATCCACGTAGTAAGTTATTCCGAGGCAGATCACGCCGCAAAACCTGAAGATATTATAGAAAGCTGTGATATTGTCGAGCAGGTCGTTAATAGAGTATACTCTAGTAATATCAATTATATTGACGAGAGAGTTGAAAAAAGAAAAGAGGAGTTAATTCATCAAGCGAAGTGGATAATAGATTTAATTCCTCTTTTAGCTAAGACTCCATCTGAACAAAAAAATCCATATATAAATTATAAAGTCCTAAACAGAGTTGTAACGCATGGGATATTTGATTCGCCTCATTTAATAAATAATGATTTTGCAGTTGGTAAGATTAAAACAAAGATGATTGAGGGGGGCTGTTATTCCTGGGATGGCAAGCAAAAAGTTAAGTTAGATGAAATAAAGAGAATTAAAACGATATTAGATGATTTATCATTCAAATATCCAAAATTAAATGGTTATAATAAGTTTCTCCAAAAAGCGGTGATGCAGAGATGAAAATTTGCGTAATAGGGGCAGGATCTGGAGGACGTGCGTTTTCGGCCTATCTCTCCTCAAAAGGACATCTAGTATCTTTATATAATAGATCATTTTCGAGGATCGCAGATATAAGAAAATCCCGTGGAATAAGAGCTATGGGAGAATTAGAAGGTTTTTTTCTAGTTGATATAGTCACACAAAATCTACCATTAGCATTGAAAGGAGCAAAAATTATAATAGTTGTCACACCAGCTTCCGCACATGGAGAAATTGCTAAAGAAATAGCACCTTTTCTTGAAGATGGTCAAATTATCATATTAAACCCTGGAAGGACGTTTGGTTCTCTTGAAGTTCAAAGAATCATTGAAGAAATTAGGGGAAAGATCCCAATTTTTATAGGTGAAACTCAAACACTTCTTTTTACATCAAGAGCTCTTGAAGGTAATAAAGTTGAGATAATAAAAATAAAAAATCAAGTGGATTTTTCTTGTTTTCCAGAGAAGTATACAGATTTAATATATGAAATATTAAAAGAGATATTTCCTCAATTAAATCCTATAGATGATTATTTAGAACTAACATTGAACAATATAGGAATGCTGCTCCACCCTACGATTTCTCTTTTCAATGCGGGTTTGATGGATTTTGGTAAAAAGTTTAAATTTTATAGTGAAGGAACGACACCTCGTGTATGTTTAGTTCTTGAAAAAATTGAGATGGAAATTAATGCAATTTTTGAAAAGCTTGGATTGAAGCAATTCAAATATTTCAAGTGGGCTAAGAAATCTTATGGTATAAAAGCAGACTCTATCTATGAAGCAATTCAAAAAATTGAAGAATATAAGAATATTTATGCACCTCCTCAATTAATAACTAGATATTTCACTGAGGATGTTCCTACTGGATTAGTTCCAATCTCATCAATAGGAAAACACCTCGGAATAAAAACTGAAACAATAGATTCCGTAATTAATTTATCAAGTACATTATGTGGAATAAATTTCAGAAAAATCGGTAGAACTCTCGATAATTTACAGGCAAATAGTTTAATAGATGAGAGGATAGGAGATATTAGAGATTATACGAGAACGAAGATATCAATCCCAAGAAAGATTTATTACGATTAAATGGGGTCAAATAATTATTAGGTAAATACAATAATTATATATTTAAATCTATTATGAAATATTATTCTATCTATTGTAATAATCAGTAAAGAAGGAGATATTTTATATATTGTAATGGTAAACTAAGAATCAGATGAAAAGGTAACTGAGATCAAAAAATCAACTTTATAGAAAGAATAAAAATAATAAAAATAAAAAACTGAGACTTAAATAATGTTTTAAATAAATTTTAGAACGAAAATTCATAAAAATTAAATATATTTATTTATTTTAATATTATAGAAATAAAAATGAATTGATATAATTTTATCCTTAACACTTTTAATAATGGTTGGAATTAAAAAAACTCCCATAGTATTTGCGAGTTCACACATAATTCCTTGAAATAACTTGCCTAGAAAGGTTAAATTTATACTTGAACATTAGGAATGATTCCTACCATTATATAAAATAATTTTGGATAATGAAAATTATGAGTAATTAAAAGAAATGAATTTAAAGGTGATTCAATGGGAAGTACGGAATTATTTATTAAAAGAGTATATGAAATTGTCTCTGAATTAAAAATTCCATTAATAGATGAAAGAGTTTATGATAAAGTATCAATAAAATCGAATAAAACAACTGACGTGCAATTTGTATTTGATGAGGATGAGTCAGTTATTCGTGGATTTCTAGGTTTAGCTGACTATTTCCATACGGTTGTTATAAAAAAGAAGGAAAAATTCTATATTCCGAATGACGGTACTTTTTATGTCTTGAAATGTGGGAAATAAACATGCCCCAATTTCTCATTTAGACCTGCTGCTGAGTTCAGGTAATAAAATATATGTGTTATTTTGAATTGAATAAAGAGGTGTTATTTTGAAATTACTAAGTAAGATTAAAGCATATTTTAACAAGAGAACAGGATTAAAGCAAGAAGATGATAAAGAAATAGAACATGTCCTAAAATCTAAAAACAATAGAAAAAATCCTAAATCAGAAGTCTCTCATTTTGAACAAGAATATAGTATATACAAAAAAAATCCAATTCTTTCTGAATTTTATGAAAGATATAGTGATATTGAAAAAAAACCTAATAAAAGATATCATCGAAAGGAAAAGGTTGAAAAGGAAGAGATAAATTTGCTAATGGAGGATTTAAAAACATGGAAGACGGAGGACATGTGAGATCATGAATTCAAACCATGAAAAAATGGAAAGACATAATGATTTAGATCCTGTCTTGTATCATTTCTCTTTAAAAAGGTGATATCATGGCAAAATATTATTGTGTTAAATGTGAGAGATTTCATCATCGTGGAAAAATATACGAAAAACATCTGAAATATAAAAAAAGTGACAATAAAAAACCTATTAATGAAGATTTGAATAACTCAATTTCGGTGAATGAAATTCTAAATTATGATATCAGCGAGTTTAGAAATATTGCGAAACGTCAATATAAAAATTTAATTGAAAAAATGTACATGTCAAAAAATTATGACATGTATGCCCAAGAGATTCGCAAATTGATTTTATATGAAGAGAAATCAAAAACTTAAATTAATAGGATATGAATTGAAATGATTCAATAATTATATATTTAATAAAAAGTGTAAGAAAAATGGATGATACAGGAAAAATTGAGGATATTCTAAAGTATAAAGAAATGATGAATTACAAAATCAGTAATGTAGTTGCAACAGTTAATATAGAAATTATTAAAAAATTAGATCTGGTGGATATTGCAACAAAAGTTAAGGATGTTGAGTATAATCCCGAAATATTTCCTGGTTTGATTCTAAAAATAGACAATCCTAAAGTTACCTTTTTGATCTTTTCAACTGGTAAAATGGTACTAACTGGACTTAAAACAACTGAAAATGCTCGTAAAGCTGTAAAAAAGATTTTTAAAAAATTTAAAAAAATTGGTATAAAATTAAGTAATCCGGTAATTACTATAGAGAATTTAGTTGCAAACGGTGATTTAAACTATTCAATAAATTTAGACAAGGCAGCCATCACATTGGAAAATACGATGTATGAACCTGAAATATTTCCTGGTTTGATTTATCGAATAAAGAATAATAGTGCTGTTTTTTTAGTTTTTTCTACAGGTAAATATGTTTGTGTGGGCACAAATAGCGAAAAAGACATTTCGAGAGCTGTGATTAAATTGAATGATGCAATTAGTGAATATGATTTAGCAAAAAAGTCTACTGTTGAAGAAAGTTTTGACGATTTGATATTCATATAAAAAAATTACAAATTCCATATTAATGGATTATCTATAAAGATTAAGTTAAAAAAAGTAAGTTAAGAAGGAATTTAGTATATAAATAATTAATGGTTAGAAATCCAATTTAGAAAATAGCCTTTATTTAGGCAATAAATGAATTATAAAAAGAAATTATGAAAGAATAAATGAGTTGATAGTTATGGTTGAATTTTGTAAAGAATGCAATGGAATGATGTTTCCTTCAGAAAAAAATGGAAAAACTGTCCTTGAATGTAAATCATGTGGTGAAATGATAATGATAAATGATAATATGTCTCAGTCTTATGTATTGACCACAAAAATTGATCATCCAGTAGGGACAGAGTTTAAAAACGCAAATAAAATGAATAATTGGAAAAAAAACTTGAGAGAAAAAAGAATTTTTTTCAAAAGACAGAAAAAATTAAATAGGAATAAGAATCTTCCATAAAATTTAATGCTACAAGAGAAAATAATAAATTGATAAAAAAAAATATTAGAAAGGATTTATATAATATGGACATAACCAAAAATAGGGCTCAATTTACCCAACTTGAACTAATTAAAGATATAATCGAAGAAGAAATATATAATAGAGAATCCTTTAAAAATGAAATTAACATGACCGAACAGGGTGAATTAAGGAATAAAACATTGCCTTTTAAAAATAAGGTAAAAAAGTTAGAATCAAATCGATTAAAAAATAGAAAAAAGGTTTTAAAAGCAAAAAAATACGCTGAAAGGTGGAAAAAATGGCGTTCTCTTTCAAATAAAGTCAATCTAAATGAATAAATAACATAATAGTATTAAAAATAAAAATGAAATTATAAATTGAGATAATATAAAAGAATTGGTTTTAGAAATGAGTCAAATAATTAAAAATTTAATTGAAAATATATCCAACGCTTTGGGTTTAACTAGTAGCGCTCTTGAAGAATTAATTAAAGAAAATAAAAAATACCTTGAAGTTGAATTGGATTTAGCCGAAAAACACGATGATGCAATTAATGCCCTAAAAGAATACAGTAATGTTGAAGATCCATCATTATCGGAAGCATTGGAAACATTAGCTACAGCATATAAAGATATTGAACTTGCACGAAAAGAAAGGGTAAAACAATTAGAGGTTAGCTTCATCAACCCTTTACAAGAACTCTTAGAAGAATTATTAATTAAGAAAAATGAAATCAAAGAAGCTGAAAAAGCAAAAGATGACTTAGAGAAAGCACAAAAGAAATTTGATAAAGAACAGAATAAAACTGAAGATAAAATAAATCTTGAAAAGTTAGAACAGGCTAAGGCGGTTCTCACAGCTGCTAAGAAAAAATTTGAGAGAGAAGATACTAAAGCGCAAAAAACCATTGAGACATTTAAAAATAAAAGAATTACAATTCTTAAAGAAATATTAGAAAAAATTAGTGAAATTGAAAAAGATTTTTATCAAAAAGCCATTGAGTTGGCTATTGCCGTTAAATTAAAAGCTGTAGATATAGTGATTAAAGAGATTGAACCAGAAGAAGGAAAAAATGTAAAAAATCAAGAAGAAGCAGAAAAAAATAAATTAGAAAATTAAAATTGAAGAAGAGTAGTGAGGGAAACACTCGAATTATGTCATACTAGTATTAGAAATGAAATATGAAAATAAATCAAGACAACAACTCATAAGAAAATTATACGATTTTGAAATACAGTACAAGGAATTACTCCAAGATTTAGAAACCGCTGAATCAAATCTAAGACAAAAAATTAAGCATCTTGATTGCATATATGGGATAATTAAATTAATTCAAAATCCAAACGTTACAGTTAATTTTATTTTGGAAGGAGTTGTAAAAAGAATTCAAGAGACATATAAATTTGCAAAGATTTGTGGAATAAAAGTGTCTTTTGATAATAATTATTATCTTTCGAAAAATTTTTCTGAAACTCAATGGAGTATTTCTGAAAGAATTTTAATTATTGATAAAGAATTGAAAATTATCCTATATTACTTTAAAAAGAAAGAACCTCTTCCAACGGAGAGAGTTTTATTAGTAGAAATATGTAAATTGCTAAAAGCAATTTTTGAGTTTAAATTGGTATGGATATAAAACTTTAACATCATTAAATCAGAGTTTTGAAATAATAAACTAAAATTAGCATAAACCTATAGAACAAAGAATATTTCATTCAAATTGATTATTACACGAAACAATTTATTTTTTGTTAACCGAAGATTAATAAAACAAAAGCAATAGTATTTAATTATGGTCAGAGTAAGAAGGGAAGGGATTTTATTAGAACCTACCGAAAATGAATTTGAAAATCAAGCTGTTTTAAATCCAACAATTGTACAAGATGGAAATACATTACATTTATTTTATCGTGCTGTAAAAGAAGGAAATTATTCTAGTATAGGATATTGCAAATTAAATGGTCCTTTAAACATAATAGAAAGAAGAAATTCACCTATCGTATATCCTGAATTTGATTACGAAAACCAGGGAGTAGAAGACCCCCGAATAATACCATTTGATGGATTATATTACCTCTTCTATACTGCTTATGATGGGAAAAATGCTTTGATTGCATATGCTACAAGCAAGGACTTGATAAATTGGGAGAAGCATGGTACCATTTCGCCTAATATTACATATGACGAAGCGAGAAGTTATTTTCGAGAATCTAAATTGAAAGAGAAGTATTTCTTTTTTGTATCCTATTTTAAAGATATTGTGGCTCCGGATGTATTATTATGGGAAAAAGATGCGTTTATCTATCCAAGAAAATACGACAATAAATTCTTGCTTTTTCACAGAATATACCCTGATATTCAGGTAATATTCTTTGAAGATTTTAAAGATTTAACAAATGATTTTTGGAAAAATTATCTTAAAAATCTAGCAGATTATGTTGCTCTAGAGCCAGAATATGGATTTGAATCTAGAAATATAGGCGCAGGTGCTCCATTAATAGAAACTGCAAGAGGATGGTTGATGATTTACCATTCTGTACAAGATTCTAATCGAGGAAAGATTTATCATGCCAGCGCAGCGCTCCTTGATAAAAATGATCCATTAAGAGTACTTGGACGGCTTAAGGAACCTCTCATTTCTCCAGAAGAAGATTATGAAATATTTGGAGATGTTGGTAACGTTATATTTCCTACTGGAACAGCAATATTTAATGGTCGACTTTATATTTATTATGGTGCCGCTGATACAAGAATTGCCGTTGCTTCCGTAAATTTAAATAAATTACTTCACGAACTATTATCTTCCGAAGTGGAGGCAGGAATCGGATTTGTTGCAGGAAAAATATATAAATTTGCTTTTAATGAAGAAAAAACTTTGACACAAATTAAAGAACGCTTAAATCAAGAAGAAAATATCATTTTAATGGCTATTGGATGGTTAGCGAGAGAGAATAAAATATTGTGCAGGTTTGATCACGATGAACTAGTTGTTAGAACTTTAGATTGATTTATTTTTATTTTTTCTTGAAATAATTTATCCTAATAAACGAATTTTATATATTTAATCCATAGAATAGCTTTTCTTGGCTTAGCTTCTTATTTCTGATATATATATGATTGTAAATGTGAGAGGATTTAACCCTAAAATTTAAATATTAAAGGATAATAATGTATTATGCTAATTGGGTAAAAAATTTTAAAAA
>Ga0180432_10009608_pt1 | contig 11769 bp, 8 predicted proteins | sample SS_ome_10_FD_132414 | JGI IMG/M metagenome (GOLD analysis project Ga0180432, IMG submission 132414) | Hypersaline lake sediment archaeal communities from the Salton Sea, California, USA - SS_1_MS_2 metaG | ecosystem: Environmental > Aquatic > Non-marine Saline and Alkaline > Hypersaline >... | reverse complement strand
CCCAGATCGTGCAGCAGCCCCCCCTGCACGACGACGGCCTCCATACCCGGGTCGCCGGGCCGGGCGGCGCGGAGCAGCAGCCCGCAGCCCACCCCCACGTTGACCATGTGGGTGGCCGTGTAGTAGTCGTGCGCCGACATGTCCAGCAGGTACGAAAACTGGCTCCCGTCCTCCGAGGCCCAGGCCACGAACTGCCGGCTGATCTCCGCGACCGCGTCGATGGCTTCCGCCTGGTTGGGGAACAGCAGGGCGTCCTCGATCATCTTCGTGCAGGCGGCCCGGATGACTCGAGCCCGCTCGGCACGCTGCGACTCCGCGTCGTGGAACAGCCGGTCCAGCCGTTCGGTGAGCGACCTGCGGTAGGCCGCGTGCTGGTGCATGGGGATGTAGAGGAACTCGGTTCCTTGTTCGAGGAGCCGGGCCCGGTCCTGGGGCGTGAACTCGACGCCGACGCCCCGGTACAGCACCGGTGACGCGGCGGTGGCCGGCTTGAGGTACAGCTCCATCGACAGGGCCCGGCTGTCCAGGGAGTCGATGCTCACGGGGAAGAAACGCCGGGACTCGTCGTCTCCCCGCGCGGTGTCTGTTGTTTCCATGGATCGAATCCCGACCGACGGCGTTCGCTGGCGCAGTCGTGCCCTGGGGAACCGCCGCGCGGAAGAACCTTCCTGTACACCGCAGACGCGTGTCGCCGCGCCCCCTGCGTGGCGGCGTGCCACGCCCCCCGGGGCGAATCCCCCGGGATGCACGGCGCGTCGCCCGGAGGTGTTGCTGCGACGGTTCGATCGGCGCCGTCGCGGTGCGGGTTGAGCATCGCTTTGTTTTCTTCTCGACCGGGGTGCGGTGGGTCGCCGGGCGGCAGCATATCGGCCCTCGGGCCGCCGCCACCGACGCCGTTTGGGCTGCCAGGTGACCGGGCAGCGCACGCCGGGCGGGCGCCCGTTGGACGCTTCTGCAGCACGCGCTTGATCTTTCCCGCGGACATGCCATATTAGCCGTAGCCGCGGTCGCTCCCGGATGGATCCGTACGGGGCACAGAGGGCCATGGAAGCGCCGATCGATCACCGCCCCATCGCCGTTTTCGATTCCGGTGTCGGAGGTTTGACGGTTGTCCGCGAACTCCGGCAGCGGCTGCCCCATCATCATCTGGTGTATTTCGGCGACACGGCCCGGGTCCCCTACGGCACCAAGAGCGTCGAGACCGTCACCCGCTTCACGAGCGAGATCGTGCGGTTCCTGCTGCGCTTCGAGCCGTCCTGCATCGTGGCGGCCTGCAACACCGCCAGCGCCGTGGCGGCCGCCACGGTAGCCCACGAGCTGGAGGTCCCCCTCATCAGCGTGGTTGAGCCGGGGGCCCGTGACGCCGCCCAGGCCGCCGGCGACGGTGACGTCGTGGCCGTGATCGCCACCACGGCCACGATCGCTTCGAGCGCCTACCGCAACGCCCTCAACCGCCTGAACCCGCGGCTGGTGGTTGTCCAGAAGGCCTGCCCGCTGTTCGTGCCGCTGGTCGAGGAGGGGCGCAGCGAGCGGGACCGCCTGGTGCGGCTGGCGGTGGCCGACTACCTCGAGCCGGTCCGGCGCCTTCGGCCGACGGTGGTCATCCTGGGGTGCACCCACTACCCCCTGCTGCGGGCCGCCATTCAGGATTTCCTGGGCGAGGACACGTTCCTGATCGACTCGGCCACCTCCACCGCTCGGTACGTGGCCCACCTGTCCGGCTCGTCCCCCGCGTTGAGCCGCTGCCACGATCCTGGTAGATTGCTCTGCTACGTCAGCGATAATCCCCAGCAGTTTCAGTCCATTGGATCCCGAATCCTGGGGGAGCCGATCAACGATGTCGTTCGCGTCTGTCCGGAAGAGTTCGCCCCTGCCCCCCTGCGGCCCGCCCGGGTCACGGCCTGACCCTCTCCCGGCGCTGCCTCGGTGCGGAAGGGCCCGGCGGTGCTGTCTGCACCTGTGCCTGCTGGCCGTGCTGCTCGCCGGGGTGACCGGCTGTTCCACGAGGAAGCGGCTCTACAAGCACCATGCCTTCGTGACCGAGGCGGATGCCTACGACTACCTCACCAAGGCCCTGCAGAGCGAGCTGCCGGACGTCCGCCGCGAGGCCATACGCGAGATCGCCCGGTCGCGCTACGCCACCCACGAAGTGGTCGTCAGGGCGCTGGCCACCATCGCCCTGACCGACCCCAGCCCCTCGGTGCAATGCGCCGCCCTGGCCGCCCTGCGGGCCGCCGGCGGACCGGAGGCGGCCGAAGCGGTCCTGGCGGTGCTGGAGCAGGAGCCTGGAGCCGGCGAGGCGCCCTGGATCGGTCCCCGGGGGGCCAACGTCCGCCTGGCGGCTCTGCGCACGGCACTCACCCTGGTCGCCGACCAACAACTGGCACCCGAAAACCGAGCCGCCCTGCAGGCCCTGGCCGCCCGCCTGATCCGGGAGGACCCCTCGCGGGACATCCGGCAGTGCAGCGCCCGGGTGCTGGGATACTGCCCGCACGCCGACACGCTGGAGCCCCTGATCGACGCCCTCCAGCAGCGGGACTTCGGCGTCGTCTACGAAGCGGAGCAGTCCCTGATGCGGCTGACCGGCCGAACGTTCGATTACGACGCCGTCGCCTGGAGGGAATGGCTGACCGGCACCGATCAGCCCTTCGCCGACGCGGGCCGCCTGGATCATCTGGTGGAGCCGCCGCCCAAGAACTGGTGGCAGCGCTCGCTGGACGGCACCCGCCGCGCTTTCGAGACCTTCAAGCCGAAGAAAGGTGAGTCGTAGCCGGCTGTGCGCGCCATCGTCTACGACAAACAGGTTCGCTTCGACGAAGCTCATCCCGACCCGGAACCGGCGGGCGACGAATGCCTGGTGCAGGTTCTCCAGGCCGGCATCTGCAGCACGGATCTGGAGATCGCCCGCGGTTACCTCGACTTCCGGGGCGTGCTGGGCCACGAGCTGGTCGGCGAGGTCGTCTCGGGACCGCGGGCCTGGCGCGGCAAGCGGGTGGTCGCGGAGATCAACTGTGTCTGCGGCAAGTGCGACATGTGCCACAGCGGCCTGGCCCTGCACTGCCGCCGCCGCACGGTGATGGGCATCGCCGGCCGTGACGGGTGCTTCGCCGACCGGGTGAGCATCCCGGAACGAAACCTGCACGAGGTCCCGGACAACATCTCCGACGAGGAAGCGGTCTTCATCGAGCCGTTGGCGGCCGCCTACCAGGTGATCAAGCAGTGCCCCATCGAATCGCGGATGAGCGTGGCGGTCGTGGGCAGCGGTCGGCTGGGGCTGCTGGTGGCCCAGGTGCTCGCCACCACCGGCTGTCACCTGGTGGTGGTGGGCCGCAACCCCAAGACCCTGCTGCTCTGTGAGAAGAAGGGCATCATGTCGCGGCCGGTCGACGAGCTGGTGCCCCGGGCGGACTGCGATGTGGTCGTGGAATGCAGCGGGGCCCCGGCCGGGCTGGGCCTGGCACTCGAGCTGGTGCGGCCCCGGGGGACCATCGTGCTCAAGAGCACCCATGCCCAGGAGGTCGCCGTGAACCTGGCGCCGGCCGTGGTCTCGGAGGTGACCATCCTGGGAAGCCGTTGCGGGCCCTTCGGCGAGGCCATCCAGGCGCTGGCCCGCAGGCAGATCGAGGTGTCCTCCATGATCAGCCGAACGTTCCGCCTGGAGCGGGGGGTCGAAGCGCTGGAGGCGGCTGCGGCTCCCGAAAACGTCAAGGTGCTCCTCCGGGTCACACCGTCGGGGAAGCGCTAGGCCGTGCCCCGGGCGGACGACCGCGGCGGGGTCCCCGTCGATCGCCCGACTCGCCGGACCTGGCGCCAGGTCCGGCTGGGAGCCATGGACGTGTTGCAGTCCGGGCTGCTCGGCGCCAACGGCGTGGCCCACGCCTTCACCATGCGGCCGGACAACTTGTCCCTCCCCTCAGGCCCGCAGCACAACCGGGCAGCGGCGTGCCGGGCGGCACTGTGCGTTGCCCTGGGCGCAGAAGCTCACCGTCTTACCACCATGCGCCAGGTCCATGGTGCAGGTGTCGCCGTGGTCTCCCGCGAGCAGGAAGGAACCGACCTCGAGCAGGTCGACGCCCTGGTGGTCGATCGCCCCGGCGTGCCGTTGCTGGCCCTGTCGGCGGACTGTCCGCTGGTGGTGGTCTGCGACCCGGTCCGGGCGGTGCTGGGCGTGGCCCACGCCGGCTGGCGTGGCACGCTGGCCGGCATCGCCCGCGGGCTGGTGGACGCGATGGTCACCTCGTGTGGCGCCCGCCCGCCCGACATGGTGGCGGCGGTCGGTCCCTCAGCCGGCCCGGACCGCTACGAGGTCGGACCCGAGGTTCGTGACCAGGCCGCCGGCTGCCTGCCCGGTGGCGAGCGCTTCTTCCGGCGGCGCGGCGACACGCTGCTTCTCGACCTGTGGACCGCCAACGTGGATCAGCTCTGCCGTGCCGGGCTCGACCCGCGGCGGATCGACCTGGCGGCTCACTGCACGATCGGCGACGAGCGTTTCCACTCCTACCGCCGGGACGGCGCCGCCACCGGCCACGCGGCCCTGGTGGCCCTGCTGCGCTGACCCGCCGCACCCGCTTCGCATTTCGCTGGGCGGGCCGGCCGGGCGGCCCGCCCCCGCGGACAGCCCGTCGGCCCCCCCCAGGGACCAAGAACACAGCCGGCCGCCGGGCGCCCTTCCGCGTCCGCCGGCCGGCTGCAAGACTGGGGAAACCATTGAGGAGTCAAAGGGTGCACGGAACGGCGAGGCCGGTCGGGGTTCCCAAGGGGGCACCTCGCCGCCCGTGCCTGGTTGTGTGCACTCTTGGTATCGGCCACATCGCAAACCGTCACAATCGGGAAGACTACCCAATTTCCAGCCTCACACGCCGCGACAGGAATAACAGAGTTAAACCTCCACCAATATGTTATTCTGCGGCGGATCAGTGGGCGGGGGGCGAGCTGTATCGCAGGCGCCTGCTTGCCGGGTGCTCCGCATGGCCGGGCGCGCGGGAAGCTTCAGGTTTGCGGGATCTCGGGCGGGCAGGCGGGATCCGCCGCTGTGGGCTGTGCCGGCAGGGTGGCGGCCACCGGCATGGCGATGCCCTCGCGGTGAGCGAAGAGCGTGAGTTCCACCCGATCGTGGATGCCCAGCTTGGCCATGATGTTCGATCGGTGCCGGTCAACCGTGCGGACGCTGATGTTTAATGCCAGGGCGATCTTCTTGGCGCTCATCCCGGCGGCAACGTACCGCAGCACCTGCACCTCCCGGTGGGTCAGCGTGCTGGCCCGGGAGCGAGCCTCGCCCGGTGGCTGGGCGCAACAGCCGCTGGCCAGCCGGTGTCTGACGCTGGGGGAGTAATAGGCTCGCCCGCCCGCCACCTCGCGGATGGCCCGGACCAGGGCGTCCACCGGCTCGGCCTTGCTGACGTAGCCGCTGGCCCCCGCACGGATCGCCTGGTCGATGTAGCAGTCCTGGCTGAAGGCACTGAGAAACAGCACCCGCGTCGCGGGGTTGTGCTGCCGGATCAGTTCGGTCGCGTCGAAGGACGTCATCCCCGGCATGTCCACGTCCATGATCACCGCATCCGGCGATTCCCTGAGGGCCGCCGCCACCGCCTCGCTGGCGTCCACGACCGTGCCCAGCACGGTCATGTCCGGCTCGGCCCCGATGCGTTGCGAGAGCGCCTCCCGGACCAGCGGGTGATCGTCGGCGATCAGCACTCGGACCTTGGTCTGTCCAGGCATCGGCTCAGCCCTCCAGGTTGCCAAGGGCGGCCTGCGGCTGCTCCGCGGCGGTGCAACCTGCCCGGTGGGCGGCGGAGGTCAGCGCCGCGGTGGTCCTGACGGTCTCCCGGGCGGCGCGGCCCAGCCGGTCCAGGCCGCGGAGAACACGGGGATCGATGCTGCCCGGCGGCGGCATCGTCTCCAGGCAGGCCTGCATGACCAGCAGAAGGTTGTGCAGGTCATGCGTCAGCTTGCGGGTGGAACTTCCCAGCGAGTTCAGCAGTTGGAGTTCCGCGGTGTGCTTCCCGGAGTCCCCGACCGGATGCGGCGGCTGCGTCCCTTTCGTACCCGTTTGCACGTGCTGTCCTCCCGGCCCGACTGAGGCTCTGTGGAACGGCAGAAGCAGGTACGCCACCCCACCGCTGGCGGGCGGGCGACTGCCCCAAACATGCAAGCTCATACAGTCAGGCTGTCGTGGCCTGTCCGCAGAACGACCGAACGATCCGTTCCGCCTGCGAATCCCCGAACCGGTGTGGGGCCGGTTGCATCCCCCCTGTCAGGATGCGGTCCGGCCGGTGGGAAGAGGCCGCCGCTTCGCCACAGGCCGCCTCTGGTGCGCCTTGGGTACGCAACCGTACGTATCGGCACGGATGACCTCTGCAATACATGGGTACGTTTGCCCAATCGGCCGGTGTGACCCCGCTCTCGAGCAGCGGGCGCGGGCCTCCCACCCCATGAGGCCACATCGCAAACCAGCGGGAGCGAACCGATACGGTCTGGCGGGGCTGAAGGCCGGGCAAGGGTGAGGACCCTGCCGTGGTGATCGGATATGACAAGACCCCCGGGCGGTGCAACCCGGGGGTCGTCTCGTACGAGGCCGACGGGATTCGAACCCGCAACCACCGGATCGACAGTCCGGTACTCTATCCAATTGAGCTACGGCCCCGGTGGCGAAGGACTGGTTTTTCGTGCTCCGTCTTCCGGGCTGATGACTATAGCTTTGCTGCCTGCGGTGTCAAGGTCAAGGAGCGGCGGCGACGAAGGTCCGGCAGCCGGTGGCTCCGCCGCCGGGTTTGAGGCGGGCCGGCCGTCCCATAAGATGCGGCGGTCATGCCGTGCCCCCGGCCGAGGCGCGGGGCTCGACGGGGCCGGCGGGTTGTTCACAGGGAGGTGACCCGACGTTGAAGACCGCTGCTCGGTTCTTACTGCCGCCTGGACTCCGCGTGGGACCACTCCTCGGCAACGCATCCTGGACGCTCGTCGCGGCCCTGGCCCTTCTGGCAGACCCCGCTGCAGCGGCGGGCGAGAGCCCTCCGGCCGCCCTCCACCGCCTGCTGACCCGCCTGCCGCAGGCGAACGCGGTCTGCGGGGCCCGTGTTTTGGATCTGGTGAGCGGTCAGGTTTGGTCCGACGTCAACGCGGACGAGCCCCTGCTGCCGGCCAGCAACGCCAAAGTGGTGGTGCTGGCGGCGGCCGTCGACCAGCTCGGCCCGGGTTTCACCTTCCGCACGGTCCTGGCCGTGCGGGGCGAAGACCTGGTGCTGATCGGTGACGGCGACCCCGCCCTGGGGGACGAGAAGATCGCCGAAGCCCGCGGGCAGGAGCAGGATGTCTTCCGCATCTGGGCCGAGCGCCTTACCGACCTGGGGGTGACCTCGGTACCCGGCGACCTGATCCTCGACGAGACCGTGTTCGACGACCGGTGGGTCCATCCCACCTGGGAAGCCGGCGACCTGAAGAAGTGGTACGCGGCCCCGGTCGGCGGGCTGAACTACAACGACAACTGCGTGGACGTGACCATCTGGCCGGCCGAGACCCCCGGAGCGCCGGTGCTGTGGGCGTCCATCCCCCGGGCGGACGTGATCCAACTGGACAACCGTTGCCTCTCCGGTGGCAAGGGCACGCCGATCATCGATCGCCCCAAGCCGACCTTCGAGTTCGTGGTCAAGGGCCGGTGCAACAAGCGGTGGAAGTTCCCGGCGGTTGCCGTGCCGGATCCCGGCCTGCTGGCGGGCAGCGCTCTGCGGACCGCCCTGGCGGAGCGGGGCATCTCCATCGCCGGCCGGATCCGCCGCCAGCGCGTCCGCCGGCCCGACGGCAGCCTGCCCGCCGACTGCCGCGTGCTGACCGAGCACACCACGCCCCTGGCCGCCGTGCTGGCCCGAACCGGACGGGACTCCCAGAACCTCTTCGCCGAGTGCCTGATGAAGCGCCTGGGCTACGAATGGGCCCGCCGCCAGGGTCGGCCGCATCCGCAGGGAACCTGGCACACCGGCCGCCAGGCCCTGGCCGAACTGCTCGCCCGGGCGGGCGCCGGCGGCGGGGCCACCGCTCTGGTCGATGCCTCCGGGCTCAGCCGCGAGAACCGGGCCACCGCCGCCGACCTAGTGGCGGTGCTCGCCTACATGTACCGGCATTCACAACGTGAACTGTTCGTGAACTCTCTTTCCGAGGCCGGTGACAACGGCTCCCTCCGGCGGCGCCTGCAGGGCCTCGAGGGCTCCGTCTACGCCAAGACCGGCTACATCCGCGGCGTCCGGACACTCAGCGGCTACGCCGTCACCCCCGAGGGCCGGTGGCGGGCGTTCTCCGTGCTGTTCAACGGCTTCAAGGGCGGTTCGGCACCATTCAACAGCCTCCACGACGAGGTCTGCCGCGTCCTGGCGTCCGACGCATCAGGAACAGAGGAATGACCCGGGCCACCACCACGCCGCAGACCGACGCCGCGGGCCACCGCGCCGGCGTGCTCATGCTGGTCGCCGCCGCCCTGCTCTGGAGCCTCAACGGGTTGCTGATCAAGACGCTGGGCACCGAGGGCGTCGGCGGATGCACCATCGCGTCGGGCCGCTCGCTGATCGCCGCCGCCTTCCTCCTGCCGGTCGCCATGCGCCGCTGGAAGCCCATCGCCGAGAAGCGCTGGGTGCTGGCCACCATCCTGGCCTTCACGGGGATGACCATCTCCTTCGTGCTGGCCACCACCCTGACCACGGCGGCCAACGCCATCATCCTGCAATACACGGCGCCGGCCTGGGTGTTCATCTTCTCGCCCCTGATCCTGCGGGAGTCGGCCAGCCTGCGGCAGTGGGTCGCCCTGGCCGGGGCCATGGTCGGCGTGGCCATCATCTTCTTCTGGCAGTACACCACCGAGGCGCTGGGCCTGACCATCGCCCTCACCAGCGGGCTGGTCTTCGGCACCCAATCGGTGCTCTTCCGGAGGGTCCGGGCCCTGGACCCCGTCGTGCTGGCCTTCGTGACCTGCGCCGGATCGGGCCTGGTGCTGCTGGGCCCCGCCCTCCTGGTGGACGGCCCGCTGCCGGCGGGGCGGCCCCTGCTGCTGCTGGCCCTGATGGGTGTGATCCAGTTCGGCCTGCCCTACGTGCTCTACTCGGCCGGGGTGGCCCGCGTCCGGGTGCAGGAGGCCATCCTGATCGTCATGCTCGAGCCGGTCCTCAACCCGGTGTGGGTCTGGCTGGGGCCGGGCGAAACGCCCTCGGCGGGCACGATCCTCGGCGGCGCCATCATCCTGGCCAGCGTCACTTACCTGGCACTTCATCGCCGTCCCACCGCCCGTGCCCCGGTCGCAGCGTAGGTGCGGGGACGGGCCCCTGTTTGCGGCTCCAGCCCCTCGCCGGCCCGAACCGGTGCCCGGAGGGGTGAAACGGGCTCTGCGATTCCTTACACTGAACAGGTCCGCAGGTCACCATTGGGGCCCGACACCGGGGGACGGAAGGAGCGCGAAATGCGAAGCCACATCCACGTGTTCATGCCGCTCACCCTGCTGGCCGGCTGGTTCGGTGCCGGGCCGGCGCCGGCGGAGACGATCTACATGCTGCGCGACGCCGTGCTGTATCTGCGGGCGGATACGCCGGCCAGGCGGGCCACGACCGTCTATGTCTCCACCAAGGCGGCCTGGAGCACCGAGACCTTCGACGACGTCATCTACTGGACCGACCCGCGCGGCCGGCTCCTGGAGGCGCACCGCGTCGCCAAGGGCACGGCGGTGACGGGCTTCCAGTTCCACTATGCGGATGTCGACGGCGACTATCGGCTCGAGTTCCCCGGCCTGACCAACCGCTACTACACCGTCACGGTGGACCCCTCGATTGCCGTCATGCAGGAGCCCGCCAAGGGGCACCGGTACCAACGCACGGCGCCGACCACACCGCCCTGGAAGTACTTCTTCCAGGTCGGAGGCCCGTTCACCGTGGGGGCCGTCGGCGAGGTCGACGAACCGTGGGGACATCCCTGCGAGATCGACGTGTACGACAGCGCGGGCGCCCTGGTCGGCACGATCGACACCTTCGATGCCGACGGGGACGGCTCCGGGCGAATCGCCACCGGGCGCGAGCCGGCCTACCTGCACTTCACCGCGGCCGACGTGGCCGGCAAGGAGGGCATGTGGTACCTCCAGCCCATCGCGGATCGCCGGCTCGGCTTCTGGCTGGACGGGATGGCCAACCTGTTCAGCGCCAGCGAAGACCCGGCCCGCCATTTCGTGCCCGATCTGCAGCCCACCGAGACGATGGTGTACACCGCGGGCCAGCCGGCCGGCTGGGCGCCGGCCCTGGGCTCCTTCTTCGACAACGACACCGCCCTGCACCACTGGTTCGAGTTCTTCAAGCTCCAGTCCGTTCACCACTACGAGAGCGTGCACTGGCGCGAGCCGGAGAACGACAACGGCGACCCCGACGTGACCGATCCGGCGAAGTTCAACATTACGCCGATGAAGTACCGCCTCAAGCAGATCCTCATCGACGGCTCGACGGGCGGGCACAACGGCCCGGGGGAGCGGGCCCGTTCGCTGCGCTCCTCGCTGGTGTTCACGCCCACCTCCGATTGGCTCACCCCCTACAAGAACATGCTGGACCACTACGACGACGGGTTCGGCGGCCCGCACAACGACGTCAGGGAGTACCGCGAGTGCATCGTCGAGAGCATCCGGCAGGCGGCGGACCCGGCGGTGGAGCCGTACGTGAGCGTCGTGCCGACCTACCTGGCGCTCCAGGACGAGCCCAACCTGGGCATGCCCCAGCACCCGGAGCACTTCGACGAGCACGACTGGCTGATCGCCCAGACCGAGATCGCCACGGCCCTGCGCGGCGTGCCGGGAGCGGGGAACCTGAAGGTGATGGGGCCGATGACCTCGCAGTTCTGGGACGGTTACTTCTTCGACGGGCAGCCTTCGGTGGGGATGGACTGGAGCGCGGCGGTCTACGCGGCTGATCCGGACCTGGCGGACGCCATCTGCTTCAACCACTGGTTCAAGCGGCACCTCTACGGGCGCGAGCTGTCCTTCATTCTGGGCAAGGCGGACGCGGTGCTCGATGCCCACGACCCGGCCGAGGGCCTGATCGTCATCAACCAGACCAACATGTCCCCGGGGCTCGACAGCAGCGTGTACGACACCAGCACCGGCATCGGCAGCCTCTGGTGGGCGGCCCAGGCCTGCCACGCCGCCCGGGCCCAGCGCGATGTGGTGATGCACTTCTTCACCATGGTGAACGACGGTCACGACAAGGGCCTGCTCGGCGCCGACGGCCAGCCGCGCCCGTGGGGCTATGCCATGCGGTTCGTGCAGGCGTCCAAGCAGGAGTGGCGGCTGGCCCTGGCCGACGACGGCTATGGCCAGGAGGTCGACGGCCTGGTGACCTACGATCCCGAACAACGAATCCTCAACATCTTCTTCGTCAACAAGGTGGAGCGCACCGCCACCCTGCATCTGGAGCTGACCGCCCTGCCCCCGGAGTTCCGCCACACCACCCTGGACGTCCGGGCGTACCGGCTCGGGGCGGAAGACGCCGTCCCGAGCGCGGATTCGCCGTCCACGCTGCCGGCCGGGGGGCAGGCCGAGCTGGACGTTGTCCTCGGCCCGCGGCAGCTTTACAGCGCCTTCGCAACCGCCGACGGTCCCTACGAGGGGATCCGGCCCGCCTGGTTCGCCGATCCCGCCCTGGCCGAGATGCAGGACGAGGATCCCGACGGCAACGGCTACGCCGCGGAGGAGGAAGTGAAATGGGGCGGCGTGCCGGCGCACTACGACCATGCCTGCCCCATCCCGCCACCGGCCGCGTT
>Ga0180432_10009607_pt1 | contig 11769 bp, 4 predicted proteins | sample SS_ome_10_FD_132414 | JGI IMG/M metagenome (GOLD analysis project Ga0180432, IMG submission 132414) | Hypersaline lake sediment archaeal communities from the Salton Sea, California, USA - SS_1_MS_2 metaG | ecosystem: Environmental > Aquatic > Non-marine Saline and Alkaline > Hypersaline >... | reverse complement strand
GACCAGCTCGGGCTCCTCGGCGCCGGCCATACGCAGGATGTCCTCGTCGACCTCTTCTTCCAGGACGTCCACGGCGTCATCGTGCAGGATTCGGCCCAGCAACACGCCCTGGTCGTCGAGCACCGGCAGGGAGATCAGGTCGTAGCGCTTGAACATCTGGGCCACCTCTTCCTGATCCACATCGGTGGTCACCGAATGGAAATCGCGGTCCACCAGCTTGCCGATGGGAGTCGAGGGCCGGGCCAGGATGAGCTGTTCCAGCGACAGCGAGCCCATCAGGCGGTTGTCGTCGTCCACCACGTAGACGAAGTGAAGGTCGCCGGGTTCCTCCACGTTGGCACGGATGGCTTCGACCGCCTCGTCGACCGTGGCCCGTTCCAGGACCGAGACCAGCTCGATCTGCATCAGCCCGCCGGCGGTGTCCTCGGGGTACTTGAGCAGGGTCTCGACTTCGCGGCGGTCTTCGGTTGGCAGGGCGGCCAGGACCTTGCGCGCCAGCTGGCGGGGCAAATCGGCGATGACGTCGGCGGCGTCGTCGGAGGCCATTTCCTCGAAGGCCGAGGTGAGCTGCTCGGGGCTGAGCAGCTCGGCCAGGTCGTCGCGCAGGTGGTCGGGCAGCTCCTCCATCAGGTCGGAGATCTGGGCGATGTTCAAGGGGGCGATCACCTTGGGCCACAGGTCCCGCTCCAGCCGGTCGAAGATGATGGCCATGTCCGCCGGCTGCAAGAGCGCTAAAAAGTTGCGCAGGGCCTTGTCGTCCCCGGACTGGACCAGTGCCTCCAGGTCGTCGACTTCCGGCACGTTTTCCGGACGATACTCCACTCTTCACCTCGTGTTGGTGAGGGAAACTACCTCAGCGGGAAAGGCCAGTCAATCTCAGCGTTGCCAGAAGACTTTCAGGCCGGTGAAGGCCGGGGAGACCTCGTCGTCGGTGTTCAGGGCAACCTCCACCTGCAGCCAGCGTCCCCGGGGGACCTCCTGGGAGATGTCCGCAGTCCAGGGCGGGGGAACCGCCGAGTCGGCGTCGTGGTGGGGTGACCAGGTGGCGGAGAACAACGCCCCCTGGGTGGCGGCGGTGCGCGCCCGCACCCGGATCTCGTCGTCAGCACCCATGCTGCCGCTCCACTCGATGGTGTCCCACTGGGCGTCGTCGTATCCCGAGTCGAAGTCGATGGTCCAGGTGCCGTGCTTGAGCGTGATGGTGCGCAGCTGGTAGCCGGTCATGTCCGAGTAGGTGTAGGGCGAGCTGCCCACCGAGAACACGTTGAGCAGGGTCCCGGTGGCGCTGTACTTGCTGGCGTGCCCCGAGCCGTAGTTGATGGCCCAGATGTTGTTGTCGAAGTCGATGGCCATGCCCAGCGGCCCGGAGGCGTTGACCCCCAGCCCGGCCACCGGATACTGGGCCAGGTGGGTGCCGTCGGGGGCGAACTTGGACACGGTCTGGTGGGTCCACTCGGCCACCCAGATGTTGCCGTCCTGGTCCACCGCCACGCCGCGGCTCTGGCCGGCGCCGGTGTCGCCCACGCTGCGCCCGAAGGTGGTCACCGCCCCGGTGGCTCCGTTGACCCGGATTACGCCGGTGGTCCCTCCGGACCAGTTGCCGTACCAGGCGTTGTTGTTCTGGTCGATGGCTATGCCGTAGGTGTTCATCCCCGGGTTGACCGACATCACTATCTGGCCGTTGACCGTGTTGATTTTTCTCAGCTGCCCGGAGCCCAGCGTGGAGATCCACAAGTAGCCGTTGCCGTCCACCGCCGCGCCGTAAGCATGGCTGCCTTCGAGATCCACGTCCAGCAACTGCACGCAGCGGGGCACCCCGTCCGGGTTGGTGTTGTCCACGTCGGAGCCCGAGTACTTGTAGATGTGGCCGGCGCCCCAGGATCCCAGCCAGGCGTTGCCGTCCTGGTCGATGGTCACCGCCCGCACCGCCACGCCGGAGCCGGTGACGTCCGCGCGGCAGATCAAGTTGCCGTCGGCGTCCAGGTGGGCGGCGTTGCCGTGGATGGGGTTGGCGGCGTCGCAGCTGCTCAGGATGTTCTCGCAGCCGCGGTTGCCCACCCAGACGGAGTTGTCCACCGCCACGGCGGTCCGCGAGGGGCTCCAACCCCAGGAGGAGTACTTGCCGATCAGGGTGTCGGTGTGGGTGTCGAACTTCCGGACCGTGTGGCAGGTGGTGCCGCTGTAACAGGGCGGGTTGGTGGCGCAGCCCGAGGCGCTGTTGCAGACCTCGTTGGTACCGGCGATCCAGATGTAGTGGGGGGACTGGGTGGTCGAGTCCAGGCGCAGCTCGTCGGGGTTGACGGTGTTGGATACGCCGTCGGAGGCGCCCTTGGGCCAGTCGTCCTCACCGCTCCATTCCTGCTCGTAACAGCTGTCCCCGCAGGTTCCGCAGGCGTTGAGCAGGCCCTCGTCGGTCAGTCCGTCGCAGTCGTTGTCCACGCCGTCGCACTCGGTCTCCGTGCAGACGTGCAGGTCGGGATCGCAGACGGTATTTTCGGGGCAGTCGGGGTTGGCCGGGTCGCAGGTGATGCACTGTCCGCAGCTGTTGCGCAGGCCCTCGTCGGTCAGGCCGTCGCAGTCGTTGTCGATGTTATCGCACAGTTCGGTGTCGTCGCACCAGCCGCAGGCGTTGGAGCCGATGGCCCATTGCTCGTCGGTCTCACCGTCGCAGTCGTTGTCCAGCTCGTCGCAGATCTCCGGTTCGGGCAGAACGTCGCCCTGGCAGGGGCCCCACAGCTCGCCGCCGATGCACTCCATCAAGCCCTCTTTGCACTGACCCACGCCCTGGGTGCCGTCCGGGCCGCGGTAGCACACCTTGGTTTCATTGCCCGCGCAGCCTCCGCAGCCCTCGTCCACCATGCCGTCGCAGTCGTTGTCCAGGCCGTCGGCGCACACCTCCTCGGGCACGTCGCCGCATTCTCCGCAGGCGTTGGTTACGCCCTCGTCGACCAGGCCGTTGCAGTTGTCGTCGAGCTGGTTGCAGGTTTCGGCGGCGTCCGGGTTGATGGCGGGATCGGAGTCGTTGCAGTCCTCGGGCGGGGAGAATCCGTCTTGGTCGCCGTCGGGCAAACAGTCTTCATCCACCGCGCCGTCGCAGTCGTTGTCCAGGCCGTCGGCCGCGCCGTTCTCGCACTCGGTGCCCGGCAGCACCTCGCCCTCGCAGGTGCTCCACACGTAGGCGCCTCCCGACTCCACGCAGTCGTGGTAGCCGCCGTGGCACTGGCCGATGCCCAGGGTGTTGGGGGGACCGGAGTAGCACGGCTGGTGGGTGGGGGGATGGCAGGTGCACTCCAGCCCGGCGCCGCCATCCTCGCAGTGGCAGTTGGGATCGCAGTCGCAGTTCTCGTCCACCTCCCCGTCGCAGTCGTTGTCCAACGAATCCCCGCACTGCTCGATAGGCACTTCGCCGCAGGTGCCGCAGGCGTTGAGCAGCCCCTCGTCGGTTTCCCCGTCGCAGTCGTTGTCCAGCCCGTCGCAGATCTCCTCCTCGGGGCCCTGATCGCCCATGCAGGGACCGAACTGCCGGTTTTCCTGGCACACGCGCATCCCCGGGTGACAGATGCCCACGCCCTCGGTGCCGGCCGGGCCGGTATAGCAGGAAGCGGTCGTCCCCCAGTCGCAGCCGCAGTCGTCCTCGTCGGTCTCCCCGTCGCAGTCGTTGTCCTTGCCGTCGCCGCAGACCTCCGAGGCGTTGGGATGGGTCAGCCGGTCGTTGTCGTCGCAGTCGCGGCTGGATCCGCAGTTGGTGAAGTAGCCGTCCCCGTCCGCGTCGATGCAGGTGGAACCCCCGTCTCCGTCCTGGCCTCCGTCATCCTTGGGTTTCGGGGCGCAGTAGCCGTTCTTGCACTCTTCTCCGCTGGGGCAGTCAACGTCTTCTTCACAGGGCTTGAGGCACGCGCCCGATATGCAGTTGTAGCCGTCGGGGCACTGGTCGGAGGTGGTGCAGGTCGCCCGGCAGGCCCCCTCGATGCACACCTCGTTCTCGCCGCAGTCTTCATCCGTCTCGCAGTACTTGATGGCCTTTTCGTCGGAGCAGGCCAGTAAGGCGCAAAAGATCCCCATGAGGACTCCCAGTGGGGCCCAACGTCTTTTATCCCAATCATTTTTCATGGCTTCTCCTCAATGGGCTAATTCCATCCCCCGATTATATAAATGTTTTTTCTCGTGCGTAAATACGTAGTCTAGACGGCCGCAAAATCCCACATGTTTCAATGGGTTGTACTTTTAGGTTGCAGGCTTTTCGGCGTTTGTATACCTAGGGGAATGCCCGGTTTCACCCATCTGCATTTGCATTCCCAATACAGCCTGCTCGATGGTGCCATCCGCCTCGACCAACTTATGAGTCGCCTGCCACAACTGGGCATGGACACCGTGGCGGTTACCGATCACGGCAACATGTTCGGCGTCATCGATTTCTACTCGCGGGCCAAGGCGGCGGGGATCAAGCCCATAATCGGCTGCGAAGTTTACGTGGCCGGTCCGAAGGGCATGGGCGATCGCACCTCGCGCGAAGTGTACCACCTGGTGCTGATCGCCCGCGATCGGGAGGGCTACCACAACCTGTGCACCCTGGTCAGCAAGGGGTACCTGGATGGGTTCTACTACCACCCACGGGTGGACAAGGACCTGCTGCGCAAGCACCGCGGCGGGCTGACCGCGCTCTCGGCCTGCCTCAGCGGAGAGCTGGCCTCACGGATCAAAGAGGGGCGGGTGGAGGCCGCCCGGGAAGCTGCTTTGGAATACGCCTCCATCTTCGAGCCCGGCCAGTTCTACCTGGAGATCCAGCAGAACGGCTTGAAGGAGCAGGCGGTGGTCAACGAGGTTCTTTCGAAGCTCGCCGCCGAAACCCAGTTGCCTCTGGTGGCCACCAACGACTGTCACTATCTGAACAAGGAGGATCACCGGGCCCACGACATTCTCCTGTGCATCTCCACTCGCACGACCATCGACGACCCCCACCGCATGCGGCACGACACCGACGAGCTGTACCTGCGTTCCCCCGAGGAGATGGAGCGTCTGTTCAAAGATTTTCCCCAGGCGCTGGAGAACACCGCCAAGATCGCCGGGGAATGCTCGCTGGAGCTGGATCTGGAGAAGGTCTACCTGCCTCACTACGCTGTCCCTTCTGGCTACGATCTGGACAGCTTTTTGGAGGCCAAGGCCAAGGATGGGCTGGAACGCTGCCTGACCGCCGTTCCCGAGGAGAGGCACGAGAATTATCATCAGCGCCTGGACTACGAGTTGGACGTAATCAAGCGCATGGGGTTTTCCGGCTACTTTCTGATCGTTTGGGACTTCATCTCCTACGCCAAGCAACAGGGGATTCCGGTGGGTCCCGGGCGGGGCTCGGGCGCTGGCTCCCTGGTGGCATACTCGCTGGGGATCACCGATCTGGATCCACTCCCCTACGGGCTGCTGTTCGAGCGTTTTCTAAACCCCGAGCGCATCAGCATGCCCGACTTCGACATCGACTTCTGCCAGGACCGCCGCGGCGAAGTCATCAACTACGTGAGCGAGAAGTACGGCCACGACCGGGTTGGGCAGATCATCACCTTCGGGCAGCTCAAGCCCAAGCTGGCCATCAAGGACGTGGGCCGGGTCATGGGGCTCTCCTTCAAGGAGACCGACCGGATCTCCAAGCTGGTCCCGCTGGGCCCCGATGTAACCCTGGAGAAAGCCCTCACCGAAGAACCCCGACTGCAAGAGATCCAGGAGGAAAAGGCCGAATACCGTGAGGTAATCCAGGTGGCCCGTTCGCTGGAGGGCCTCAACCGCCACTACGGCACTCATGCCGCCGGGGTGGTCATCTCCGACAAGCCCCTGCTGGAGCACGTTCCGGTGCTCCGGGGGGAGGAAGGGGTGCTAACCACCCAGTTCGCCAAGGACGAGGTGGAGAAGGTCGGCCTGGTGAAGTTCGACTTCCTGGGCCTCAAGACCTTGACGGTGATCGATCACGCTCTGAAGCTGATTCGCCAGGGTGGCCAGGAGCTGGATATCCGGCGCATACCCCTCGACGATCCCAGGGTGTTCGAGCTGCTAATCTCCGGAGAGACCGACGGGGTATTCCAGGTGGAGTCTCTGGGTTTCAAGCAATTGATGAAAGAGCTCCGCCCGGACCGCTTCGAGGACATCATTGCCGCCGTGGCCCTGTATCGTCCGGGGCCCATGAAGGCCGGGATGGTGGAGGACTACGTCAACCGCAAGAACGAACCCCGGCGGGTGTCTTACCCCCACCAGGCCGTGGAGCCGGCCCTGAAAAACACCTATGGAGTGATTGTGTATCAGGAGCAGGTGATGCGCATCGCCGTGGACCTGTGCGGGTACACCATGGGGCAGGCGGACATCCTGCGCAAGATCATGGGCAAGAAGAAGCCCGAGGCGATGGCCCGCCAGAAGAAGATGTTCGTCGAGGGCGCGGTGCGGACCAGCAACATGCCCCGTTCCGAGGCGGTCGACCTCTTCGACAAGATCGAGAAATTCGCCGGATACGCTTTCAACAAATCTCACTCGGCGGCCTATGCGTTGATCTCCTATCAGACCGCCTATCTCAAGGCCCACTACCCGGTGGAGTTCATGGCCGCCCTGCTCTCATCCGAGATGAACAACACCGACAAGCTGGTTCCCCACATTGCCAAGGTCCGCGAAATGAAAATCGAGGTGCTGCCTCCCGACGTCAATCGCTCCGAGCGGACCTTCTCGGTACACCAGGGCAAGATCCTCTTTGGCCTGGGGGCGGTCAAGGGTCTGGGGGACGCGGCCATCGAGGCCATCGCCGAGGCCCGCGCGGAGCGGCCCTTCCGGTCGCTGTATGACTTCTGCGCCCGGATGGATTTGCGCAAGTTGAACAAGCGGCTGGTGGAGGCTTTGATCAAATGTGGGGCCATGGACGGATTCGGTGCCACCCGCGCTTCGCTGTTCGCCGCGGTGGATCTGGCGGTCAACCGCGCCCAGGCCCGGCAAAAGGAGCGCCAGAGCGGTCAGCGCAGCCTGCTGGAGATGATGTCTTCGGGCGATCAGGCGGCCAGCCTGGACACCGAGCCGCCCATGCCCGATCTGCTGGAGTGGCCCGAACGGGCCCGGCTGGCCCACGAGCGCGAGTCGCTGGGGTTCTATATCACCGGCCACCCGCTGGAGCGCCACCGGGGGATCGTCTCGCGCATGGCCAACTGCTCCACCGGGCGCATCGCCGAAGCCGGCCGCCGGCGCGAGGTGACCATGGCTGCGCTGGTGGCGGGCATGCGCGAGCGCCCATTGAAGAACGGTAACGGCCGCATGGCGGTGTTGACCCTCGAGGATCTGGAAGGCACTTGCGAGGCAGTGGTGTTCTCCAAGGAGTTCGCCGAGCACGAGCAGGCGCTCAAGTCCGAGGAGCCTCTGCTGTTGACCGGGCAGGTGGCCATGGAGGGTGACGAGAACCCGGTGGCCCGCCTGCGGGTACGCGACGTCTGCTTGCTGGGCGACGCCCGCGAGCAGAAGACCCGCTGCGTCCGCTTCCGGGTCCCCGCCGAGAGCCTGTCCAAAGAGCGGCTGGAGGAGCTCAAAACAATCCTGAGCCGGTTCCGCGGCGGCTGCGCCACTTATCTACACATCGGGCTGCCCGAGTGCGGATCAGAGACCGTGCTGAAGCTGCCCGAGCAGGTGGGCCCCTCGGAGGAGATGGAGCACGAGGTGGATAGTCTCTTCAAGAAGAAGGTTACCGAGTTTTCCTGATCCCCAGCCCCAGCATCATCAAGAACAGAGCCAACAGCGGGAAGCCAGGTTGGGTGGTCGAACCACAGCCGCAGCTGTCGCCGCCGCCCCCTCCGCGGCAGTCGATATCGTCGTCGTCGATCAGCGCGTCGCAGTCGTTGTCCAGACCGTCGTCGCAGGTGGTCTCGTGCTCTTCGGGCGCCGGGTCGGGGATACACTCCTGGGGCTGGCCGTTGATGCAGGCGTCCACGGTGACCATGCAAACGCCGAAGCCGCAGGTGTAGGTTCCCAGGTCCTCGTCGGTCTGCCCGTCGCAGTCGTCGTCGTGATTGTTGCAGATCTCCTGGCCGGACACTCCGGATTCGTTGCAGGTGACCCCGGCCATGTCTGCGCTGCAGACATATTCGCCGTTGGCGCAGGTGTCATCATCGGGCCCGTCGCACTCGGTTCCCAGCTCCGGCCAGTCTTCATCGATTTCCTCGTCGCAGTCGTCGTCGACGCCGTTGCACAGCTCGGGGGTGGGGACGTCCCCGGCGCAGATGACCCCGTCCTGCTGGGGATTGCACTCGAACACGCCGTTTTCACACAGATCCGGATCCTCGGGGGCGTCGCTGTCGCAGGGCTGGCCCAACTCGGGAAAGTCCTCGTCGGTCTGGTCGTCGCAGTCGTTGTCCACCTGGTCGCACAGCTCATCGGCGCCGGGGTAGACCAGGGCGTCGTCGTCGTTGCAGTCGACATCCGCGCAATGGCCGTCGGCGTCGTTGTCCTCGCACACCACCAGAACGGAGTTGGGCTGCCCCGGGGTGCCGTTGATGGCGTTGCCGCCCGAGTCGGTGCCATTCTGAGCCGTCGCGGGGTCGTTGCTGTCCCAGTTGCTGGCCAGATCCCCGGCTTCAAGGGGGTCCACCCGCTCCATGGAAAGCGGGTCATCGGTCCCCGCGTACCAGCCGTTGGTCTCCTCGGCGCAGTCGACCAAGTCGATGACCGCGTCCAGATCGTCTTTCAGAGTCAGCGAGTCCCCGGCGTCGTCCAGATCCAGGGCGGTTGACACCAGGTTCGCGGCCAGGTCGTCGACCGCGGTGTCGTCGCGTTCTATGAGAAAGAAGCCGTCGGCCGGGATGCTGCAGTCGTTGCCGGCGCAGTCGGCCGAGGAGATTGCGTAGGTGGCCTCGCCGGCGTAGCCTTGGTCGTCGACGATCACCCAGCCGTCGAGATCGACGGGCTGGTCGGTGTTGTTGTAAAGCTCGATCCATTCATCCGAGGCTCCGGCCACCGACCCGGCCCAGGCCACCTCGTTGATGACCACGTCGCCGGGGCTGGCCGCGAGAGCCATCCGGGCTGCCATGCAGAGAATCGCGGCTAACACGGCGGGATGTCTCATGTTCGGACTCCTTTCAGTGAGGACATTATCAAAGCGGTTACGGTACTTGTCAAGCGGCGCCCGTGCATTTGACACCTGTAGTCAACTTCGATATGTGGAGTATGAATTTCACACGGGAGGATCTCATGACGCGGGGTTGCCAAGTTTTTTTAGCCGTGCTGATCGTAATTCTCGTAGCCGGAGCCGCGCAGGCGCAGAAGGCGGACGGGATTGACTTCGAGCGCTTCAAGCCCTCCATGGACATGCAGGGCGTCATTCTGACCGAAGGAGGTCAGGGCGAGCTGGCCGGGGATTTCAACCTCGGCATGTACATGCATTACTCGCAGAATCCTCTGGAGGTCATAGGCACCGACCGCACCGCGGTGGGAGCGCCGGAGACTTTCGACGTGGTGGACACCCGGCTGGTGGGTCACCTCTACGGTTCCGTCGGGATCACCGACTGGCTGGCCTTCGGGGTGGACGTGCCGGCCGTGCTGTACCAGGACGGCACCGAGGTGTTGGACCGCAACACCGGCGCCCCGCTCTGGAAGCTGGGCAGCTTCGCCATGGCGGACATCCGGGTGGCGCCCAAGGTCACCATGCTGCGCCAGCGGTCCCACGGAATATCCATGGCCCTGCTGGTGCCGGTTTCCCTGCCTTCCGGCGATCAACACGACTTCGCCGGAGCCAAGGGCGACTCGGTCACCGCCAGCCCGACTCTGGCGGTGTCCGGAACCTTGGCCGACGACACCGTCTTGCTGGCCTTCAACGTGGGGGCCTGGTTGCGCAGCAAGGAGCAGTACCCGACGTACATTAACAGCCCGGACCTGCAGCAGTACAGTCTGGAAACCGGCCACGAGCTCTTCGCCCGCCTGGGATTTTCGTACAGCTTCGCCGATAACTGGTGGGCCATGGCGGAGGTGTCGGCGGCGGCCAAGATCGACAACATGTTTGCGGAAAAGAAGCAGACCCCGCTGGAAGGGCTGGTGGGAATCCGCCTGTGGGGGCCCGGCGACGTGGTGTTCACCCTGGGCGGAGGCGCGGGGTTCATCAAGGGCTGGGGGACGCCGGATTTCCGCGCGTTCTTCGGCGCGTCGTTCTCGCCCCGGGTGCATGACCGGGACAAAGACGGGATCGACGACAAGCGGGACAAGTGCCCCGACAAGCCCGGCCCCCGGGAAAACGACGGCTGTCCGTGGCTCGACACCGACGGCGACGGGATAACCGACAATCTGGACAAGTGCCCCAAGGAGAAGGGCCCAAAAGAGAACAACGGGTGTCCCTGGGGTGACCGGGACGGTGACGGGCTCAAGGACAACGTGGACAAGTGCCCCGCCGAGGTGGGCCCCAAGGAGAACAACGGTTGTCCGTACGGCGACGTTGACGGCGACGGGGTGAGTGACAACGTGGACAAGTGCCCCAAGCAGCCCGGGCCCAAGGACAACGGGGGCTGCCCCTACGGGGACACCGACGGCGACGGCATCACCGACGACAAGGACAAGTGCCCCAAGAAGGCCGGCCCCGGCGAGAACAACGGTTGCCCGTTCGGCGACGAGGACGGCGACGGAGTCAAGGACGCCGACGACAAATGTCCCAAGGACGCGGGCCCGCCGGAGAACGACGGTTGTCCGTGGGGGGACACCGACGGCGACGGGGTCAAGGACAACCTGGACAAGTGCCCCAAGGAGCCGGGCCCGCAGGAGAACGCCGGCTGCCCGTGGGGGGACAAGGACGGCGACGGGGTTTTGGACAACGAGGACAAGTGCCCCGACAAGGCCGGGCCGGCGGACAGCCCCGAGGGCAAGGGGTGCCCGAAGAAATACACCCTGATCAAGATCGACCGGGAGAAGAAGAAGATCGAGATCAAGCAGAAGGTCCACTTCGCCTACGCGCGGTCCCGCATCAAGGGCGATTCCTTCGAGCTGCTCAACCAGGTGGCCCAGGCCATCAACGACAACCCCGACATCCAGAAGGTCCGCATCGAGGGCCACACCGACTCCCGCGGCTCGGAGAAGTACAACCAGCGTTTGAGCGAACGCCGCGCTAATTCGGTCATGCAGTACCTCTTGGGGAAGGGAGTCGATCCCAAGCGGCTGCAGGCGGTCGGCTACGGCGAGAGCAAGCCCATCGCACCGAACTCCACCGACAAGGGCCGCGAGGCCAACCGCCGGGTCGAGTTCGTCATCGTCGAGTCCGACTAGCCGCAATCCCCCTCCTTTAATCGCTTGGGGCGAGACCTTTTCCTCCCCGGGCACGTATACCCTAGAGATGCGTGTTCCAATCCCAAGAGGAGGGTCTCTCATGTCCGCCATCCGTTCGTCTTTTATTGCGATTCTGGCTTTTGCCTTTGTGTTCTCCGGGTGCTCTCCGGAGGACGTTTCCCTGCAAACTCAAGGAGTTAAGAAGCGACCGCTCAAATCCCGGCTGAGTGAAGAGAAGCGGCTGGAGTTCTTACAGAAGGCTTCGCAGAGCATCCCCAAGGCGGACGAGGACAAGACCCTCTCACCCTATTTCTTCGTCCTCTCCGACGACCCAAAGGTCGACCGCCTGCCTTTAAAGAGCACCGGCGCCGAGGTGCACATCGCCGGAACCATCGCCCAGGTCCAGGTAGCCCAGGTCTACCAGAACCAGGGCGATTCGGTGCTGGAGGCCATCTACATCTTTCCGCTCTCGACCAGGGCGGCCATCTACCGGATGCGCATGACCGTGGGCGACCGGGT
>Ga0180432_10009606_pt1 | contig 11770 bp, 12 predicted proteins | sample SS_ome_10_FD_132414 | JGI IMG/M metagenome (GOLD analysis project Ga0180432, IMG submission 132414) | Hypersaline lake sediment archaeal communities from the Salton Sea, California, USA - SS_1_MS_2 metaG | ecosystem: Environmental > Aquatic > Non-marine Saline and Alkaline > Hypersaline >... | reverse complement strand
GGCGGTATATTCATCAGGGTTTCCACATTATTGATGGTGGTCGGTTTACCATACAGACCGACCGCCGTGGGAAACGGGGGACGATAGCGGGCCTCTCCCCGCTTCCCCTCGATAGACTCCATCAGGGCAGATTCCTCGCCGCAGATGTAAGCCCCGGCTCCCTCACGAACCTCAATGTCAAATCCGTCCAGCAGCGATGACTGTTTCGCCTGATGCACCGCATTTTGCAGCCCGTCAAGGAGATAGCGGTATTCGGCACGCAGGTAGATAAACCCTTTTCCGGCGCCAACGGCATATCCGGCAATAGCCAGTCCCTCCAGCAGCGTGAACGGGTCATGCTCCAGGATGTGCCTGTCTTTGAATGTACCCACCTCACCTTCATCAGCGTTAGCAATAACGTACTTCTCCTCGCCCGGCTCTTTACGGGCGCCTTCCCACTTCAGTCCGCAGGGGAACCCGGCACCACCCCTCCCCCGCAACCCGGATACCCTGACCTCATTTATGACCGCTTCCGGGGTCATCTCATTCCGGGCTTTGTTCAGGGCGGCAAAGCCGCCACTCTCCAGATAGCTGGCGATATCCCCCGGGTCAATCACCCCGCAGTTCTTTAAGACCACCCGTTCCTGAGGCATGGTGCATTCTCCCTGAGATATCTATTTATTGATACTGCCGTAAAATCCCGGCTATTTTACCCGGTGTTAAATGAACATGGGGGTCATTATTAACCAGCATTGCCGGTGCCTGGTCACAGAGACCGATACAGTTGGTCAACTCAAAAGAAAAGCGCCCATCAGCTGTAGTCTCACCGGGTCTGATTCCAAGTTCTTTTGCCACCGTTTCAACAATCAACTGGTAATTCTTCAGATAGCACGGCAGGCTTTTGCAGATCCTGATGACATTTCTGCCCATCGGCCTGGTGGCAAGAAATGAATAAAAAGAGGCTACCCCATAGACATCGTGTAACGGAATACCGAAGGAACCGGCGATTTCGGTGATGACTTCTTCGGACAGATAGCCATGCCTGTCCTGTGCCTCTTTCAAGGCAATCAGCAGGCTTTCTGGTACCCGCTGCCCGGTAACCGGCTGTTGACTGCTGCTCACCGTGCGCCTCCTCTCTACCGGAAGCACCTAGCCTTTAATAAACTGGCACTTCCCCGACTTCTGTCGACCAACCTCACCCGGTTTACTCAATGCCCCGGTGGGGCACAGCTCAATACAGCTATCACAGTCCCGACAAACCTCAATATCCACCGGGTTGTCAAGGTGATACACAACCTTGCTATCAAAACCCCGGTAAGCGATGCTGAATGCTTTCTCCCCGTTTTTATCCTGGCAAGCGCTGACACATCTCCGGCACAGGATACACTTGGACATGTCACGGACAATATAGGGGTTGTCGTCTTCAATTGTATAGTAGTGTTTTCTTACCCGGAACCTGGGCAGTCCGATATCAAGCTCGGCTGCCATTTTACGCAGCTCACAGCGGTTGGCTTCATCACAGACCAGGCAGGAATCAGGGTGGCTGGCGAGCATGAGCTCGATCAAAATACGGCGAGTCTTCACCACCTTGTCGGAATGGGTATGCACTGCCATTCCTTCAGTGGCCGGGGTATGGCAGGAACCCACCAGTGTCCGCGAGCCTTCAACCTCGACGACACATATACGGCAGGCACCAATCGGCGGCAAGCCATCTACATAGCATAGTGTGGGGATATCGATGCCGTTCTCTCTGGCGACTTCCAGAATCGTTGCTCCCCGGCTGGCGGTGACTTTTACACCATTTATGGTAAGATTTACCTTCTCAGCCATATGACCCCCTTATCGGGCATCGGTTTGGGAAGTTATGTCAAGCGATTCATTCTATTGCAGAGCACCTTCCATCTGGGCTAATATCTGCTCATTGGTGAAATGGCTGAGGCTTACGGCATCACTGGGACAACCGCCAACGCAGACACCGCAGCCTTTACACAGGGCTTCATTGACCCGACAGACCCCTTTCTCTTCATCAAATGAGATAGCGGAGTAGGGGCAATTGGCCAGGCAGAGCTGGCAACCGGTACAGAGCTGCTCGTTAATTACCGCCGTGGCTGCCTCAATCTCCACTTTTCCCCGGCTTATCATGGATAACGCCTCGGCAGCGGCTGCCGATGCCTGAGCCACCGTATCCGGTATATCCTTGGGACCCTGACAGCAACCAGCCACAAATATACCGTCGGTCATGGTGGCTACCGGGTCCAGCTTGGGGTGTTTCTCCAGGAAAAAGCCGTCAGCACTGCGGCTGATATTAAACATGCGGGCTACCACCCCGGCGTCCGACTGCGGTTCCAGCCCACAGCTCAGGACAACCATATCCACGGGCACCCGGCGCTGCCGTCCCACCAGGGTATCTTCGAACTGGATAATCAGTTTGCCTTCCTCTTCGGGAGTTTCCGCCACATTGGTTATCTCCGCCGGCTTACCGCGGAAGAAGACCGTGCCCTCATTCAGAATCCGGTTATAGAACTCCTCGTAGCCCTTGCCGAAGCTCCGGATGTCTATATAAAACTCGTACACATCGGCACTGGTATGCTCCTTTATCAGGTGGGCGAATTTCATGGAGTACATGCAGCAGACCCGCGAGCAGTATTCGTGATACTTCTCATCTCGACTACCCACACAGTGTATCAGTGCAATACTCTCCGGCTCCGAGCCATCTTTAAGCACAATATGACCGCCGGTTGGCCCTGCCGAATTGACCATTCTTTCAAACTCCATGCTGGTCATCACGTTGTCCAGACGCCCGTAGCCGTATTGATAGATGGGGGTGGGGTCAAAGACCTGGAAGCCGGTGGTGATTATTATGGCGCCGACCTCTACCTCAATTACCTCGTCCTGCTGGTCGAAGTCAATGGCGCCTACCTCACAGCCCGGAATACCCTTCTTCTCGATACCTATCTCACAGAGGCGGCATACGTCCTTACCCTCGGCAAGTCCTTTTAAATGCCGACAGAACTTGGGGTCAATGACTGCCTTATTGGGCACCGCCTGGGCAAACTGCTTGTAGATAGCCTTCCGCTTGCCCAGTCCTTCCTCAAAATCATCGGGCACAGCAGTCGGGCATATTTCCATACAGCGGCCGCAACCGGTGCACTTGCTCCAGTCTACATACTTTGCCTTTTTCCTGATTTTCACCTTGAAATTGCCGATATAACCGCCGACTTCCTCAATCTCGCTGTAGGTAAGCAGTTCAATATTGGGGTGAGACCCCACCAGCGTCATCTTCGGGGTAAGAATGCAGGCTGAGCAGTCCAGAGTGGGAAATGTCTTATCCAGCTGCGCCATATGCCCGCCAACACTGGGGTTCCTCTCTACCAGATAGACCTTGTTACCGGAATCGGCAATCTTGAGCGCCGCCTGAATCCCGGCGATGCCGCCGCCAACCACCAGGGTATTGGGGTTAATGGCGACTTCCCTGGCTTCCAGGGGCTGGTGATAGTATACTCGGCTTACCGCCGCGGACACCAGCGCCTTGGCTTTCTCGGTTGCCTTCTCCCTGTCCTCGGTTACCCAGGAACAGTGCTCCCGGATATTGGCCATTTCAAAGAAATAGGGATTAAGCCCCGCATCCTGAATGGCGCGCCGAAAGGTAGGCTCGTGCATGGTGGGCGAGCAGGACGCCACGACGACACGGTTAAGCCCCTGCTCCTTAATATCATTCTTGATAAGCTCCTGTCCCGGGTCGGAGCACATGAACCGGTAGTCGCGCGCCACCGCCACGCCCTCCAGAGTCCGGGCGAAGCCGGCGACATCTTCACAATCGACCGTTCCGGCAATATTACTGCCGCAATGGCAGATATAAACGCCGATCCTAGGCTCCACTCTTCACCTCTCTCATCTGTTTGAGCACCTGAGCCGGTGACACTATAAGGGTATTCAGACCAAGAGCCCGGTCATCCAAACCCAGTGCCAGCCCGATAAGCTGCGTAATAAAGAATACCGGGAGATTATATCTGGTACCGAATTTACCGTTCACCTTGCCCTGATAGGCATCAAGGTTGGTCTGGCAGAGGGGACAGGGGGTGGCAATACACCGGGCGCCATGCTCAGCGGCGCTCTTCAGTAGCTTGTGAATTAAGGGCAGGGTCGATTCCTCCTCAGACAGGGTTAAGGAACCGCCGCAGCACCTCGCTTTCAATGGAAAGTCAACCGCTTCGGCACCCAGACAATTCACCAGTCTGTCCAGTGAACCGGGAAACTCGGTATCTTCGGAATCATATTGTGGTCTGACCAGCTGACAGCCGTAATACGGGGCTACCTTCAGCCCCTCCAGACGGTCCCGGACTTTCGAAGCAATCACATCAGTGGTAACATCATTAACCAGCACATCGACTATATGTCTTACCCGCACACCGCCCTCATACTTCAGATTAGCCACCGCAAGCGCCTCATTTACCTGAGCCAGCAGCCCCGGATGCTCCTTGAGATTCATATTGGCTTTGCTCAGGGTGACGTAACAGGAACTGCACGGCGTTACCATGTCCAGCCCCGTCTTTTCCGCCAGCGCCAGGTTTCGCGCCGCAACCACCACCGCCTCCTCTTCATCAAGTGACCCGTAGGGCGTGGAACCGCAGCAGGTCCAGTCCTCAATTTCAGCCAGCTCTATATCCAGCGGCGCGGCGATAGCCTGCGCCGACATCCCGTAGCCCAGCCCGGTGCTTTCCGCCGAACAACCGGGATAGTATGCGTAATACTTCACGAAACCCCCCTGATTTCCCGGAACTTACGGAGAATAGCCGTAAGCTCATCGGCGCCCTTAGCCTTCACCGGCATCAATGACAGCCGTTTATGCCGCCATAGCTTGATACCTACCGGTAACATTTTAATGGTGGACAGCGGGTGAGCCAGCAAAGCCGGCACTATTGACAGGTAATACCTGACCATCATGCTGAACTCCGGCACCCGCCCGTACCTCTTAATTGAACTGACAAAGCTGTTATACATCGCCGGCGTGCTGGTCCCCGATACGCGATAGCCATTCCGGACTGCCAGGCTTTCCAAAGCATGAGCCAGTTCGGTTGGCTTGACTCCCCGGGGGCAACGGCAGGTACACAGGTAGCAGGAGAGGCAGTACCACATGGAATTGCTGGAGAGCACCTCTTCGCGCATTCCAGCGCGAATCATGGCAATAATCTTCCGGGGCGGGTACTCCATCTTGCCCGCCATAGGGCAACTACCGGTACAGGTCCCACACTGGATACAGGAAAGAATATGCTCACCGCCAGGAGTGGCAGCCACTTCATCAACAAAATGCGTCATCTTCAAGTTAATATTAGCACATGGTAGAAGAGACAGCAATACTATACCAGTAATAAAGGTTATTCCTTTGTCCCTATTGACACCACTATGATAAACTAACAGGGAGTTTTGATGAAACTACTGGTAACCAATGACGACGGGATCCACGCCGACGGGCTCCGGGCACTGGCTGGCGAGCTGAGCAGGATTGCCCGGGTCACGGTGGTGGCGCCGGACCGGGAGCAGAGCGCTATCGGTACCGCGGTTACCCTGCGCCAACCGCTCCGTGTTCAGAAAACAAAGCCGTTACAACCGGGCATAGAAACCTTCGCAGTAGACGGCACCCCATCCGATAGTGTCATCATGGCCCTGGAAAACCTGGTCAACGACCGGGTAAGCGCCGTCGTTTCCGGGATAAACCACGGGTTGAACCTGGGTGAGGATGTGCTTATTTCGGGAACCGTTGGCGCTGCCATGCAAGCCTATCTCCGCGGCTTTCCGACTCTTGCCGTCTCCGTGGATTATGTCAATAGCCAGCAGCATCTGGATACCGCAGCCAGAGTGGCGGCGATACTGGTCGAGAAGATTGTTGCCGATTCCAGAATGACTGACCTGTTCCTCAACATAAACCTGCCCGATGCGCCGCTGTCGGAAATCGCCGGAGTAAGAATAACCCGCCTGGCCAGTGAGAGTCACATCAATACCGTGGTCGAACGGGGCAACGGGCGGCGGAAATATTACTGGCTGGTACGGCAGAAAGCTCACCAGACCCGGGATAAAGAAACGGATATCTGGGCGGTGGAGCGGGGATACATCTCCATCACGCCTCTATATACCAAACGGTTTAACAAAGCCATACTACCCATTTTGAATAAATGGAGCGCCAGTTTACTCCAGGATTTGGGAAAGCGCTCGGCAGAGCCATCTCAATAACCGGGCAAACAATGAATTACGTTGGCATCGATATAGTAGAAATCGACCGCCTTAACCAGGCAATAGACCGATGGAGAGAGCGTTTCCTCCGCCGCATCTATACCACAAGCGAACTCGAACTATACCGCACCAAACCGCACTCACTGGCCGCCCGTTTTGCCGGTAAAGAAGCGGTAATGAAGGTACTGGGTACCGCTTTTAGCTGGCAGGAAATTGAGATTCTATCCCTCCCCAGCGGCAAACCCCGGCTCAACCTCTACGGTAAAGCCAGCGAAGAAGCCGGCAAACTGGGAGTAAAGGAGATTGCCATCAGCCTGTCTCATTGCCGGCGGTATGCCGTGGCTTCGGCGGTGGGTAACCGGGAAAACACGCACCGATAGCTGTACCCGGGGGGAAACAGTATGTCTGTTTATTTTATTTTTAAGCTATCGGCAACGATGTAGTATACTATAACGACAGTAGAGCGAGGTGGATTGCTTGAGCAGCCAGCAGCTGGCCGAAAAAATGGTCTCCTGGATACGGAAAAGGGTACATGCCGCCGGGTGTGAAGGCGTGGTGCTGGGCTTGAGCGGCGGACTGGACTCCGCGGTACTGGCGGCGCTATGTCACCGCGCCTTTCCCCGAAACATGCTCGCGGTGATTATGCCCTGCGGCAGCCTCCAGGAAGACAAAGACCACGCTCAATTGGTCGCCAGCGCCTTCTCCTTACCGACCAGAGAGGTAGTCCTGGATGGCGTACTGGAAAACCTGGCGCAGAGCCTGCCCGCTTTACCGGTAGACCCGTCAAAATATCGACAGGCCCGGGGCAATCTGAAAGTCAGATTAAGAATGGTAGTACTCTATTATATTGCCAACCAGCTCAACTACCTGGTGGTGGGTTCAAGCAACCGGAGCGAGTATATGGTTGGTTACTTCACCAAGTACGGCGATGGCGGGGCAGATATACTGCCGCTGGCCAACCTGGTCAAGAGGCAAGTACGGGAACTGGCCGTACAACTGGGTATCCCCCGGGTGATTATCGACAAGCCGCCGTCAGCCGGGCTATGGGAAGGGCAGACCGATGAAGGCGAACTTGGCTTTGGCTACGATGAGCTTGACCACTACCTGCTCACCGGAGAAGCGCCGGAAAAATTGAAAAACAGGATTGAATCGATGATAGCTTCCAGCGCTCACAAACGTTCACTGCCACCCATCGCCCGGTTTTAGACCGGCATACATTTGTTTTGGGAAATAATTTCTCCGCTTTCCAGGCGTGGCCTGCCTCTTGTTTTGCTAAAAATGTTATGTTATTATGCAGGTGAGGCGAATAATGACCACAGAGAGAGAAAAAGCGCTGGAACTGGCTATTGGCCAGATTGAAAAGCGATTCGGCAAAGGCTCAATCATGAAGCTGGGAGAGTCCCCCTCAATCACTGCAGAGGAGGCTATTGCCACCGGTGCCCTGTCACTGGACATGGCCTTAGGTGTTGGTGGAATCCCCAAAGGACGAATCACGGAAATTTACGGTCCGGAATCGTCAGGGAAAACCACCCTTGCCCAGCATATCATCGCCCAGGCGCAAAAAAGAGGTGGTATAGTTGCCTATGTCGACGCCGAACACGCTCTTGACCCCGCTTACGCTGCCAGTTGTGGGGTAAATGTCGATGAGCTGCTTATTTCACAGCCAGACACCGGAGAGCAGTCCTTAGAGATTACCGAGGCACTGGTACGGAGTGGGGCTGTCGACGCTATTGTCATTGATAGCGTGGCAGCGCTGGTACCACGGGCTGAAATCGAGGGAGAAATGGGTGACTCCCACGTTGGTTTGCAGGCGCGCTTGATGTCACAGGCACTGCGCAAGCTGGCAGCTGCCATCGGCAGGTCAAAGACCGCGGTCGTTTTTATCAACCAGCTTCGCGAAAAAGTGGGTATAGTCTTTGGCAACCCAGAGGTAACTCCGGGCGGCCGGGCGCTCAAATTTTACAGCTCAGTCCGGATTGAGTTGCGGCGCATGGAGACCATCAAGCAAGGCAACGAAGCAATCGGCAGTCACGTAAAGGCACGAGTAGTCAAGAATAAGGTAGCCCCTCCCTTCCGCTCTGCTGAGTTTGACATCATGTTCGACCACGGCATAAGCCGGGAGGGCAACCTGATTGATCTGGGCGTGGAGCAAAATCTGGTTAAGAAGGCCGGATCTTTTTTCTCTTATGGTGATGTCCGTCTCGGGCAAGGCAGGGAAAATGCCAAACAGTACCTGAAGCAGAACCCTGAGCTTACTGACGAAATTGAACAGCAGATTAGAGCCTCAGCCGAGACCAGCCGTGTCACCATACCTATGAGTGAGATTGATGCCGCAGTAGTAAATGACTGAGGGCACTTTAAATAAATAGGTATTTATCCAAACATAATAGGTGAACAAAGCAAGGTTGAGGCAGAAGCTTCAGCCTTTTGTTATTAATTGAGCGGAGAACCGAGTAATGAGCAAGATAACCGAATTACGTGAAGGCAGAGGACGAGAAAAGAGAGTACAGGTATTTCTCGACGGAAGTCCGGTGTTTAGCCTGCAAGCGGATGTAGCGGCACAGGAGGACCTCCACGTGGGGCAGGAACTCACTTCCCAACAGATTGCCCAGCTAACCGATGCCGACCGGTTACAACGTTGTCTCAACGCTTCCACCCATTATCTGGGTTACCGCCCGCGCAGCGAATCCGAGTTGCGACTGCGACTGCGCCGTCGCGGTTTTGACAATAAAAGCATTGAGGCAGTGCTGCTAAAATTAAAGGAGCAGGAATACCTGGATGATGTTGCCTTTGCCCGGTTCTGGAAAGATGACCGCAACACCTTCAGTCCGCGGAGTCAACGGTTAATCCAGAGAGAATTACGGCAGAAAGGGGTCAACGAAGAAATCATCGAACAGGTAGTTACTACTATTGATGAAGATGAAAGTGCCTACCGGGCCGCCAGCAACCGTTATCGACGCGGGATAATAACTGATTACCAGCAGTTCCGCCGCCATTTAGGTAATTACCTGTTACGACGCGGCTTCAGCTACGAAGTGATAAACCGTACCATGGAACGACTATGGCAGGAATATACTAACAACTCAGGAAAGATTTCCCCCAAGTCAAACAATTGCCCATAACGAAAAAAGAAAAGAAAGGGGGTGGCAGGAAATGGGGATTGAAGTTGTACTCGCTATTTTCTTCGCGTTTCTTATCGGAGTAATATTCGGCGGCATGGCCGCCTTTCTTTCCCGTCGAATCGTATTTAACCGGCAGATAAGAATAGCCGAACGAAAAGCTGCCCGAATGCTCGTGGAAGCCAGAAAAGAAGCCAAGGGTGTGATACAGGAAGCCCAGAACGAGGTTAGAGACACCCGGACAGCTGCCGATTCGGAATACCGGGAAAGACGCACCGAATTACAACGGCAGGAGAACCGGCTATCACAGAAAACAGAAAATCTGGACCGCAAGCTGGAATCGGTGGAGCAACGGGAACGCAGTCTCAACAGCAAGGAAAAAGAGATAGAGAACACAAGAGGTCAACTCGGTGAACTCAAAGATAGACAACTGAAACAGCTGGAACTTATTTCAGGGATGTCCAGCACTGAGGCCAGACAGAACCTGCTGGATGCTATGGAGGTAGAGTTACAGCAAGAGTCTTCCCGTCGAATCCGCGAGTGGGAAGCCAAATTAAAGGAAGAATCCAGTATCAAATCTCAGGAGATTCTGGCCCAGGCGATACAGCGCAGTGCCTCGGAGATTGTTACCGAAAGTACCGTCTCGGTGGTACCATTGCCTAACGACGAAATGAAAGGCAGGCTTATCGGTCGGGAGGGACGAAATATCCGGGCGCTGGAGCAGGCAACCGGGGTTGACCTGATAATTGACGATACCCCGGAGGCAGTCACACTATCCAGCTTTGACCCGGTACGAAGAGAGGTAGCCCGCCTTGCCCTAAATCGGCTTATTGTTGACGGTCGCATCCACCCCGCGCGAATCGAGGAAGTTGTATCGAAATCGAAAGAAGAAATCGATGCCGATATCGTTAACGCGGGAGAGCAGGCGACTATCCAGGTGGGAATTCACGGGTTGCATCCCGAGCTTATTAAATTGCTCGGCCGTCTCAAATACCGCACCAGCTATGGTCAGAATGTCCTTACCCACAGCACTGAGGTTGCCCATCTGTCGGGTATGATTGCTTCTGAACTGGGAGCTAATGTTGCCCTGGCGAGAAGAGCCGGGCTACTCCATGACATTGGCAAAGCCGTGGACCGGGAGGTCGAGGGCACTCACGCTGCCATTGGTGCCGACCTTGTCAAGCAGTGGGATAAGTCACCACAGGTGGTCCAGGGCATTGCCGAGCACCATCTGGAAACCACCGATACCAGTTTCTGGGGCTTTATCGTCGCTGCCGCCGACGCCATCAGCAGTGCCCGTCCCGGCGCACGGCGCGAGTCACTGGACAGCTACCTGAAGCGACTCAAAGACCTGGAGGATATCGCCACCAGCTTCAAAGGGGTAGAGAAATCCTTCGCCATACAGGCCGGTCGCGAAGTACGTATCATGGTCAAACCGGAAGACATTGACGACCTGGGTGCCATGAGGCTTGCCCGCGACATCGTTAAAAGGGTAGAAGAGACCCTGCAATACCCGGGGCAAATCAAGGTTACCGTAATCAGAGAGACCAGAGCCATTGATTACGCCAAGTAAATGACAGGACGTTCGAGACAATAATGCAAATACTGGTAATCGGAGATATCATCGGCAAGCCCGGCAGACAAGCAATAGCCAAGCTGCTGCCGGGCTTACGCCGGGAAAACGAGATAGACCTGGTAATCGCCAACGCGGAGAACTCTGCCGGCGGTTTTGGGCTGACATCGGATATTGTCCATGAACTGCTGGATACCGGCGTCTCTATCTTTACCTCGGGGAACCATATCTGGGCGCAGAAAGAAATTATCCCCTGGCTCGATAGTGACCTGCCGGTCCTCCGCCCGTTAAACTATCCGCCGGGCGTACCGGGAAGAGGTTACCTGATTCGTAATAATGTCATGGTGGTCAATATAATGGGCAGGACCTTTATGAACAGTAACCTGGACTGCCCGTTCCGCGCCATGGACACGCTGCTGGCAGAGATTAATCCCAGACCCCCGGTTATCATTGTTGACTTCCATGCCGAGGCAACTTCGGAAAAAGTGGCTATGGGGAGATATCTTGACGGGAAAGTAAGCGCGGTACTGGGCACTCATACTCACATTGGCACCATTGATACCCGGATACTTCCCAAAGGTACTGCGTACGTTACTGACATCGGTATGACCGGGCCGCTGGACTCGGTCATCGGCGATAATGTTGAATCGGTGATTCAGCGTTTTCTGACCGGTATACCCAACCGACTCTTCGTCGGCAAGGGCACGTCAATCCTTAATTCGGTACGGGTCACGGTCGATGAAACCACCGGGAAGGCGTTAAGCATCGAGCGGATTGACCGGGATACGGAGGACTGATGAGTAAGGCTGACCTTCACATCCACACCACTGTTTCCGATGGCAGATACAGCCCGGAAGAGATTGTCAGCAAG
>Ga0180432_10009605_pt1 | contig 11770 bp, 9 predicted proteins | sample SS_ome_10_FD_132414 | JGI IMG/M metagenome (GOLD analysis project Ga0180432, IMG submission 132414) | Hypersaline lake sediment archaeal communities from the Salton Sea, California, USA - SS_1_MS_2 metaG | ecosystem: Environmental > Aquatic > Non-marine Saline and Alkaline > Hypersaline >... | reverse complement strand
TCGGGTTATCATCTGAAATCTGCTTCAGACATGGGTGTGCCATTGACAGGTGTCGGTTTATTCTACAAGCATGGATATTTTAACCAGTCCATCAACTTTGAGGGCTGGCAGCAGTCAGGATACGCAACTCTTGACCCGTCATCACTGCCTATGAAATTATTGATGAAGGAGGATCGTACACCGTTATATGTCGAAGTAGGATTTCCGGGAAGGATAATCTTTCTGACTGTATGGGAGGTAAAAGTAGGCAGGATCTCACTATATTACCTTGATAGTGACAATAATAAAAACTCTATGGCAGACAGAGACCTTACATCATCTCTTTATGGCGGAAACTCTGAAACAAGGATACAACAGGAAATACTGATGGGAGTAGGCGGTGTAAGGCTGCTTGAGCTTCTCGGGAAAAAATGTGATCTTTATCACCTCAATGAAGGGCACCAGGCGTTTGTGATACTTGAGCTTCTAAGAAAATACAAAAAAGAGTATGGTATGTCTTTTGAAGAGGCACAGGAAGCTGTCCGATCGAAAACAGTGTTTACGACCCATACCCCTGTTCCGGCAGGCATAGATGTTTTCCAGTCATTTTTGGTGGATAAATATTTATCTTCATATATCGAGGAGCTTGGGATCACCAGAGAGGCCTTTTTTGGTTTTGCTTCTAATTTTTCGGATACTTCAAACTTTAATATGGCGGCATTCGCTCTAAATTTCTCTGTGCTCAAAAACGGTGTGAGCAAGCTGCATGGAAAAGTATCCAGATCTTTGTTTTCGTGGCTCTGGCCAGAGGTGCCCGTTGAGGAGGTGCCTGTTTGCCATATAACAAACGGCATACATACTCTTTCCTGGCTCAATGGGAAGCTCAAGGAATTGTTTGATAAATACTTTATAAAAGATTGGGAGAACAGGATATACGATCAGGATATATGGGACAGGATCGATCTGATACCTGAGGATGAGATCTGGAGGATCCATAGAGAAATAAAGAGGGAGGCTATAGAGTACTTCCGCAACAGAATAATAAAAAGGAAAGAATCGGTCTTCACTTCAGATGAAACTGATTCGCTGCTGGATCCCGATGCTCTGACGATCGGTTTTGCAAGGAGATTTGCGACATACAAAAGAGCAACACTGGTATTCCGGGACATGTCAAGGATAGAAAAAATACTGAATACCCAGGGAAGACCTGTCCAGATAATATTTGCAGGGAAGGCTCATCCTGCAGACCGGCAGGGGCAGGAGCTTATCAAAAGGATAGTCGATATATCCAGGCAGCAGGGGTTTAAAGGCAAGGTCCTGTTTATCGAAAACTATAACATCGAAGTGGCGAGATATATGGTGCAGGGTACCGACATTTGGCTGAATAATCCCAGAAGACCACTGGAAGCTAGCGGAACAAGCGGGCAAAAGGCATCATTGAACGGGGTGGTGAACATGTCTGTATCCGATGGCTGGTGGAGTGAAGGATACACAGGATCAAACGGATATCGTATTGGAAAACTCGAGGAGTATTCCAATCAGGAGCTTGAGGATGACCATGACAGCAGATCGATATATGCACAGCTTGAGAATACGATCATTCCCATGTTTTTTGATCTTGACAGTACAGGTACACCGGTAAAATGGGTAAAAATAATGAAAGAAGCAATAAAAACAACCGCAGGGGTCTTTTCTTCTGACAGGATGATAGCTGACTATACTGACGATATGTATGCCAGGTCTCTTTCATATTCTGAAAAACTTCTATCTGAAAATGGGAAGAATGCAAAGATACTTGCAGACTACAAAAAAAGGCTGATGTCAAAATGGAACACTGTCAATATATATTCATTTAATGGTTCTCTTGAACTGACAGGGATGGAAATTTCAAAAGAAGCTCCTGCAGAGCTTTTCATAGATCTTTATCTGGCCGATATTAAACCTGAAGAAGTCGATGTCGAGCTTTGCATAGAGAAATTTTCGGATTCTTTCAGGAGACCTCAAACACATAAACTGGACTATGCTGGCAATCTGCTTAATGGATGCCATAGATATCACATAAACGTGTCTTCTCTTGATACAGGCAGCTATATCTATTCGTTCAGGATACTGCCCAGGCACGAACTGATAATGAACAGATTTGATCTGAAAATGATACGATGGGCTTGATAGAACCAGGTGCAGTTTTATATCAATTATGGATTCTATCGCGAAAGGGTCTTATATGGCAAGAAAAGCGGTTATGCCTTTGATATTCACTTTGATCATCATAAGTATGCTGTCGGAAAGCATATTCGGGCAGATGCCAGAGGCGCCTGACCCTGGAGTTTCATATGCGATAATGATCGACACAGACAGAGGGCAGATCATATACAGTAAAGATCCTGAAAAAAATTTCCAATCAAAGCTTGCAGCTATCATCATGTCGTCAATAATGTTTATTGAAAAACAGGACAGGCCCGAGCTGCTGACTGTTTCTTCGATACTAGACAGAGCAAGGAACAATGAGCTTGGTCTTAGAGTAGGAGACAAGCATTCCTATGATGACATACTTTATGTAATGCTTTTAAGAAGCGCGCCGGAATTGATGCTGATACTGGCAGATGGGGCTTTTACCGGCATTGAGGCATTTGTAAGCCTAATGAACGAAAAGGCTGTCTCACTTGGTATGAAGAATACTCTTTTTACTTTGTCTGATAATAACTATATATCGATCGAAGCTGCAACAAATATGGAGGATATGTCTAAACTTATGTTTTACTGCCTTAAAAATCAGAAATTCAAGACAATGATCTCCACAAAGGTTTTTCTTTGGCCGCTCAATGAAAGTGAGAGTGAGATTATATCCAATTCAAATGATATGCTCTGGAAGTATGATTATATCACAGGAGGGATTAAAAATACCATATATCCGATAAGGGACACTACTACGATAACAACGGCATCCTTGAACAATCTCAACCTTTTATGTGTCCTTGCAGATGATGTTACCTCACCGGGAGATGAGACCACTGATATCCTTTTCAGATTCGCATTCAATAATTTCAGGAGGGGGATACTTGCTTCAAAAAACAACCCGGTCACCAGCATTGAGGTAAATGGCATAAAACTGGATCTTTCATCAAATACTGATGTGTACTATACTTATCCGATAGGTCTTTCGTTTATCGAGCAGTTGACATATTCCATACCAGAGCAAATAGAACTGCCTGTAATGAAAAACAGTCCCTTGGGAAGCGCGAATTACACTTTATCCGATGGAACTGTTATAAATGTGACTCTGTACCCTGATCGGGACATACTGCCAAAAGAGAATCTTGCAGATAAAATTATGGAAAACCTTACACAGTACAAAGAGCTGCTCGATATCATCGTTTTCCTGATCTTACTCGAAGTGATCCTGGTCCTTTACAAGATAATATCGAAGCTCAAAAAGTCAAAGAATCAATAAGATTTGAGATTCTCCATATATTCGAACACTTTTTTTGAAATATTAGCTATTACATCGTTGACTTCATCATACAAAACACCATAAGTCATAACGGACAGGATATACGGGTTGTCAGCATATATTATGCCAACATCGTGCCATGCTCCGGTGGAGTTTCCTGTTTTATGTGCCACATCGCGCTGGATCTCGGGCGGAAGATAGCGGATGAGCCTGAGATCAGCTTCCGGTGTATTGACATAGCCGCCTGTGAACATATGGACTTTCCTGAGGTATGAGATAATCTCTCTTCCCAGATCCGGATATTCCTGTTCGAATAAAGTAAGCTGTTTCAAATATAGAGTCATATCCCTTGGACAGGATACATTATCGATGTCATCGACGATCTCACCACCCAGTTCACGCATGAACTGCTTCAGGTTGTCCCTGCCGAATTTTCTGAGGAGCATATTTGTAGCGATATTATCACTGTATATTATCGCATAGTTTACCAGCAGACGAAGCGTATATTCATCTCCAACTTTGCCGTGATTGATTATATATCCTGTCCCGCCTTCGTGATCCTGCTCCTCATATGTCATCCTTTCATTTAGGTTGAGGTCTTCGGTCGCCACCTTGTTATATATGAAGAGACTAAGAGGGATCTTGATGGTGCTTGCAGCTTCATAATAATCGATATCATTTATACCAAAGGTGGCACCTGAAGTAAGGTCTAAAAAGCTTACACCGTATATGCCTGAAAACTCAAAAATGAAATTTTTAAGATCATTTACCAAAGGTTCGACATTAACCGGATTACGGGTGTAAACAGGTTCTTTTTGATACCATTTAAGCTCCTCGGTAGAGGCGGATGTAGTGGTTGTTTCACTGCTCGAACTGGAAGAAGCTGAAGTGGTCGAACTTGCAGTGCCCTGATCACCGGAGGTCTCTGTTGTGCTTGTTGCAGGCTCCATACCCATGAAATCATATATTTTATCAGTGATCTTTCCCCAGTTGAGAATTACTGTGAGAATGATCGCGGCAAGAACGACAAGGATCACGACAAGAGCCAATAATCCATTGTTTCCACGCCTTTTCGATGTTTTATAATTATAGTTGTATTTTTTGCTCATGACTCTTACCTCTTTGCTTTATCTTTTGTATTTTGCATTAATCATATATTAACATTATGGATGTTATGAGTCAACAAAATCAGTTTTTAATTTCAAAGGACTTGCCTTCCCAGTTTCTGAAAACTGCTCTGTTTTTTCCTATATAAAAAAGATAGCTTGGCATTACCGGTGTTTTGCCAAGACCACCGGGGCCATTGACGATATATGTAGGTATAGCCATACCACTGGTTTTTCCTCTCAGGCTTTCCATTATGTCAAGTCCTTCTTCTACTTTGCAATAGAAGTGCTTTGTTCCCCTGATGTCCTTGGGATGGAAGATATAATATGGTCTGACCCTGAACTTCAGAAGCTCCTGATTTATTTTCCTTACAACAAATTTATTGTTGTTCACTCCTCTAAGCAGTACCATCTGGTTGCCCAGCGGGATACCGGCGTCAGCCAGTTTTGAACAGGCTTTCTTTGATTCATCGGTAAACTCACGTATACTGTTGAAATGTGTGTTTACATATATGGGAGCATATTTTTTTAGTATGGAAACAAGTTTGTCTGTGACTCTTTGAGGCAGTGTTACCGGTGTCCTCGAACCGAATCTGATGATCTCTACATGTTCGATGCTTCTTAGTTCTTTAAGGAGCCAGTCTATGGTGGAGTCAGGTATCATAAAAGCATCACCGCCGGTTATGAGGACATCCCGTATCTCTTGATTTTCCCGTACATATTCTATTGCCGCGGCTATCTGTTCTTTGGGAGCAGCCATATCATTTTCGCCGATCGCTCTTCTTCTCTGACAAAACCGGCAAAACATACCGCATACATTGGTTACCTTGATGATAAGCCTGTCCGGATATCTTCTGGTGATGAGCTCTCCCACAGAAGTACCTTCCTCATCCATAGGATCAAGTTCTCCGGTCATGGCAAGTTCCTCGAAACTTGGCACAGCCTGTTTGTATATAGGGCAGTGATCGACATCGTCCTTATTTACCAACGACAGATAATACGGGGATACTGCAAATCGGAATTTTTCTGCCACCTTTGCGATTTTTTCTATTCGATCATCGTCGAGTTCCAAAAACTCCCCTATAAGCTGCGGATCAGATATCCTGTTCCTCATCTGCCATTTGTAGCTATCCCAATCCTTTGGTGTGGCATCGAATTTCCTGAGGATCACATCCCTGAGCTTACTTGTTTGATCTCTGCGATCGTATCCTGTAAGGATCAGTGGTTTTGCTTTCTGATATTCCTCGATAGTGTCTTTTAGATTTTCAAATCTTTCCCCGTGGTCCTGCAATGATTCTTCTATAGCATTCATGATAGTGTTCTTGCGCAATAACGGCGCAATCCCTCCTTTCGTGTTTTATGGCAACATCTAAAACATGACTACAAACCTAAACAGCCTGAACATGCGTGATAATAAATAATCAAGACAAAAACAACTGATTTTCTGTATATATTAATTATAGAGCAGAGGACATACAGTGTCAACCTAACGGGCCAATGTGAAAAATGATGCATTAAGTCAAAAACAAGAAACGATAACCGGTTCAGCATTTGCCATAATTAATACTTTGCGAAATAATATGGAAGTTCTGGTTACAAGATCATAGCAGCATTGATTTCTGGAATTTATCGCTTAAATTTTTCATATTCTTTGAGAACGCTTTATTTTACAGGGGTACAAGACCTGCTCTTAAGGTCTCAAGTTAAAGCTTGACAAGAATATCAGCATATTGGCTGTCAGGTAGACTTGCTCCAGTTTGTAGGACTTTTGCCTGTAAGCTTTTTAAAGACCCTCGAGAAGTAGTATGGATCATCAAAGCCTGAATGATATGCTATTTTTTTAAAATTGATGTCGCTATTGCCCATGTGTGTGAGGATCAGCTGTTTGGCAAAGCTGATCCTTTTTTCCATGAGGTATTCTGAAGGTGTTCTTCCCATTTCCTTCACAAACATACGTCTGGCATGATCCCGGGAAAGAGGGATGCTTTCCATGACTTTGCGGATACTGAGGTTATGGGTGGTTATATTGGAGATCAGCAGGTTCTCCAGCATTTCCACATACCTGTTCCGATTGTCATCGTTGGACAGGGACTGCATGTATTGATAGGCGGTATTCAGCAGAGCCTCACATATGTTTTTCCAGTTTCTTCGGCGCATGTAAAATTCAGTATTCATCTGCATCAATGTGTTATAGATTATTTTAGCTTCATTATCCCTGAAACATGGAACTATCCCGGGCGGGCTGTCAAAATCCCTGATCGAAAAATATATGTTCCTGTAACCTTTCTCTGCATACTCGGAGTGGTTGATTCCAGGAGGCTGGCATATAATCACGCCTGGCTCGAAAGGTATTTCCTGATCTCCGACAGTGTTTGTTCCTTCACCATAGACATAATAGCTTATTTCCCAGTCGTTATGCTTGTGCGCCTGGAAGCTGTATGTATTATTGCCCATATGGCCTATTGCAGTCAAATTTCTCATAGAATGTTTTACCTCATATAGTCGTTTCAATCCATCACTATATCACTTCAGTCCATTGAAGTAAAGTCTTGTAGAGCTTATAATCATCTTACAGACTTGAGATGTATCCTTAAATGCTATGTCATAAATGTCGTTTATTTCTAAATATCATATCATTATTTTCTTTTATTTGGAAGATACTTGATAAAAAATTAGGAGGTCATTTAAATGTCGATCAGATTCAAAAAGCGATTGCTTGATGATGTAAAATATGAAGCCTGCTCTGTTTTTGATGTGAACAACAACGGAGTTCTAGACATAATTTGCGGTGCTTACTGGTACGAAGGTCCCGATTACAAGGTCAGGCATAAAATCTGTGAGATCCCGCCTGAAGGGGAATACTTCGACGACTTCTCGGACTACCCCATGGATGTAAATGGCGACGGTTACCAGGACATCATAACGGGAGGCTGGTGGGGAGGCACACTCAGATGGCGTGAGAATCCCCGGGGAAATGGTGAATGGAAGGCGCATGATATCGATAGGTGCGGACCTATTGAAACAATAAGGTATTATGACATCGACAATTGTGGTGTTCCAGAGATCATACCAAATACTCCATGTGGTCCTCAGGTATTCTATAAGCTTATTGTAGATGCAAATCGTAAAGGAACCGGGGAATTTGAGAAACATGTTATCTATGAAGGCAAGAGTGGGCATGGCTTGGGTTTTGGTGACATAAACAGCGATGGAAGGATCGATATCATATTGCGCAACGGCTGGCTGGAACAGCCTGAAAATCCTTTTGGGGGTCTATGGATATTTCATCAGGACTTTGATCTGGGATCTGCTAGTGTTCCTGTTCTGGCATATGATATTACAGGCAACGGACTAACTGATCTCATCGTAGGGCAGGCACACGATTTCGGACTTGCATGGTGGGAGCAGATGATTGATAAAGATGGTGCCAGGAGCTGGATCAAGCATGAGATAGATAATACCATGTCCCAATACCATGATATGCAGCTCGTTGACATAGACGGCGATGGTGAGCTTGAACTGCTCACGGGCAAGAGGTACAGGGCCCACTGCGGTAAGGATCCGGGAGAGACTGATGATTTTCCTGTAGGAATATATTATTTTAAAATCAAAGGTGGAAGGTTTGAGAAGCATATCATAGACCATGGGCCAGTAAGTGAGGCAACAGGCTGCGGCATTTACTTCTGGGTGGAGGACCTGAACGGAAATGGCCGTCTTGATATCGTAGCACCCGGAAAACAAGGGCTGTATTTGTTTGAAAACCTTGGCAGGTAGAAAGGAGTGGTTTTTATGAGGAAAATAGCAATAATAGGAGCAGGAAGCATCGTTTTCTGCAAGACTCTCATACTGGATATCCTGGCAACAAACGGACTTGAAGATACTCTCTTTGCATTGATGTCTCCTACTACTTCCCGGACATCACAGGTAGAGGCCTATATAAATAAGGTCATAAAGGAAAACGACCTTAAAGCGGAAGTATATGTGACAACAGACAGGCGCGATGCGCTAAGAGGTGCCAAATATGTGATCACAACCTTCCAGATAGGCGGTGTACAGGCTTTTGAACTGGACTACAAGATCCCCATGAAATATGGTGTCGATCAATGCATAGGGGATTCCATGGGACCAGGAGGTATTTTCAGGGCATTGAGAAGCATCCCGGTGATCTATGACATATCCAGGGACATAGAGGATCTATGCCCTGATGCTCTTGTATTGAACTATGTAAATCCCATGGCAATGATTTGCTGGGCCTTTGGGGAAAGCAAGGTGAATTTTGTGGGACTTTGCCATGGTGTTCAGACGACCCTTGATTTGATTTCAGGGTATGTCAATGTGCCTAAGGACCGGATCGATTATACCTGTGCAGGAATTAACCATATGGCATGGTTCCTTAAAATCGAAAACAATGGGAAGGATCTATATCCCATACTCAGGGAGAATTTCGAGAAACCGGAGTATCATGTAAACGAAAAGGTCCGTGGTGAAGTATTCAGGCATTTCGGGTATTTCATGACTGAATCCACGGGGCATCTTTCGGAATATGTTCCTTGGTTCAGGAAGAATAAGAAGGCCCTTGATCTTTATTGCGACGAACCTGCCTTTGGGGGAGAAACCGGTGCATATTACAATTGGTGTAAATATGTTGCTGATAAATACAAGGAAAAGAATATACTTGACAGTAGTTCTACTGTACTGCCTCCCAGGAGCATCGAGTATGGTTCTTACATAATAGAGGCAATAGAGACCGGCAAGACCTTCAAATTCAATGGTAATGTCAGAAATGACGGGATGATAGCAAACCTACCGTCAGACTGCTGCGCTGAAGGACCGATTTTTGCTGATAAAGCAGGGCTGCACCGGACAATAGTGGGAAATCTGCCGCCTCAGTGTGCTGCACTGAACATTACAAATATCAATGTCCAGAGATTGGGGGTATATGCTGCTAAAACCGGAGATCCTGAAGCTGTTGTTCAAGGATGTGCGCTTGATCCGCTGACAAGTGCAGTGCTTACCCTTCAGGAAACCAGAGATATGGTCTCTGAAATGCTGGAAGCCCAAAAGAATTGGCTGCCTCAATTCGAGGGCATGACACCAAGAAAGACAAAGACCATAGTTATACCAAATGACATAAAACGTGCCGAAGTCCCGATCGACCCGGCACTTGCCATCTTTGCCAGGTTTGGGGAATTAGGGGGGGATATAACTGGTGAATAAAGTGAAGCTTGGATTTATTGGAACAGGCTATATGGGACAGCTTGCGCATCTTTCAAATTATGCCCAATTGAATGATGAATGTGAAGTAGTGGCCCTTGCCGAAGCACGCAAATCAATGGGTGAAAAAGTGGCGCGACGTTATGGGGTCGAGAATGTATTTACCGACCACAGGGATATGCTGAAAAACTGTGAATTGGATGCTGTTGTGGCATCTCAGGGATATGCCAACCATATCAATATCGTTCCGGATGTATTGAATGCAAAGCTGCCTGTTTTAACTGAAAAACCTCTTTGTGTATGTGTGGAGAATGGAGAAAAGCTTGTAAAATGTGCTGAAGAAAATAACACACTGCACATGGTAGGCTATCATAAAAGATCGGATCCGGCCATGGAATACGCCAGGAAACTCATAGACCAATGGAAGGAAAACGGAGAATTCGGTAAGATGAGGCTGGTAAGGATCTCTATGCCCCCCGGAGACTGGGTCGGAGGCAAAACCGGATTTATTTCCACCAGTGAGGGATACCCTCCCGTGCAATGGGAAGGAAAGCCTTCCTGCTTTGATGAACAGACTGCAAATGATTACAATGCATTTGTAAATTATTACATTCATCAGGTCAATGCGATGCGGTTCCTGTTTGGAGAACCATATAAGTTGACATATGCAGATAGATCCGGTGTGCTTATGGCGGCTGAAAGTGCAAGTGGTGTCTGTGGAGTGCTGGAGATGGCAGCCTATAGTAATTCGATCGACTGGCAGGAGGCTATGTTTGTAAGCTTTGAGAAAGGATATATCCTTGTTGAGCTCCCTGCACCTCTCGCCTGCCAGCAGGCAGGAAGGGTCACAGTCATGAAGGATAATGGAAAAGGTATACCGGAGACTGTACAGCCTCATATGCCAAAGTTGGCAGCTATGAAGAACCAGGCAAGGAATTTCCTGGCCGCAGTGAGAGGAGACAGGGCTGCTCCATGTGGATCAAGAGAAGCGCTTGAGGATCTGAGGATTGCTGTGGATTATATCAGAATGAGATATAAATAGTTGGATCTCAACTAAGATAAAGATTATATCAAAAAATCCCTATTTCCCGAATATATCTCTATATAGACTGCATCAGAAACCAAACAGAGCCGATGAATCAAATAGTATGTCATTTGGCATACACACTTTATGTTTTTCGCAAAACGAATTAATAAATTCACTTGTTGGCTCCTTATGGATCTGATATTCTTGTGCAAGTTCGATTTTTATTTCTTCGCGTTTTGAATAAGCCTTTTCCGAATCCACATAAATAATTCCGTAGAATATGTCATATGAAAAGTATATTTCATATAAATCCTCTTTTGAAGAAAATAAACTCACTTCGACTATTCCATCATATACTTCATCAATTTCCAAATATGTATTCTTATAATGCCTTTCCTCTTCTGAAAAAAAATCGGTCACATCTTCCCAGCTATTCATCTAAATACCTCTCTTTCATCTTTTACATTATTTGATTTCAACCTCAACGTGAAATTTTAAGCCGTTTTGCATTTTTGATAAACGCAGTAACAACGATTCATTTTCTTGGTGGAATCGAGTTCTCTTCTTAGTTCTAAGAGCCTATATTCAGAACTGAAAATTTGGCAATTATCATCCGGTAAAGTATCTTTTACAACAGAATCACTGTTATCTGCACAGAGGATGGAGATGCCATCACCCTCTTTTATCATCTCACGGGTATAATAATCAACATACATTTGCCGATTTCCAACCATTAAATCTCCTTTTGCTGTATTTTAGCAACAGTGCTTCGTATTCTCTCATGGAGGCTGCCTTCATAAATTTAACTCATAGCGAACCTCCTATTATTCAGTATAACCATATTGATTATACCCCAAACTCCACCAAAAGTTATCATATGTTTGTAAAATAAGAAAAGTATGGTGTTATACCATACTTAATACTACATAGAAATTTTTCTATTTATAAAAATATTTTTCCTGTGTAGCTACCATCCCTCTTTTTGTAAACGCT
>Ga0180432_10009604_pt1 | contig 11772 bp, 10 predicted proteins | sample SS_ome_10_FD_132414 | JGI IMG/M metagenome (GOLD analysis project Ga0180432, IMG submission 132414) | Hypersaline lake sediment archaeal communities from the Salton Sea, California, USA - SS_1_MS_2 metaG | ecosystem: Environmental > Aquatic > Non-marine Saline and Alkaline > Hypersaline >... | reverse complement strand
TTATATCAGTTTTATCAGGGTCAAATCCGCTTAATATATTGAAAAAAGGCTTCAGCTACACAACTGATGAAAAAGGCCGGAATATTGCTTCAGTAAGACAACTCAGCCCCGGTGAGGTGATAGAAGTGAGATTTTATGACGGAAGCTGCCGTGCCGATGTAAATGATGTGACATACGAAAGGAATAAAACCGATGGATGAGATCAGATTTGACGAAGGATTCAAAAAGCTTGAAGAGATAGTCAAAACACTTGAAGATTCAAATACTTCTCTTGAAGATGCCTTTGATAAGTACCGGGAAGCCATGGATATCTCAAAGAATTTAAAAGAAAAGATAGAAAAAATGGAAAAGGAAATAAAAGTAATAGTTGAAGATGAAGAAAATCGATAGTTATATCAAAAAAATCAACGACCGGCTGGAAATGCTTCTGAAAACACCGGAATCATATATCGAAGTTCTTTACAGGTCGATGCGCTACAGTGTTTTTGCCGGAGGCAAACGCATAAGGCCGCTGCTGTCCATAGCTGCAGCGGAAATAGTAGAATATGACAGAGACATATGTCTTGATTTTGCCTGTGCTATCGAGATGATACATACTTATTCACTCATCCATGATGATATGCCTTCGATGGACGATGATGATTACCGCAGGGGAAAACTGACGAATCACAAGGTTTTCGGAGAGGCTATGGCACTGCTTACCGGTGATGCCCTTTTGAATCTGGCTGCATCGGTAATGGCTGAAAGATCTGCAGAATGTACTGTTCCTTCCCGGGCGGTGAAAGCAATGGCATATATATTGGATTGTTCGGGACCCGTGGGGATGATCGCCGGGCAGGTGCTCGATACAGGCTCAAAGGACTGCGATCTGGAGCTTATGCATTCACTCAAGACCGGAAAGCTCATAACGGCTTCTCTGGTATTTCCGGCTATTCTTTCGGGTGACAGGGATGCTATTGTCAGACTTGAGAAGATCGGTGCCCTGGTAGGTCTTGCATTTCAGATAAAAGATGATATCCTTGATGTCGAGGGATCTTTTGAAGAGATGGGAAAGATGACAGGCAGAGACATGAAACTTGAAAAAGTGACTTATGCATCACTCTACGGTATCGACGGGGCAAAAAAACTTCTGGAACAGGAAACAGAAAAAGCACTGCTTTTATGTGAAGAAACAGGCGGGGATTATGAGTTTTTAAAATATCTTATACTGAAAATATCAAAAAGAGACGATTAAGTGTTATAATATAACTGGTGGCGCAGTATCCTAGTCAGCACTACCGGTTTTGAAAGCGGGCCTAAAAATCCGTTTAAAGGCACAGCTATGAAGTTCCTTGTGTCGGCTTGCAACGCCCAGTTGTGGGTTGATGCTGGGAGTTAAGGATCAGGGGCGATCCGCAATGGCATGCGGGCGTTGACCCCTTTTCCGCGGAGACCCTGACTTGTGCGAAAGGTTTCCCTATGGAGACTGATTAACACGATCAGGGAGTAAACCTGTTATGTGGTGCATCATGCGTTACGAACAGTGTAGCCTGCCTTGAGTGGTTCAGGCGGATACGGGATCAGTTTGAGGGGTTTTTGGCCAGAGCCCTGAGAATATCGCCTATTGAAACCTGCTTCTGCAAAAGAGGCTAGAAACCAGATAGACTGTTTGGGAAAACCTCTAGGCTGAGATGCCAGGCACATTGGGGATTAGGGTGCGGACTAAGTGGCAATCGGGTCTCCTTTTGGCGACAAAGGAACCGGGACTTTAAACAGAAATGGCTTATTTGGCGACAAATGAGCAGTCACGGGGGAAAACAGACCCGACCTAAGCCGCAAAGTTTATCCAGTGTGCCGCCACCGATCATTATATATATTAAGGGAAGCAATGCAAAAAACTGGTAAAAAGAACATCAGGATCAGGCTGAAGGAAAATAAGAGCAGAAAAAAATCAGGCAGTGAGCACAGATGGATCTTTCTTGTCACTGCATTTTCTTTTATTGTATCGGGTTCACTGCTTTATTTGTCTTCAGGTATAATAAGCAGCCTGAACCTTTTTGTTTCTCTTGTTTTTGTACTTATCATTATTTCGATAGGTGTATTCGCCGACATGATCGGCATTGCAGTGACCGCAGCAGACGAGACGCAGTTTCATGCCATGGCTGCAAAAAGGATACGGGGATCCAGGATATCGATCAAGCTGATCAGGCATGCAAACAAGGTTTCAAGTGTATTGAACGATGTGGTGGGAGATATATGCGGCGTTATAAGCGGATCGATATCGGCAATGCTCGTGATATACCTTGCAGCCATCACAAAAAGCATAGGGATCACCATGCTCGGAGTTATATTCAGCGGCCTTGTTGCCGCGATGACTATAGGCGGGAAGGCGATAGGCAAGACTGTAGCCATAAGGAAAAGCAACAATATAGTTTACAGGACAGCAATACTGATCGCTTTTGTTTATCCGGAAAAATGGGGGAAAAACGCAAAATAGAAAATGGAAAAGCTACTTAATGATGGTTTATGCCCGGAGGATGTAAAAAAACTCGATATACAGCAGCTTCGGAGATTGTCCGGTGAGATACGTGAATTTCTTATAGAAAACATTTCAAGGACCGGAGGCCATCTGGCTTCAAACCTCGGGGTGGTGGAATTGACGGTCGCACTTCACAAGGTTTTTTCTTCTCCCCGGGACAAGATAATATTTGATGTGGGACATCAGGCTTATGTACATAAGATACTTACAGGAAGATGCAGTCGTTTTCCCACCCTCAGAACAAGAAACGGCATATCGGGATTTCCGAAAAGAAGCGAGAGCGAGCACGATATTCTCAATACCGGTCACAGTTCGACAAGCATATCAGCTGCATTGGGGATGTGCAGAGCGAGGGATCTGAAACAGGAAGATTATGATGTGATAGCTATAATCGGAGATGGATCCCTGATGAGCGGGATGGCTTTTGAAGCTCTCAATGATGCAGCTTCGAGCGGTACAAACCTGACTGTCATATTAAATGACAACGGCATGTCTATATCAAAGAATGTGGGAGCTTTCTCAAAATATCTTACCAGGCTCAGAACCAGAAAAACCTACAGGATAGCAAAAAAAGAATATGAAAATCTATTGCGTCGTATACCTTTGCTTGGAAGACCGATCATCGCCTTTACTGAAAAAATAAAGACGATATTGAAATACATATTCCTTGATGATGTTTTTTTTGAAGAGCTGGGATTTGTTTATATGGGAACTGTGGACGGACATAATATCCAAAGCCTTGTAGATGTACTGCAGAATTCAAGAGAGATAAAAAAACCGAAGCTGATACATATATCGACTCAAAAAGGCAGGGGATACGGATTTGCGGAATTAAAACCGAATATGTATCATGGTGTGTCTCCATTTATGATATCCACCGGGAAAAGCAGTCTGGAACCGGAAGAATGCTATACGGATGTTGCAGCCCGGACATTGCTGGATATCATGTCAAATGATGATAGGACAGTGGTGATCTCGGCAGCAATGATCGATTCCCTGAAACTGATCCCGATACAGAATAAATTTCCAAAAAGGCTTTATGATGTCGGAATAGCTGAACAACATGCTGTGACAATGGCTGCAGGTATGGCATTGGAAGGCATGAAACCTTTTGTGGCTATTTATTCAACTTTTCTCCAAAGAGCCTATGACCAAATATTACATGATATTGTAATCAACTCATTACCCGTTGTTTTTTTGATAGACCGTGCGGGGATTGTAGGAGAGGATGGAGAGACCCATCACGGCATATATGATATGGCATATCTTTCCCATATGCCCAATCTTGTGATCGCTGCACCTTCCTGCAGATCCGATCTTGACGGCATGATCCGGCTGGCTGCACTATCCCGGGTACCTTTTGCCATAAGATACCCCAAGGAAAAAGTATATGATCTTCCCGGCAGTGCACCGTTGATATCGGGAAGAGCCTCCAGGATAAGAGAAGGAAGAGACATAACGATACTTACCGTTGGAACTTTACTGGAGCAGGCATTGCTCGCTGCCTCGGAGCTTGAGGATGAAGATATCCATGTTGAAGTCATCGATGTGAGATTCATAAAGCCTCTTGATAAAGAAACGATCATGGACTCGGTCAGTAAGACCGGAAAAGTTATAACTGTCGAAGATGGAGTATTGAACGGGGGCCTTGCGTCCTGTGTCAATACCCTTTTAAAGAACACGGATTCGGAAATAATCAACATGGGTATAGAAAACGACAACATAATAACTCATGCCACAAGAAAAGAATTATTGGATTCTGTTAAAATTAATTTGCAAAATATTAAAATCAATGCTAAAATATTACATCAGAACAGAAAGGAGGATAAAGTTTGAAAAAAGCCGGCCTCATAGTTAATATAAATAAGGATGCTGATCTGGAGATAACAAAAAAACTTATCTCTGTATTCAACAAAAACGGCATTTCCCTGCTGTCTGCTGACGAAAAGCTCAGAAATGCATTCGGTACCCGCAACGATATCGTTTCTGAGGATGAACTTATCAAAACCGCTGAGGCACTTTTTTGTCTTGGAGGAGATGGAACGCTGTTGAATGTCGCAGGGAAGATGCTCCCTTACAACATCCCTCTTATGGGCATAAATCTCGGACATCTTGGCTTTTTGACCGAGATAGACGAATATGAACTGGAACACAAGATATCCTTTCTTGCCGATGATGAATATGATATCGAAAAAAGGATCATGATAGATGTTTCTCTTTTTATTGGAGAAAAGTTGATCACAGGGAGCTGCCTGAATGATTTTGTAGTATCAAGAGGAGCTTCGCCCCGGCTTATCGATATAAAAGCATATATAGATGACTGTTTTGTGGATTCTTTCAACGGCGATGGAGTGATAGTATCCACTCCGACCGGATCAACGGCTTACTCTCTTTCCTGCGGAGGACCCATTGCAGATCCTGCGATGAAAGTGATGCTAATAACACCTGTGTGTCCCCATAACATATATTCAAGGACTTTTCTCGTGGATATAGCCAGGACAATACGCCTTGAAGCAGTTTCCAAAAAGGGTTGTTTCGCCCTATGTACTTTTGACGGTCAGGATTCATATGAGATCGATCAGCCTGTCAAAGCATATATAAAGACCAGCGAAAAAGAACTCAGACTCATCAGACTCAACAAACGGAATTTTTATGATGTGCTCAGAAAGAAACTGTATAACAGGGGGTAGGGATCATATGAAATATAAAAGGCAGTCAAAGATCCTCGAGATCGTAGAAAACAACTGTATAACGACTCAGGAGGAAATGACCTCGATGCTCAATGAAGCAGGCTTTGACATAACCCAGGCAACCGTATCAAGAGACATCAAAGAATTGAGGCTGATCAAAGTCATGGACAAAGAAGGAAAATACAGATACAGTGTCAATAAAAAGAATGAACAGTTTCTCTCAGGCAAACTCCTGAATATTTTCAGGGAAGCATTTTCCTCGGCAGATCATGCAAACAACCTTGTAGTCATAAAAACCATGCCCGGCATGGCTCAAGCTGCGGCCTTTGTTATAGATTCCATCGAATCCTATGACATAATAGGATCTATAGCCGGAGATGACACGGTTATGGTAGTATGCAGGACAACTGAAGATGCCGGGGAACTGGTCGACAGATTTGAAAAAATGGTAAATTAGGCGGGATATCATGATCACCGGTATACACATAGAGAATTTTGCTTTGATAAAAAACCAGCATATCGAACCAGGAGCCGGTCTCAACATAGTCACCGGGGAGACAGGTGCCGGGAAAAGCCTGCTGGCTGCAGCAATAGCCGGTATATTCGGTGAGGACGTTTCAAGCGATCAGATACTTCACGGAAAAAACCGTCTGGATATCCAGTGCGTGCTCGAGCTTTCAAACGAAAAATGCACCATCATCACAGATATGACCGGAGTGGGGGCCGAAGAAGGTACGTATGTGATCTCCCGTACGATCCAGGATAAAGGAAAGAACAGCGTCAGGCTCAACGGTTCGATAATATCCCTGTCCATGCTAAGACAGATCGGTGAACTTGTCTTTGATTTTCATACCCAGAACGAAACAAAACAGCTGCTTAAAAGGGAAAATCAGACAAGACTGCTCGATCAGTTCTGCACAGCTGATTTTTTTAATATATTTGAAGAATACAATCGGGTATATAGTTCTGATATATCTTCAAGAGATAAACTTAACAGGCTTATGAACGATATCAGCGACAAGGAGACCCGCAGGGATATACTGAGATATCAGATAGCTGAGATCGAGGATATCTCACCTGATGAAAATAGATATAACGAGCTTTGCAACAGAAGAGACCTGCTGATCAATTCCGAGAAGATTGCACGTTCATTGGATATGATAGCAAAGCTTTTGTCCGGGGATGATGTCACTGGAGAAGACACGGCGGAAAAGATACGAAGCGCAGCCAGAGAATTCGGAGCCCTGTCGGGTTTTTATCCTGAATATTCAAAAACACAGACAGAGCTTGAAGATATTTACTGGAACCTGAAAGACATCTCCGAAGGTGTGAAGATCCGTATACAGGAGCTGGAATATGATCCCCTTGAGATAGATGAGATCATCTCAAAGATCGATGCAGTCGATAAACTCAAAAAAAAATACGGACATACCATAGGCGGTATTTACAAAACTCTCGAAGACAAGAAAAGAGAGCTGGATGAACTTATAAACAGTGATATATCGATAGCAAAACTCGAAGAGACGATCTCTGAAAACAGAAAGAGACTGATATTACTCGATAAAATGCTGTTAGATGAAAGAAGCAGGGCTGCTGTGAAACTGAGTGAAAGCATAATAGAAGAACTCAGGGATCTTGATATGCCCAATGTTCGCTTTGAGGTCAGATTTTCAAAAAAGAACCTCAAAGACAGGGAATTTGCCTTGAACGGCACCTATGAAGCAAGATTTGCGATATCCGCCAACAAAGGACAGCCGTTGAAAAATCTCGATGAGATCTCCTCAGGCGGTGAGATGGCAAGGGTCATGCTTGTCTTCAAGAAACTCAATGCGGTTTTTGATGATACGGACATACTTGTTTTTGATGAGATAGAGAGCGGAGTTTCAGGTTCCACTGCCTTCAAGGTGGGCAAGAAGATATATGATATTTCAAAAGAAAAACAAGTGATATGCATCACCCATATACCTCAGATAGCGGTTTTCTCAAATAATCATTTCAAGGTATATAAAGCCGAGAATGACGGCAGCACCTATTCCGTTGTAGAACCTCTTGACGAAGATATGAAGATCACTGAGATCGGTAAGCTGCTGGGAGGATACAAGGTGACAGAGAATGCAGTTTTAAATGCCAGGGAGCTTTTGAAGCTGGGAAAGGAATATATGGAGGAGGATCATGAGAGCTGAGATCATAGCAGTAGGTACCGAACTGCTCATAGGGCAGATAACAAATACGAACGCCAGACATATATCCCGGAAACTCAATGAATACGGGATATCAGTATATTATCATTCAGTTGTGGGGGATAACCGTGACAGGATAAAAGAGGTATTTAAGACCGCACTAGAAAGGTCTGATCTTGTGGTTATGACAGGAGGTCTCGGCCCGACGGAGGATGACCTTACAAAAGAAGCAGTCTGCGAGTCCCTGAACATAGAGCTTGTGCTTGATGAAAACATACTCTCGATGATACAAGGATATTTTTCAAAAAGAAACATCAAAATGGCCAGAAGCAATGAAAAACAGGCAATGGTACCAAAAGGTGCATTCATACTTCATAATGAAAAGGGGACTGCACCTGGATTCTATATAAAGAACGGAGAAAAGGGGATAGTTATACTTCCGGGACCGCCAATGGAGATGGAGCCGATGTTCGACTATTATCTTTCGACATTCCTGTCAAAAGATACGACCATATTTTCAAAGTTTATTAATATTTTCGGTATCGGTGAATCGACTGTGGAGGAGAGGATACTTGACCTGATACATGCTGATGACTCCATAACACTGGCCACATATGCCAGTATAGGTCAGGTGGTGATCAGGATAACAACGATCGCAGAAAATGAACTTTTGGCTGAAAGCAGGATGAAGAAGATACTGGATATACTGCATGAACGTTTTGGAGAGAATATTTTCTCCGATGAAGAGACCACTCTCCCGATAAAGGTATCCAGACTTCTGTATGAGCACGGAAAAACTGTTGCTGTTGCCGAATCCTGCACAGGAGGACTTATATCAAAGATAGTCACAGATCAGCCCGGAGCTACGAAGATCTATCTGGGAGGCGTGGTCGCCTATGATAATTATTTCAAACAAAGATTTTTGAGAGTAAGCAGTGATCTTCTGAGGGAAGAAGGAGCCGTGAGCGGAAATGTGTGCAGACAGATGGCTGAATCGGTGGCATCTGATTCAGGAGCGGATTTTGGACTTGCGGTGACCGGTATAGCTGGTCCCTCAGGAGGTACGCAAGATAAGCCTATCGGTACTGTATATATCGGTATCTGCTCAAACGGGGTCACAAAGGTAAAAAAGCATATATTCAACGGAGACCGCAACAAGATCAGGAATATGGCTGCCATGACTGCCCTGGATATGCTAAGAAGGGAGCTTTTGTGACAAGATGAAGAACTCACGGCTCTCTTATGCAGTGCTCATCGTAATGATCAGCACTCTTCTAAGCAGACTCATAGGTTTTATCCGTGAGATGCTCCTTCCCAATATGCTCAGCATAGGAGTCGAAACAGACGCATATAACAATGCGTTCGTTCTGCCTGACCTGATGTACAGCCTCCTGCTTGGAGGAGCTGTGTCAGCAGCCCTGATACCGGTACTCTCCGGATATATCGATACGAACAGGGAAAAGGAAGGCTGGAGGATAGTATCCAACTTCATAAACGCAGTATTCATGGTCATGTTCATATTATGCATCCTTGGAATGATATTTTCCAAAGAACTTATGGGTCTGCTCATCTCCGGGGATGATAAGCAGAGGACAAGGGAACTTGCGGCTTCAACTTCGCGTATCCTTTTTCCTTCGATAGCTTTTCTGATGCTTGCTGGTATTCTCAACGGTATCCTTAATTCCTATAAGAGATTTGCAGCAGCAGCTCTTGGACCGATAATATATAATATCGGGAGCGCCTTGTCCATATACTTTTTGAGCAGGTACGGTGTCGAGAAGATAGCCATGGGAGTCCTTGCCAGTGCTTTTATTTACTTTTTGACAGTTTTGATGTTTTCATTAAAAAATCTCAAGGATTACAGGCCTGTCTTTTCTATACTCGACAGAAGGGATACAGGCATATTCAAGCTCGCCCTGCCATCTTTTCTATCGGCTTCTGTGGTCCAGTTGAACATCATGGTAAGTATCAAATTTGTCAATTTTTTTGAAGAAGGAAGGGTGACTGCCTTCAGGCTTGCTGACCGGACCTGGCAGATGCCCTACGGGATAATCGCTGTCAGTATGGGCATCGCGCTGCTTCCCACACTCTCCGGTGTTTACGCGAACAAGGATATAGACCGCTTCAAGGAACTCATAATAAAGAGTATCAAATATATACTCACACTGATCCTTCCGTGCTGCATCGCCGTTGTGGTGTTGAATGAAAGGATCGTCAATACGCTGTTTCGCTTTTCGGGAAATCTCACCATTGAGAACATAGGAGTGATTTCGACTATACTGCTTATATTTTCTGTGGCTTTGATAACCCAGTCCTGTGTAGCGATTTTCAACAGGGCCTTTTATTCCATGCAGAATACCAGTATTCCTCTTTTTACCGGTGCATCCACCATAGCCTTGAATATACTTTTATCCTGGCTGTTTTACAAAACTACAGATCTGGATGTATACGGGATAGCATTCGCGTACTGCATCAGCAGCCTTGTGAACCTTGTGCTTTTGTCGGTCGTTTTGAAGACAAAAGTAAAAGAGATGCCTTTGGGTGAGCTTCTGAAATATGTTTTAAGGATCGTTCCTTCTCTTGCAATATTGGGAGCAGTAATATTTGTCATGGACATGCTTTTACCATCAGGAGAAGAGGGTGTGACATTTGTATCCAAGATATCACAGATCGGTGCTCTTGCTTTTGTAGCTTTCACAGGAGCCGTCACATACTTCCTGATGATCATAGTTACCAGGGTTCCCGAGGGTATCGAGATATTCAAAAGGATATGTATAAAATTAAAACTGAAAAGACTGGTAAATTTTGTTAATTAATGTTATATTGACATTGGGATGAAAAATATATATAATATGAACAAATGTTCAAAGGAGGTCAAACGATGGATGATAATAAGAGGAAAGCTCTGGATATAGCTCTTGCCCAGATCGAAAAACAATTCGGTAAAGGAGCAGTTATGAAGCTGGGGGAATCACCACACATTTCTGTGGATTCCATTTCATCAGGCTCGATATCCCTGGATATCGCACTGGGCATAGGTGGTTTTCCCCGCGGAAGGGTCATCGAGATATTCGGTCCTGAGTCATCAGGAAAAACAACTGTCTCCCTGCATGCTATCGCCGAGGCTCAAAAAGCAGGAGGAGAAGCAGCCTTTATAGACGCAGAGCATGCGCTGGATCCATATTATGCAAAAAAGCTGGGTGTAGATATAGACAACCTTATAGTATCACAGCCTGATACCGGGGAACAGGCGCTGGAGATAACTGAAGCTCTCGTAAGGAGCGGCGCGGTGGATATAATCGTAGTGGATTCTGTAGCGGCTCTGGTCCCCAAGGCGGAGATCGACGGAGAAATGGGAGATTCCCATGTCGGGCTCCAGGCAAGGCTCATGTCTCAGGCTCTTAGAAAACTCGCAGGAGTTATAAACAAATCCAGGACCATAGTCATCTTTATAAATCAGCTGAGGGAAAAAGTCGGGATAATTTTCGGGAATCCGGAAACTACTACCGGGGGAAGGGCTCTTAAGTTTTATTCTACTATAAGGCTCGATGTCCGAAGAGTGGAAACACTAAAAGACGGCGATCAGTTCATCGGAAACAGGACAAAGATCAAGGTCGTTAAAAACAAGATCGCTCCTCCGTTCAAAGAAGCATTTGTAGATATAATATTCGGTCAGGGAGTCTCCAAACTCTCGGATCTTGTAGATGTGGCTGTAAACCTTGGTGTTCTAGGCAAAAGCGGTTCATGGTATTCGTACAATGACCAGAGGCTGGGGCAGGGAAAGGACAATGTCAAAAAATATCTTTCTGAAAATAACGAAATATGTAAAGAAATAGAGAAAAAAGTAAGGGTAATAGCTTTTGGAGAACTTGAAACAAAAGAAGCAAAGCAATAATATAGCTCTTATATCCCTGGGCTGTCCCAAGAACCTTGTAGACAGTGAGATCATACTCGCCGCCCTGTCTGATGCCGGATACGATTTTACACAGGATCATACCCGGGCTGATGTGATCATAGTTAATACATGTACATTTATTGAAGAAGCTACCAGTGAGTCCATACAAAAGCTGCTTGAGGTCTCAAAAAACAGAAGAGATGAAAATGTGAGGATAATCGCTGCAGGATGCATGGCTCAAAGGTATGCCGAAGATATTCTCGCCCAGTTTCCGGAGGTCAGCAGTGTTTTAGGTACAGGAAATCTTAAGGATATCCTAAAAGCTGTAGGATCTGAAGAGAGATGCATATATGTCGACGATATCGATTCTATTTCCTGTTTCACGGAAAACAGGAGCATCTCAACTCCTTTGTCTTACGCTTACCTTCGTATAGCTGAGGGATGCGATAAAAAATGTACATACTGCATAATACCTTATCTACGGGGGAG
>Ga0180432_10009602_pt1 | contig 11773 bp, 8 predicted proteins | sample SS_ome_10_FD_132414 | JGI IMG/M metagenome (GOLD analysis project Ga0180432, IMG submission 132414) | Hypersaline lake sediment archaeal communities from the Salton Sea, California, USA - SS_1_MS_2 metaG | ecosystem: Environmental > Aquatic > Non-marine Saline and Alkaline > Hypersaline >... | reverse complement strand
TGATGATATGGCGCTTGGTGTCATCAGCTTTATACAGAAGGACCAATTGCCTCAAAAACTTGCTGAGATGCCTCCGAAAGAGCTTCTGAAGATGGTCCGGGAACGGCAAGACAAAGGGTCCTCGTTGCTGGAAACGAAGGTTGATCATTATCGGGAGATCCCGAATGAGAAACAGCATCGAACAGATGCCGAGGTTGCTGTTTTAGATGCCACGGCTCTTTGGACTCTGGGAAATGTAGAATCTGTTCGTGACCCATCGAAGTACAAGGAAGATCTTGCGGATGATGATGCGATAGAGGGTGCCGGTGATTGGGTTGTCGAGAACCCTACAAAAGAAGATTATGAGAGCGCACATCGCATCATGAAGATGTTGGCGTATAAGGAGAATCCTGATTCAGATTCAACTGTTTTTCGCGGGATGTCCCTTCCGGCGTCTGCGTTCGAAGGTCTTGACAAGGGGAAAGAGTTTGATCTGCGCTCTTGTTCGTCGTGGTCCTCTTCTGGGAATGTTGCGAAAGGTTTTATGCAGGAAGCACCAGATGAGACGGACGGCGAAGCTACTGTTAAGTTTCTTCTTGAGATGGTGGGGACACGAGGATCATTTTTGAATGATATGTCTGGTGCAAAGGGTGAGCAAGAGTTTGTGAGTGGTGGAAAGGTGCGGATCAAGAACATTTCTGATTTTGACTATCACCCCGGAGACCGTGATTATACAATTATTGAGGTGTAACCTGTTCCGATGCAAAAAGCACAATCTCCAGACGTGTCAGATAAGGTCCAGCAATACATTGATAAACAGCTTGATAAACGCCAGCGACCAAAGAAGACGGTGAAGAAGTCTGGGTTTACAACCTTGGTTCAAGGTGTTGTGTCAAAGGCTCGCAAGCTGGACGACCGGTTGACCTTCCAGGGGATGAAGATCAGCATTGAGACGGACAAGGGAAATGTTCGGTCTGGTGTTGACCCGAACGGTCACGAATGGAAAACGGTGATGCCTCGCCCCTATGGATACATTCGTGGTACTTTGGGGGTTGATGGAGACCATCTTGATTGTGTTTCTCCGGATACTATGATTTTACTTTCTAATATGCAGCAAAAGAGAGCCGGTGATCTTTCTTTATCGGATGTTCTTGTTGGATTTGATGAGTATCCAGAAGTTGGGAAGATGCGTAAATTTCGAGAAGCTAAAATTGAACATTTGAAGAGATGTATCGGACCTATGTTGCGAATTTATTTAAAAAGTGGAGATGTTCTCTCTTGCACACCAGGACATCAGTGGCTCTCCTATAAAGGAAATAGTAAGACGAAACGATGGTTAAAGGCGAAATATCTTACTCCAGGTAAACGTCTTGTGCGTGTTCAAAAGTTTAGTAATTGGAGACAAGATGACTTATACCGGCGTGGGTATTTAGCTGGTCTTATAGAAGGTGATGGTCATTTCAGGTTTTCATCTGTTGACCCGATTCTTAATCCTCGTTTAACAATCAGGATGGCGGACCTGGAACCATTACAAAGAGTGATGGATTACTTGGAATATTTTGGGTTAAAGAACTTAAAGATTGCTCCTGGTGGGATTCCATCATCTAAATCAAAAAAGCCTATCTTTTATATTAAAACGTGCAGGAGAGATAACTTAGAGATTGTTGAATCTATTCTGGAAGAGAGACTTGTGGAAAATAAGAGTTGGTGCCGGGGATTTGTTTCTGGTTTTTTTGATGCAGAGGGTGGAATTGCTGCGCGGAGCGAAGTTACAGTATCTCAAAAGGATATTTTGATTCTTGATCTCTATAAAAAATCTGTGGAACAACTTGGTTTTTCTGCGAAATTAAGAAAGTCTTCTGGAAAAACATATGGTGGTTATGAAGACGTATCGACTGTTGTTTTGGAATCTAACCGAGACAACACAATGCTTCGATTTTTCTTTGAGGTCTTTCCTAGTATTTCTCGAAAGATTGCGTACTTATATTCTCATATTGTGAATTGGATGGAAGATGAAGTTGTCGCGGTTGAAGAATATGACGGGGAGTATATCGCAATTCAAACTGATTCTGGAACTTATGTTGCTAATGGTATGGCTTCTCATAATTGTACGGTTGGTCCAAACGAAGATGCGGATCGTGTGTGGGTTATTCATACGAAGGAGCGGGGGACTGACAAGTATGATGAGGACAAGGCGTTTGTCGGATTTGATACGAAAGAGGATGTGATCGCGACCTTCCGCAAACAGTTTGATCAGCCTGACCTTCACATGGGTCCGGTCAGTGAATATTCTATGGAGGATTTCAAGGAGAAGATCAAGGATACCAGGGACAACCCACGTCGTTTAGGACGAGGAAAGAATGTTTCGAAGTCGTTCCGGACGAGAGTCACGAAGGATTGAAGTTCTTGACTCCCATGTTTGAGTTCATTTGAACTCTGTGTGTTATCACAAAGAATACTGACGATTTGTCAGGAGGTTACCATGCAAAAACATTTCAAGGTTTGGGTAAAAGGCGAAAACAAGTTGAACGATACGACGGACACAAAACACGGGGATCTGAAAAAGAAGGGGATTCCTGTGTACTTCGATGACCATTTGACTGGTCGTGCTGTGTCTATGGAACGTCAAGAGCGCCACGGTAACAAAGGGTATATGTTTACAACCCTGTTTGATATGAATGGCGAGAATCTTCCCTCGTTCAACTATGGTTCCGATGATGTGATCAGAGATGTCGGTGTTCGTTGTGACACGGTCAAATCTGACGAAGGTTTGTTTCCTCTGCGGTTGTACTTGATTCAACAGCCCTGAATTACCTGACGGATCAATTATAATCAGGGGGGAAACTTGCCGCTCGATGTTAGGACCTAACATATAAGGGGTCAATCATGGCTCTTACTGCGATGCAGGTTTACGTTGATCCTCCTCCCCTCAATATTCATGGCTCAACGCTGGTTTTTGATGGTGTAGTGGAGTTCAGTCGCAACGAGCGCGGACGGGAAATCGTTCGTGCTTTTGTGATTCCCACACCGAATGATCCGAATGTAGCGGGGGAAGAGATCACGGTTCGTTTGATGCGAGCACGACGTGACCGAGAAGAAGAAGTTGTGCAAGCTGTTCAGACGTACACATTTACAGGTCCGGTTCCTCCGGGCGGTACTCCTTTTGAATGGGATCTAAGGACCGTTGTTCATTCGGTGGAGAAACCCTTTCCGGTGGTGCGTCGCGGTGATTATTACATCCGTGTCGAGCACACAGGTGGTCCAACGGGTCCTTCGAGTGTGACAGCGGAGAGCGGTGATTTCCGCGTTGCTCTTATGACCACGGATCGCTTGGAAGAAGAGTGGCTGATGGGTGCAACCCGGCGGTCAAATGATGACCGCATGGTGAAATTTCAACCCAGAGACCTGACTGGTATCGTTGTCAAAGAGGTGTCTCGAAACCATCCCCTTGATCTGTTTTATCTCAATTTGAATTACCACGGGGCACCGCAAAACTTCGCATCACTTTCGTGGGCGGGTGGTGAGGATATCAAGATTGATGCGGGGATACCAACAGGGATCGCTCGTCAGTATTTGCTACCGAATCAGAATCGGCGTCAATACATTGTGGTGGAGGTTGACCCTCGCACCATACCAAACACAGATACGACGGAAGCTCTCGCCATAGATCGCCAGTTTATTACCAGGGAATCACTACGCCGCTGGATTGATGCGGAATGCCAGTGGATGGAAGAGGATTTCTTGTATGTGCCTATTGAACCAGCGTTGGTGGTCAGTGATTTTGCGCTGAATGATCTGTCAATTGGATCGGGGTCTGGTGCGTCTACTTACGCGGCTCCTTTACCAGTGAACACTGATTATGACTTGAAGGGTCCTCCGATCACTTATTATCCTCCGCAACCAGGTCACTGGATGGATCTCAAAGTTCCATACTGGAGAATCCTTCATTTTGATTATTTGATTGGTGCGCTCGAAAACACTCGTATCGTGGACGTGAACGTGGACTGGATTCACAAAGGGTCCTCTGGGTACATCAGCCTTGTTCCGTTTAACCAGAGCCTCGCGTATCACTTTATCGGGCTGATTTACGTGCATCAACTCCGAGGACCTGTCGAGTTGCCATCTTTCTGGCGATATCGATATTGGGCTGGTATCGAGAGTGAGACAACACCTCTTCCGATTCTTGAGGTCGTCGGAATGAGAGCCGCTGTGAAAGCGCTTGCAGTTCTTGGTCAGGCGTTCCGTGGTGGTTACTCCAGTCAGAGTGTGAGCCGGGATGGTGTGAGTGAGAGCGCGAGCTACACTGCGTCTGCAACTTTTGGTATTTACTCTGCGACCATTGAGGAGTACAAAAAGCGCTTGGAACCTCTCGAAAAACAGCTACAACGTCGCTACTACGGAATGACGTTAGAGGTCTTGTGATGTTTCGAACTCGTGTTCAGGGAAAACTGATAAAAGGACCGTTGCCGGTATCTTCGGGAGGTCCGTATATTGGTCCTCGTGGTGGTAAGTGGGCTGACCCGGATTTCACAATTCCATGGCACGAAGGGTCTGCGCATCCTGGAACTGCCGAAGTTCCAGAGACAGATAAGCCACAAACATCAGATGCTACAACACCGGAAGCACTGACGGCGAAGTTGGGGGAAGAGCTAAGGGATTCGTTGGGTGTGGACAAACCTGAGTTCAAACAGGGTATTCTCGGCAAGATAAAGGATTTCATCAAGTACCAGGGAAAGACGGAGTTCAGAAATAACCTGAATATGTTCCGTTACATCGGATCTATCTTCTCTGGCGGTAAAATCCCGATGACCCCCGAAGAGCGAAAGGCATCATTGGCGTATATGGCGCATTGGGCATACAGCATGGTTCCAGCGGGTGCTGGCGGTCTGGGGGCGGCGATCAAAATAGGTGCTGCAAAGGCTGTCGCGGCGGCGGCTCTTCCGTCTGTTATGGCTGTTCCTCTTGGGGTTATCGGTGCATATCTGTTTGGGTCTAAAGTGCTGTATCCGTATGTTCTTTCTCCTGTTATGAAAAAGATTATGCAGTCCAAATCTGTAGGGGAGAAGATTGATCCAGAAGTAGAACGGTATCTGGAAGGTTACGAAAATGTGATCTCACCAGAGAAACAGGAGAAGATCTCTTTCGTGAAATCGGAAGCGGATCAAGGTGGCGAATTCAATCCTGAAGCACTTGAAAAGATGACCCCCCTGTTAGCTACGCTTATCCAGGAGATCATGAAAGGGATCGTTGACAAGGTATCAACAGGAGATTTTGATGCTCCTGTGAGAGACAAGATCTCCGAGATTATGGATGCTCATATGGATGATTCACAAGAGGCTCCTGTTTCCAAGGGCATGACTCTGGTTGCTGTTGAGGTCTCCACAGGGTTCAGAACTTTTGTTCCGGCTGTCGAGGCTCGTTTTTCTACTCTGATCAAGGGTAAGACGCACCGCTATGTGAAGCGCGAGCCGACTGGCAAACCGAAACCAAAGTATCGTTACTGGTACAAGATACCCTCAAAGACAGCGCTGGTGCATGATGAGAAGTTGCACGTGGGGTCCAAGTTTGTTTTTACGACAGAGCACGAGGGGACTGAGGTCAAGGGTCACTACGAGGTCTTGTCGGGTCCTGATGATTCTGGAAAGTACAAAATCAAGCATGATGAGACGGGTGGTATTTTACATCTGACGGCGAAGGATATGCGCCGGATGATTCACAAACAGCAACGCCCCCAGATCGTGGCGCATGCCAAAAAACTGTTTGAGACCTACGAAGCGGCGCTCAAATATGGAACGGACAAGCAAAAGGACGCTCGCAAGAAAGACTTGATGGACTTTGCAGGAGCGTACTTCACTGATGCTCGTTTGTCTGCGATGCAACGCAAGATTACGGCTGTTGAAGAGAAACACGCTCCAAAAGCACCGGGGTTTCGGTCGCCAGACTCTCCGTATCCTCGTGGTGTCCCTACAGAGTTCAAGCTTGTAGAAAAGCCAGGATCGAAACAGATAGGTCGTGGTGGATTTGGTCGTGTGTATTTTGACAAGGGACCTCCGCCAGCCGCTGTGAAATACGGCGAGGTAGAGAAAAAAGAATACGAGTACGGCAAGGAATTGGGATCGGTCGGTATTACTCCGCGAGTGTTTAACTTTGAGCCGTCTCCCGGAGAAGGTCAAGGTCCGGCAAAGCTGGCGATGGAATACCTGGAGGGGTACAAGACACAGAATTGGTGGGAAAATGAGGAGTGGAACCCGTATGAGTCGGATGACCGCCCGAAACTAGCGAAGATGGAAGCTGACATTCTCCGTGCTATTATCAAGATGGGGTCTCGTGGTTTTGCGCATTTTGATCTTCATGATGAGAATGTGATGATCAATGATGCCGGGGATGTGAAGATTATTGACCTTGGTCAAATGGAGAAATCTTTCAAGAACGTAGCGCTGGAGTTGGTACAACAGTTCCGTATGCGCAATCGATTCACAGAAGGATTTGACACGAATCGTGTTATGAAGAGCAAGGTCCGGCGTGCGTTCAACAATTTTGCGTCTGAAACAGGAACGTGGCGAATCATGCAGATGGATGAAAGTGAGTGTGAACGTGCGGTAAAGAAGTTTTATCAGAAGGTTGAAAGCGCTCTTGATTCCGGAGGTCTGTGATGGCGAGCAAGAAAATGAGTCCGGCGTTTCAGCTTATGATTCAGCGAAAGCAATTGGTTCGGGAAGCGAATTCATTAGACCCTTTTGATCCGAACTTCGATCAGCGGTACAGAGATTTGATGACACAAGCTCAAGCACTGATGGCGCAGGCGACGGCTCTGGGTAGTTTGACTCCTGAAGAGGCGCAGTCTTTGGCGCTTCTTTGAGGTTAGGACCTAACACTACAAATTAAGGTGACGTGATGCAACTTGTAGCAATAACACCATCCACAATGTTCAGAACTTTTGTGTCTGGTCCTACTGCGTATGTGACGACCATGATCAAAGGCAAAGGGCACAAGTACGTCAAGAGGGAACCCACGGGAAAGCCTAAACCAAAGTGGCGTTATTGGTACAAGATCCCTGGTCGTGGTCTCGTGTCCAGCGATGGTCTCAAGGTTGGGTCCAGCTTCAAGCATGGAAAGGGTGATGATGCTGGTCACTATCATGTGAAGGAGGGACCGAACAACGAGGGGAAATACAAGATTGTTCATGACGAGACCAAAAAGGAAAAGTGGGTCTCTGTGGATGAGGTCAAGAAACTACTTCACGAGCACCACAAAGAAGGGTTGAAGGGTAAGCGGGACAAGTTGCTTCAGAACTTTAAAGCGGCTCTTAAACATGGCAAGGAATACCATCAGAGCGGTCGCCGAAAAGATATTGAGAAGTATGCGGCGGCGCATGGTGATACAGAGTTGCTTGCAGAGATGAACTTGATCGAAGGGGAGCACAAGAAAAAGAAGTCGGAAGAGACGCCAACAAAGAAAGCTGGTGATCCGGAGTTGGAGCGTCTGGAGTTGAAAGCTCGTGAAGGTGACCTGGAAAAGCACGAGATTGAACGTTTGTCGAAGATTCGGAAACGTCCGCTCTCTCAAGAAATCTCTGTTGCGCTCTCTCCCTCAAAGAAACAGTCTTATCATGTTCGTCTCAAGGTGGTTGACCTGGATGATTTGATTACCTCTCACAATGAGAGTGGTCAACTTAATGAGGCGTATGACCAGAAGTTGCAGAGCCGTCACCGTGGTCGTCTTGCTGACGCGGAACAGATTCGAACGATGGCGGCTGGTCTTGAACCAATGGCGCTTTTGTATGACTCGCGGCGCACGGACGAAGGATCTCCCATCATCGGTGAAGATGGCATGGTTGAGAGTGGCAACGGGCGTACAATGGCGATGAAGTACGCCGCGAATAACAACAATGCAGCGTGGCAACTGTATCAAGAGGAGTTGCGCGAGGCTCTTGATATGATGGGTCTCTCTGAAAGAGACCTTGCTGGAAAGAGCAAGCCGGTTCTGATTCGCGAGCGGTTGACCGGTGACGGGAATATGGATTTCCGGGTTGATTTTGCAGAGTCCGCCAACACATCCTCCATCAAACGGATGAGCGCCTTTGAAGAGGCGTTGCGTGACGCGAACAACATCACACCGGGTATGCTGGACGACCTCAAGGTGAACGAAGATGAGAGTCTCGATTCTGCGCTGTCGAAGCGCTCGAATCTGGGGGTCGCTCGTGACTACCTCAATACAATGCCCCCCAATGAAGCGGCGGCGTTGGTTGATAAAGAGGGAAATCTTTCTCGCCATGGTCGTGAGAGGTTCAAGGCGGCGCTCTATTTGTATTCTCTCCCTGGTGACGCTGGAAAGACCATCGCACAAACGTTTGTTGAAACATCTGACCATGACCTCAAGAATTTCGATGCCGTCTTGAGTAAGGTCCTCCCGCGATTGGCTCTTCTTCGGTCGAAGTACAATGACGGGTCTCGCAAGAAATCCCTCGATATTATGCCGGACATAGCGCGGACGATTCAGAAGCTTGACCACTTGAAGCGGTCAGACCAGACCGTTCAGCAATATCTCAGAACACCGGATATGTTCGAAGCGCAGACGACACCGCTACAGAATGAGATGCTGGTCAAGTTTGATGCGCTGAAGCGTAGCCCAAAGAAGATGCGCCAGTTGATGAACCACTACATTGATGCTGTGGAAGCGATGCCAGACGCTGGTCAAGGTGGGCTGTTCGGTGGAGATGGTGGTATGAGTACAGCGGAAGATGCATGGAAGGAAGCAAACACTCGCTTTGACAGAGAGCAACAAGGGGCGTCAGCTTCTTTCCGTACCAGGGGCGGGTCTGGTCAAGTTTCCCTGATTTAAAGGACAAGACTGATGGCAAAACATAAAGAAAAAGATGAAGATGCTCCTGTGACGGACGGAAGAATTAAGCCGGGGTCATTGGCGTGGGCGCTATTTCGTGACACTCTTCCAGGTGGTCATGATCCAGTTGACCATTTTGAGCCAGGTGAGAAAGACACAAAGAAGTCATTCACCACGCGCATCAAACCGGAAGACAAGTAGGTCGGCTCTTCTGGGTTAGGACCTAACTTTTTGGGAGTTTGCTATGTTCCGCACGAGAGTATCTTACGATGATCTTGAGAAGGGGAAAGCTCACCCGATTGGTAAAGAGGTTGAGCGCAAAGATGGTTGGGTCTGGCGCAAAGAGTCGGAGAGACCGTCAAAATGGAAAAAGGTTCGTCGTGCGGACAAGAAGGGTAAGCCGGAAGGCAAACCACCGAAAGAGAAGAAAGCACCGGCTGGAAAGAACACAGAGAAACAATTGATGGATGCTGTGGTTGCAGCGGCTGGTACGGGTGATAATGAAAAACTCACAGCGGCGATGGCAAAGCTGGATGAGTTTCGCCAGAGTAAGAAAGAAGGGGCGAAGGAAGGAAAACCGAAGAAGCCGAAGAAGGAGACGAAACCACAAGCGGGTCCTCCGAAACCCCCGCCTCCGCCGGACCTTCCCGGTGCTCCTCCACAACCGCCGGGTCCTCCTCCAGGTATGCCAGATATTCCACCCCCACCTCCGTTGCCACCTATGCCGGAAGAGGCTCCTCCTTTGCCTCCTCCGCCTCCTATGCCTCCGCTTCCTCCAACACATGTTCCCCCGAAACCACCGGAGAAGGAGCCAGAAGCACCGAAACCACCTGAGCCGGAACCAGAGCCGGAACCAGAGCCGGAACCTGAACCACCTAAGCCAAAGGAAAAGCTTCCTCCACGAGAAGAGATGCTGGCGACTGCAAAGAAGGAACAAGCCGCTCTTCCTGGTAAACTGGCAACAGGTGAGCTTACGCCAGAGGCGTTGGCAAATCAGTTCGTATCTTTGAGCAAGATAGAGGCAATCCTGAAAAATGAGAGTTCGGATGAGGGTTCTCTTCGACAGGCGAAGGTAGCTCTTGATTCCGTTACATCAGATAAGCCATACCAGGCGAAGCAACCCGGCTCCTCTTTGTCTGAATCTACGTCATCAGAAGAGGAGATGAGTAACAAACAGGGTGTTGGTGTTATTGGGCGCGGTCAGTACGGTCGTGTGTATGGTGATCCGGGACCACCACCGAAAGCAAACAAGTATGGTGATGTGACGGAAGGGGACCTGAAGATCGGGTCCTTGGCGGATGAATTGGGGATTGGTCCAAAGGTTTATGGCGGGAAGGCGCGGGATGGTGAGACAGATGGTCATGTGGAGATGGAGTTTCTGAAAAACCACAGGACGTTTGCTAGTTTACTCGGGGAAGCGGATCAGCTTATGCAACAGAACCCGGAACAAGCAAAGAAGATGATGGCGGATAATTCTGTCCAGGCGCTTCAGGCTTTTGGGAAGTTACATCGTGCTGGTTATGCCCACAATGACGCTCACCTGAACAACTTTTTGATTTCTCCAGAAGGCAAGGTCAAAATGATCGATTTTGGTTTGTCAGCGGAGGGTCACATACCAGCTATGTATGAACTGCGACAACCCCAATATACGAATTTCTTGAGCAACATCTCAATGGGGAATCCTGAGTTGGGTCAGAAGCTCGGACAGATCCACAGTGACACGGTGGACACGATTAACTCAAGCAAGTTGAACAGTATTCCAGCGGTCGCCGAACACATCATGAACGATTATTATGACCAGATTGACTCTGCACTTTCTGCACACGGATACGACCGGTCGTAGGAGTTTTTGTTATGCCGCAACAAGTAGCACAGAAGGACCCGCAAAGAGCGAAAGATTTGTTGATCCAAAGGCGTCAACTTTTGCTCCAGGCAAAGAAAGACTCTGCGGATGACCCGGAAGCGTACCTGAAGGCGATTCAGCAAGCGCAACAGTTGTTTGACCAGGCACAACAACTTGGTGGAGCGAGCGCGGACGATATGCAGCATATTGCTATGATGGGAAGCGCGAATACGGTCGCGAGTCCAGAAGAGCCGAAGAAGGATAAGGAAGAGGAGACGGAGAAAGCCATCCTGGTCGATGTCGAGCTTGATGATTCTGTCTTGAAGGGCGCGGGTCACAAGTATGTCAAGAGAGAGCCAACTGGTAAACCGAAACCGAAGTACCGTTACTGGTACAAGGTCCCTGGACGGGGTCTCGTGTCCAGTGACGGTTTGAAGGTTGGATCGAAGCTTCAACACGGCACAGATGACAAAGCGGGTCATTACGAGGTTGTGAGTGGTCCTGACGAGGAAGGAAAGTACAAGCTCAAACATGACGAGACGGGTCATGAAGATGAGATGACCGCCGAACAGATCAAGGACCTGATTCACACCCATCATGCGGAGGTGAAGCGAAAGAAGGAGCATGGTGATCAAGACGAAAGACTCACACAAGATCTTCAAGAGGCGGCGCATAGTGGTGACCCGGATGCGATGGAAGAAGCGGCGGATTCTCTTGTGGGTCACCGAGAGGAAGGTCAGTCGTTTGAAGATGCGAAAGCGTTTATCTTCTCGTTGTATGACAAGTACCAGGACGAAGACAATGACGCCGCGTTTGCAGACCTGGACCCTCTTTTGGATTCTCTCATGGATGGTACAATCAGCGGGAAAGAGGCGAAGGGAAAAGCGCAAGCAATTGTAAAAAAGTATAAGGACGCGGAAGAGGAGAGCCGCACAAGGGTTCGAACCAAGGAAGATGTGGATGACCTTTTTGACATCGGAGAGATGGAACTTCATTCATCTAAGTTAGATAAAATCTTCAATGTGTATGCTGATTTCAAAGAGGAATCTGAAGGCACAGATGATGAAGATGAGGATGAGTATGGAAGTTTTGTTGACCCGATGGATTCAG
>Ga0180432_10009601_pt1 | contig 11774 bp, 7 predicted proteins | sample SS_ome_10_FD_132414 | JGI IMG/M metagenome (GOLD analysis project Ga0180432, IMG submission 132414) | Hypersaline lake sediment archaeal communities from the Salton Sea, California, USA - SS_1_MS_2 metaG | ecosystem: Environmental > Aquatic > Non-marine Saline and Alkaline > Hypersaline >... | reverse complement strand
TGTTGCGGGAGAGTTAGAGGGAGGAAGCGCATCCCTAAGTGTTTGAAAATCCCCGCCGGGCACCTCATCAAGGGAATCGACTTGCACGCCCATGAACTCGTTCATGGTGTGTGTCGCCAGATCGTATGGACGGATGGGAGCCCCTTTATCGTCCCTGGTCCAGGCATTGTCTGCATAGCGGGTGCGGCCCAAAAGGTTGCGGATCAACCCCATTTTCGGCTGGGCCAGAGAAATGACAAAGGATCCTTCCGGATAGCTCATGCCCCGGGACGCAAACGATCGGCGCGCCCGCCGGATTTCGACGCCGGACATAAGCAGCTTGTTGATCATCTTTACGGAAGTCAAGGGATCATGCTGTGCTGCAGGGACGACGTACGCCGCCGGCCGGCCTCGCCCTCCCCGCTGTGTCTGTCTCCTGGCTTTGAGGCAGGCATTGTGCAGCACCGTCTCCCTGTTCCTGGCAGCCAGGTCGAGAAGCGCCCAGGCGGATATCTTCTTCTGCTCGACGATATCGCGCAGCTTCCACCATCCTCCGCGCCAGGGGTGGGGAAACGTCGTCTGTGCCTTGTACTCGGGAAAGGCCAATGTATCGGCCTCAAGCTGGTCGGGATGGATGTAGATAGGTGTCGCCAGTTTGGTGCTGGCCGATTCGGTGAGCATGCCGGCTATGTTGTGGAAGGGGGTGATCCAGTGCCATCCGAAATGACCCCATCCGGGAAACTGAGCCGCGTTGAGTATGCCGGGTTTGTCCGCCTCTTCCAGTTTGTAGGCGATGTGGGCTCCGTACCAGCTGATCTCCCTCCAGATGAGAGGATCGGCATAAGGACGCAGCGGCTCACAGTATGGGGGAACGTAGAACCGGGCGCCGTAACTGCCCATGTGGTGATGATCGATATACGCCTGCGGAATCCAGTCCCGGAAAAGGATCTTCGCCGCATATTTAGACTCGGTCAAGTTGAGGTGATCCCCGTCCCGGTTGTTGTCGTGGCCGGCATATTTGTGATACAGCCAGGGCAGGCTTGCCCCTTCGTACTCCGTGCCCAGCGTTTTCCTGTACCAGTCGGTGACCATGATCTGGCCGTCCGGATTGAAACAGGGGATGAGGAGGAAGATCACGTTGTCCAGGATCCGCTGTGTCTCTTCATCACGGCGGCTCAGGAGGTCATAGGCCAGCTCGGGAGCCATTTGCGTCCCCCCGATTTCGGTGGCATGAAGGCTCATGGATTGGCAGATGACCGCTTTGCCCTCGTCCACCAAATCCCTGATTTCCGGCCCGGGGATCCCCCTGGGATCGCTTAATCTGGCGTTCACCTCCCGCAGTCTCTCCAGCTGCGCCATATTCCGGGACGAAGAAATGACAACCAGCAAAAAGGGATGGCCCATGGTCGACGGGCCCATATCGACCACCCTGATCCTGGCACTCCTTTCCGCGAGAAGATTATAGTAATCGACGATTTCATCCCAGCGGGCCATTTTCCTGTCGCTCCCCATCCGGAAACCGAAAAAGTCTTCGGGAGAAGGGACTTCCTCCCCGGCAAAAGCATGCGCTGCCGGCGGAGCAGATCCGATGGCCAGAAGCACAAGCAGAACGAAGATCTCAAAACGGGAAGCCGCTTTTCGCTTCATCGAAATCCTCCTTGTCTCAGGCAGAGAACTCGAATCCAGGATCTGAGGCAGATTTCAGGATGCAAGTTTCCTCCATGATGTTTCTCTTCATTATTATTCCGGATTGGACAACCATTTCAAGGAGAATTTTCGAACCGGCCTGTGGCGGACCGGTGGATGAAGCCCGCGGCTCTGAAAAAACTTCCATCCGGAAAGGCTACATCACCACGCTGTCCACTCCGGACGTTCCGTGTCTCTCTCTTATAAACCGCCCGGGGCACAGTCTTGACTCGGGTTTTCATCGCGTATAATAATGGATATGGCGGCTGTGATGAAAAAGAAGTATTCCATAGACGATTTTCTTTCTCTCACGCACCGGATCATGCATTTGGCCTTCCAAGGTCTTTTGAGAGTTGATTTTCTGCATGAAGCATCGAAAATTCTTCTGGAGTTCGCCCAGTGCGACTCTGTCGAAATGTGGCTGATGGAACGCGGGAAATTCTACAGGAGTGAAGTCGCCTTTTCCGAAAAACCGCCTTTTCACTTCGAGATCATGCCTTACACCATCGACGCAGAGGGAAGGGCTGTTCCCGAATTGGCCGGAAACCTTCCTCTGGAAAGAATTTGCCTCAATATTTTCTCAGGAAAATTCGATCCGGACCTCCCGTATTTCACCAAGACGGGAAGCTTCTGGACGGGAAAGACGGCGGAATCCCTGGCAGCCTTGACAACAAAAGAAAAAAGATCCCGGCCCGGTAAGCAGACGAAAGCGGAACCATTCAATTCCATCGCGGTCATTCCTGTCCCGGTGGAGCAAAAAAACATCGGTCTTCTTCAGCTCAGGAGTGCCGTCCCGGATTTTTTTTCAGCGGAAGAAATCGCGTTTTTCGAGGCGGTCAGCCAATCCTTGGGGATTGCGCTCTCTCACCGGCGTGCACAGGTGGAGTTGAGAGAGCGAGTCAAGGAATTGACCTGTCTTTTCGGAATGGCCAGGCTGGCCGAACAACCGGACCGTTCCCTCCGCGAGGTTCTTCAGGGCATAGTCGAGCTGCTCCCCCCCGCATGGCTTTTCCCGGAAATCGTCTCCGCCAGAATCACCCTGGATGAAGAGGTTTTCACGACCCTCCGCTTTCATGAGAGCGCGCACAAGCTATCAGCTCCTATCACAGTCGGGGGCGTTAATCAGGGAAAAGTCGAAATTTTTTACTCAGAGGAAAAGCCGGAACTGGACGAGGGGCCTTTTCTCAAAGAAGAACGAATACTGATCGATGGGGTGGCCAGGGATATCGCCCTTATTAAGGTGCGCAAGCAGGCTGAGGAGGACAAGACCAGGCTTCAGGAACAGCTCCAGCACGCCGACAGGCTGGCCACCATAGGACAGCTTTCAGCCGGAGTGGCCCATGAGCTGAACGAGCCCCTGGGAACCATCCTTGGATTTTCCCAGCTCATACACAGAGAGCCGGATCTAACCGATCCGGTCAAACGGGACATCGAAAAAATCATGAAGGCATCCCTCCATGCACGGGAGGTGGTCAAAAAGCTCATGCTGTTCGCCAGGCAAACGCCGCCCAAAAAAGTGCGGGTCAATTTGAACCGGATAGTTGAAGAAGGCCTTTTTTTCCTCGAGTCACGCTGCACAAAAGAAGGAATCGAGCTGGTAAGGGCTCTAGAAGAGAACCTCCCGGAAGTCACGGCCGATCCTTCGCAGCTTACCCAGGTTTTGGTCAATATCGTGGTCAACAGCATCCAGGCTATGCCCGACGGCGGCGTCCTGACTATCCAGACAGGGACCTCGGCTGAATCGGTCTCTCTCATCGTCAAGGACACCGGATGCGGCATGAGCGAAAACGTCAAAAAGAAAATATTCCTTCCCTTTTACACCACAAAAGATGTGGGCCAGGGAACAGGATTGGGGCTGGCCGTGGTCCACGGAATCGTCAACTCGCATAGAGGCACCATCTTTGTCGACAGTATGGAAGGCGAGGGGACAAGATTCGAGATCCGGCTCCCCATAACAGAAGAATCCGTCAACGGTAAAGGGGAACAGTGAAGAGTGTGAAAATGAAAGAACATATCCTCGTGGTGGATGATTCTCCGGATACGCTCGAGGTCCTTCAAAGAAATCTGGAATCAAAGCACTACCGGGTAAGCACGGCGCCCGGTGCAATCGAAGCCATCAGCATTTTAGAGTCAGCCCCCGTCGACCTGGTCATCACCGACTTGAAAATGCCCAAGGTGGACGGCCTGGATCTGGTCAGGCACATCCAGGAGAATATGAAGAACACGGAAGTGATGATGATCACAGGCTATCCGTCTATCGAAGGGGCGGTGGAGGCGCTCAAATCCGGGGCGGAAGAATACCTGGCCAAGCCTTTCACCGAGGAAGAGCTTTTCTCCGCCGTCAAGCGGGTGCTGGAAAAGCTGAAGGCACGCAGGGCCGCCGCCAAAGAGCCGCAAAAACCCGCTTCCCTGCGTCACGGCATCATCGGCGACTCAAAAGCCATGGAAGAAGTGATGAAAAACATCGAAAAGGCCGCACTCAGTTCAGCGACCGTGCTCATAACCGGGGAGAGCGGAACGGGAAAAGAGCTTGTTGCCAGGGCCGTTCATTACAGCAGTCCGCGTGCATCAGCACCCTTTGTTCCCATAAACTGCGGAGGCATTCCGGAAGCTCTGCTGGAGAGCGAGCTTTTCGGGTATGTGAAGGGCGCCTTTACGGGTGCCGTGGAAACCCGTGCCGGTTTTTTCCAGACGGCTGAGGGCGGCACCATATTTCTGGATGAGATAAGCGAGACAAGCCTGTCCATGCAGGTCAAGCTCCTGCGCGTCCTGCAGGATAAGGAAATCTTCATGGTGGGAGCCAGAACTCCTCAAAAAGTGGACGCGCGGATCATCGCTGCAACCAACAAAGACCTTCTTGCCCTGGAAAAAAAGGGAGAGTTCAGGGAAGACCTGTACTACCGGCTCAATGTTTTGGCCATAGAAATTCCTGCGCTGCGGGAGCGTGGTGACGACATCCTGCTCCTGGTCGGCCATTACACCGACAAATACGCAAAAGAGGCGGGCAAGCCCGCCCCACGGTTTGCCGAGAAAGCGTTGCGGGTTTTGAAGAGCTATTCCTGGCCCGGAAATGTAAGGGAACTGGAGAACATCATCCAGCGTCTGGTCATCATGTCCGAGGGGGAAGTCATTGACGTTCCCGACCTCCCTCCTCTCATGCGCTTCTCCGCACTGAGGGGCATGGGCGGTCACCGTACGCTGGCGGAAGCGGAAGCCGATCATATCCTGGCTGTTCTGGCCAGCGTGGACAACAACAAGACGAAGGCCGCAGAGATTCTAGGCATCAACCGGAAAACTCTCAGAGAAAAGCTCAAAAAGAACACGATTCAGTAGCCATCCAAGCTTCCCTCGAACACGGCACGGGCTCCCGCTACGAACAGACGTATGGATTCACGGCAAGCCGCCCGGAATGAATCCCCCGGGAAAGACGAAGCTGATCAGGACGGAGCGGCATATTCCCCGGACCGGCTCATCACGTTTTTGGGCCCCTCGCAGCGATGGCCCTAATGAATCGGAAAGGACGATTCCGCTCAGCAAAGAGGCATGAAGATCCTGCCGGGTATTATCCCCCCGCCGGTACACATTGTACCGCTATGAAGCGGTCCTACGCCCCTGGCATGCCACAGCGCTCAGGACAAACCCTTTACCAGTCAAATCCATATCTTATTTATAATAAATCGCATACATAATATCAGGCCGGAAGACGAAGGGATGTTTCCCTGCTCTCCCATGCAGGTTGGGGAGGATGGCATCAAAGTTGCAGATAAGTGGGCGGATGGATTGAGAAAGGAGCTTACAAATGAGAAACGACAATCAAAATGACAGGGAAAGGATACAGCCTGTCCCGAAACACAAAGAATGGAAGTGTTTATACTTTGAACGGGGCCGGTCCGGCATGGAAGACGACTGGCCCAAAGGTCTTTGCCGGTACTGTAAGCTGCGGGATGTATGCACGCTGCCGAAGCCGGCGGGCGGCGTTTGGCACTGCCAGCATTACAAGGCCATGACGAGCAGGACGACACTCTACGACACCGTCAAGAGACAACTCGAGAAAGCCGAAGAGGCCGCGCATTTCGACCGGGACATCTGCAAAATCCTGGCGGAGACCCAAAACGAGCTTGTGGTTCACTTCCCGGTGAAAAGGGATAACGGAACGGTTCACATGCTGACCGGATACCGGGTGCAGCACAACAACATACTCGGGCCTTTCAAAGGAGGATTGCGGTTCCATCCCCTGGTCGACATCGACGAAGTCCGCGCCCTTGCCACACAGATGACCTGGAAGACAGCCATCACCAATATTCCCTTCGGAGGAGCCAAGGGAGGAATACAAATGGACCCGCAGGACTTCAGCCGTCAGGAACTGGAAAAGATTTCGCGGCGCTTCACTTACGCCCTGGGCAACAACATAGGACCTGATTACGACATCCCCGCACCGGACGTGAACACCAATCCTCAAATCATGGCCTGGATTCTGGATACATACATGACCACCGTAGCCCCGTGCGAGCGTAACCGGAGCATTCACGTCGTCACCGGAAAACCCATCGAAGCCGGAGGAAGCCAGGGGCGCAATAAGGCGACGGGACAGGGAGTGGTTTATGTGATCGAGAAATGGGCCAAAGATAGAGGATTCGATCTCAAAGGGTGCCGCTACATCGTTCAAGGATACGGAAACGTAGGCTCCTGGTCGGCGCGGTTGATGAAAACACACGGAGCGGTGCTGACAGCCGTCGAGGATGTCACCGGTGCCATCTCCAACCGGGAAGGTATCGACGCCGATGATCTCGCCGTCTTTGTCAAAGCACACGGAGGAGTACGGGGATATCCCAAAGCCAGAGAAATAGACAGGGAGAAATTTTTCAGCACCACAGCGGACATTTTCATTCCTGCAGCCCTGGAGAACCAGATCACGGCAGAGACGGCACCGCTGTTGAAAGTCAAGCTGGTGGCCGAAGGAGCCAACGGTCCCACGGATACGGAAGGGGACAGGGTGCTCCAGGACAAAAACATTGAGGTGATTCCCGATATCCTCTGTAACGCCGGAGGAGTGGTGGTCAGCTACTTCGAATGGCTCCAGAATAAACGCAGTGAGTTCTGGGATCTCGAAGAAATCGACAATAAGCTGCGCAAAGTCATGATCAACGCCTACGAACGCGTTGTCGAGACGGCTCAAAAGCACAGAGTCGACAACCGTACGGCGGCTCAAATTCTTGCCGTCTCAAGGCTTGAAACGGTTTATCAGGAAAGGGGCATCTTTCCGTAAAACAAAAAAACGGGCGACAATCTCTGCACATTTCAGGCAAGCCGGTTCCCAAATCCGGCTTGCCCTTTTTTCATACAATCCGGAAACCCCTCTTACGGAAAAACCCATCCGCCACCCCTGAGCTCTCTTTCGCCTGCAGGGGCCGCGTAAAGGTCTTCTCCGCGGCTGCTCATTCATGGGCATGTCCGGGCGCATCCGCTTTCTCAAACCGGATGGATTTGTGTTTTTTCCCAGGGTGGTATATCATCGTTTTCCAGTGTTGAGCCGGTATGGAGACACATGGAAATATGACGAAACGGCCTGATTTTCTCACCATCGCCATACTCCTTTTTCTTCTGACATCCCTGGTGTCGATCTCGACCAGCCAGGTTTTTCTCGGCCTGGCATTTCTCATCTTGATCGTCTTGCTCGCCAAAAAACAAATCCGGTTCCTTTTTCCCCCGTTTTTCTGGGGCGGCGTCGCCTACTGCGGCCTCTCCCTTGTGTCCTCACTGCTTTCGGTGAATCCGGAGGTGAGTTTATACGAATCCAGAAAGCTTCTCCTCTTCCTCATCATCCCTATCGTCTATACGGGTCTTCGTAAATCCGCAGACATCCTCAGAGCCAACAAAGCGCTGCTGACCTCCGCTTTCATCAGCATCGGTTTCTCCCTGGGATACGGCCTTCTGAAGGCCGCACCGGGCGAGCGCATACAGGGATTCATGGGACATTACATGACCCAGGCGGGTGTCCTGCTTCTCTTCAGTGCCCTGGCCCTCAGCAAGCTTGTCTTCTCCCGGAAAAAAACCCGCTGGTTCTGGGGGCTGGCCTTTCTGTCATCCCTGGTGGTTTTGATCCTGACCTCGACACGGAGCGCCTGGATCGGAATGATCATCGCCGCTGTCGTGGTTCTGATCTTCTACAAACCCAAAACCCTGATCGTCGTGCCCGCCGCCGTACTCCTTGTGCTGGCGGTCAGTCCCAGGGAAGTCAAGCAGAGGGCTGCCAGCATCTTCAGCTTGAGCAGCTACTCCAATGCCCAGCGCATCGAATATATAAGAACAGGCCTGCACATCATTGAAGAGCACCCTTTCTTCGGAACGGGGCCCGACACCGTGGATATGGTTTTTCAGCACCCGAAGTACAGGCTTTCCAAAGAAGCAAAAAGGAACGTCCACCTGCACAACAACATCATCCAGATAGCAGCGGAAAGAGGAATTCCGGCCCTCATAGTCTGGCTGGCTTTTCTTGCCTGGGCATTTTCTTCCCTCTGCAGACTCCTGTCCAACAGAGATCCTCTCCTTTTTCCACTCACCGTGGCCGCTGTAGCGGCCTTTTCGGCCCATTTCGCCGCCGGTCTTTTCGAATACAACTTCGCCGATTCGGAAGTGGCGGCCGTCTTTTTCTACATCATAACGGTTCCCTTTGCCCAAGCCAAAATCCTGTCCAAACGGCCCCGCCCCGCCGAGGAATCATGAGAAAGAAAAGAGTCTTTGTCATGCTCTTCGCTCTGGTGTGCGCCTATTCCCTGTGGCTGGGATATCAATTCTTGAGTTTCAAAACCTACCGGATCGACGCTTCTCCGTCCGCAACCCGGGAGCTTGTGGGGGCATACCACATCCACTCTTCCCACTCGGACGGCCGGAAACACGTCGACGCCATTGCCGGAATCGCGGCGCAGGAATCCCTGGATTTCATCATCCTCACCGACCATGGAAATCCCAACTACGGCTCGCTTTCCAGCCAAGGATGGAAGAAAGATGTATTGGTGCTGGCCGGATCGGAAATCTCCTCAAACAGAGGTCATCTTGTCGTTCTGGGATTTAAAAAGCCCGAAAGAAACTTTTCCTCCAGGGCCGGAGAGGCGGCCGTTCAAGTGCGCTCCATGGGAGGATTCAGCGTGATCGCCCATCCCTACTCCAAGACCGCGTGGACCTGGGGAGGCAGAGGAGAATACGGAGGCCTCGAGATCATCAACGCAGACAGCGCGCTCAAACGAAACATCCTTTCCTCTCTTCCTTATTTGCCCGGGCTGCTCGTTAAACCCGGATTTTTCCTCTGCAAAGTCATCACCCGGCCTGAAAAAAATCTAGCAAAATGGGACGCCCTCAACGCCGGTTCCGCTACGCCGGTCTATGGGTACTACAGCGTGGACGCCCATTTCTTCTACCGCACACTCTTTTCCGGCATCCGCATTCACATTCCGCATTCCCCGGTCCTCCCCGCTGACTTCAAAGATGCGCGCCGAAAAGTCTTGAATGCCCTGAAAAAAGGTTTCTTTTACAGCGCGGTCGACGGCGCCGCACAGGCACGCGGTTTTCGCTTCTGGGCAGAACAGGAGGGAAAGACCATTCCCATGGGCCGGACAGCACCGGTGGGACGCCGGACCGTGCTTCATGCCGTGTCTCCTCCCGGACTGAAGTCCGGTATCCGGATCATCCACAACGGGATCGCAATCCATAGAAGTACGCAAAACTCTGTAAATCTCATGGTTGCAGAGCCCGGAATATACCGGGCCGAGGTCTATCTGCAAGAGCGAACACCGCTTCGCTCAAATGTGCCCTGGATCCTTTCCAACCCGATTTTCCTCAAGGAGAGAACGGATGGACAATATCAATCTTCCCAGAACTAAAGCCATTGTCGGCGGTTTCAAAGGAAAAAAGCTCCTCGTTTTGGGGGATCTCATGCTCGATAAATACCTGTGGGGCCACGTGGGCCGCATATCGCCCGAGGCCCCGGTACCCGTGGTCGAAGTCAAAAAAGACACCTCATGCCTGGGAGGAGCCGGCAATGTCTGCCATAATGTGGAAAGCCTGGGAGGCCGCCCCATTCCCGTCGGGCTGGTCGGAGAGGATGCGGCAGGCGAATGGATAAAGAACAGCATCACAAACAACCGGGGTATCCTGACGGATAAGAAGAGGCCGACAACCGTCAAGACACGGATCATCGCCCACCATCAGCAGGTGGTCCGCGTGGACCAGGAAGAAAAAGTTCCCGTGCCGCGCCGCATCGAAGAACAAATTCTGGCTTTTGTCCGGGAGGAGGAATGCGATGGGATTCTAATCTCGGATTACAACAAAGGCCTTCTGACCAAAACTCTCATGCAGAAGCTTCTCCCCGTGGCTCAAAAGAAAAAAATCCCGGTCTTTGTCGATCCCAAAGTGGATAATTTTTTCTTTTTTTCCCCGGTGACCCTCATCAATCCCAATCACCACGAGGCAGAACAGATCGTCCATCATCCCTGCCGCTCCGACGAGCAGGTTGAAAAGGCGGGGCAAAAAATTCTGTCACGGATCGCCGCCCGATACCTCATCCTCAAAAGGGGCGAACAAGGGCTGTCCGTTTTCGAGAAAGGGAAAAAAGCCTTCCATATCCCGACCATCGCCAAGGAGGTATATGACGTGACGGGCGCCGGCGATACAGTCATTGCCACGGCCTCCCTGGCTCTGCTCTCAGGCGCCTCGATACGGGAGGCCGCCATGCTGGCCAACGCAGCCGCCGGCGTTGTCGTGGGCAAAATCGGAACCGCCTCCCTCACCGCGCCCGAGCTCATCAAGGCCCTGCGGAAATAGAGGAAGAAGCCGGGCATACCGTTCCCCCTTCCAACGGTCGCGAAAGATATTTAACGAAAGGATATAAAGAGCGGCTGAATCAGCGGAAGCATGGAGGCCTGCTGAGGATTCTGATATAATAAGCGGTTAACCTGTCAGGGTGAATCAGCATGTGCGGCGTTATCGGTATCATGGCCAACGAGGATGTGTTCAAGGATCTTTACCAGGGGCTTCTGGCGATCCAGCACAGAGGTCAGGATTCGGCGGGAATCATCACCTATGACGGGCGCTTCCACACGAAAAAGGGAAACGGGCTTGTCCGCGACATATTCACGGCGGAGAATTACCGCCGATTACAGGGAAGCGTTGGTCTCGGGCATACACGCTACCCTACTATCGGCGGCTGCAGGGGCGAAGACGCCCAACCCTTCCTGATCAACTCTCCTTTCGGGATCATGATGGCCCACAACGGAAACGTCATCAATTACCGGGAAATAAAGAATTTCCTGTTCGAAAACTACAAGCGTCTTCTCAACTCCGAAAACGATGTCGAAGCCATCCTGAACGTTTTCGCCCAGGAACTGGAAGATCAAGGGGTCTCCGATCTATCTCCCGGTCATATCTACAGTTCCGTAAAGAGCGTCTTCAGAAAGATCAAGGGAGCTTATTCCGTGGTGGCCTACATCGCCGGGCACGGCCTTGTGGCCTTCCGAGATCCCTACGGGATAAAGCCTCTGGTTTGGGGTGTGCGCAAAGACGGGCTGCTTCCTTCTTACGCCGTCGCTTCGGAGAGCGTAAGCCTGAATATGATGAATTTCAGCGATATCCGCGATGTGGGAGCGGGCGAAGTGCTCTTTGTCGACAACGACAGGATAGTCCACAGAAAAAAAATTGCGTCCCGTCCCCATACACCCTGTCTGTTCGAATGGGTGTATTTTGCCCGCCCCGACTCCTTTATCGACAGGGTCAACGTCTGCGAATGCCGGGTGAATTTGGGACGCCTCCTGGCGGAAAAGATAAAAAACAAAGATTGGGATATCGACGTCGTCGTGCCTGTTCCGGATTCCGCCCGTGACGCAGCCATTGAAATCGCGCGCGCGCTTGGACTTCGATACAGAGAGGCTCTGGTAAAAAACCGCTATATCGGCCGGACGTTCATCATGCCCAGCGACGAATCACGCAAATCATCGGTGCGTCAAAAGCTCAATCCGATCGTTTCCGAACTGAAAGGAAAAAGTGTTCTTCTGGTCGACGACAGCATCGTACGCGGCAATACATCCCGGGCAATCAACAATTTGGTGCGGGAATGCGGC
>Ga0180432_10009597_pt1 | contig 11774 bp, 10 predicted proteins | sample SS_ome_10_FD_132414 | JGI IMG/M metagenome (GOLD analysis project Ga0180432, IMG submission 132414) | Hypersaline lake sediment archaeal communities from the Salton Sea, California, USA - SS_1_MS_2 metaG | ecosystem: Environmental > Aquatic > Non-marine Saline and Alkaline > Hypersaline >... | reverse complement strand
GTCCCGAGCTGTTCGATGCCGCATTCAGCGAGTACGCGCAGAAATGGATGTTCAAGAAACCGCAGCCGGCCGATTTCTTCAGGTCGTTGGAAGATGGCGCAGGAGAACTGCTCAACTGGTTCTGGCGCGGTTGGTTCTACACGACTCATTACAACGACCAGGCGCTGGCATCGGTGGCTTCACAGGGTGCAGAGGAGTTGATTGGCAACACAGAGCGCGGTCAGCAGTACTACCGTATGCAGGTTGACAACGAGGGCGGCATCGTGATGCCCCTGTACCTTGGGATAACTTATGAAGACGGGTCGACGGAGACGGTGAAACTGCCTGCCGACATCTGGCGCAACAACGAATTGACGTTCACGTATGGGTTCTTCACGGACAAGACCGTCGTCCAAGTGGTGATCGACCCCGACGAGGTGTTTGCCGACGTGAACCGAGAAAACAATACTTGGAACGCACCGATTCCTTGAGTAACGAAACCGAGGGGAATTTGACAATCCATTCAACAATCCAGCCGCTGCAACGAGGTTTGCTCTTTGCAGCGGTATTTGCTTTGGTGCCATGCGCGCTCGGAGCGCAGCATTGGTTGCACGACGACGGCTCCCGTACCAACAAGTCGATTTTTCGGCCGCTCGATTGGGCCGATCCGAACAGCATGCGCAATGCTGCCGGCTCCCCGGGGCCAGACTACTGGCAGCAGCAGGTGAATTATCGCATCGAAGCGCGCCTCGACACCAACGAACACAAGGTATTTGGGTCGGAGCACATCACCTATATCAACAACTCGCCGGACCGGCTGCGCTACGTTTGGGTTCAGTTGGACCAGAACGTCAGGTCCATCGAGCACAGCAGGTCGTATCAGATGCAGAGGGCTCTTCCAACAGAACTCAGCCCGCAGGCGCGCAGATTTCTGGATTTGGATCCATTCGATGGCGGCCACAACATTACCCGGGTCCAAATGCTGGATGGCGCGGTGCTCAGAGACACCCGGTATATCATCAACAACACCGTGATGCGGGTCGATCTGCTCACTCCGCTAGAGAGTGGATCGTCGATCGAGTTTGAGATCGACTGGAATTTCCGAGTTCCGGACCGTGCGCGCGGCAGCAAGGAACGGGTGAGCGATGGCTGGATCTATCAGCTGGCCCAATGGTTCCCGCGCCTGTCCGTATACGACGACGTGAATGGTTGGCAAACAGACCAGTTCCTCGGCAGCGGGGAGTTCTACCTCGAGTTCGGCAACTACGACGTGAAGTTGACAGTTCCGTGGGACCACATCGTCGACGCCACAGGCGTGCTACAGAACCCTGAGGAAGTTCTAACCGAGACGCAGCGCGCGCGAATTGTCGAGGCTCTCGAGAGCGAAGACCCGTCATTCATTCTCCGACCCGACGAAGTGCAGACGCCGGATTCCCGGCCGGTCCAAGGCGGCACTCTCACTTGGCACTACAGAGCGGAAAACGTTCGAGACTTCGCGTGGGTGAGTTCGAATACGTTCGTGTGGGATGCTGCCGGGTTCAGGTATCACCCGGAAGATCGGCCCATAAAGTTGTATTCGTTGTATCCCCGCGAGGCGATGCCGCTGTGGGACAGCGTGTCTACCCGCGCTATTGTGCGGACGATGAAGACGTATGGCAGAATGGCGTTTGAGTATCCGTACCCCAAGGCGTCGAATGTGAATGGCGGCCGCGGTGGCATGGAGTACCCCATGATGGCTTTCTGCGGCGGTCGTCCGGGCCCGGACGGGAACCTCACGGATGAGATCGTGAATGGACTGGTGACTCTCACGATTCACGAGGTCGGCCACAACTGGTTCCCCATGATCGTGGATTCAGACGAACGAAAATGGGGGTGGATGGACGAGGGTCTCAACACCTTCCTCGAAGAATACGGCGAGCTCGATTGGAACGCCCAATTCCCCTCGACGGATGGCTCGCCAACAGAAATAGTCAATCACATGCGGAACCCCGACCAGGTCCCGATCATGACTGCGCCGGATCTGATCCACAGAGCCTCATTTCAGACGAACTACACGAAGCCCACAACAGGCCTGATAATGCTGCGCGAGGAAATACTCGGGCCGGAGTTGTTCGATGCGGCGTTCCACGAATACGCACAAAAGTGGATGTTCAAGAAGCCACAGCCGGCAGACTTCTTCAGGTCGATGGAAGACGGGGCCGGTGAACTCCTGAACTGGTTCTGGCGTGGTTGGTTCTATACGACTCACTACAACGATCAGGCGTTGGTTTCTGTGGCCACACAGGGTGCAGAGGAGTTGATCGGCAACGCAGAGCGCGGGCAGCAATACTACCGTATGCAGGTTGACAACGAGGGCGGTATCGTGATGCCGCTGCACTTCGGCATTACGTATGACGACGGTTCTACCGAGATTGTGAAACTCCCGGCCGACATCTGGCGCAACAATGAGTTGACCTTCACGTATGGTTTCTTCTCCGACAAGACCGTCGTTCAGGTCGTGGTCGATCCCGATGAGGTTTTTGCCGACGTGAACCGAGACAACAACACTTGGACCGCACCGATTCCTTGAGCTTGGCATGTTGAACGGTGGCCTTTCTGCGTTGCTGTTGGCCGGGCTCGTCGTTGTTCCGGTATCGCCGGGAAACCCGGGTGAGCCGGCGTCAGACCATCCTCTGCACGTCTCCTACGGGAGAATGGTGTTGGAAGGTGATGCGGCCATTCTGAATGTGCGGATATTCACCGATGACTTGGAAGCGGCACTGCGAGAGTTCCACGGCGTCGAGGGAATCAGAATGCGCGTGGACCCGTACCTCGATTCGCTGTTCACCAGTTACTTCAATGCAAGCTTCACACTGACGATTGCCGACTCTGTGGTCCCGGGTGTGATTGTGGAGAGCGGGGAACAGGACGACATGTGGTGGTATCTCGTTGTGTTCCAAGGGTGGCAGCCCATCAACGAGATCAGCTTCCGTACCGAGTTACTCTACAACATCTTCGACGACCAGCGGAACATCATGCGAATCCTACACACCGCGACAGAGGAGTATCAGATGTACTATTCTGTCGCAGGTGCGCCGGAGACTCATGTGTTCAAGGTTGAATATCCAACACGGAATATCCAATGACCAAGTGTGGCTGGGTGAGATCTTGGAGTTTCTGAGATGCCACAACGGTTCGGATTAGGTCACTTGGATATTGGAAATTCCTTGTTGGACATTGGTCATTCAGTTTCTCCTACCGCAACACTTTCCCCACTTCCACCCGCGACGGATACCGCGACGATCTATACACCGTATGCGTCGCCGCCTGAAAGTCCTCATCGGCTGCGCTGTAAATGTCCGTGAATACCTGTGGGTTTCGATCTACTAACGGGAACCACGAGCTCTGAACTTGCACCATGATCCGGTGACCGGCCTCGAATGTGTGGAAGATGTGTGGTGAATCGAATTTGATCTGAGTGACTTCGCCGGGTGCCAATGGTTCAGGCGTCTCATAGCTGTTCCGGAATTTGGTTCGCAGCACCTCGGCACGAACCAACATCTGATAACCGCCCATCGGCACGTCTAGGTAAGGATCCTTGATTCCCGGCGCATCGTCCGGATAGACGTCTATGAGCTTCACGATGAAGTCGGCGTCGGTACCGGTGGTCGATATCCATAGATCCGCGGTCACCGGCCCTGCCAAGGTGTAGTCCTCTGTGAGGATATCCGACTGATACACCAGCACGTCTTCCCGGTCAGCCACGAAGCGTTGGTCTTCGACCATGTACTCGCGCGTGCGGTCGATTCTGGTCTCTTGAGTGTAAGGAACCGGATTTGCCGGGTCGCTGACGTACGCGTCCGCAGCATCGTCGGAGGTCGCCGGAGCTACAGTAGACAGCGAACCGTTGTCGCGGAAATAGAAAGACGTAGCGGTCATATCTGGCGGCGGCCACTCGCCGAGGCGATGCCATTCGTTCGACCCACTCGAGAACACCAGCGCCTCCGGCAGATCGAGCTGGCCTTTGTCTTTCAGGTAGTAGTTGAAAAACGCTATGTCCACGTTCTCGCGGTAATACTCCCCTGTGGGTACTTCGAACGAAACGTTTCCGAGTCTGTCTCCTGAAGCGCGTACCCAACCCCCGTGAAACCAAGGGCCGGCGACAAGCGTGTTGTTGATACCCGGATTCTGACTCTCTATCGATTCGTAGATTTCGATTGGGCCGTACGGGTCTTCCGCGTCGAACCAACCGGCAACGGTCATCACAGCAGCAGTGATGTTGTCCATGTGCGGAATGATGTTCCTGGACTGCCAGAATTCATCGTACGAGCCGTGCGTCATCAGTGAATCCCAGAACACCAGCTCGTTGTTGAAATAGCGATCGTTGGCGTTTCTGAGTGCCCCGAGATCCAGGAAAAACTGGTAGGCGTTCTCGGTTCCGAAGTCGAAACGCCGACCGGAGGAGGTCGTTGGTTCCGGGCGGAATGAGCGAAACCCGGGGAAGAACCGAAACGCGTCCTGTAGGTAGAAGGCCCCCTTGTGGTGGAAGTCGTCGCCCACGAACCAATCGCCGATGGCGGCTTGCGGTGACGCGGCTCGGACCGCTGGGTGATGGTCGATGATACTGGCCGCTGTATAGAAGCCCGGGTAAGAGATCCCCCAGATGCCGGCTCTACCGTTGTTCGGGTGTACGTGCTCGATCAACCAATCCACCGTGTCGTAGAAATCGGTGCTCTCATCCACGTCCTCAGGGCCGTCTTTTTCGACGTCGTGCGGTGTCATGTTCCGGAATACGCCGTCGGACAGAAATCGCCCGCGTACATCCTGGTACACGAAGATGTATCCCTCTTCGGCGAACCTGCGCGATCCGACCGGGCCTAGGTACTGCGGGTACTGATCTTCGCCATAGGGCGACGCGGTGTAGGGCGTACGCTTCACCAAAAACGGATATTCCTGAGTCGTATCCGTTGGCACGTATACGGCCGTGAAGAGCTCGGCACCGTCCCGCATGGGTATGCGGTACTCATACTTTGTGTAGTGTTCGGCCATGTAACGGGTGTCGGCGTCGGGCGTACCCTCGCGGGGAGCGCATGAAGAAGTGAGGAACGCTACCGCCGCGGTGAAGGTCAATATCCGGAATTTGTGACTGGTTCTCACGATGTGACTCCGTTTGAATGTTCGATAGCCAACAACGAATGTCCGATGTCCAAGTGGTATGCCCAATATCGTTGTGCTTTCATGGGGGCTCAAGTGAGTGCTACATTCTCAGTGACATCCGTGAGTCCAAAGTCAGGCGTCAGGAGATCGACATGAAGAACCTCAGCAGGATTTCCCTACTGGTTATTGCGGCAGTTCTTGTGAGCGCAGCTTCATACGCTCAAGAGGTCAACCGGCCGCTCCGTGTGGCGGTGGCGCGGTACAGCCATGAGACATGCACATTCTGTCCCGGCGGCGATTCCGACATCGAGAGATGGACCAGGGTAAGTCCTCCCTACGGCGGCGAGCGACTGCTAAACTCGGGTGGCTATGTCGGTGGTTTTGTGAAGGTGGCCAGGGAGCATTTGGGTATTGAGTTGATCGGCCTCACGTCGCCCGTGGGAGTTTGGGGAGGTTCTTCCGCCAGTTGGAACACGGAGGAATCGTTCGATCACTTCATGGGGTTGATAATCGCGGACCTCGAGCGAGCCCTGCCGGTCGATGGAGTGTTCCTTGCCCTCCATGGAGCGATGGGAGTGCGCAATGTCCCCAGGCCGGAGGCCGAGATCGCTAGGCGCATCAGGCAGGTTGTGGGGCCTGAGGTACCGATCGCAGCCACATTCGACCCGCATGGCAACGAGGACGCGGAGTTCCTGCGCTGGGCGGACATGGCCTTTTGCGTCAAGCGGTATCCGCACTACGATTCTCGCCTCCAAGGTGAACGTGCAGCTCGCACGCTGATCAGAACGATGCGAGGCGACTACAAACCCACCACGGCCACGAGGAAGCCCGGGATCGTCACCGCCACCGTGCTGCAGTGGACTGGACAGTCACCTTCCATGGACATCATGGAACGGGCACGCCGGTGGGAGGCTCGGGCGGTAGACGCGTACGTGAGTGTGTTTTACGGATTCCCGTGGACGGACGTGCCGGACATAGGGGCAACGATCATGGTCGTAACCAACGACGATCAGGAACTGGCGGACAGTATCGCAGAAGACATGTCGGATTACATGTGGCGTGTGAGAGAAGACTTCGCGGGCGGCAGTTTCCCACTTCCCGAGGAGGGTGTTCGGCTGGCGAAGGATGCGATCGCCGCGGGCGAGACGCCGGTAGTGCTCGCAGATCACAGCGACCGGCCCGGTGATGCGACTCATATTCTGCGAGAACTGATAGACCAAGAGGTAGGAAAGGTCTTGATCGGGACGATAAGGGATGAGCGCGTGATCGAAGAACTGGCGTCATCTGGCGCCGCCGCCGGCGAGCACTTTGCGATGGATGTCGGAGGGTTTACTCCCAGTGGCGGCACACCGGTCCATATCGAGGGAACGCTGGCGTATTTCGGTCAGGGCGGAGGCTACGAAAACGTCGCCGCGGTTGAATTCGGCAACGACAACATGCTGGTGATTACTCCTGCGCTCACTCAGATCACGATGCCGCATCAGCTTCGCTTCGGCCCCATCGAGCCGGACGACTACGACGTGTTCGTGATCAAGTCCCGTGTCCACTTCAGACGCGGTTTCGACGAAACCGGCTATGCACCGTCGATATTCATCATAGAGGCACCGGGTCCGTTTGTGGGCACTCTACACCTCGACGCTTTGGACTTTCAGTTCGGGCCAATTGACGCGCTGTATCCGTTCGGAACGCCGGAAGGAAGGGAGTGAGAGTTTAGAGTGCAGATTTTAGAATGCAGATTGTAGAATGGCGGTAGAACCTGGCCGCGGTGCGTCAAACCTACATCACCGCCACTCTGCACTCTGCACTCTACATTCTCCAATCCCATGATCTCCTCTCGTTTCCGCCCCTCTCCCTGGTTTCCCGGCCCGCACGCGCAGACGCTTGGCGCTCGGGTAATTCGATCGAGGATGGGTGGTGTCGAGTTGCGGAGAGAGAGGTTGACGCTGCCCGACGGAGATTTTCTCGATCTCGACTGGGTGGTTTGTGCGGACGGCTACGAGTGCCGCACGGAGTCACCTTTGGTACTGGTAATCCACGGGCTCGAGGGCAGTGCTCTGTCCGGGTACGCCAAAGAGTTGTACCGCGCATTGGGCAAGAGGGGAATTGCCGGCGTTGGTATGAACTTTCGCTCCTGCAGCGGGGAGCTGAATGTGCTGCCGCGACTGTACCACTCGGGCGAGACTGAAGACATCTCGACAGTAATCTCAACCGTGCGATCTAGGTTTCCCGATAGGCCCCTCGGTGCAGTAGGGGTGTCATTGGGTGGAAACGTGCTCTTGAAATTCCTCGGAGAGCGAGGCGATACCGCCACGAGTCTGCTGACGGCGGCGGTGGCCATATCTGTGCCATTTGATCTGTCGGTGGGAGCCGACTATGTGGAGCGAGGTTTCTCCAGGGTGTATCGTTGGTCGTTGGTGGGCCGGTTGAAGAAGAAGGTTCGGGCAAAGGCCGAATTACTTCGTGGTCTCATCGACATAGAGCAGACATTGAAGAGTCGCACCTTCCGCGAATTCGACGACGCATCGACGGCTCCACTGCACGGGTTTCGCGACGCGGAGGATTACTACAGCCGTTCCAGCTCTGCCGGTTTCATCCACAAAATCCGCGTACGCACGTTGTTGATTCAGGCTCTAGACGATCCGTTCCTGCCGCCAAGCGCCGTTCCGTCCGAAATCGCTCGAGACAATCCACACGTGGACGCCCTCTTCACGGAACACGGGGGACATGTCGGGTTCGTTGAGGGCAGTCCCTGGCGCCCGAGGTTCTGGGCGGAACAGACCGCAGCGAGGTTTGTAGCGGGTCATTTCGGTTGTTAGCCTGGTAGCCCGAGTGCGGACTTTGTTTGCAAAACACAGAAAGGGCGGGAGTAGTGATTCCCGCCCAGCTTTGTTTCTGCGGCTGACCTGCGCGACCTACTTCGCGGTCACCAATACCTGATTCCAAGGTGCGTTGTTGCGACGGTTGTAACGCTGCACTGCGTCGCGCGCTGCGGAGATACCGGAAATTACTTCGCGGCGGAATCCCTCAGGTAGCTCATCTTTTCCTATCTCGAGCGTCACGGACGCTTGATAGTCGTTCAAGAAACAGCGACGATCCGAAGTGCCTCCCCTCGGCGTTGCGAAGACGCGGTTGTGTTCAACGGCGATGTCGAGGCGTATCGTGTCGCGCCAGCGGAAAATCGAGGCCAACACTTGTCCGTGCCCTACTCCGTCAGGGAAGCGCAAAGGCGCCTCCATCACGATTTCGGTTCTGTCTCCCTCTGTTGTTTCCGGTGCGGCACCCGTAATACGCTGGAGCAGATCCTCCACGGCCGGAACAAGGCTCTCGATTGTCTCCTCGAGATCCCGGCTCAGAACCGGGATCTTGCTTTCCGTACACCCGGTCATGTCTGACTCCAGTTGAAGGTTGTTGCCCGAGCCGCCCATACGACTCCTCACCCTTTTAATGTGCCAGAAGTATGCCAATCTTCGCAATGGAATAGGCTAGTTTGCAACTGCTAGACGTAATTGCAGTTATCGGACGATGGTCCGAAACAGTAAAGTTTGGAACGCTGAGAAATGCCACAATGGCTGGTACTGTGGCAGACACACACCTGTTGAGTGTCCTTTTTTGAGGACAGTTGACGCCCGACACCTGCAGGAATGGCAGGTGCGGCCTCCTTGACCACTACCGCGCTCGTTCGTTCATCCCTAAGTTCAGCCGTCATGCAGCCAGATCGCAACTCCACCATACTCTATGATCGTCTCAATCGGCCGTTGAGCAGTATACGCGTATCAGTTACCGACAAATGCAACATCCGCTGTCGGTACTGCATGCCTGAGGACGAGTATGAGTGGCTGCCGCATAAATCGATCCTCAGGCTGGAGGAGACGGCTCGCCTAGTGAAGATCTTTGCGGACTTAGGCGTCACAAAAGTGCGCATCACTGGAGGAGAGCCGTTGGTGCGACGCAACATCGTCGAGCTGGTCAAGTTGCTTGCACGAGATTCGCGGATCGGAGACCTCGCCATGACCACCAATGGCGTTCTGCTCGAACGTCACGCCGAATCTCTTCTCGCGGCCGGGCTGTCGCGAGTGACCGTGAGCCTCGATACTCTACGACCTGACCGTTACCAAGAGTTCACTCGAAGCTCACGTCATGGAGACGTTTTGGCGGGCATCGATTCGTTGGGCGCCGTGGGATTCTCAGGCACCAAACTCAACACCGTCGTGATGCGAGGATTCAACGATGACGAGTTGATCGATCTCTTGGAGTTCGCGAAGGCCCGAGGAATCGAAATACGCTTCATCGAGTATATGGATGTCGGTGGTGCAACCCAGTGGTCCATGGATGAAGTAGTTCCGCGGACCGAGATCCTCGAACTGGTTGGAGCTTACTACGGCTCAGTAGAACCTGTTGTGCCGGACAGTGAATACGCCATTCGTGCGCCGGCAACCCGATTTTCCTTGCCCGACGGGACCACATTCGGTATAGTCGCGTCGACCACCACACCGTTTTGCGAGCGGTGCGACAGGTGTCGTCTGACTGCCGATGGCATGTGGTTTATGTGTCTCTACGCGATTGACGGCGTGAACCTTAAAGACCACTTGAGATCGTCGGCCGATGATGAACGCGTTGCGGATGTGATCAGGACCACGTGGGCCGCGCGCGAAGATAGGGGAGCAGAGGAACGCTTGCTGCTACCCGATAGGGGCGCTTTTAGACGTTCGATTGGCAGGTACGCAAGGCTGCATCACGAGATGCATGCTAGGGGCGGCTGAGCAGGAGCTTGTTCGGCAACGGCAATCGAGGGAAGATCCATGCAAAAGAACACGCTGCTATTATCGGTACTCTTGGGTGTATCGGCTGCCTGCTCCAACAAACCACCTCCAGACTACGCGCCCGATCCCGGACTGGTGGGCAGGATCACGGAAATACGCATGCATGTAGCGGACGGTCGCGTGTGTCCGGGCAACGTCATTGGAGCCACATACGATGCCGTGCTCGACGACGGTGCGATCATCCCGTTCGAGACGCATTATGATGAGGACTATCCGCCCCCGCTCCACGTGGTCTTCCTAAACCGACACAGTCCCGAAGCGACTCCCAGAAACGACGGCAGTTGGGCTACGCACAACGATCCACTCGTTAGCGTTGTCAACGGCTTTCGCCTGAATGTTTTCATGCGCGCTAACCCTTCGCTCAGCGTATCGCATGTCGTTGAACCTGCTTACACCTGCGATAGGAACGCGTATTCCTTTCACGGACAACGCGGCAGCCGTGGTCAGATCGGCAGACCTGGACCGGATATAACGGTCCGGTTGGACGTTCTGAGTTCGCCGTTCTACGACGAAGTTCTCGTGGCGGGAGTGGAGGTTGGAGAAGCGCCGCCGTTTTATGTGTTCGCGGACGCGAGCTATATGCCGCACGCAGATTGGCTGATCGTTGAAACATTAGGAGGCGCGGGTGGCATGGGTGTCGCCGGTACGAAGGGCGCAGACGGAGCGAAGGGAACGGACGGATGTCCGGCGGGAACGGGAGGGGCTGGAGGGGCTGGAGGCAATGGTGGGCCTGGTGGTGCCGGAGGGCCGGGAGGTCACATCACCATTATGGTGCCGGAGGAACAACCTCTGCTCGCGGGCCTCGTTGAAGCGTACAGCAGCGCGGGTCCTGGTGGTAAGGGAGGGCCTCCGGGCAAAGGAGGGGCCGGAGGCGAAGGCGGTCAGGGTATCTCCGGGACACGAAGGTGCAGCAATGGAGCAGCCGGAGCGGCGGGAGCAGATGGATCCGCTGGAGTGGACGGTCCCGACGGGCAACCGGGGCCCAGGCCACAAGTGTTGACCGTCCCGGGCGCTCAGCTGTTTCGCGACCCGCGGATCGGGGTGTTGTTGGACTACCACTACGGTGGAGAGAGGTAGCTGGAGAGGGAGACATATGCTGCATCGGGGTGTGGTGGGGCTGGGTACCGCCCGTCCGCCTTACCGCCTGTCCGCCTGCCCGCCGTACCGCCCCTACTCCGGCGCCCCCTTGCTGGTCTTCCCACGGCGCGGCCGCATTGCCGGGTAGCCTTCAGCTCCGCAATGCGGGCAGCGTTGGTCCATCAATTGGATCGCCTTGCCACATATGCCGCAGAGTGGCGCGTCTGGGTCAGAACAGCGTACGCCATGTGCCTCAGGCATTTCATGCCCACAGCTACATCTGACTGCTAGCGGTTCGAGCTCCGCCCCGCAGGCGGGACACTTCCTGGTCATACAATCACTCCTGAGCCCTGTCGAGACCATGCTTGCCGTCGACAACTTTGGCTCGGTAGATTCTTTCACGGTGTAGGTGGCGCCGACTGCTTTGGCGTCCCTCCGTGTTTTTTGTGCGTCTTCCGAGGATTCAATGAATATATCGAAACCGATGATGCTCAAAATGCTTGCGAGAGGAGCGTGGAACTGGTGGCGCAAATATCCTCTCTCGGTCTCTTTTGAGATTACACATTCCTGTACGGCAAACTGTTGGCACTGCAACCTGGGCGGCCCCATAAAGGAAACTCGACTCGGTCCCGAAGGATACGCCGCCATATGCAGGGAACTCAACCCCGTTGTGTCACACCTCTCCGGAGGTGAACCACTCATACGCAAGGACGTTTACGAGATTCTCAGAGCGATGGGCAACCCTGGCGGGCTCCCGCTGAT